>Ga0315321_10002681_pt1 | contig 13794 bp, 27 predicted proteins | sample M180m21515metaG_FD_203464 | JGI IMG/M metagenome (GOLD analysis project Ga0315321, IMG submission 203464) | Ammonia-oxidizing marine archaeal communities from Monterey Bay, California, United States - M1 80m 21515 | ecosystem: Environmental > Aquatic > Marine > Intertidal zone | place: USA... | reverse complement strand
GTATTTTGCCTAATTTTTTGTTTGTACACAGGCTTTAACTGTGACCACACGTTTTTAATTTTAGTCATAATTTTATTTATATTATCAGTTAGTGTTAATATTTTGTTTGTAGTATGACATTTTGTCACATATAGAGAGCATAGCGGGATTCGAACCCGCACTTTAGTACCGTAGTATGCTCTGTTGCCTCGAGAGGCCATATTTTACCGACTGTCACTACGACTGGCTTTGTACAACTGATACTTTAAAGAAGCCAAGGCGTCGATTTACTGTTAAGCCGGTAAGGTGTGCTCGTATGTTTTTCGGTCGAGTAACAGCACCACACTCGTGCCCACACCTATTAGTAACTAGAAGAGGAATTGAACCTCTTTATCCGTCGATAGTCTTAGTCTTTCTGAGGTTTTACCCGTCCTTACTAATTCTAGACCTAGTTATCCAGTAATCTATTTTATTCAGTTATGTGACACAGCCTTGTTAAACGGGGTTATCCTTACGCGTCCTATTAACCTACTCGTATTTAGATTACAAGTGCCATTCTTTTAATAATTTAATGGCGTATGATTTAATTTCATTGAAAGTTCTATCGTCTAACATTCCATTGTCATAAGATATAATTCTTTCTAATTGTCTTTCTATTTGACCACATAGCTCAGTTGCTTCTTTGTCAATATAGTCTTCTTTCATAATCTCGTATGCTTTTTTACTATCCATATTATCTTTTTATTATTTGTTCTTCAACTGTTACCATCCATTCAATGTTACCATTTCTATGACCAGCGCCATATAAAAACGCTTCACATGATTCAAAGTCCGGATTCCATCCGTTACCTTCGTTACCTAGTACGCTAATGTCATATCTGTATACGTTACCATCTTCAAAATCTAGCACGTATATGTATTGACCATTGTCTCTAGCTACATAATTTGTTGTTCTACTCTCCATATATTATTAGTTCTATATCAGATTCACTATAACAATCCTGTTTTGGAAAGTTTAATTCTCTGTTTATTATTTGTACGTGTTCATCAGTGGGTTGTTTATAGCAAAAGTACATTGCTGAATATACACCTGCTAAATATGCAAACCCACTTAATATTATTATTTTTATTTTCTTCTCCATGCTTTGTGTACTAATGCGGAAGTTTCTTGTGACACAACCTGTACTTCTAAAACTTGTTTGTTAGCTATAATTGGTATGTAGCTAACTTTTTGAGTTGAACTACAACTTACACAGTTGTTATAACCTAGCTCTATACGAACTGGGTGCATTTTATTTCCACATTTACAATACATATTTTATTTAAACTTTATTATATTATCAATTGCTTACAGTATTATATTTGTAATTACCTTGCTATAATTCTAAGTTGCTCTACACTATATTTTTTAATACTTGTTCGCCACATTTTATTATGTGTGAATTTATATTGCTGAGGAAAACTCTTTTTTTGCCTCACAGTGCTTTTTTTGTATTCTTTATCAGTAAGTCCACTGCATTCACCGTGAATTTTAATCATTTGTTGGTGATGATGCTTGCGAGCAAGTTTCTTTTGTTTACTATACTCGCATAACTCTTTCATGTTACTTACCATTTTAGTGGAGCTTCAACAAAGGTTAAACCTTTATAATTAAACCAGTGTGATTTACCATATTTGTATTGGTGATTTCCATCTTCATCTAGACCAAGATATTTCTTTTTAAAGCCAAATGAATTAGGTAGGTCACCTACATGATAACCTTTGTACTCGATTCCGTTTAGATAAATCTTATGTTTATCTTTAGTAAATTTAATTGTTTTCATATATTTATTTTAATTTGTTAGTATAATCGTAGTTATCTTGACCAATAAAGAATCGATATTTCAAATCTTCACCAGTTCCTATACACTTATGATTGTACATTCTTTCGTACAAGACATTATTATGCATGAATAAGTTATCTTCTATTGATAACTCTTTTGATAATTTTGTGTGTTTAATCATATTTTAATCTTTATTATATTATCAATTGCTTGTTATATTATGTTTGTAAGCATGTGATTTAGCTATAGATTGTCTCCATTGCCACTCACGTTTGCGATAGTTGATGTCATTGCACCACTTTTTCCAACCTCTACTAGTATCATTCTCACCATACTTAGCTTCGAACTCTAGTACTTGTTTTAGTTTTGCAGCGATTTTATCTGCTTCATAATCTTTATACATAATCATTTATTAATTCGATTAGTGTTTCTAATGTTATATCACCTTCGATAAACATTAACCAATAGTCCATTTTATCTTTCATTTTAGTTATTTTTTACTTTTTTCACATGTATTTAATTTAATTGTTTTGTTATTATATTGTACAAGTGATTTTAAATTTAGTGGGAAAAGTTTTCTAATTGGTGTTCTCATTTTTATTTATTAGTTGATTTGTAAAATTCTATTCTTTCAAGAACATCTTGTCTAGTTATTTTATTCTCCATTTGTTGTACAATGTAAGAAGTCATATCTATCACTTTACCGTTTCCGCATGTTAATGTTACTACCATCCGCCAAAAGTTATAGTAGGGTTATTAAATGCTAAGTGGAATATAATAGTTATAATTCCTGTTGCTGCTAAAGTTCCCAGCGAGATTAAAAATGCATTAATTGCATAGTGTTGAAATTTTCTTTTCATAATTTTTAATTTAATATTAGTAGACGTGAGTAGAATCGAACTACTGTTAACCATTACGTCTGAAATCTCACCAGTTTGTGTATCATGCTGGTTCGGTGAGTCACCATTTAGAAAATGTTGTTTACTGTACTTCAACAACATCTCTAACACTTACAGGAACATTAGTTGAACTTGTATAAGAGTTATACTTTTGAAAACAATTAAGAGAATTTAATTTATCTTTCATGATTTCATACACTTTATCGTGATTGTAAGTACAAGTTTTACCACTTTTGAATTCAACATTGATTTGAGTGTTTTTACCGATTAGTGATTTGCGAATAACAAATCTTTTTGAGTTAATTGTGTTTGACATAATTTTAATTTTAATTTAAGTTATTATTTATTTATTTATTTAGTTGATTATTAATTAGTTAATCATTTATTATATTATCAAAGTATGATGATATTATGTTTGTAATGAGTGTATATTTGTTTATTAGTTAATAGTGTCAAGATGTCATTGCACTAAGTGACACTATGTCATATAGTTATATTATTTATATAGTTTATATTTTAAATAATGTTTGTTTAGTAATTTAGTTAGATTATTAGTATTAATTGAGTGAGTGAATATTAATTTGTTATTTAATATTATAAAGTTATAATGTAAGTTATTAATAATGAGTGATGTTATTAATTTAGTTTGATATTTGTTAGTGTGTAATTGCATTGTTATTATTTATTATATTATCATAGTGTTATAATATTAAGTTTGTAAAGCGACAGCTCTCGGGGATAAACGTAAAACATTATAGGCTATACGGAGGAAAAAGGTAAAACATTTTGAACTATTATAAAAAACGAGTGGGGGCCTGGGGAAATGAAACGTGTTTTGGCTACAAATATAATATGGTGAAATAGGGGAGCAACACAACCTTTCTCTATAAGCAGCTAGGTATGACATTAGGTAGTTATATTATATAAGTAGTACCCTGTTGTCAGCCCCTTATAATATATAAGATCCTATTCTATGTAAATTTCTATAAATACGTGTAAGTATACTAATGTACACTTCACTTAAAAAACAATACTATGAACGGAGCATATACACCAGGGTTAATGAAAAAAATGCAACACGCCCTACCAAAAAGATATTGCAATAATCCTGCTAAGCAAATGGGTGCAGCAACTCATGCGATAGGACACAATCGTACTGACAACGTACTAATGCAAAATGGTGAAGCAACTAAAGCAGACTCATCGTTTGTAAAACAAAATCATCCAAAATTTGTTGGAGATTATTTATCAAGAACTTGGAAAGAGATGGACGAGCGTCCAGAAAACTTACCTAAGCCAACAAAGGAAATGGATTCAGATCACATACAAGCTAATAAGGTACGGTCAATACAAGCTATTAATTTAGCAAATAATAAAAATATTGATGTTGATAATTGGAAGAAACAAATAAACCAAAATCAATCTGCTCCAATGCCAGCAAATTTTGGTGGTGGAATGATAGAGCAATAAAAATAAATAATAAAACATGGCAATAATATACTCATACCCTACCTCTACAGTAAAAGGTACCGATCGAATAATTGCATCGGACATGACTGTAACAGGTAATCCAACAATAAACATAAATGTCAATGGTATTGCTGATTACATAATAGCTTTACTAGGATTTGGTAGTGGTACTCCCGGTACTATGCCAGTGTGGGTTACTAGTCAACAACTAGGAGACTCATATGTAAGACAAGTAGCAACACCAACTCCATTAACAATACACACAGAGAGTGCTGAGTTCGTTGCTGGTAAAACATTAACTGTAGATAGCTCGTTTATTGTAAACGGAGCAGAAGTACATAACAACTTAGAATCCCACAACGGACAAGTTACATTTAACAACCAAGTTGATCTTGGTGATTTAACTACAATTAATATAAATAGCGTTAATGCTTATTCTAAATTAAGACTTTATGGAGAATTAATTGATTCTGGCGGACTTGGATCTCCAGGTGGTTTAGGTCAAATACTATCCTCTACCGTTACAGGTGTTGAATGGATAGATGGTTTACCTTCTGGTATAGAATACAGAGGAACTTGGGACGCAAATGCTAATACATCTGTTGATGGAGCTTTAGCATCAGGAGTTGGAACACAAGGATACTATTATATAGTAGATGTACCAGGAACAACTAACTTAGATGGATTTAATTCATGGCAAGTAGGTGATTGGTGTATATTTTCTAGCGCTAACACTTGGCAAGAAATAGATAACTCAGGTATATTCTCAGGTGCTGGTACTCCAAATACAATGACTAAATGGACAGGACCTAGCGCATTAGGTGATTCTCAAACAACTGATGATGGTACTAATATAAATATGACTGCAGTAGGCAATCTAACTATAAATGGTACTTCTCTTGATATAAACGCTGGTGGTGGTGGAATAAGAAGTTTAGCTCCACATACATTTACTAGCATCGTAAATTTACAAAGTCAAACAACTATTACTGGAGCAGTGACCGATGCTTTTGTTAGTACAGGTGCAGCTGGTCAAGTACTATCTTCAACTGGTGCAGGACAAGTACAATGGATAAACGGTTCAGCAATAGCTGGAGGTTTAAGTGGTAGTGGTACTTTAAATAAAGTTGCTAAATGGACACCAACTGGTATAGCATTAGGAGATAGTTCAATAACAGACGATGCAAATACAGTTACAATTTCTCCAGCTGTAGAAACCAATATAACATCTAACGCTAATTTAACTGGAGTTAGTAATGTAATGGGAACAGCAGGTGGTACTAATAGATTCGATAGTGTAAGTGATTTCCAAGATGATGTCAAACTTTCTAGCTCTTTAGTAGATAGCTTTGGATCTTCAGGTACTAGTGGTCAAGTGTTATCAAGCAACGGTGCTCAAACATTATGGGTTAGTCCTTTGGCTGGAACAGATGGATCACAGCAAATAACAGTTACAGTAGATCCAGCTGAAATGTCAACATTATCAACCGTACCTAAAGTTTGTATACCAGCTAAAGGCGTAGGAACAGTTATAGAAATATTAAGTGTAGCCTATAAATATGATTACGCAACAGTTGTATATGATTATACAGGTGACTTAATAGTATGTCCAGCAGGTTTTGTGGGTAATACAGATACTTATCAATCAGTATTTAAACAAGGATTTGTAAATGGTGTTGGAGACGTTTACCAAGGAAACGAAAGTGGTGCAGGTGTATATTCAGGTCACTTAATACAAGACAATGTAGCTATGGTATTTACTACGCCTGGAATAAATCCAACACAGGGTGATGGAACTATGAGATTAAACTTAAGATATAGAGTACTAGATATTTCATCTTGGTTACCTATAATATAAACAAACAACAACTAAAAAACTAAACATGAACAAGTACGGAGAAATAACCACTACAGGTGGATCAGGACTGATTTCGTTAAACAATGTAATTCTCGCTAGATTATTTGGAGGAAATTTTATACTAATTAATTATGCGAATGGCTCATTATGCAGTATTCAAGCAACAACAGCATTTACTCAAGCAGATGCAGAAGTTATATTCGATGTTATAAAGAATGCTCAGGAACAAAAATGGGATACGGTAAAGTATACAGTACCTACATTAAGCGACAGCGTAGCATCAATATCATTCACATTTTAAAACTAAGAAACTATGAACAAATTTTTAAAAATCGGAGACTACTTATATGGAGGTAGCGTAGTATATGTTGGCTTAAGCGGAGGATTATTAACTCTTAATTATGATGACATTAAATGTGTTATTACAGGAGCAGGAAGTTTTGTAGCAGCAGATAAAGTTGCTATTGAAAATGCACTTGTAAACGTTTGGGCACAAGGTTATACTGAATCAACAATTGATGTAACTTTAAGCCAAACAATAACAAACCCATTCTCATAAAGTAAAATTACACTTTAACAAGTGACTATATAAATATACAATAAACAAACAACAATTATGGCAACAACATTTATTAACTTAATAGTTTCAGATGGTGGTGATGCTGGTGAAGAAGGATTAATATCACAGCCTTTTATGAATGGTGATAACTTAATTAACACTGATATCATTACATTTGTTAAACCAGTAACAACCGGTGGAAACGCACCAAATTATATTGAAATCTATACAAACATTCCTGCAAACACTCTAGAGGTGCAAGCTGGTCAAGGAACAACTGAGCAAGTACTTAAAGAAAGAGTATACAAACTAACCGTGTCAAAAGCTCAATTTGGTGATCCTTCAGGAGCTGTTAATAAACCTTCAGCAGAATGGATGGAGAAAGCTAAAAAAGCTATATCAGCAGCACTAAGTAATATATATTTTCCAGACTCAGGGCGAACAACTGTATCGCTACCAAGAGATGGAGGAAAACAAGTATATTTTAGAAGTATTAGATTACAATACCCAACAGCTAGTACTAACATCGCGTTTTCTGCACCAGCTGAAGAAGCTGCACCAGGAGGTCCTCCAGGAGGAGGTGGTGCTAATGAATTTGAAGGAGAATTTATTCCACCAGGCGAAGACTTTTCATAACATACCCGGCTCGGGGAGAGCATCAACCAATTACTAATTTTAAAACCAAAACCAATGACGTTTTATTACACGACTAATTCGTGGAGTAGTCAACCACAAGTATCCAAAGAAACCGTTAACCTTTGGAAACACGTTTCAGACAAAGGCAAATGGAGAATTGTTCAATTACCTAATGGATTTTATCAAACAGAATATCAAGATCTTAATAATGATACTTGGCATGATGTTACAAGAAGAGAAACATTAGAAGGAGCTGAACAAGCAATAGATGCTTCAATTGAACATTATTCTAAGAAATTAGAATTTGCAAACGGACCAAAGGTGGTTAAAACCTTTGAATAATATCTAAACCACAATATAATATAATTTAATCAAATGACAGAAAAACTTGTTAAAAATCTTAACTTTGGGAATAAAGCTCAGGATAAGATATTAAATGGAATAGATAAACTCACAAAAGCTGTTAGCTCCACACTTGGGGCTAATGGTAAGTGTGTTATCTTAGAAGACAATTTAGGTAAACCTACTATAACAAAAGATGGTATTACAGTAGCAGAAAGCGTTACACTATTAGATCCAGTTGAAAATATGGGTGCTATGCTTATAAAAGAAGCAGCACGTAAAACCGTAAAAGAAGCTGGTGATGGTACAACAACCGCAACAGTACTAGCGCATGCAATTTTACATTTAGCTAAAGAGCATAATATTAACAATGTAAGATTTTTGAAAGAAGGTATTGATTCAGCTGTAACCAAAACAATAAAATACTTAGATGACATAAGTATACCTGTTGTAGATGATATGGTAGAACAAGTAGCGACTATCTCAGCTAACAATGATAAAGAGTTAGGTGATAAAATTTCTAAAGCTTTTTTAGCAGTAGGTAAAACAGGTGTAGTTGCTATGGAAGAATCTGATACTGCAGAGACATATGTTGAAATTGTAGATGGTATACAGTATGATAGAGGATTAAAAAATATGAGTTTTGTTACTGATCAAGCAAGTAAGAAAGCAGAGCTTAATAAACCTTTAGTATTAATTGTAGAATCTAAAATAGAAAACATACGTAAAATACAATCAGTACTAGAACATGTCATAAAAACTAGTAGAGCCTTATTAATAATTGGTGATGCTGACACTAAAGTTTTAGCGGCGTTAGCAATGAATAAAATAAAAGGCAATATAAAAATAAATATAATTGATGCTCCTAATTTTGGAGTTACTAAAAAACAAGTATTAAATGATATTGCTATGATGACTGGAGCAACAGTTATTAATGAGCATTTAGGTGATGATTTAGATTTAATCCAACCTGAACATTTAGGAGAATGTGTTAAATCAGTAACTACAGAATATGAAACCATTATACAGGTCGCAGGTGTTTCCCCACAAGTAGAAGATGTTATTGAACAAGTTAAGAAAGATATACTAAAAGAAACTAAACCCGGTCCAATAACAAGACTTGAAAAAAGATTAGCGTTATTATCAGCTAAAATAGCTAATGTAAAAGTAGGCGCTAATTCTGATGTAGAATTAAAAGAAAAGAAAGATAGAGTTGAAGATGCTGTGTGTGCTACAAAAGCCGCGATAAAAGAAGGTATAGTTCCCGGAGGAGGTATAGCCTTACTTAATGCTGCGTTAAAAATAAAAGCTGCTAACAAAGCAGAAGAAGTTTTATTTGACGCGATTAAATCTCCATTCAATGTTATTCTAAGGAATGCTGGTATTGAACCTAATACCGACTTAAAAGAAGGAGATGGTATAAACGTGGTTACAGGAAATATGGTAAATATGATTGATAGTGGTATAATTGATCCACTGTTAGTTACAAAAAGCGCTTTAAAAAACGCGGCTTCTGTAGCTACCACTATTTTATCAACTGATTGTGTAATTAATAACATTAGAATACATGAAGGCGATAGGAGATAACTTAATTATAACACCAATGGAACAAGGTGTTGAAGAGACAAAAGGTGGTTTGTTATTAACCCACGGGCAAAGAGAAGATATAAGATTTGAAAAAGCCCAAGTGTTAACTTTTGGCGAAGATGTAAAAGGTATAAAAGAAAATGATGAAATATACTTTGATAGAAGAGCAGGCCACAAAATTGAAATAAATAAAGATACATATCACGTTATCAAATCAAGAGACGTGGTCGTTGTTTTATGAAAAAGCTAGAAGCAAGTGATCTTAAAAATTTACACTTGCTAAAACATTACCGTATAATACGCAAATGGGCTTGTAAAAACAACGGCTTAAATGATGCTGAATTAGAACTACTTATATATCTAGATTGTATAGATATGTTTACTATTAATGATTTTAAAATAGGTACATACTCTTATAGTTGGGATAATAGAAGATGGAATAAACTAATTCAAAATGATTGGATTAAAGTGTGGAGACATAGAAATAGAACCACGCAAAAATACAATATATATAAAGTTTCTTTTAAAGGTAAACAACTAATAAGTAGAATTTATAGAATAATGCTAGGTGAAGATGATATACCGACTAGTGAAAGAAGAAACACTATAATGAAAGGTGGTACGTATATGAATAAGGTTTTACAAACCTCAATAAATCACGTTAATAAAGACAAAGCAAGATGGCAAGACAAAACACATCTCCCTTAAAGCGAAATGGCTTCGGCTATGATAGCTATGAAGACAATACAGAAAGCGGTAACAATATAACACAACCTGTTGAATACAAAGCATTCAAAGGTGATTTCAGTACTGACGTTTCTTTGGATGAAGCTAGAGAGAGAAAAAGAACATCAACTGGTTTAACTGGATTAGAAAAAAAATTAGCTAAAACAAAACCAGGAAGCCCTGAACATATTAGATTATCAGCTAAGCTTGACAAAAAGAATTTTAAGCGTGAAAAAAAATCTATTAAAAAGAATATAAGAAAGTACGGTAAAGACGCTGATTTTAGTAATATATCTACTCAGTTCATGGAAAACCTAGACAAAGGTGGAAGTGTTGGGGATACTGCTAGAAGAACAGAAAAACAAGTTAATAGATTTTTAGATAGAGATCAAAACTTAAGATCAATATTTACTGATAAAGTAGATAGAAGAGATGTTTATAATAAAGGTATTAAAGATAGAGATACTAAAATTAAAGCAGCTGCAGATGCAGAAGCAAAAAAACAAGAGGAGATAGATAATAGAATAGCCAACGATAATGTGTCTGGTAATTTTTTTAATTTTGGTTCCAAATTCGATAGTTCTACATTTGATAGAAGATGGAACACTGATTCTTCTGGTAGACCTTTATGGAGTATTGCAGGTTCTAATACAAACCCAAACAAACTTATGGGTGATTTTAGTATTTACGATTCTTTAAATGCTAACTTTGACAAAACTCCAAAGGAAGAATCTGGAGGAATGTTTCAAAAAGGAAAACCAGTGTATAACAAAAGACCTTTTATATCTCATACTGAATCTGTAACAGCAGGTAAATCTATAGGTAGTTTAATGAAAAAATTTAAATAATGCCTTATCAAAATTGGTATTCAGCAGCAACAAACGCGGCGGTAGATATGAACATGCCTCCAGCGTTAGTCCCGGCGTTAAATAGTGCTATGGCTCCAACTAGGCAACCTATGACACCTATTAATGCTAATGTTCCATCTACAGACACTACAACAGAAGATGCTTTAAACACAGGTAATTCAAGAGATACATCTCTGTATGCTAGAAGCAATTTAAGAACAGCTGGTAGATTTGACAAAGAAACAGCAATGATTAATCCTCAAGAAACTCAAAGAATGATGTTTGGAGATCAAGCCTTTCGTAACACAAGAAGAATAACTGAAGAAAGAGATATGAGTAAAGATTACAATTTTGTAGATAGAAGACCAACGATGACGCAAGGTGAAATGGCCGCGACAGCTGGCCCAATGGAAAATTACTCTAATCCTTTTGAAGGATATGAAAATACTTCAAATCCATTTTCAGATCAGTACTCTTCATTATGGAGTTAAAAAATTATTAATACATATAACTAAATAAATTATGGCAACAAATAAAACACAATCAGGACAACAGTACATCTGGGAAGGACCATTAGATCCTTCTGGCATGCCTATGGGAATGGGTGACAGTAGAGGTATAACTGGAATGAAGTTAAAATTAGGAGCTACTCCTTATACTCCAGGTCCAATAACACAAATAGCAAAATAAAATGGCAATACCAAATTTTACTCAAAATCAAGCTAGCTTCGCTATTAATGTAATTCCTAGCGATACAGTTAACATACCTCAACCTTACTTAAAAGCATCTGGTGCAAACACTGCTTTTCTAGGTACTACTTTAATAGACGGTAGTGCTAACTTTGAAGGAGTTGGTACAACTATACCAGCCGTGCAACAAGGAGATGTTGTGTATAACAACACCACTGGAAACTCAGCTACTGTAGTAAGTGTAGACAGCAATATTCAATTAGGTTTAAGTGCTACAATATTTACCGCTACTCCAGAAAACTATACTGTATTTCAAGGTAATCCAAACGGTAATTCTTTCTTATTATACGTAGGAACAGGAGGAGATATAAGTATTCAAACTTCTGCAGCGCAACCAGTAATATTAAAAAACGTAGGTGATGCGTCTTTTATTCCTATTAATGTAGGAAGAGTAAATGCATCTGGTACTACAGCAACCGATATAATAGCTCTACTCTAATGGCACCGTCAATTTTAGGAAACGCTAACGCAAACTTAGCTATACCTGTAAATAATGCTTTTCTTCCGCCACCAATAACCAACTTTATAATATTAGAGAATGGTGTTGATTTAATGGAAACTGAAACAGGTGGTGATATAATGATTAGAGAATAAATAAAAAATAACAAATGGCAAATATAAAATTTTCAGCTTTTACAATTGAAACTAATCCCGCATTAGTAGAATATGTTGTAGGTTATCAGGGAGGAGTAAATGTAAAAATTGCTCCAGCTGATCTAGCCACAGCTGGTGGAACAGGATTAACTGAATATATACCTCGTTGGACAAATGGACCAGGTGGTATATTAGGTGATTCAATAATGATACAACAAGCAGCTGCTGGAGTTTTCTCTAGTGACTACATAGAGGTTTCTGGGCTTGGTGGTTTATCTACACAAAACTTAGAAATAAATAATGATCTTTATGATGGAACTGCTAATCCTGGTAACGCTGGAGATATACTAAGTAGCTTAGGCGTAGGATTTGGTTTAGAGTGGGTTACTCCAGGAACTGGTATAAACCTAGTTACAGATATTTCAACCGCAGTTGGTGTATCTACAGGAGATCCTATAAACACTTTAACAAACGCTACAGGTTCGGTTACTATAACCCTGAATGAATATGCTGGAGCAGCAAATGAAGGTTTTGTACCAAGCGGTGGTACTTTAAATAATTATTTAGATGGAACTGGTGCATGGTCTATTCCAGTCGGTACAATACCTTGGCCTTATCAATATGATTTAGCAACAGAAACTTTGCTACAAGGAGAAAACCCTGCGGTAACAGTTGGTGCTAATAATACTAGCTTAGGTGTAGGCGCGGGAACAAACCAGACAGCTTTAGCGACTAATAATACTTTAATAGGTAAAGGCGCTGGATCAAGTGTTACTGATGGATTTGCTTTGACTTTAGTAGGGGTTGACGCTGGAAGCAGCTTTACAACTGGTGGCGCTCACACTGCTGTCGGCTTTGAAGCTTTAAAAAATGAAAACAATGAATTAGGTAATAGTACAGCTATAGGTTATAAAGCTTTACAAAATCAAAACGGACCTGGTATAACAATATTTAACACAGCTGTTGGTGGCTCAGCCGGTACGGCTGTAACTACTGGTGCTAGTAACACTTTTCTTGGATATAATGCTGGTTTTCCATTAACAACAGGTAACAGCAATATTGCCATAGGAGGTAACTCTCGTTTTCTTAATAACAATGATAACGACGCTGTAGTTATAGGTAAAGATGCTGTTGGGCATGGTTCAAATATAGTTGTTATAGGTAATGATAATACTACAGCTTGGCATCCTCATTATGATAAGGGTGTAGATTTAGGTTCTTCTGTTTATTCTTTTAAAGACTCATATATTGAAGGTATCTATTATGATACAGCTGGTAACGCGGGTAATGCTGGAGAAGTTTTAAGTTCTACAGCCACAGGAACTTCTTGGATTCCTACAGGAAGTGTAACAAGCGTTGCATTAACAATGCCAGCTGCGTTTTCGGTTGCAGGTTCTCCAATAACAAGTAGTGGAACATTTGCAGTAACTGGATCTGGCGCAGCAACAGATTATATAGATGGCACAGGAGCATTACAAACAAGATTTACTGGTACTACAGCTCAATACTATCGTGGTGATGGTACGTTAGCTACGTTTACACAAGCTTGGAATCCTCCAGCTATAATACTAAGTAACTGCTTAACGTTTTGGAATAATAGTGGACAATTAGATAGTAGTAATGATTTAACACTTACTTTAAATGGTAGTACAGATTCTCAGCCAACAATTGGTATAGGTTTATTTGGAGTGGCTAATAGTAAAGGCTCTATTGAAATAGATAG
>Ga0315321_10002680_pt1 | contig 13797 bp, 9 predicted proteins | sample M180m21515metaG_FD_203464 | JGI IMG/M metagenome (GOLD analysis project Ga0315321, IMG submission 203464) | Ammonia-oxidizing marine archaeal communities from Monterey Bay, California, United States - M1 80m 21515 | ecosystem: Environmental > Aquatic > Marine > Intertidal zone | place: USA... | reverse complement strand
GGCCGATATCTGTTCGGGGCAGACAGTGGTCCAAACAGCTTCCACCGTCATACCACTGCAGGCAGGAGCAGCAGCCGCAACTGCGAGAGCGACCCGAGCGGCATGCCGAGTCACATCCCAGAGCGTCGCACTCATTCGCTGCACAGCCCGCCGAATCGCAGGGGGCATTGTATGAGACGGCAGTAAGGGGCAGTTGATCAGTGCCTGGGGTCGGACTCACAACAGCGAGCGTGTCAGTGTGTTCGCTTAACTTGTTTTGCCATTTTGCGAACAAACGGTCGGCCGCATTCGCTCGCTGGTCTGTTGGAGCCGTGACCACGGCAATGAGAAAAAGAAGACAAACTGGAAGAATATTTTTCATGGCGACCATCCTTGGAACGACTAAGTGTTCCAGTATGTATCGTCATCAACTCGTTCGGCTTTGCGGAAACGGACAGCGTTTTTTGAGGTTATGGTCAGCGTTTTGTTAAGGTGTGCGTGCTGGGGCAGTTGTGTCCCCATCAATCAAGGGCACGACCATCTGTGGGGGGCGTCTATCTCTGCGGCGTCTACCTCCCCTGTGAGGGTCTCAATGCTAGAGGTCACAGTCCGTAAGATTCTCCAGAGTCTATCTTCGCGAAGCATCGAACGGTGGTGCCTCGTATTTCTCTCGCAATCGGTTGAACTCGGTGGTCAGTGCACCGCGGATCGCTTGGTAGTCTTGTTCCGCGTGGACGCTCTTCATCTCATTAGGATCTTCTACCAAATCATAAAGGTTCCATTTATCACTTTTGGGAAAGTAAATCAGTTTGTGGGTGTCGGTCCTGACACCAAAGTGTTGTGGAACCGCATGTTCGCCGAGTTCGTAGTAAGCGTAGTACAGCGAGTCTCGCCATGTCTTTGGCCCCTGTTTAAAGAGCGGCAACAACGACTTGCCCTGAACTTCACTGGGAGTCTCCAATCCCGCGGCATCAAGAAAGGTCGGAGCATAATCGATGTTCTGAATCAACTGAGCGGGGCGTGAGCCTGGTCGCACCATGTCGGGCCAGCGGATCAGAAAAGGCATTCTGAATGATTCTTCGAACATCCAACGCTTGTCGTACCAGCCATGCTCACCAAGGAAAAAACCTTGGTCTGACGAATAGATCACGATGGTGTTCTCGGCCAGTCCGTTGGCATCCAGGTAATCAAGCATTTGTCCAACGCTTTCATCGACAGCTTTGACGGTGCTGAGGTAGTTCCGCATGTACCGTCGGTATTTCCAGCGAACGATATCCTCGTCGCTCAGACTACCTGAGGCGAAGTTCTTCAGGAACTGCTGGTTAAGTGGTGAAAAATACGCGTCCCACTCCTTCTTTTGAGCAGGTGTCATGCGGTTGTATTCCGGTGTTCCGTACCGATCAGGTTTGGGAAGCTTGACGGCTCCACGTTCGTCCTTCCTGATCTTTACATCGTAAGCCCAGTCAAAGTGGCGATCGATTTCCATTTCGTTCGACGCCAGCGACGAGTGCCGGTTGTAGTAATTGTCGAATAGTGTTTCTGGCTCTGGGATTTTTACATCATCGAATGAGCCTAAGTGTCTTAACGCTGGGGCAAAAGTGCGATGGGGAGCTTTATGTTGACACATTAAAAAGAAAGGTTTCGATTCGTCACGTCCATCCAGCCAGTCGATGGCTTTCTGTGTGGTCAGATCTGTGGCATACCCCTCGAAGCGTTGCTTTTTACCATCCATCTGAATGAACACTGGGTTGTAGTAACTTCCTTGGCCAGGGAAAACCTCCCAGTGATCGAATCCAACCGGATTTGTCTTGAGGTGCCATTTTCCGATCACGGCGGTCTCGTAACCGCCTTTCTGAAGTGACTTTGCGACCGTCCATTGTTTAGGATCGAACGTGTTTCCATTTCGCATGAAGCCGTTCTTGTGACTGTGCTTGCCAGTCAGAATCGTCGCTCGGGACGGGCCGCAAATCGAATTGGCGCAAAATGAATTGGTGAAAACCGATCCCTGTTTCGCAATCCGATCGATATTAGGAGTCGGAGCAACGGTCGCCAGAGCACCACCGTAGGCAGAGATCGATTTGATCGCATGATCATCCGAAAACAAAAACAGGATGTTCGGACGTTCAGCTGATGCGAGGTTGCATAACAAAACTGCAAGGAGCGGGAGTGCCAAAATGGTGCGGGGCAGGCGTGGGGCAGTGTTCATCATAGAGGGAACTCGCTGGTGGTCTGTTATCATTGACTCGAACGGCTGTTTACGGAAGCGGATGATTCCCAATGTTGCGGTTCGGTTTCCATCAGCTAAAACGATAACACGCTATGGCAAAAGATGACAGGCTCGCGGATACTTTCCAGATGTGAACAGCGCCTCGATGACTCATCGCAAGTCTGCGCATCGGGGGGCAACGTGGCATCACGCGATGGAATATCATAAGAACGAGCTTGACCCTAACGAGTACGTCGGTTCATTTAATAGGTGGCGTGCGTGCATCCGCAGCGCTGATGCGATCGCGAGTAGGTCTCGTGCGACCCGACGGGTCGATGTTCTGCCTTACGTCGTCGACGTATTGTTCGGGACTTGAGCGATGAAGTTCTGGGATTCACCTGCATTGATGTGAAGAGTTTTGAAAGTGAAAAGTATGGGTGTGAGGCGGGACTTCCGTGGTGGATTCTGTACGTTGGGAATTGGTTTGGGTTGTACTGCGAGGATTTGTGCGATGGAAAATGAGGCGATACGATTTCGTGGACGTGCTAGTGTTGACGCGGTGATTCGGTTTGGGGGCTGGTTGCTGTTCGCCCTTGTGTTGACGAATCTCCACACGCAAAGTGGGCATGGTGAAACGCTGCACGTGCCGGAACAATTTCGCTCGATTCAGCATGCAATTGATCAGGCAAGTCCCGGAGATTCAGTGTTGGTTCAACAGGGAACTTACAATGAGCGTTTGAAGATGGCTGCAGGCGTGACAGTGCGTAGTATGGGCGGGGATGAAAAGGGCGAGGTTGGGCTCACGCGTGCAGAGAGGACCATACTCGATGGTGGGGGGGGGGATTCAAGTAACTTGCCAGGCGTGCAAATGGCTAGGGGAAGTGTGTTGGATGGTTTTACGGTTACCAACGTGGGTAACTTTGATGCACCACGTTGGGATAAGCATTACAAAACCTCAGGGAGTCAGCAAAAACACGAGTTGATTGGTGCTCCGGGAGTTGCAGGCATTGAGGTTGACAATGTTGAATGTCAGTTGGTCAATAACATAGTGCATCATATTGGCTATACAGGGATTGCGGTGAGTGGTCGGGCAACCGCAGGGTGCAAGGTTTTGAATAACGTCTGCTATCGAAACATGGGTGGCGGGATTGGTTTCATGGATCAATCACGTGGCTTGGCGCAGGGCAATCAATGCTTTGAAAACTTCTATGCTGGGATTGGACATGAAAACGCCAGTCCGATGATTATTGAGAACACTTGTTGGAACAATGTCAGAGCCGGAATTGGAATTAGCGAGGGTGCCTGTCCGGTCGTAATGCGGAATCGGTGCTATGAAAATCGGCGGGCAGGGATCGGAACCCGGACCGGTGCAACAACGCGTCCGTTGATCGAGGACAATGATTGTTACCGAAATGGCATGGCGGGGATTGGTGCCGATGAGGAAGCATCGCCCATGATTCGCGGAAATAGGTGCTATCAGAATGAGATGGCGGGGATCGGTTCTCGGGCACACGCGTCTCCAACCATTGTGGGGAATGAGTGTTACGAAAACGAGATGTCGGGGATTGGGCAGGAAGGCGACGCCAAGCCAACGCTACTCAATAATCACTGCCACCACAACAAACTTTCCGGTCTTGGCTTCAATGCTTGCGACGACGGTTCATGCATTGTCATCGGCAATCGCATTGTTGAAAATTCAAAGGTCGCTGTCGGGGTACAAGCAGGATGGACGGTGACGTTTCTGTCGAACCATTTTGAACGAACGGGCGGACTGCCGCCGATTGTGATGGTCTTTGAAGGGGCCACGGCAGTTTTCCGTGATAACGTGATTTCAGGGCAGGGAGTCGCAGGCGTGCGAGTTGCTGGCACGGTGGTCATGGATGGGAATCGGTTCGTCGGGAAAGCAATGAGACCAGCGGGGCCACCAAACTTCGGAGTCTGGGCTCTTGCTGGTTCCAATGTCACTTTGCGAGATAATCAGTTCAGCAAGTGGCGACATGCAGTTCACGCCTCAGAGGCGATGGTAAATGTGCATGAAAATCGAGTGTCTGGATTTCATCGCTATGCGTTTCAGCTTCAAAAGTTGAAGCCACACAGCGTGATCTCGGGTAATCAAGTGACGAGTGACAACGAAGGTGACGCAGTTTTAGGCGGCGATGTTGGTAGCGATGGAGCCAATAAGATACGCGTTGAACGTAACACGCTGGCCTCGGTGAAGAGTGGCAATAACTGAATGGGACGCGGCTTGATTACTAAACACGCGGGGTTGGTGCAGCATTCATGCATGCCCCGAAAAGAGAGGTCACGCTCCGCCATAGCGGCATTACTGTGCGAATAGCCATTTCCATGTGTTGGGATCGCTATATGCCATTTCCCACGCGGCAACGTGTCCAGCACCGGGGTAGATGGTGAACTTGCAATTCTGATTGCCGGCCTCACGCAGCGATTTCACCAGGTCTTCGGTTTCAACCACGGGAACAGAATTGTCGTGACTGCCGTGAAAGGTCCAGATCGGTAATGAGGTTGCTTTGCGCAGGCCCGCGGGCGAGAACTCGTTGGTGATGCCACGTTTCCGCCCCGGGCGGTTGGCTGGCAAGTTGAAAGGGTTGCCGCCACCACAGATTGGCATCGCTGCAGCGAAGTAGTCAGGGTAATTGGAAATAAAACTCCAGATGCCATAGCCACCCATGCTAAGCCCTGTCACGTACAGTCGATCCTTATCAATGTCATTTCGCCCCTGAATGACTTCGTCGACGAGAGCTTTGATCGTTTCGGTGCGCCACCAACTGTCACGTGGACATTGAGGCGAGATCACAATGCAGTGGTTCAGTTCGTCAAACTGTTGGATCAGTTTTGGCGGCCCGTGCTTTTTGACTTTGGGTAAGTCATCGCCACATTCACCATATCCGTGCAAAAACAGCAGCACAGGCCAGCCATCCTTGGGGGGCGTTGTCGAGGGTTCTTGAAGCAGGTAATTCAGTTGTTGGTCACCAACCTGCTTAGACATTCGCTTTGATGATTCTGCTGTCGCGGGGCGTGTGCGTTCCTGAGCGTTCACCGAAACAACAAACGCGAGCATGAAAGCGGTAAGATATGGCGTGAAGTGAGGCATTGAGATGGCAAGAGAGGTTGTGTGTGATCGGCAGTAGCTAACGGTCAGTCGTCGTAAGTGTTGATCGTCTTGACCACGGACTCAATATCTCCGTGTTCCACACGACTTCGGATGATATCTCCGGCTTTCACTTGGGTTGGATTTTGAATGGTCTGGTCATCAGAATCCAAAGTAACGCTATACCCTCGGGCTAAAACGTTCAGAGGCGACAAGGCAGAGAGTGTCGCTGCAGCTTTACCCAGTTTGGCTTTATTCAGTTTCATACGAGTGAACATTGCCTTCCTGCCTCGGGCGTCAAGTTCATCGAGTTGACGGAATCGGCGTTGCACAAGCTCATGAGGACGCTTGAGGATGGAACGGGTTTGCAACGCATCGAGGCGGCTCTGTCGCGTATTGATGACGTTTCTGGCCGTTCTATCCAATCTCGCTCGCATGTCGGTCAGGCTGCGTACGACCAAGTCCCGGTCAGGTAAGGCGCAGGTGGCACCATCGGTTGGCGTTAAAGCACGAACATCGGCGGCAAGGTCGCATAGCGTAATGTCCACTTCATGACCCACGGCAGACACCGTCGGGATCTTGCACTGCGAGATAGCGCGCACCACCGGTTCCTCGTTGAAACACCACAGGTCCTCCAAGCTGCCACCGCCGCGAGTGACCACCAAGGTGTCAAGGATTGGGCTGATCGTCTGAGCGGTTCGGATTGCCTTGGCGATGGACTCAGACGCACCCTGCCCTTGAACAAGGGTGGGGATGATCAGAATTTCAACACCAGGCCAGCGCTGTGCCGCAGCTTTCAAAAAATCACGGATGGCTGCACCACTGGGGCTGGTAACCACGCCTAGTCGCTTCGGGAAACGCGGCAGTGGTCGTTTGCGTTCTGCAGCGAAGAGTCCTTCCGCGTTCAGCTTCTGCTTCAATTCCAGGAAGGCTTGCTGTAGTGGCCCAAGACCCTGTGTCTGTACCTTCCGCACGACCAGTGAGTACGTTCCCCGAGCGGCATAGACTTCAACATCGCCAAAACAGAGGACCGACTGACCCTCCTTCAGTTGGGTGGTCATCCTCGCGGCAGTGCTACGCCAAATCACACCCCTGATCTGTGAGTGTTCATCTTTGAGCGTGAAGTAGATATGTCCGCTACGTGGTCTGGTGAGGTCTGATATTTCGCCTTCGACGCAAATGGAGGGAAAGGTCCCTTCAAGAATCGCTTTGACGTGGCCCGTCAATTCGCTGACTGAGACCGGTCTTGGGGGGGCAGAGCTCAACGCTTGTTCTTTCAATCAGTGGGATGATTCGATTGGTTTCATCATTGTCGAGGATGCATCAAGTCTACGCTGCATGGTCCGCGCGCTCGGCTTGTCTCGACAATTTTATCTTCTGGCACTTCAACGGTGTGTGGGCAGTAATCAGCATTCCCATATTCCGCTGAATACCTCCGTCGCAGGCCCGGTCATCATCACGTGGTTATCCGATTCGTTCCATTCTAGAACAAGATCACCGCCTCGTAAGTGATTCGTGATGCGCCGTTCGGTTCGGTTGGTCAATACACCGGCAACACAAACAGCTGAGGCACCGGTGCCGCAGGCCCAGGTTTCCCCCGAGCCACGCTCCCAAGTTCGCTGCCGAACCTCGGTTGCTGAGATGATTTCCACGAATTCAATGTTGGTTCGGTTGGGGAAGCGTGGGTCACTCTCAATCTGAGGACCTACTTGCAGGACCAATTCATCGCTCGCTTTTTGAACGAAAACAATGCAGTGCGGATTCCCCATCGAAACACAAGTTGCCTTGAAAGGGCGCCCCGCGAACTCGACATCCAGGTCGATCACGTGTCCCGCGTTTTGGAGCGTGGTGGGGACTTGCGGAGCTTCAAGTTCCGGAATCCCCATATCTACGGTGACCTGCGAAACCTTTTGATCATCGCCCAAATGGAGGTCAATTGCCAGATTGCCAGCACCAGTTTCGATGGTCAGCGACGGTTTCTGGGCAATTCCGTGATCATGCACGTACTTGGCAACGCAACGAATCCCGTTGCCACACATCTCTGACTCGCTGCCGTCAGCATTGAACATCTGCATTCGTGCATCGGCGACTGCGCTCGGGTGAATCAAAATCAAGCCGTCTGCCCCAACCCCAAAATGGCGATGGGAGATTTTCCGTGCCAAGTCTGGCAAGTCGTGAGGCAGCTGTTCGGTAAAGCAGTCCACGTAAACGTAGTCGTTGCCGGCACCATGCATTTTTGTGAATTTCATGAGACTCATATTACCTTGATTCGTGGTGGGTTGGAACCAAACTGAAATTCACCAGTGTCACGAAGTTTAAAGGTTGGGTTGCAACGCATGGAATTGGAAACACCTGAAGTTCCGTCGGTGCGATTGATCCTGGTCGTGACCTGCTCGCAGTGACTCATCACAGTGAGGTGAATGCTACAAGTGGGATGGGGGACCCCGGTTTTCGCTCATGGGAGATGCACATTAAATCGCAAATTCAATATTGCTTGTAAGCTGGTGGCCGAGCTGTCCGTTGGCAAGGACTAATTGTAAGTTGCGACGTCGGCAGTGGTTTCTCATGCTCCTAATCTGAGATCAGCGTATCGGTTCTAACGACTCGACTTCAATCTCCGGATATTGTCACTCAAGATCGAAAATGGCAGGATCCGGCATTGCCAGCAGGTTCCCGCCACTTCCCTGACAGGGGGTTGTGCTTTACTGTTTGTGCTTTGCATGAACGAGGTTCTTCCGCTTTTCACTGTTGAATGCACCGAAGGTTTCCATGGTTGATTTGAAGAAATATGTCCGTGATGTGCCGGATTATCCCAAGCCAGGCATCCTGTTTCGTGACATTACTCCTTTGTTGGCAGATGCAGCGGCGTTGGAGGCAGCGACGGAAGCTTTGGCGGAGTTGTTTGCGGGAGAGGACATTGATGTTCTTGCTGCTGCGGAAGCACGTGGTTTCATTTTTGCCGCACCTTTGGCATTGCGATTGGGGGTCGGGTTTGTGCCGATTCGCAAGCCAGGGAAATTACCGTACGAGTCGCATCGCTATGCGTATGATCTGGAATACGGCAGTGATGAGTTGCAAATTCATGTAGATGGAGTGCAAAAGGGTCAGCGTGTCCTGCTGGTCGATGATCTGCTCGCGACCGGGGGAACCATGGAAGCGTGTTGCCGACTATTGGAAAAGGCGGGGGCTGAGATCGTTGGTTGTGCGTTTCTGATTCACCTCGTTGACCTAGCGGGCGAGCGTAAGATGGAACCCTATCGGTGTCGGTCGGTCTTGAGTTACAGTGGCGAGTGAGTCACGTTGCATGTGGCACGTAGTCTGTTTGCCTGACTATCGCTTGACGATTTAAACGCCGTCAGGCAGTAACACGTTTGGTGAAAGCCACTCAAGCCTGGTCAATATTGCGGCTAGCTGTCTTGGCGGCTTCCTACAAAAAAGTTCTTGAGGTACTGCTGCAACAGCAGGTCAGCGGGGGCTCCAGACTTCCCTCGCTTTTAGATCACTGCGTTTCGTGTAGCACCTATCGTTCCACTTAAACTGGGAAACGCTTTCCGCAGCGGTAGCAGTATTCGGCATCTGCGCGTTGGCCGTTTGCATTGCATTGTTCGCACGGCGGCGCTTGCTCGTTTGCCCGTTGATGCTGCTGGATGAATTCCGCGCTTACGAAGGTGGATGGCACAATGATCAAGCTGTAACCTAGCAAAATCAGCAAGGCTGAAATGACTTTGCCAACGGCAGTTTGGGGGACAACGTCGCCATAGCCAACTGTGGTCATTGTGACGATTGCCCAGTACATCGCCTGGGGAATGGATGTGAACTGGCTCTCTGGTCGGTTGGCAACTTCGCGGATTGAGCTCACGACATCGAGTCCCTGCTGGAATTGTGCCTTGATTTCGTTGGATGTTGCCGTGTCAACTTTATCCTGCAGTTTGTCAACCACCTCGTCCAGGTTGACCGCTCCCACCATCTTCAGAATGGCATCAGGGCCGGTGTCAGCGAAAAAGGCGTTGTCGTTGTATTCATCTTGAGCTGCCAGGTATTCAGAGGGTGTCAGCAGTTTGTGAAGCGGCAGCGGGGTCGTGCCGCTATCCAGAACAACGTATTCATCCTGGTCAATGATTTTCTCGATTGAGACTGCATCAATGTCCAAGACAAATGCCAGGTCATTGACCGGTTCGTCCACGATTCCTTGCGAGTAGGTTTCAATGTGATACATCAAGGTGCCGCTAATGGTGACTGCTACGAGCACCACGGCGACAAACACGATGATCTTGTCACGCACTTTCCAGATCGCTGAAGCAAGTTCGTCAGCTTCGTTCATCATCCGCCATAACTTCAGAACACGGAAGACTCGGAGCAGACGGACGCTTCGGATGATCACGAAGGACCGCGATGAGCTACCAATGAAGTAGGTGACATAGGACGGCATGATGCTCAGTAGGTCAATCAAACCCCAGAAACTAAAGACGTATCTGAGGGGCTGTCGAACGCAATACAGTCGCAGTACATACTCGATCGTGAACAGGACGGTCAAAATCCATTCCGCGATATTGAAAGATTGAAGTAGCTGTGGCTGCTCAGTAAAGCCGGGCACGGTCTGCAGTGATTCAATCGTGATGCTGGCTAGAATCGCGATCAGCAAGCCGATGTCAAAGCCGCGACCCGCTGGGGTTTCTGCTTCGAAGATGATGTCGTAAAGACCACTGCGGATGTTGCTTCCCTTTGGTCGAAGACTTTCGCGGCGCCGTTGGGTTCGATCTGGATTCAGTGACATCGGGGTGCGGTCGTTTGTTTGCGAAGCGATAGGGCGAACGGGTTTCGTTCGTGAAAAAACGAAAGTCTTAAACCCGGATTTTGAGGTGAGGGCCGGTCACAGTAGGGTGCCCAATGGGGTGAACTTAACGTGGCTGATGTTGTTGGGCATGATTCGAGTTCAGCGCAGGCGAAAAATTCAGCATTGCCCTCAGAATTTCCAACGATACTCCATTCGCGTTCCATAAACATCCTCTAAACCGTCACGCCAGCCATACATTGTGTCAAATCGCCACAATGTTGAATTACTTATCCAACTCGCTTCCCAACAGGTCCATGCCAATCGACCCACCGGCAGTGTCGCTGCCAGAAGCGTCAAGTGTCGCCAGTCCGTTGACGCCATCTGTGTCGAAATTGATCCTCGTGTTCCGCAGGATCCCGCCAGCAATGCCGTCGCGGGCGATCGATTGGGGGCGATCGATTGGGGGCGATTCCAGCCTGCAAAGAAGTTGGCATACGGAACGAACGTCAGCGGGTTTGCGGTGATCCAACTATTTTCAACCAGGAGAAGCACACCATCCGCTGTGCGATCAGCCGTCGGTAGGTCTTGGCTAGTATTAACGCTCACTCGGAGACTGTTGCTGATCCGGTCAAGGTAGCCCTGGGTGTAACTGACGGTCATGTTGTGATAGCTGAGTTCGTCCTGATTCCGATCACGAATGTAGGCATACCCTGACTCGATATAGTCGTGGTAAGCCTCGATGAACCAAGCCGTTCCGAACGCCTGCGCCGCGTGTTCATTGTTGCCAAACGCCGGGCTGTCCAACTGGTCGAATACTGCAAAGAAGGTGGCGTCGTAGTTTGACCAGTTCAATAGATTACTGGGGCGTGACTGTCGGAGGCAAGCAGCATCAAGATTAAGCTTGGTGCTCGGACGAGTGGGGCCTTTGTGTTTGCATCTTTTCACGCACGGTGGTGAGCATCATCTGAACAACCGCTTCGAATGTGAGTCCATCACTATGAATCACGACTGCGTCGTCGGCGGGGCGGAGTGAGCCCTGAGGCCGTTCTCGATCTTCCGCGTCTCGGCGATTTTGTGCGTCAAGAATCTGTTCCAATGGGATAGGTCGCCCTAGTTCTGCAAGTTGTTGGTGCCGCCTTTTGGCGCGTTCAGCAGCTGATGCGGTGAGAAAGATTTTGCATCCAGCATGGGGGAACACGTCGGTGCCCTGGTCGCGACCTTCGGTAACGATGTCCTGGTTCTCTGCGATGCGTCGCTGCTGTGCTGACAATGCTTCCCGAATCTCTGTAACGTCGGCAACGTATTTGATTGAATCGGTGACGATGGGTGAACGTATCTCCTGAGTCACATCATCATCGTTGAGAAGAATTCTGGCGTCTTTCCATTCGATGGTGGACGTTTGTGCGTACGAAATCAACAGTGCTTTGTCAGAGAATTCAATTTGTTTTCGAATGGCTCCCAATGTGATCGCCCGGTACATCGCGCCAGTGTCAAGAAAACTGAAGCCAAGGGCTTCAGCAAGTTGTCGTGCGATCGTACTTTTGCCAGCGCCCGCCGGTCCATCGATGGTCACAATCATGTTGTTGGCTTCGAGCGAGAAGATTCCTGAATCAACACGTCGATATTCTGTGACAGGTCCCGCAATGCCTGATCAATCGACTCCCGTGAAGCAGGAGCATCTACAATCTCTGTGCTTGAATCAAGATCGGATGAATAGGTTTCCCCGCCAGACTGGGCGGTACGGAAGCGTTTGACGTAAAATTGCTCCGTAAGAAATGTCAGTGAGTCTTTAATCTTGGCTGTTTGTTGTCGTGTTGCCACTTCAGATCGGCATGCGTCAAACTCAAGCAGCACTTCCGCGGGCGTTTGTGATGCACCACGTGTGATGTCGATTCGGAGCAACTGGTCAAGCGTACGAGCGTAAAAGTCGATGGAAGGGCGCATGATTTTGCGTTCCCGTTTGCTTTGCATCCTTCGTTTGATCCATTTGGGTAACGGTACGCGGAATAAAGCGACAGCGAACAGCGTGAGGATGAATCCAACGATGGCAGCTGGAACTGAAAAGATGCTTGTGTTTCTTCCATTTTCAGAAAGCAAGGTGCCATTGCGAACTTTTTGCATGGTGCTGCTAAGCCACGCAACAAATCTGTCATAGGAACTGTTCATCGGGGTGATGCCTCGGCCCATCAATGACGTGTTTTGACGCGTTTGGTCCATGTCGACGACGTAGTCGTCCCAAACGTTTTGCGCCACATCCAAAACTTGAGTGACCCGACTGGGTGGGTTGGTGCTTGCGCTGGACGCGGGTGTTGGATCGAGGCGAAGCCAGTATTGCTTGGAAGCCGGTTGCCCAAAAATGTTACGATCGGGATCGAGCTGGTCACGATCAATCAGAGCCTCAACCCACGCGTGTGCGTGTAATTGTCGGGCAACGTATTGCTGAGAGAGGTCGTTGTACTCGTTGGTTTTATATCCCACGACAAGGCGAGCTGGAATTCCCTGACTGCGTAGCATCATCACCAAAGCAGCTGCAAAGTACTGGCAGTGCCCACGCTTATCTATCGACAAAAACTGTTCGAGGGGATCAAGACCAGGAACAGACTTCGCATTCAAATTGAGCGTGTACGAAAAATCCGGTGAAAAGGAGAGAAACCGCTCGAGTGACTTTGCAATTGAGTAATCGGTGAGATTTGGATCGTTAGCCTTGTTGCTAAAGGGCTTGGAAAGCAACGCGGCGCTTGGAATCGCGTCTATGTCGTAATCCAGCAGGATTGACTCGTAGTCCTCGATCTGACTTTCCGTGAGTGCTGATTCATCGGACGTTCGGCTGATTTGCTTGGGTTGCAACGCTGAATCGCCGGTCGCAAAGCGAGCAAGCAGGTCGCTTTGCAGACCTTCCTTAAAAGCATGGCTGGCGAATTTGTAGTGGATGCGAGGGTACTGCTTCAAAACGGCCTTGGATTTTCGAACCAAGGTCCAGCGATCGGGTAGATGGGCAGCCTTTGGATTGAAGCCCAATCGGTGGTACGGCGCTGGAGCGAACAACGAAGGGGATCGCATATCGCTACAGGTCACATCAAAATCAGTTGCGTCGTAGAAGTTTGTTTCGTACGTTCTCGTGGGAGTCCATTCGGAAGGAAGGGGTTGCCCACTGGCCAGACGCCCCATCGGAACGGCTTTCCAGTAAGCAGAATTCACACCACGTCGGATCGGCAGGACGTCATAGCGTTCCAATACTCTCCCGCGAAAGTACACGTCGCCGACAATCTTATAGGGCCTGCCAGTTCTGGCGTCAGTGATTTTGGTTCGCAAGGCAATTGCGGGGTTCTGCTGCATTTTGCCAATCTGCTTCAGATTCACCTGGTCGTTGAAGCCAACCAGTGCGTTTCCTCTACTTGAATCGCGAGACGCGTTCGTGGTCCGCGGTAAAAAGTAGAAAAAGACAGCCGCCAACAAAATCACTGAGGGACCTACACTTAGAAGCGCGACCGCAGGCAGGCGGCCCGCGGCACCCGCCAATGACTGAGCGGCGTCGTGGGAGGTGACGGTGATACTCTTCTCTGTGACACGCGCTGGGCTACTCTGGGAACGGGAACCGGTAGCACTGGAACCTTCAAGGCCACTGGAACCTTCAAGACTGCTGAGCCCTTCGGATGCGGAGACCACCGCCAGAAGCGACAATGCGAATGCTGCGATCACGCACAGCGGAATCATCAAAATCCCGAAACC
>Ga0315321_10002677_pt1 | contig 13798 bp, 11 predicted proteins | sample M180m21515metaG_FD_203464 | JGI IMG/M metagenome (GOLD analysis project Ga0315321, IMG submission 203464) | Ammonia-oxidizing marine archaeal communities from Monterey Bay, California, United States - M1 80m 21515 | ecosystem: Environmental > Aquatic > Marine > Intertidal zone | place: USA... | reverse complement strand
GGCTGCTTCATTATCGTCGAGGTAAACCGTTACGTTCAGACGCTCCGCGTCTAAACCCAGCCATTTGGTATCCGTAAGAAATTCCCAGGCCCAAGTGATCGCTTCTCTTTTGAAGTAGTCGCCGAAACTGAAATTTCCTAGCATTTCAAAAAATGTATGGTGATAGGAAGTACGCCCTACATTATCAATATCGCCTGTTCTTAGGCATTTCTGACTACTTGTCGCTCGTGTGAAATCGAGTTTGACTTTGCCTAAAAAATGATCTTTGAACGGGTTCATTCCAGCTGGAGTGAAGAGTACAGATGGGTCCCAGGTGGGAACCAAGACGTCACTTTCACAGCGGGTATGCCCTTTGCTCTCGTAGAAACTAAGATACTTTTCGCGTATTTCGTCGGTCTTCATAGGTATTTCGTCGAAGGCGGTTCATTTGAAACGTTGAGTTGCCTCCATGGTTCAGAATGCAAACACGGAGGCCTAACCAGTTATCATATCCGCGACGCTCATGACTTGGAACCACTGATTCGCGTTCACTACGGACGCAGAAAACTCAGCATTGACCGCAAGGGATATTTTTTAATATTATTTCGGTAACTTGTCTTGGAAACAATATTAGATACCGGACTCAGAGAATGTGATGCAGGAAATATCACCAGGTTGGACAGTCGATTCTTATCATGAAGGTGACTGGTTGTGTTTGACTTTGAGCGCGCCGATTACGGACATTGCCCAAACTCCTATCAACTTAGCTGACTTGATTGATACGCTTGTACGGCGTGAGTTTTTCACTCGTGTTATCGTTAATCTTGAGTCGATGCTTTATCTTCCGGCTAAACTGATGCGTCAGCTGATCCTGTTGAAAGACAAGCTAGAGCAACGGGCTGGTCAACTGGCTTTGTGTGCCATGAATGACAAAGCTTATCAAAGCGTCACCGCACTGGGGCTCGAACGAGCCTTTCCAAACTACGACGGATTTCGGACCGTAACAGCTGGCTTTCGCCCTATTCAGCCAAGGTAACGCACTAGAGAGAGCGGAGTTTAGATCCAGGGTGGTTTTTCGCCTGCGGAAGGCAATTCGATACTCTTAACCGATTTAATCCCTTGTTGAGACGCCAGATCAGCTGTCGCTTCAGCCGTCGGGATGCTATCAAGATTTAACACTCCGATAGCCTGGCCACCAGGTTGAGCTTCTATAGGGCGACCGACCGACATTTGAGCGATATTGATTTTGTGAGTACCAAGTGTGGTGCCCATATTACCAATAATGCCAGGTAGGTCATCATGTACGAAAATTAACATGTTTCCGTCTAGATAAGACTCGAGTCGCATGTCATCGAGACGAATAAGCCGTGGCATATTGTTGCCGAAGACGGTGCCTCCGGCAGTGTAGCTACCCTTATCCGTTGTTAGCGTCACCGTCATGGATGAGGCAAACGCCGCCATTTCGCTCGAATGGAATTCACTAACTTCGATACCTCGTTCTTTGAGAAGTACCTGAGAATTGACAATATTCACCGAGTCTTCCAATGCTTCGTTCAATAAACCGGCACAAAGGGAAGCGGTGAGTAGTTTGGTATCTTCATCCGCAACATGACCGCGGTACTCAATTTTGACGGATTGAACGCCGCCTTCATCCCATTGGTCGAGGAAGATACCCATGCGGTAGGATAATTCTAAATAACCCGCCAGAGCCTCGAGTGTTTTTGGGTCAACGGCAGCTACGTTCACAGCGTGTCTGACAGCACCAGTAGTCAGAAAATTGACTGCTAGTTCCACAGCCTCCACCGCAACCTGCGTCTGAGCTTCTTCAGTAGACGCGCCTAGATGGGGAGTACATATGACTCCCTCTTTTTGGAACAGCGGGCTGTCTGTACAGGGTTCGGTTTCAAATACGTCGAGTGCAACTCCAGCCAAAATACCTTCATCTAGTCCCTGGGCCAGAGCGGTTTCGTCGTAGATTCCACCCCGGGCACAGTTAATTAGGCGGGCCCCTGGTTTTAACAATGACAGCTGCTCCACACCAATGAGGCCTTTGGTCTGAGGTGTTAGAGGAGTATGTACTGTGAGGTAATCAACAAGCGGAAGCATTTCGTCGACGGTGTCACAAAGTTCGATTCCAAGTTTACTTGCTTGTTCAGCGGTCAGGAACGGGTCAAATCCCAGGAGATTCATTTGAAATGCCTGAGCTCGTTTTGCAACCTCCTGACCGATGCGGCCCAGTCCGACGACCCCTAAGGTCTTACCGGAAAGCTGAGATCCCATATAAGCTTTGCGTTCCCAGCGTCCTTCTCGCAGGCTTTGAAATGCGGGAGCAACATTTCGGCTTAATGCCAGCATCAGTGTCATGGCATGTTCGGCAGTACTGAACGTGTTACCGGTCGGGGTATTCATTACGATGATTCCCTGACGAGTAGCCGCCGGCTTATCGATGTTGTCTGTGCCTACGCCAGCGCGAACAATGACCTTCAGACGCGTATTGTCGGTCAACACATCTTCTGACAAGGTAACTCCACTGCGACAGATGGCTCCGTCTGCCCCTCGTAACGCCGTCTTAAGCTCTTCATCTTTTAAGCCGGTTTGGACAACGTATTCGATATTGTCTGACTGCTCTAAAAGGGAGAGGCCTTCCTGAGCGATATTGTCGAGGACGATGATTTTAGGCATTGGCTTTATTTTAAATAAGTTGGATTAAGTGTGAGATAGAGATGGCTACCAAAGACCTGTGTTCCATGAATTAGCTATTCTGAGTATAGAATGACTTCATGAAATCGCGAAGAGCCAGAACGCCTTCTTGGGACATAGCATTATAGATGGAAGCACGAATACCGCCGATACTACGATGGCCTTTGAGACTGTTTAATCCTTGTTGGCCAGCTTCCCGGATGAATTTGGAGGTTAATTCATCACTAGCGAGATTGAATGCGATATTCATTTTTGAACGATGTTCACGTTCGGCGTGTCCCCGATACATATCACTGCATTCATCGATGACATCATAGATGAGGTTTGCTTTGGTGAGGTTGTATTCAGCCATTTGCGCCAGTCCGCCCCTATCATTGATCAGCCATTGGCAGATTAAATCGATGACATAGATTCCAAATGTCGGCGGCGTGTTGAACATTGAGTTTTGTTCAACGTGAGTTTTGAAGTTGAGGTATCCAGGCAGGTCATCGGAGCTTCGATTGAGTAGGTCTTTACGGATGACTACGATGGTGACTCCAGAAGGTCCGGCATTCTTTTGAGCACAGGCGTAGACGATTCCGTGACGTTCCAGGTCGATCGGGCGAGACAGGAAGTCGGAAGAAGCATCGCAAACCAACGCAGTGTTATTTGCTTCCGGCGGTTCGCCAAATTGGACTCCGTGGATGGTCTCATTTGAGGCATAGTATAAAAAGGCAGGGTCATGTGAAAGTGACAGGTCCGAGGAAGCAGGAAGTGTGTTAAAGTTGGACGTTTCCCCACTCCAGGCCACATCGATATTGCCGGCTCGTGAAGCTTCATCGTATGCCTTCTGGCTCCATGTGCCTGAAACGATGTAAGCAGCTCGGTCTTCAGCACTTCTTAGTAGATTCATGGGGATCATTGAGAACTGTAAGCGGCTTCCGCCTTGAAGAAAGAGGACTTCATGTGAGTCATCAATTCCCAATAGCCGCTTTATACCTGCACGTGCAGAGTCGAGTACTTCGATGAAAGTTGTACTGCGGTGACTGATTTCCATGATACTGGCGCCACAGCCTTTGAAGTTCAGAAGTTCCCCTTGGATTTGCTCAAGTACTTTAAGGGGAATAGTAGCTGGGCCGGCGCTGAAATTGTACGTGCGGTCTGCAGTTGTCATGGTTTGAATGCTTATAGTTAGCGAGGAAAACCTATCGATTTAACCGCGATTTTAGGCGCAATCCGTGACTATGTATACACCCGAGACAATGCCAGTCATTAAGAAACGAGTGGTTTAATATCGGCCGCGAGAGAGATCCTCATCCGCAACTCGCGTGTCAGAATTACCGTTTGGAGAAGGAACACCCGTACGGATTTGTTGATTAAGAGAGGCAATTCGAGTGGGGAGTTGAGATTGCTGATTATCGAGTAGATAAGAGCGTTGATACTGAGCCAATGCCACTTCTGTTCGCCCTTCGGACTCATTCAGAGCGGCAAGTGCTTTCCAAGCTCGGGCATCGTTTTTATCGATGGTACAGGCTTTCTCTAAATGAAGACGAGCCGCCTGTGTATCTCCTAGTTCCTGATGAAGTCTGGCAAGTTCAACTCGTGGAGCAGATAAATGTGGTTTGTCTTGCGTCCAATTGTTTAATAGTGAAATGGCTCGGTCTTTACGGTCGGTTTGGGCAAGCAATACTGCCAGCCCTCGGTGAGAGTCCGTGTGATTCTCATCAAAATCAAGGCAGCGATTATAGAGAGCCTCTGACTCTTTTAGAAATCCCTGATCTTTACTTTTTAGCCCCATCTGATGGTAGCTGACTGCCAGATTGTAATAAGCATCGGCATTGTTTTCCTCGGTGCCTAACGCATATTGAAAGCGTTCAATCGCTTCGGGGAAGTGTCCCGCTTCATATAGTTGCACACCCTCAGAATTCCATCCATTGGCGGTGATGCCACAACCGGATAGGCACAGTGCTGCCAACATCGTCGCCCAAAGATAGGATCTTTGAACGATCATAGTTAAGGGATTCTTCGCGTTTGAGCTATTTGTATCGTAGCAATCCATTTGGACAACCTCTTCAAGCCTATCCGTTTTCCGTTCCGGAGAAGGTGTTGGAACTACCTCCACGAATGTAAGTGGAGTGGAAGATTACCGACTTTAGTAGGCTCAAACAAGATCATTTGCTCCGTTTCGTCGATCTTATTTTCCACCTGATGTGATGCGAACTCAGGCGATTCCGGTTTTAGTTCGAAGGTCATATGAAAGGCAGTAGGCTTGATTCAATTCACCGGAAGACGAAAAACGGCCGAAGCTAATTCTCTAGCCTCGACCGTTGATTGATTCTTTAGAAGGAATAAGAGGTAATGGCTGAGTTGCACTCTTTATCCAGTCCAGCGCTTCCAACATAAAGTAGTTTGCTCTATCTGATGTACCCCAGTCCTCGGATTACTTCCAGGATTTCGCTGCAGGTTGGGAAGTTGCGACCGTTTTGGCGTTTGTACTCTTCCAAAGCTTGCATGAATTCCCGCTCGTCATTGGAATAGTCTCGTTCGCAAGTTGTTGGATCGATTTTACGTCGACGCCCTCTCTCCGACGTAGTCTCTTCTATCAATGCTGTTCCACTATCGCCCAACGATTCATTTGTCTCTACATAACTCATTTGATTCTCTCCCGAATGATTCTTTGATAGGATTCGCTTATGCCCCGTCAGCCCTAAGCCTGTTAACTGGCGGGTACTCAAATGATTCCACATGTTTTCCGATTAGGTAGGAGAGATAAGCAAGAAAAGCTATAACGGTTAGGAAAGCTGGGTGGTTCTGTCAAAGTTTACGTTTTGAGGAAAGATTACTGTTTACGGGATATTTCCGGTTGTAGCGTCAGTTTGAACGCAAAAATCCCTAAACGTCTAGACAAATTAGAATGCGTCCATCGATACTTAGCAAAGAGATTTCGCCGATTAACGATTGAAGTATCGACGCAGCATATCAGAGGCAGCTGTCGTGGAATCTTCGGACTCATCCTTCACCACGATTTGTTCAGGAAGCTTCTGGGGCTTACTTTTCTTGGATGGGTCTGAGTTTTCTATGTTGTCAGCTTCTTTAGAATCCTCATCCGCTTCTGATTCTTCTGGCTTATTGAATCTCCCGGTATCCTCCAATACAAATTGGCGAGTCACCGTGTCGGAAGTATCCATATCCGAATTTTCAAATAATGACTCCTCAAGCCAGCCCGCGATACTATCATCATCCTGACTGTCTATATTCTGAGCTTTGCCAGCACTTCGCTGAGCAACATCAGCTACGCCCTGAACCTTTGGTTTCTTCGTGCCACCTAAGCTGTGATCGAGAACGAGTTCAAATGAGAGAGGGCCGACCACAAGTTGGTCGCCATTATTCAGGATCGCTACATTTTCGATCCGTTTATTATTAACGAAGGTTCCGTTTTTACTTCCAAAGTCTTTAATTGCAACCTTAGAATCATCAACGATAATTGCGCAGTGATGTCGGCTAATCGCATCACTTTTTGGGCGCAAATGACAATCTTCACCACGGCCAATGAAAAACTTGGCTACGGGAATCGAAATTTCTTTACCCTTACTTGGGCCTTTGAGTACTTTTAATTTGGCCTTCATCGCTCACCAATTGACTGACTAACCGAAAAATAATAAAAGTCCGAGTCGGAATATGGCTTGTCAATCTCAATCTTGTCGCAGATAGGGCCGGCGGCACACTGCAATTATTGTTTCACATCAACCATAAGTAAATATAAGAATTGGTCTTGGTGAACACATTCCCAAATCCGCTGTGGAGTGCAATGTAGTACTCCAAATCGTCTGCTCTGATTTGGTAATGCAGCGTTTTTCTCAAAAACAGCAAAAGTAAATTTGCATCCATTAAGAGACTGTTAAGACTGTAGCAGAGTAATAAGGGGAAGTCAAATTAAGAACCCCCTGAAGTGGTGGGTCCCTTAGCGTTTATGAAGCCAATTAGGATTTAGGAATCGGTCAGTTTCAATTTTATGTGCTGCTTTCAATTGATCGTGCGAAAGCGAGTGTTTCGTCAGTTGGCACTGAAGTCGATGGGTGAGATTTTCTAACCAATCGTTGACCCAAGAAAGGGATGTTAGATCCACGTCAACAAGTTCGAGAATACCCGGCAGTTCCGGGGAAAATGGCGATCGTTTCAGGAGAATGCTTCCATGTTGAAGTACGTGCGTTTTGTTTCTTCGCTGAGCGCTCCCAATGATTTTTGCTTCGTGCAGCAAAACATCTCCTGACGATCGTCGTAAAAAGCAAAGGAAGGGCTGGTTGTTTCTGTCCACTGTTGGTGGATCCATGCACTTAACCGCAGGTATACCTAGTTTCTGTAATATACTAATCAGGGAGTCATGGAATAGATCGTAGATTCCACTAATTTGCGTACTGGATAGGTTGCTTGCGGGAAAGATAAAGCTATAAGTCAGTTCCTGATCGTGCAGGATCGCTCCGCCACCGCTTGCTCGTCTCACACAATCCGCTGCGATGGAATCTTGGTGAGTCGCACGGTCTTGTGAAGACTGAAAGTATCCCAGAGAGAGGCAGGCAGGCGACCATCGATAGAGACGAAGGACGGCAGTGTCTTCCGGCAACGCGGAATCCAGTAAAGCATCATCGACGGCCATATTCCATGAGCCAGTCGTGGGTTCATCCTCTACCAGTAAGATCGACTTAAGGTTTAATCGGCAGTCTCTGTCCATTTTACTATTGGTTGTCTAGCAGCCATTACTTCGTCTGGTCGGTGAATGATTGCAGTATGCGGAGCATTATGAAGAATTTCTGCAGTTTCCTGAACAATGGTTTTTAGCGTGTCAGCAAAGGCATCCAGCGTTTGTTTGCTTTCCGTCTCGGTAGGCTCCATCATCAGGCCTTCAGGAACCGTGAGGGGAAAATACACAGTAGGAGGATGGAAGCCGTAGTCGAGCAGTCGCTTGGCAATATCCATAGCTGGTTGCTTCAAGCCGGTAGCTTCTTTAAGCGGAGCAGCGCTGGCCACAAATTCATGCATGCAACGGTCACCATGAGGGATATCCAGAAATTCCTTCACTCGGCTAAGCAAATAATTAGCATTCAGGACAGCGGTTTCAGAAACACGTTTTAGTCCATCGGGGCCATGTGTTCTGATGTAACAGTAGGCCCGTACTAAGACGCCAACATTACCAAAGAAGGAACGTACTCGGCCAATCGACTCTTCCGAACCTTCGTCCAGATAATAAGCCTGACTCTCGTCACAGAAAGAGACGGTTGGACTGGGTAAATAGGGGCGTAATGTTTCGGTCACACAAATTGGTCCGGCACCGGGACCACCTCCGCCATGAGGTCCGCTAAAAGTTTTGTGTGGATTATAGTGCATCATGTCAGCTCCAAAATCCCCCGGACGAGTCACGCCTAGAATAGCATTCATATTTGCACCATCGAGATAGATTAATCCGCCGACCTCATGCACGAGATCGGCAATGAGTTGAACCTGATCGTCAAACAGCCCGAGCGTACTGGGATTGGTGATCATGAAAACAGCGGTCTCATCACCTAGATTTTCTTTTAAGTGTTCCAGGTCGACTCTGCCATCAGCCTGACTGCGAATGGTGACAGAATCAAATCCCGCCATACGTGCACTGGCGGGATTTGTCCCATGAGCACTGTCGGGAGCCAATACCTTGGTTCGATTTTCACCGCGTTGTTTGAAAAATGCAGAGGCCACCATTAAAGCTGCTAATTCCCCATGGGCACCAGCAGCAGGTTGCAGCGACACCGCCGGCAGGCCACTGATTTCACCGAGCATTTGCTGAAGTTCACTAAGTAGCTGGAGCATGCCCTGAAGGGAACTTTCACTTTGATAAGGATGCAGTTGTGCAAATCCATCCCATCCAGCAATACGTTCATTTCGCTTGGGATTGTACTTCATCGTACAGGACCCTAGCGGATAGAAATGCGTATCCACACTCATGTTAAGTGTCGACAAATTCGTAAAGTGGCGAATCACCTCTGGCTCGGTAACTTCTGGAAGTGAGGGGTACTTGTCTTGCAGGAGAGAGGCGGGAACGAGTTGTTCCACATCCTGAGTGGGAACATCGCATTGTGGCAGAACGACCCCACTGCGACCTGTTGTTGAAAGCTCGAATATCAATTGAGTGGAATGTTGATTCCTCATGACCCTAACACCTCCACTAACTGATCGATCTCATGAATTGTTCTCTTTTCGGTAACAGCAACCAGCAGGCAGTCTTCCAACTGTGGGTACCACTTCCCCAGATTGACTCCGGCAAGCAGATGAAAGTCTTCAGCCTTTTCCAATAGGCCTGCGATATCGTTCTGTTTGTCACGGATAACGAACTCTTTAAAGAATGGTTGGTCACAAATGGGATCGAATCGATCAAGTTTTGTAAGTTGCTGCTGAGCGTAGTGTGCTTTTTGCAGGCATAAATTCGCCACATCCCGCATTCCCGTTGGTCCCATGACAGAAAGGTAAATGGCGGCACGCAACGCGAATAGCCCTTGATTGGTACAAATATTACTCGTGGCCTTTTCTCGGCGAATATGTTGTTCACGGGTTTGCAAGGTCAGCACCCAGCAGCGTTTTCCGTTCTGATCCACCGTTTGACCGGCGAGACGTCCCGGGAGTCGCCTGACAAATTCCTCTCGGCATGCCATGATTCCAAGATAGGGGCCACCATAGAGCAGGGGAGTACCAAGCGATTGGCCTTCTGCTACAACAATATCGACCCCCGCATCCCCGGGGCGTTTAAGTAATCCTAAGCTAATTGGGTCAACACTGCATACCAATAGTGCGCCTGCTTCATGCACTTGCTCGGCGACCGTCGGGATATCTTCTATATTCCCAAAGAAATTAGGCGATTGAACGAGTACTGCAGCCGTCGTTTCATCGAGAGCAGATTCAAGCTGACTTGTATCCGAGACGGTCACCACTTCCGTTCCAATCGTGGCAAAGTAAGTTTTAATGATTTGCCGGTACTCAGGATGAACAGACTCAACGACAATGATTTTTGAGTTTCTACGGGTGATGCTAATAGCCATTAACATCGCTTCAACAGCAGCGGAGCCTCCGTCGTACAGACTTGCGTTGGAAACATCCATGCCGGTTAACTGACAAATCAATGTTTGGTATTCAAACATGACTTGTAGGTTGCCCTGGCTTACTTCCGGCTGATAAGGAGTATAGGAAGTATAGAATTCTCCACGGGCTGTCAGCGTATCAACAACTGCCGGGATAAAGTGATCGTAGCTACCTGCTCCTAAAAAACAAGTGTTTTCGGTAATGTCGGTGTTGCGGCGGGCGAGTTCCTGCATGTGTGAGGTCAGCTCGAGTTCTCCCAAAGCCGGGGGGATGTTGAGAGGGCGGTCGAGCTTGATTGAATCGGGTATCAGATCGAAGAGTTGATCCACAGACTCTGCACCGATAGCTTGCAGCATCTCTTCCTGCTGAGCAGGCGTATTGTACGTATAAGGCATATTATCGAATCGCCTAAAACAAAGGTTAGGGTAATCAAAGCCGGCGGTAGCAGTTTAGCTGGCTTCACCGCATTGACGTTGGTAGGCCGCATGATCCAACAGGTTCTTGGGAAGATCCTCGCTCACAGCAACCTTCATAATCCAACCGGCGTTATATGGGTCTGTATTCAATATATCCAGATTGTCGGGCAGGCCTTCATTGACCATGGTTACCTGACCGGTCACCGGACTGTATAGCGGGCTAACAGCTTTGACGGACTCGACTTCGCCAAACTCGTCGCCGGCAGTCACGGCAGTTCCAACCGATGGTAATTCCATGAAAACTAAATCCGTCAGCTGTTCGACAGCGAATGCCGATATCCCCACGGTAGCGATCTTTTGACCATCTTCTTCTGACACGAACACCCACTCGTGAGTGTCGCAATAAAGTAGTTCTTCGGTGTTCACAGCTTTGATCCTAATCCTTGAAGTGGCGATGTGAATGAAGTCATTATTACGTTCTTTTATAAAAGGGTAACTTGGAGACGATGGCCGGAACTGATGTTCCTCGGATGTCGACTTCTAATGGCTGCCCCAGATCAGCGAACTGAGGTGCCACGTAGGCCATTGCAATCGGTCTTTGTAATGTTGGAGAAAAGGTTCCGCTGGTGATCATACCAACTTCCTGTCCATCGGCCAGCACAGCATAGCCTTCTCGTCCTACACGCTTGCTGTCAATCAGAAGGCCGATTCGTTGACGTTGCTGACCGTTGTTTTTCATTTCGGTCAATGCTTCGCAACCAATGAAGTCACGAGCATCCCCCTTGTTATTTATCCATGAAACGGCAAAGCTCAGACCGGCTTCCAAAGGGGTAGTTTCTTCATTCAGCTCATGACCATAGAGTGGCATGGCGGCTTCCAGTCGCAAAGTGTCGCGAGCTCCCAGGCCAGCTGGTGTGATTCCGAATTGACGGCCAGAGGCCAAAATGTTCTGCAAAATATGAGTTGTTTGATCTTTCCGGATAATCAACTCCACTCCATCTTCACCTGTATATCCGGTTCGGCTAACGATACAGGGTTTGTTCATTTGATTAGTGACTTTGGCGCCAAAGTATTTCAGGTCGGAAACATTAGTGCTCAGCAACGGAGAAACAGTGGCAATGGCATGCGGTCCCTGAATGGCGAGCATCGACGTCTCTAATGTCCGATCGCAAAGCTCAACGGCAGCTTCCTCCGGCCATTGGGCTGCGATCCAATTGACGATTTTATCCCGATTTGAAGCGTTAACTACCAGCAGGAAGTACCGAGTACCACTAGGAGTTTCCAGATGATAAACAAGCACGTCGTCCAAAATACCGCCACGATGATTGCACATCAGTGAATACCGTACTTGTCCAACCTGCATGTCAGAAACACGGCGTGTCAAAAGACGGTCTAATAACATTCCGGCCCCATCTCCGTTAAAACGAAGCCGTCCCATATGAGACACATCAAATAGAGTAACGTTATTTCGCGTGGTTTCGTGTTCACGCACAATCGAAGTGTACTGGATTGGCATCTGCCAGCCGGCAAAATCAACCATGCGAGCTCCCTGTTCAACATGCCAGGAGAACAGAGCAGTTGTAGTTTCTGCAGGAGGTTCCGGCTGAGATGCGGCATCGGTCATAATCGAGCCAATTTTATGAAGGAAGGCGAAGGGGACGTAAGTTGGTAGATATTGTATCGAACCGAAGCTATTTGAGGATAACCAATATCAGAAAAACCCCGAACCAACCCCCACAATTATCATCTTCGCTTTCGTTTTTTTTTGCGGTTTGCAATGGCTCGCAGCGTAGATCGCTTTTTAGGATTTCCTTTTCGTTTCCGATGTCCACTTGGGCCCCGATCACCGGCATCGGGCCGACGTAATGGAGGGCCACCTACAGAGATCAGCTTTTTGACGAACATGAGATCCACTTCACGTTGATCCATGTCGACATGATTTACTTTGACGGCTAGCGTGTCACCTAAGCGGAAGTCATTGCCACTTCGATGACCCACTAATGCGTGGGCTCCGGTGACCATGGTGTAGTGGTCATCCTTGAGAGCGGCGACGGAGAGAAGCCCTTCGAACGGTACTTTAACTCCTTGTACAAACATGCCAAATTTCTCCACTCCCGTTACGATAGCCACGAATTCGCTGTCGGCATGATCGTGCAGGTATTTTAGCAGCTTTAGCTTCTTCAATTCCTTCTCTGCCGAATCCGCATTTCTTTCACGATCGCTGCAGTGGTTTCCTAAATCGACAAGCTTAGGGAAATCCTGAACGGGTTTTCGTTGATCAATAAGCTGATTGCAAAGTCGGTGGATCGTGAGATCTGGATAACGCCGGATTGGGGAAGTGAAGTGAGCGTAATGTTCAAAGTTGAGAGCATAATGCCGCTCTTCGTCCGGCCCGTAAACAGCCTTTTGCATGCTTTTTAAAATTGCTAGCTGTATTGGCTGTTCATACGGCTGATCGGTGATCTGGGCAACGATTTCCTTAATTTGAAACCGATTCGTGATTTCCTCCGACTCGACTCCCATGTCTTTGACAAACTGGGTTAATTTCGACAATTTCCGCGGGGAGGGATCAGGGTGGATTCGCCGCAGGAATTTGAGTTCGCAGTCATTGAGCTTGGTGGCCACCGCTTGGTTCGCGGCCAGCATGAACTCCTCAATGATTTGATGACTTTCGGTATTGCTGACACGATGAGCTCCACTTACCCGTCCGCTCTTATCCAGATCGATTTTGACTTCTGGTAGACCGATTTCCAATGAGCCGTTGTCCATACGTCGTTTGCGAAGCATCATGGCCAGCATGTGCATGCGATCTAAGAGATAGTAAACCTTTTCGTCTAGTTCTTCTTTCCATTTGGAGCGGTTGGCCAAAAAGTCATCGACCTCTTTGTAGTTGAACCGATGATCACTTTTAATAACCGCTCTTTTTACATCACTATTTACCGGAATTCCTTCGGCGGTAAATTCAATAAAGATGGTTTTGGCATAGCGGTTCTTATTGGGTTGCAGGCTCGCCAGATTGTTGGAGATGATCTCAGGCAACATAGGGATGACCATGTCGGGCAAGTAAACACTTGTGGCTCGAATGGCAGCTTCCTGATCGAGCAGTGAACCCGGTGGTACAAAATGAGCGACATCTGCGATGTGTACCCCCAGAATCCAGTGTCCGTTTTGGGTTTGTTCGAGACTAATCGCATCGTCAAAGTCACGAGCGTCGAATGGATCGATCGTAAGCGTGGTGGTTTGTGTTAGATCTTCACGGTTGGTAAAGTCTTCTTCGTCGAAGGCTTCGGCTTGTCGTCGCGCGTCTTCGAGTACGGCTTCCGGAAATTCGACTCGCAGGCCAAATTCCGCAATGATCATCTTGGTGTCGACACCAGGTTCGCCTCGTTCACCCAGCACATCGGTAATTACTGCTTCCCCTTCATCGTAGGCTGAGGGGAACCGGACTATTTCAATAACAACCTTAAGACCCGGTTGAGCCCCTTTAGCCCCGGGGTCACCTACCGGGACGGGTTGTTGAAAATGAGAGCCGTCGACGCGGACAAAACCTTGTTCGTTTTGTATGTGGTAAGTTCCGACAAATTGATAACGGGCTCGTTCCAGAACTTCGACCACACTGG
>Ga0315321_10002676_pt1 | contig 13800 bp, 12 predicted proteins | sample M180m21515metaG_FD_203464 | JGI IMG/M metagenome (GOLD analysis project Ga0315321, IMG submission 203464) | Ammonia-oxidizing marine archaeal communities from Monterey Bay, California, United States - M1 80m 21515 | ecosystem: Environmental > Aquatic > Marine > Intertidal zone | place: USA... | reverse complement strand
AAGAATACGCAAAAGGTAACATTGTTCAATTATCTAAGGAATTTGTTCGCCAGCACTATGTTGGAACAGGACACCAAGATGAATTACGTATAGCACGCGAAAGTGGGGCACAAGACCCTCCAATCCCAGCTCTTCCAGATGAAGTTATTTCACAAACAGCTGACCTTTACGCCTCAATGTATGAGCGCTTAACAGGAAATGAATTTTGAATTAACCATGGACTCGCAGTAGCACTCCACAATTGCGTTTTTCAGCAGCTCGAAGCAGTGCAGCAATATTCTTGGCAGCATCTTGACATCCACCATCAAGAGGTTCATCTGCTGCAGGTGTCCAAATATTTGTACTGAGGTATTTTCTCAAACTAGTTGTTTCCTCATTTGTCAACCACCCAAGCATCTTGAGTTTACCAACGCCACTCTCCATACTGGTTCCATCCATTCTTGCTCCAAGCATTTGTAATAATTCGGACATTTCTTCAAAGCAGTCACTATCTTTATTTGAATCTTTGATAAATTCACGTAAGTAAGTCAGGGCCGACCCATTTCCGTGAGGGAATCTTCCAAACCTATCTTTGGAAATTCCAGCGAATAGAGGCGACGGACGACCATTTATGGTTACATCAATACATGATAGGAAAAACAAATTCGCATCATCCCAAGACATTGACGATCTATCTTCAGGGTTTGCAACTCCCTGTGATAATAAGCGTAAACGAAGTTCATCATCACTTTGGATTAGTACTTTCCAATCACCACCATTCAAGGCAGAGTATACTGGAAGTAACCGATATGAAACCATTGGGTCGATTGTCATGAATGGCGTGGTAGTATCCAAAGCCTCTTCCATAAACAAGGCGGAGTGCCACTCATGGATGAAGTCAACGGTCTGAAAGGAATGAATCTAGGCGACTTGTAATGTCCTCTCTTGATTCAGATTTGGCCGGACTATCGGTTTCAATTTCCATGCGAAGAACAGAAAGTCGTCCACTTGCAGTTGAATCATCAATATCAATTACCTCTTCTTCCGGCTCTATTTGTTCCTCTACGGAGGTGTCTGCGGGTTCAATATCTGGCAAGTCAGTATCTTCTTCTAAACTCATATCATCTATTTGTATTTCTTTAGTAGGTTTAGAAACCACTTGCGTACTTTGCTTAATTTCAGGTTTTTCTTTTGCTTCACCTTCAACCTGTTCTGGACGCTTAATATTCAGAATACCGCCGAAGTATGCTAGAACCAATAGTAATATTGCAACCCCACCAGTCCAGTAAAGGTCTCCTGATTCGTAGGTTACTAGTGGTAATTTACTGGCATAAACCGTCATAGAATCATCCTCTGGAACTGTATCTATATCCCAAGGTGCGAGACACGAAACAGTTGCTAAAACTTCAACACCATCTTCTACATCTGAAGGCCGATCGATAGCAATACTAGGTGCATATTTACTGCCGTGGACATCAATGGCAACTGATTTTTGCCAACTTCCATCTGTTAGTTCAACAGTGATCTGACATACAGAGCCTGCCATTATTTCGTAACCTTGTCTGTCAATTCCAACATCAATAGTTTCATCATTTACATCGAAATTTGCAATTTTCAGATTCCAACCAGATTGGCGAGAAATATGCGCTGATGATGAAGAGTGCAAAGGTATACCATTTGAATCAACAATAATTACCTCGACGTTAACCAATCCCGGTTCAGGATCCCATGACAAAGTTGAGAGGTTAAGTGTCATGTTTTCACCAGGGCTTAGACGGATTATTCCACTATCCAAAATTTCGCCACTATCTGATCTTAGCCACGCATTAGCAACCAAACCGTGTTCTAAATTAGCAGTTATTACACATGATGTCCATGGGGTAGAGATTGCTTCAATTCCTAGACTCGCTAACTCTCCAAATACACTATCACATACAGCTCCATGTACTGGCGCAGGTATGCCGACTAAGTGTAGCATAATCCCATTGTGTGTGAGATTGCTCCGCTCTTGTGGCAAAGAGATGAGAGATGATTCAACACCTCCACTAAGAGAGTCGGTAGTAATCGAAATTTTCTCACCAGTTCTTCCAGTATGTACCGGGCTTGAAACCAATACAGTTTCACTTTCACTAACACTAATTGGGTGCATGATAGTGCCTAGTACTGGGTGTTTCAGTTCGATGTCCAATTGGATATTATTTCCATCCCAATCATTTGATGGTTGAAGTTGTAATGGAACACCTCTAATTTCACCTGGTGCGACAACCACAACATCACCACCGGTTAGTATCCATCCTTGCGGAATATTTGGCATTGAGATTTCCATTATTGCAACATCATTACCGGTGTTTTCAATCCATGCTGTTGGCCATGAAGAAGTACTTTGCTTCACCATCCAAGGTCCAGATGATCCAAAAGTAATTCCTGGTGCCGAACCAACCCTGACTGGAACTTGTTCGACTACCTGCCCTGCACCATCTCCATTTGAGATACGAATGCTTAGTACGCCAACTTCTCCTGCAATCGCATTACTTGGTGGTGTGACTATGATTGAGATTATTTCCGAATTACCAGGTTCGATTTCAGGCCCAGAATCTGGCAGTGATACATTCCAGCCTTGCCCAGCCTTCGCAAAGTAAGGTTTCGATGGGTTGTTACCTTTTTGTTGCACAAGAATATCTAATTGTCCGCCTTCAGGAGGGACCTCGAGAGATGTATTTGAAAGATCGATGCGCCACCCTGCAATGTTTTCTACTTCTAATTCAATACTGACAAGGTTATCGATTACAAATTCATCGGATGAGGCAACAAGTGTGAGATTCGCAACAGTTCCTGCCCATGTCGATTCAGGAATTGAAACGTTTAGAGAAATTATTTCACTACCAGCTACTCCTAATCGGGAAGAATTGATTTTTTCCGCAGACCAACTAGAGGAATCACCACCTTCGTATGTAACATCAAAGGTAGGAGTAAGGGTCAGTAAATCATCAGTATTTCCTGTATTGGTCACATTAATTACTAAAGAAATTTGATTTCCAGGAGCAACTTGCATCCAAGAACCTTGTTCGACAATAATATCCCATCTGTGATCAGGGCGAGCCTCAATTGTAATGTTAGCCTGGTCGGTAACTGCGGAATCTCCTGTGCTGGTCCAGTCGAATATGAGTTGGAACGTTTCTCTGGCGGGTACGTCGGCTGGCAATGTAACCCAAACCGGAACCATGCTAATACCACCTGGGCCGAGGGTACGTGTTGGATTAGAAATCTCAAAGATTGCATTTGGCGCTTCTGAAAGATTACCTGCAATAGTAGATCCACTCAGAAGGAAAGTATCCTCTCCATTACCTGGATTTTCTAATCTGAGAATTAATTTTGTCCGCTCACTTACATTGAATACCGCGCCATCTGCTGGGGTGACTATGTCAGCTTCAGCCCGGAAAACTTGCAAAACATGCAAGGAGATTGTAAAATCAGAATAGGCAAGATTTTCTTCACTTTGATTGAAATAATGCCGCATAGGTGGAGCATCAAGTGGTAAATCAAGATGTAATTGTCCATTTTGGCCAGTCATTTCTAGCATGGTACCGTTGATACTCATGTCACCACTAGCGCTCCAATTCCAATTTTCCTTGAGCATACTAGCTGCTGACATATCCCATTGTAAAGTAGTACCAACATAATTTGAACTTATGTCCCATGTCAAGCCAGTGGTCGGAATTGTACGAATATGAGGTATGTTGCTCGATACATTGCTGGCAAATACAGTTACTGTAAAATCCTCACAAATTTCTTCAGTTCCTGAACCTATACACAAGGTTAGTGTTGCCGACGTAGAATCTCCTAAGGATTTTGCACTAGGTATCTCAAACTCGATCAAATATTCTTCTTTTGCACTTGGGTCTAATTCAATATTCCATTGTGTAGTGCCGGAATAATCGACAATTGATGTATCCGAACTCCATGAATTCGACGACCATTGCATTTCAGTAGTTTCTTGCGCATTGCCTACATTTTCAACTAAGAGCCATACATGCGCAACATCACCAGGCCTTCCAGATCCAACTCCAAAGGGGAGACCTGTTGACCCTTGAAGGGATAGTCCGCGTGTCCTTTCGACCTCTAGTGGTAAAGTAGCAGATGTTGAGATATTTTGATCTTGGTCGAGAATTAATGTAAGTGGTATCTGTGCATCATCAGAACCCACAGCATCTTGCGGTACTGAGAATTCGAACTGGACGATTTGCGGAACGTCCTTCTCAAGATTTAATGCTAAGTTTGTGGAATTTACAGGGGCGAACGACCAACCGGCAGGTAGGCCTGAATTGTCATAACCCAGCGTCCAAGCAGCATCACGGCTACCCTTGCTAGTTACAGTGACATCCACCACTTGTGATGTGCCGGGTAATGCTCTGGACAATTCTGCTGGTGTTTGAATTTGAGCAACATGCGGCTCGAGAACGACAAGTGTTGTACTGAAATTATCATTGTCATATCTTGTTTGTGTCAAGTTATTATTAACGTCGAGTCGCAATTCAACAGTATGAACGCCTAGTGTGGCTTCAACATCAATACTGAATGTAATCGGGCCACCTTCTCCCGATGGCGCAATAGCCTCAGCTACATTCACCCGGTGCCTTTCAATTTCGACGCCATCAAGAATTAGAACAGCATCAACAGGATCATCTGTGTTGACAATTCCAATATTAGAGTACTGGCCTGAGATTGTAACCATTTCTCCGGGGTCTGGATCAGTAGGTGTGAATCCGATTCCCCTGCCATCAGCTAGTGGCGCTACATCCGACTTCGCTTCACTGATTAAGACGTCACCGACCAATATGTCTAGGTACCCATCTCCATCCATATCAGCAATTGCAGGTGCAGCCCATGCCCTGTGCGGTATGTCAATCGGCGCTGACCATCCAGTTCCTATGTCGGCAGAAGTTCCTGTATTTCCATCAAATGCGAATACACGTCGGCCAAATGCTACTAATAATTCAGGCTCATCTTCGCCATCTAGGTCGATTGAAATTGGTGGGGACACAGCAATTTCATCATTATCATAACCACTCCCTCGTTGTAATGTCCGTGACCACTCTCGGAATGGAGGGTCGATTGTAATGTCATGACATCCAGTCGCACCTTCACGGTCGGTTGAAAAGGTGGCATCAGAATACCAAGTAACCCAGCAAACCCTGTCTGTGACTCCATTGCCTGTCGTATCCACTGGTAATGGTTCTGCATCCGCATAACCATTCTTTGCTCTAAATCTCCAAAGTTCACTCGTACTGGTCAATTCCATTCCAACAAATTGTGCCCCTAGGCCTTCTGTTGCACCATTGTCATCAACAGGTAGAGTGAGAATCATTTCGGGTGCGGCATCAGAATCCAGTTGGGTAATAACAGGTCCAGGAAGACGTAATCTCGGTGTATCATCATCCGAATTAGTTCCCTGAATAGAAACACGCTCCCAGTCAAGTGAACCTGTTGCTCCATCTATTCTCCAGACCCACATATTACCACTATTGGAATCAACTGTAGTTAGTACAATGGCTCCACTAGTGTCATCGAGTGCTGCAAATGCGGGGTCTGATGGGTGTGTGCCTCTGTCCAGTGAAACCTTCCAGTTAGTCTCTGGCGTCTGTAATCCGAGTGGGAGTGAGAATACAGTAGGATCATCTGTTGATGTGTCAACAGCGGCAATCACTAATTCAGGAGTACCATCCAATGATAAATCTGCAAGTAGTGGTTGGGTTACCGATAGGTGGTTGGTTTGACTCGTGAAGACATGCGGGCTCGTGATTCCAATTCTCAGGTCAGCATCAGACCATGACCATAACTTTTCGTTCGAATGGCCAGATGTAGACCAACCTGATTCGTCACACGAGAGGTCTGGTGCCCACAAATCTACTTTCAGTGCGCTATCGGTATCATAGGCAATGGCGATTTCTGTTTTGTTATCACCATCCACATCTACAAGTGTTGGCGTTGAGCGAATATGCTTTGCATCTCCAAGACTTACATCCCATGCAATCTTAGCCGAATCTCCTTCTACAATTGCTAAGTGTCTTTGAGAGTTTGACTCATCGGTATATGTCATTACAGAAAAAAGGTGTCCTTCTCCACATCGTTCTTTGGCGCCAGCAGGCGATGTGATTGAATTTGTCATGTCTGCTATGGCGACACCGTAACCGTCAGCTCCATATTCTGAATCTGTTGCTACCCAGTTAACGGCTGGAGTTTCAATTGTCATCAATCCTGAATCTCCATGCTCTGGTAATTCCCGAGAATGGCCAGGATCTCTGCCGTATTGAGCCCATGGTTGCCAAAGTGGATCCCAGCTCTCTCCATCGCCTTCCTCCGCAGTTGTGGGCGTCGGGATTACAATGCTAGATGCAAGCAGAATGAACAGCATTAGAAATGCCCGGATTTGCATTCCCCTCCGCTCCATAACTAAATATCGGGGCGTACAAGGTTGTTATGGCTTTGGGCCCTACGGGCCCATGAGAAAGCGATATCTAGACCTTATATTTCTAGCCAAAATCGGGGTTTGTTAGATGAACAGAGCCACGATTGGGTGCGTATCATTCAAATAGGGGTCGATGGTGGCGTGGTTGACTTCGGTCACACTTCTCTCCCGAGGCACATGCCGGTGAAGGACGGATGAGGCAACTGAGCCTCAATCGTCCTGCTGGCAGTTACTCAAACCGAGAAGCCCGAGGCGGTGAAAAATATGTACAAGGTGGTCACTAAGGAGGACACGATTCGTATCCCGGCGGAGTATATCCGTAAGGATAAGTCATTGAATGAACACATTGATCGCTTAGCGGCTTCTGCTTTTGAAGGACGCTTTGATGATGATAACCAATTTGTTTTGGTAACCTCAAACCACGAGCCAATCGGCCGCGGAAGAATTATTCACGGTGATGGTGCAATCTACCAAGAAGTTCGTTTCGATGCTGTTTTATTCTGTATCGAAGACTACGAAGTTGTTGAAGGAGCGGTTTCTGAGGTCAACGATTTTGGGGCATTCGTCCGAATCGGTCCAATGGAAGCTCTACTTCACAAGTCTCAGATTATGGAAGATCATGTTGATATTAATGCCGGAATGGGTGTCCTTGAAGGTCGCCAAAGTGGTCGTAAACTTGGCGTTGGTAGTTCAGTAAGAGCACGTATTGTTTCACTTTCACCAGATACAAGCGACCCTCGTCGTTCTAAGATTGGATTGACTTGCAAGCAGAGTGGTCTTGGCAGTCATGAATGGATCATAGAAGATCAAAATTAAATTTAGGAGTGATTAATAATGCCAAAAAACCCCTTTGCATGTTGCGAATGCCACCTGATACTAGCAGATGGTATTGACCAATGTACTCGCCATCCGTCCTCACCGGTATCTTCCGATTGGAGCGGATATGTCGTAGTTATGGATTCATCACGCTCAGAAATCGCAAGACGCCTCAAAATAGAGGCTCCGGGGAACTACGCCCTCAAAGTAAATACTCGTTGAAGGAGGAATATATATGGAAATAATTGACCGTAAAGAAAACCCACTGCTTAACCGCGTTGAGATTGAATTCCGCTGGAACCATGACGGCTCTGCAACCCCATCTCGTCAAGATATGCTAAATGGTATTGCATCTATCGAACCGGGATCTAATAGAGACTTGATTATAATCAAGAATGTCAATACTAGGTTTGGTACTGGTTCAACAACTGGACTTGGCATAGTTTATGCTGATGAAACTTCAATGAAGGTAGAACCAGATTACATTCACGCACGTTTTGCAGGTATGCGTACATCCAGTGCTGCACCTGCTGAAGAAGCACCTGCTGAAGAAGCACCTGCTGAAGAAGCACCTGCTGAAGAAGCACCTGCTGAAGAAGCGGCTACTGAAGATGGAGGTGAGGCTTGATGTCTGACGGTCCTAATGCTGGAGCAAAATGGTCAAAGTACTCAGTTGAAGATGGCTCATTAGTTCGCAAGGCTGAATTCTGTCCGCAATGTGGTCCTGGAGTTTTCCTAGCAAAACATGCAGACCGCAAATCATGTGGTCGCTGTGGTTTTACTCAAACCAGTGAGTGATTAATTTTCTGACAACATGTGAGGGCTTCTTAGCCCTTGGTTATCAAGAACTAACCATTCCTCGTTAGTTTCAAAAAGTTGGACACCCAAATCTTCACGCTTTTTCGAGTCGCCACGTAGCATAACATCATCTCTCCAAGAGATAATTCTCCAATCATCTCCATCAAAGATCGCATCTTGTACAGTTCCGCGCAATTTACGAGCCACTGTTATTTGCTCATTTCTAAATTCCCAAACCCAACCATCTTTGGAAGTAATTAGAAATATTTCTCCACAGTTGAAAACCCTTTCAACATCGCATTGAACTCCAAGTGATCCTTGGCTTATCAACTGCCCATCAGACAGTGCTATTTTACGAAATGCACCGCCACGAGACCACACAAATATTTCATTTTCATTAATGGATATCGAAGTAACCTCATTAGATCGGGGTGGCGATTTTTCTTCCTCTGAGAACAGAGAGGTTCTCCAAATCTCATTTGCAGATGAATCGATGCAGTAAATACCTCTTGCCCATAAAGCAAAGATAATTTTGTCATCCTTCGATTCCAAAGCTAAGGGCTCAGCATCAATAATGTGACACCATTTCGAACCTGCAACCATTGTAGTCTCGCGGTTAGTCCTTAATTTGGCCTTGGAAACTCCTTCTTGAAGCGTTTCATCTAGTGGAATAAATGCCATACGAGCTAAACGCAAATCATGGTCAACCCATGTAGCAGCCAAGCCATTATCGCATATTGCTGCAAAGGTAATCTCGGCCGGAAAGGGATTAGATACATTCCCATCTACCGAAATACCACCATCTACATCGATGATTATTTCTTGGTCGTTGTGATGAAATATACGCCAAGGTGCAGCCCCCATGACCGGTGGATAGGGACTCGGCTTGTGAACCATTCCTTCAATAGTCCTCCACTCTACGCAGGAGCATGGTCAGCCTGATTCTTGTTTCTGGTGGCGATATAGCATCGACCAATCAAGCTCATGAGTTAATGAAAATGGGTGATTGGGTGGCACTTGAGCCAATTGAAGGATTACCTGCTTATTCCTTTAAACATGCAAGAATCTGGTGGCTGGAAGATGGGTGTCTGTGGGAAGATGATCTTGACAAGCGGTGGGCCAATGCAACAGGCGAAGTCCCAGTTGAGATTATTTTTCCATCACGCCATTCGGCAGCCAGTGGTAATGCCTCTCTCACACTACACCCTATCGGAACAATGCAAATTCCAATACAGGAAATCCCCGATTATGGAGGCCGTGCTGGAGACTGTCCACCGCCTAACCCCCGAATTGGTGCTTGGTGGCGTGAATTAAATTCTGTCGCAAGTGGATTAAAGGAGTTTGATTTATCTCTGGAAACAACACACCATGGACCTTGGATTGAAACACCATCACTTTTCATTGAAATTGGCTCGACTGCTGAAACATGGGGGCATATTGAGGCAGCCAAATTGCTCGCTGGAATAATTCATAGAGGCCTTGGATTAGATGGAAGTTCAGGACTTGGAAAGTGGACCGGGCAGGGGCGAGTCGTAGTAACATTAGGCGGTGGCCATTACGCTCCGAGAGGTAATCTATTAGCTTCGCATGAAGGAATTTGGATTGGCCATATGCTTGCAACTTATGCTCTTCCTTTCACCAAAGATGAATCTGGAAACGTTGGTGGAATGTGGGAAAATAGTATCCGTAAAGCGATGACCGCGACACAATTGGCATTTCCTGGTGGAGAGTTGATTTGCAGCATGGATAAAAAGGCCTTCAAGGGTTGGCAACGCCAAGCAATTAGAGATCTGTTAGAAGAGTTGGAGATACCTTTGCTCAAAAGTTCAGAAATCATCGGATGAAAACCGTCAAGAATCGCCTCCTCTACCAGTGGTAACATGGTCGGTCTATTCTCACGAATGGTAGTCGGTATGACCATACGAATGCCCCGTTGGTTTGTAGGCTGGGTGAGTCGTAGATATGTTGCCGGTCCGACCCTTGCGGATGCCACTAAAGTAATGCAAAGATTGTCTAAAGAAGGTGCATGCTTTACTATCGATGTCCTTGGTGAAGAGATCACAACAATGGACGAAGCAACGTTCTTTTTAGAAGAATACAAGAGAGTTATTACTGCGATAACCGAGAACAGTTTAGATGCTAATCTTTCGATTAAACCTACAGCATTTGGGTTGCTACTAGATAGTGAAAAAGGAATGGAAAATATTGAAGCCTTGGTGACCATTGCCAATAGCCACAACATGTTCGTTCGATTAGATATGGAAGATCACAGAGTGACTGATGACACAATACAAGTAATGCTAGATATGCATGAAAAAGGGTTAACAAACGTTGGTGTAGTTCTGCAAGCACGGCTATTCCGTACTATTGATGATATCAAAAACATAGCAAAGAAACTCGGTCCCAAGGCAGATTACCGTATTTGTAAAGGGATCTATCTGGAGCCATCTGAAATCTCACACACTGAGCGACAACCGATAATAAAAGCAACCAATGACTGTATTGATGAAATGCTAGACGCAGGGTCTTATGTTGGTATAGCAAGCCATGACCACCCAGTAATCAATCATGCATTAGAGGCACTTTCATCACGCGGTATGGGCCCAGATATTGTCGACCCTAGAACCAATTCCGGAAAGGAACGTGTTGGCAAAGGCCCCGGATATGAATTCCAAATGTTACTCGGCGTCAGGGGGCCACTGCGCCGTAAATTACAGTCGAAAGGTCATCCGACGCGCGTATACATCCCATACGGTGAGAAATGGTATGAGTACTCGATACGACGCTTGAAAGAAAACCCTACGATTGGTACACAAGTCGCAAAGGCATTCATCATGCCATGGACAAATCGTCCGTGATTATTTGCGCTTCTTTTTCTGCCTTCGTCCGTGCTGTTGCTGTTTTGGTTTACCCAACTTTTCAGCATCAGGTAGAACTGGATTTGGATTGTGACCGAGTCGTCCTTCTTTCCATGCCTGGCGCCTTTCTCGTGGTGAATTGTAGATTGCTTCAACCCTTGGCCGAGGTGGTTCATGGAGGTATATTCTCTTAATGTCATGTGCAACAACACGGCCAGTCATCGTACGGCCAGCTCCTGTATGGATCGCTCTAATTTTCCATCTTTCATCGGCATGTTCCATGATTGATCCTGCTTTGAAAACGGTATCACGCTCAACAAAAATCGATTCGCTGTCGGAGAACTCGCCTTTGGTCAGGGTTAAACGCACCATGACGATATCAGAGCGTACAGCATTTACACGTCCGATTCTTTTGGCAGAGAGTTTCTTGCGCGAGTTACCAGTTTTAGTTTCGATACGATTGACTTCCCAACTTGCGTCTGCATGCTCAAAAATATCACCGATATGAATGGTTTCATCCTCATCAATATCGATTTTAGCTACTACTGTATGTGCGCCTTCACTTAGTAAGAATCGAATATTTATTGGTCGAGGTTCTCGTATCAGAACTGTATGGATATGTTCACACTCATCACACTTCAGTAAATAGTCACTACCTGAGCCTGCTTTCTTTTCCTTTAGAACCTCATGTCCACATGGTAGCTTACAGTTGGGGCAGTCGGTAACATTCTCTACAAAATCAACATCCTCAAATTCTTCAGAATCCTCGATAATTTCATCATCCATGTTACTTCCTCCGTATTTGTGGGCCATGGGCTACACCTTTGAGGCTGTCGGCTTATGCGAAGCCTTGTCAAGGGATGGCATAGAGCACCGCACATGCGCGAGGAATTCTTGGCATCGCTTCTGACTGCCAATAAAGATTTATCGCGTGATGAACCAGAAGTTGCGGCTAATATCGGGCTACAATTAGAGCACATGGGGCTTACCACATGGTCTATTTCAGTTAGGAGGAGACTCCGTGACGCACTATCAAGATTGGAGCCTAGTAACGTGATTCAAACCGGTGCGGGAATCGGACATCTATCTGCTTGGTTACTAGATTACTTTGAGGATTCAAAAAATATTGAGAATTTTCAAATGATTGAGGAAGGTAACCGTTTTGCTGTGATATTGACACGATTAAAGGAAAGATATTCGTCAGTACCTTCAACTATCGTAGTAGGAACTCCTAATCTACTTGCAGGGGAATTGACCGCATGGAAGGTTTCTAAATCAGGTGAGCCGCCGATGTTGCCAACTGCTGATGCGATTATCGTGGATACGTCACTACCAAAACTTGCACAAAACGTTAGTGCAATGTTGCCAAATCTTACTCCTAATGGTGTATTGTTTACAGTTGAGCCAACACCTCCTGTTGGTGATCGAACTGAAGATGACCCTGAGGTTGAAGGATTTAATGAATGGATGGAATTAATCCGCACATCGAACGAGACACATCATATCGCTTTCGCTCCACTATTTGGAGGATCAATAGTTGCTTGGTTCTCCAAGAATTAATCCTGTGATGCACTAATCAAATCTTTGATTTGTAAGAGTCCATATCCGTAGTGGTCATCATGATTATCCTGCCCACTCCTCTTTTGTGAAGAATCTGCAATCCATTGTTTCAGATTATCCAACATGTCAGGGCCGCCATCCATTAGTTCAGGATGCTCTTCGAATAGTAATGCAATAGCTCCTGTCACATAGACAGTAGCAGCACTTGTTCCAGATGAGACACCCCACTTGTCCCCAGGAATTATCACAGGAACATTGTGGCCTGGAGCAACGACTTCGGGCTTTTCATCCGGACTATTACGTGGCAATAATACTGGCCAAATACGTCCATTGTTGTCTCCGATTGACGAACCACTCCAGAGGTTGCCAGATGGATCTACGCCTCCAACACAAATCACAGAGTCAACAGTTCCAGGTGACGCCACGTCTCCATCATCATCTTCACCATCATTTCCGGCCGCCGCTACAACAACTATACCCTCATCATATGCCGAATCCACAGCATCTTCAACAGCATCGCCAAAAATGATAGCAGCACCTGATGTGGCTCCACCAAGTGATAAAGAAATGATATTAACATCATTATTAATGCACCAATTAATTGCTTCCGCAACAGTAGAATCGTCACCAGTTCCATTTGCGGCAAGAGCCTTTGCAACATACAAATCCACATCTCTTGCAATACCGGTTAGTCCTCCATCGGCTACAAGTATTCCCGCCATCATTGTACCATGGCCATTATCATCATATGGGCTAGAACTACTTCCAATGAAATCGGACCAGCCCTTCAAATTGAGATCATCTAGGTCCCGATGTGAATCATCGATTCCCGAATCTACAATACATACGCTAACTCCATCACCCGATAGATAATCGACATCGTCGTACTGAATTATCGCATCAAAGTCTTTTTCACGCTCTAAGGTTAGAGAATCAGGCCCTATCAGACTTATTTCTCCAGTAATTATTTGCCAAGCGAACCATGATAGCCCCATAACAAGTATTGCCGTTGCAACTGTTGTAACCCGTTTGATAAAATCGAAATCATTACTGATTTCAGCATCGGGTATGGGTGTTATTGCATCCATTGAATCAACCCAACAGTTCTACTGCTTCGACTAGTGATTCTGCAAATAGCCGCACTTCGTCTTCAGTATTGTACAGGTATGCGCTAGCACGAAGTGAACCCCTTTCGAGACCCTTGTTATTGAACCAAGAGTGTACACAATGCATTCCGCTTCTAACCATCACGTCAGCGGATTCATCTAGTACAATGGCGATGTCATGTGCGTCGATATTATCCAGGATAACAGAACAGATTCC
>Ga0315321_10002674_pt1 | contig 13802 bp, 9 predicted proteins | sample M180m21515metaG_FD_203464 | JGI IMG/M metagenome (GOLD analysis project Ga0315321, IMG submission 203464) | Ammonia-oxidizing marine archaeal communities from Monterey Bay, California, United States - M1 80m 21515 | ecosystem: Environmental > Aquatic > Marine > Intertidal zone | place: USA... | reverse complement strand
TGATCGCTTTGCGCCGTTGTGGCACGACCTGCGAACCAGCCTTTGTCCAGTTCGCCGCCGGTTGGTTCGCATGCGCCGGTGAAATGCCATCCATCGTCCCAAACCTCAACCCATGAGTGATTGCCGCTCTTGTTTGTCCAGAGTGGTGTTCCCACAAACCTCGCCGGGATTCCCACGGAACGACAGGCATCGATCAGGAGAATGGAAAGTCCGGTGCATGACGCGAGACCTGTTCGGATGGATTCGGAAGGACCCTGGTCAGCGCGATTTCGTTTGGTGGAGTATTTTACGTTGAGCTGCTTGAAAAGTTTCTGGTTCAAAAGTACCGCAGCTTCGGCCGGCGTCTTCGCGCCGGAAATCAATGGTTTGCATTGTTTGTAAAAGTCTGTTCGCCATGAATCGCGTTGTTCGTTGATGTTTGCATAGGGCAATACATTATTAAAAAACAGTGCTTCCGGAACATCGTTTTTCCATGGCGATTCGTCCCAAGCTCGATAGGCCAGTTCCAGATTCTTGAGCAGGTAATCGGCTGACAGGTTTTGCAAGTCGTCGTCCGGCATGTGGGCAACGAGGAACTCCATGCCAAGCTTTTGATCGCTAGAAGCTTTGTCGAGGGCTGTTTGGATCTGGGGTCGATTGCTGCCCGCACGTTTCAGAGCGATGGCAATCAACTCTGCGTTTTCAGTGGCGTGCGACTGAGGGAAGTTCCCACTGTTGAGACAGACAGCCAGTAGCACGATAAAGATGCGTTGCACGACAGACTCTTTGGGTCAGGAGAAGGTAAGGAAAGTACGTTGCGTCGGGTTTGATTAACGTCTTGCTCGTTCAACAGAGTAATCGTTGCGGATCGGGTAGGAAAGATGCGGGGTGCCCAATCGATCCTGCATTCGAGGTGCCCAGATAATACGCTCTGTTAATTTACTCTATTAATACACTCCGTGCGGCCACCGCCACGGCACGGTGCCTGCAGTGTCAATAGGCGATGTGGTGCGTGGTGGGAATCCATGAAATCAGCGAAGGTGGCAGGTCGAGGGGACGCACAATCAAAATTGCGTCATTTCCCAACTCGCAATTGCAACAGCATCCCATCGCAATAGCCACCCAGCATCAACCGTTCGGGTGAACGGAAAACATGGGGGTTCCGCCGATGCGATTGATGTTGTTGAAGGTGACAGATTTTGTGAAAAGCTCGGCAGATAGTGTTTGTTGGGGTTCAGTGAGTGGAGCTTTAAGTGTTGAAAAGTAAACATTACGACCAGCAGGCTGGCGAAGATTATTTTGACTTCCAAGCAGCGATTGGTGAGTTTGGTGGTTGGGCGAATGTAACGAAGTTCTGGGACTACATAAGCCCTGATGATACCGTGCTGGATTTTGGCTGCGGTGGAGGGTATCTGCTGAAAAATCTCGCCTGTGCGCGACGGGTCGGTGTTGAAGTGAACCCAGCGGCCGCGCAGGTTGCCAAAGATAACGATGTTGAAGTCTACTTGAATACGGATGATGTCTCTGATAACTCAATTGATGTCATCGTCTCAAACAATGCGCTCGAGCATACACTTCAGCCCTTGGATGAGCTGAAACGCCTGCTCCCCAAGTTGCGGGACACGGGGAGGCTGATTTTTGTTGTGCCGTGTGAATCCATTCATTATGAATACAAGCCTCGCGACATAAACCACCATCTCTACAGTTGGAGTCCCATGTGTTTGGGCAACTTGTTGACCGAGGCTGGGTATGACCTCGAAGAGTCTCGCCCATACATCCACAAGTGGCCCAAACGCTATCGGAAATTGCCAAGCTATTTGGAAGAAATGGTTTTGAATTGGCTTGCCGCGTCAAGGGCCAGATGGATCGAAAGTGGTTTCAGGTGCGTGCCATCGCACGCAAGAAAAGTGACATGGAAAGCAAAAATGCAGCTTGATTTCACGTTTTTCCGGCGACGCTTCTAATTCTGGTACGCACGCTCGGTTGGGTGCCGCGGGCTGGCAAGCCCGCGTGCTGCCTTGTGTTTCAACGGCAGACCTTCCGTTTCACCGTTCCGAGTTGTCGTTTGAGTCTGTGTTGCAACTGATCTGTGTTGCCCATAGGGGCTGCTGCTTTATGTTCCGTTGAGAAGTGATTGAATCCTGCTCGATAAAATTTGATCTATCGCAGGGGCACACCATGCAACGCTCACTGCATAACCGCCCTGTGGGTAGGCGTTTTGCGTGGGGATGTACCATGGGCCACCATCCCCATAGGCCGCGCAAGCCACAAACCGGTCGCCAGCACTCGCCTGGGCCCTGAGTTGGTATTCGATAAAACATTCTGCTGGCAGGTGCAAAATGGAAACATCGTTAACGTGGAGGGAGCTCAGGATGAGCGGGATCTGTCGCTCAATACGGCGAATGAAAGCAACGGCATAGGCTCGCCTGTTGCGATCAACGGTACGGTTGGACTTGTTGGAGATCTCTTTCATCAATGCCATTTCATCAATAACTGGATTCAAAGGTGGCAGTATTTCCTCTGTCTTCCAACGCACCGACTCGACGGGTTTTCGAGTCAATGACGCCTCGGATTCGATGATGCCTTTAAGAATCCTTTGCGTCAGTTCGGTCCTTGCTTCTTTGGAACCGTTGTTGTACTTGCCTGCCCCAATGTTTCCGCCACATCCGTTGAAGTAAATTTGAGTGCAGCCGGATGTCTGTGTTTGCCGTTGACGCCGGGCCAACCCACAAAAGTCAGCACTCACTCTGCCGTCTCCGTAATAGCTCATGGGGTGACATGCGTAATAGTGCGAGGCGACAAGCGGCTGATCCTCGTTGTAGAAGGTCACCGTCTTCAGCATCGGGTCAATTAAGCCTTCCGGATATTGGTGGTGCTCTGGCTTCGTTGATGAACTGCCTCGTTGGGAGAGCACTTTGCCGTCGAGACCAATGATGCGGCGATTGCCCGCTACCTGACGAACAGGAGCCTCACCGTGAGCGATGTGTGTTACTTGGGAACTACGTTTGATTGATCCTCTCACTGCTTCATAACCAGAATCGAGGCAGCGGTCAAAGAAGTCAGGATCTACGATATTGGGTAGATCTCCTTGGGAACTCACAATGGCTTGTGCGTCCAGGCACGCAAAAGGGGCGTTGTGCTGGTGGACACATTGCACAGCAACACGGTCTGGGGTGGTGTCGGCAGCTTCTGCTAGCCTTTGTCGCCAGCGCAGGTGCGCACTGTTTAACAGTCCGGTCCAATCCATTGCGCAGATCACAATCGGTTTCCCTGAACCCAGTAGCACGTACCCGATGGCTTCCAATGGATCGTCGACATCAATGACAGGTTTGATCCAGCCGCCGCAAAGTGAGTGCCCTTTGGGAGGCGTGATGTCGAAACGAAAACTTGAGATGCGTAGGTTACCCGCTTTTGAATGATTGCTTGCTACCTGTGTTTGGCCTTGTGCAGGCGGAATACTTTGAGTGGCAATAATGCCGGCGGATGCGGCAACGCCGGCGGATGCGGCCAAAAAACGACGCCGATTCGGTTGAGGTGTCATCGAAGTTGCCTTTCTCGCTTTGACAGGATTGGGTATTGATCACGCGGTGGAAAGTTCAGTCAGTTGCATGGTATGCTTCCAAAAGCACTACTTTAGCAGGCTGTGTAGGGGGCGGCGGTTCTCGTGTGGATTGATCCGTGTATTCGATGCAGCTTCTGGCAGATCTAAAACCGAATGACTTCAGAGAATCCCTATTCGCCTCCGCGTGCTGAAAGCGAACGGCCGATTCGTGAGTTGCCTGCGGTAAGACTGGCCTCGTTGTTTTTTTCGCTGCAGTTGCTGGTCATCGTTCTAGGGATCGCGGCAGCCTGTTTTATTAGTACGGAAACGATTATCGCTACTGGTGTGGTGTTGGTGTTGGTGGGCTTGGTGCTGTCTGTGGTAGCGTGGCGATGCAATGATCCGGGTTTGATGGCTTGCGGAATTTCTGGCCCTGCGTTCAGCGTATTTATCTTGCTGTTGATTTTGTTCAATGATTGGTACCCACGCGAAGCACGAATGCCAGTTTTGATGCTTTCGGGTTCTTATTTGATTTGTTTTCTGTTGGTAGCCGCGTGGCTTTTTTTCCATCGCCAAAGAAGTGCGGTGCAGAACACCAAGTGAACAACGTGGTATGCATGTGATCAATGTAGATAGCAGCGGTTCTGTTGTGTTTGGCAAGCATTTTATGATTGTGGTGTGGGGAGTCGTGATCGCGATTCACCCTTGGTGTAGACTCTTCTTAAAGTCTTGAGCCCAATTCCGGTGTGCCTGTAAGCAGGTGTGTAATGCGAAATCTTTTGCTCGTGTTGTTGACGATGTGTTCCACGCATCTTGCGGTTGGTGATCCGCCCTCCCAAAACGGTGATGCGTATTCGGACCAAGAACGAGCTTATCTAAAGCGTGTTCACGGTCAGCCTGGTGCTTTGGCATACACCCCGGAATTTCCAGGTGGGTTTCAAGGATGGCAGGATGCCGCTCGCGCAAAACTGAAGCAATTGATTGGGATCGATCGTATCGCTGCTCAAGTTTCCGGGCACCGGCCTGCGGTAAACTTGGAACAGGAGAAGCCGGTTGATGGCCATTTGCGGCAACTGGGGAGGATCGAAACAGAGCCGGGAATTCATATTCCATTTTGGATTCTGCGACCCATTGGTTCTAAGAACAAAAAACTGCCTGTCGTGATTTGTGCTCACGGGCATGATGCAGATGGGTGGAATACTTACGCGGGTGTATACAAAAACGAACAGCATCAAGCGACCACTGAAAACAAACAGGGGAATCCTGGCCTGCAGGCGGTACGTCAGGGGTACATTGCGATTGTGCCTGCGACACGGGGGCTCGCCCAATCGAATGCGATTTCCGATCTCAAGGGAAGGCACGGAAACAGAATCTGCCGAGCCCAGTTGATGCACTGTTTGTTGGCAGGGCGAACAGCCATTGGGGAACGAGTTTGGGATACAACCTGTTTGCTGGATTGGATCACGTCCGACTTGGCCGGGGCTGATGCTGCTCGGATCGGTATGTTGGGGAATTCAGGAGGCGGGGTGTTGACGGTTTATGTTGCTGCGTTGGATGAACGAATCGCAGTGGCACATCCCAGTTGTTCGCTCACTTCCTACGCAAGTGACTCCGGTTATATTTTTCATTGCGACTGTTGCATGGTGCCCGGGATTCGGACCGACTTAGCTGACATGCCCGATATTGCTGCTTTGACAATCCCGCGGCAGTTGGTGGTCGTTCATGGGGTCAAGGATGCCCTGCATTCCGAAAAGGTTGTGAATCAGAGCATGAAGCGACTGGCGTCCATTTATTCAAAATGTGATCTTTCAGACAAGTTCATGTTTCGGTGGCAGCCTGAGGGACATCGGTTTTACCCCGTCGTGTTTTGGCCAGTTTTGAATAATGTTTTGCAGGTTGATTGAAGTGCTGTAGGCCAAATCAAATCGTTTCCTGAAGTGTCGGTTTTATTTGTTGCCCTGTTCTTGCCGTGCTTACTGCGTTTGCTGTTCTTGAAGGCGATGCTTGAGTGTTGGTTCATGTCGCATCGCTGCGTGCTGGTAGAGATCTGGATGCAACGTTTTCAGCCGGAATGCCGGTTGTGCCGTTTGTTCCGTCTGCCCCAACAAGGTCGGTTATGGGTGCTAGCGAGTGCGGTTTCGGTTCCATCCACTCCGGTGGTGCGAAGTTTCCTTCCCGCAAAGGCCGATCCTAAATTGGGAAACTCTAGGCCTACGGCTCAGGGTTTGTTGATATTAAGCTTCAAACAGCATGGATGCTGGTAGAGTGAAACGCTCGCTGCTTTTACGTTTAAGCAAGCTCATTGTTGCATTCGCAACAGTGTCGCTGTTCTCGTGCGCAGCCATGCTGGAAGTAGCGATGGCGCAATCGGTCAGTGCGAATCAGCTCGGTAGTACTGTCCAGATTGACGACACAGGTGAAGCAGAGGCACTGCCAGCGCCACTTGAAAGAAAGACTGCAGAAGCTGCCAGAAGCGACCGGCTTGACTGGTGGCATGAGGAAGTTGTGCAGAGTGTCACTGAATCAGAGAGGTGGGTCAGTTTTGATCTCGAGACTGTCTTGCTGGACACGCTCGAAAATAGCCCCCGGATCGAAAGTGTATCTAAACGGACTAGCATCGCGTTTGAACAGATTGTTCAGCAAGATGCGATGTTTGATCCCAATGTTCTCTTTGAATCGAGGGTCGGACGCAATAACGAGCCCATTGGTAATGAGTTGACAACTGGTGGGCCGCCTCGGTTGATCGAAGGGTCGACACTTGCCAAGGCGGGTGTTCAGAAAACTGGCCGACGCGGAACCTTGCTGGACTTGTCTCAAGAGGTCGGGACATTCAACAGTAACAGCAGATTTGTCACTCCATTGGATCAGGGGAATGCTCGCTTGGCAGTCAGTCTGACGCAGCCGTTGCTCGGTCGTGGCGGAAGGGTTTACAACGAGCGGTTGGTGACTCAGGCAAATATTGATAGCCGTATTTCGTGGCAGGAGATGCGTAGTGAGGTTGAAGTACGCGTCTCAGAGGTGATTAATGCATATTGGCGGCTGTATGAATTGCGGTGTCATCTTTTGCAGCAGACAGAGCTGCTTCAGCGTGGTGAGCACATTCAACAGGTAGTACTGGCACGCCGTGACTTTGATACGGGTAGAGTTGAGCTTGCAAAAACCCGCCAGCGTGTCGCGCGTCGGATAGATCGTTTGTTGCAGATCGAAGCGGGGATTGCAAAGCAGCAAGCAAGGCTGGCAAGTCTGATTGGGTCTGAATTGTTGCAGGGAGAGAGCGGCGGGATTGAATTTGTACCCGAGGAATCACCGCAATTTCCGCGGCTTGATGTGAATCTTTCTGATGCACTTCTCAAAGGCATTGAGAACCGTCCTGAAGTGAGAGCCGCTGTCAACGATCTGAAAGCAGCAGGCCTTGAAGTCAATGTGACACGTGCAGAACTTGATCCCGAGTTGTCTGCGATTGTTGCTGGGTTTGTGGGTGGACTGGATGGAAATTACGGAGTTTTTGACGCATGGACCAACCAGTTCACGCGTGGCGGACCGGGGGTGTCTGCGGCTGTGAAGTATCAAATGCCTTACGGAAGACGTGCGGCCAGAGCTCGCTACCGTGAGGCCCAGTTGCGGTATCAGCAACGCAATCAACAATTGCGCGAGGCGATGCAGCTTACCACCGCTGATATCGAAACTGCGCTCATTGATGTGAATACCGCCTTGGCCCAACAGTCCACCAAAAAACAGGTGCTTGTCACCGCAATCGAAGAAGAAAATATTCTCACGAAACGGTGGGAGATGATGGGAGACGAGGGGGGCTTGTTGGGAGTGGTGTTGGAAAATCTGCTCGATGCACAACAACGCCGAACTGAAGCTGAACGGGAATGGAGCAGTGCTCAGGTTCGTTACTTGACATCAATCGTTGCATTGCAGAAGGCAATGGGAACTCTATTGGTTCATGAGGGAATTCGCCCCATAAAACATGGACGATGCGCAATCCAATTCGTTCAGGATGTTGTTGTGAATGATGAAGATGGATTTATATCGCCATCGGATATTACACCCGGAGTGGAGTCCGAGGTAGACGCTGAGATTGAGGCGGATGTGAAACCCGAACTTGAAAAAGATCTGAAGAAGAGGCAAAGCCAAGGGGCATCTGGAGCCCCAATGGACTTGCCGATGAACTTGCCCGCGCAAGTGCCAACGGAAGGCGTGCAAAGCCAAAACGTAGCGTGGCATTTACCGGTGGGGGAAGCTGCGTTTGCGCCGATGAGCTCTATTGGTTCGCGTCGCCTGAATTTTCCGAGTTCGTCAGGTCAGCAGAAAAGCAATTCAAATGAGGGTCTGAACGTTGCAACATCGGTGTTAGGGGCTCCGGTGGTCTCCGGGGCCTCGTCAGATCAACTTCGATCAGGGAATGGATCTGCGCAACCGAGAGGATTGCCAGGGATCTTTGAGCCAGTTCCAGTTGTGAATTCGCAATCGTTGCCGGTTCGTTCGGCGCAACGTTCAACGGATCCTTACACCTCAGTTGATCAGCCTGCGTTTGCTGCGAGTGTGTCTTTGGGAACGCCTACGTCGAATCGTGTCAAAGTGATACGTTTGCCGCGTCCCGACAACGTTCCTCAAAAGCTGACAAAAGAAAGCGTTCCAGCATCGTTGCCACGCCAGGAATTCTATTCCTACCCCGGTGGCGACTCATTGAAATCCCCCGTGTGGCGTGAATTACATTTGGAGTTGCAGCGATGATGAATCGACCAAGGCGAAATCTATTGCGTGCTTCCAAATTGACGGTGTTGGTCATTACGCAAATTGCGTTGCTGTTGCACATTTCTCCGACTTTATCTGCACAATCACGAAGTGTGCAGTTTACCAAGCCATCGGGACCGTCGGTGCATGAAGGATTCACTGTTCCCAAGTTCGATGTCTTGGTTGCCGCGTCTGAATTGGGGCGTTTGCAGGTGTTGGATATCGAGGTTGGTGACGAGGTAAAAAAAGGTGAGCTCATTGGCAGTCTTGAGGATGCGGTTCAGGTTGCATCCGTGCGAGTTGCAACTGCCCAAGCGAACATGACAGGTGAGTGGGAGGCTGCGAAAGCTGAGGTCAAATTGAATCAATTGCGTGTCGTGAAACTACGGCAATTGTCTGCTGAACGGATGGCAAGACCTGACGAACTTGCGCGGGCCGAGGCGGATTTGGAAATAGCGTTGGGACGCCAGAAAGTTGCTCAAGAGCAGATGATGCTGAGCAAACTGGACCTGGGACGTCATCAGATGGCATTGGAGCGGCGGCAAATACTTGCCCCGATGAGCGGCGTCATCGCAGATGTTTTTCATATGCCGGGTGAATACATTACACCAGCTGATCCTGCTGTCGCACGTTTGTTGGTAATCGACAAACTTTATGCGGTTTTTAACGTGCCGGTGCTGGAAGCTCAGGATGTACGCGTCAACTCAGCAGCCAAAGTGTATCTGAGAGGCGCCCAGCGAACCCTCAATGCCCGGGTGACATTTGTTGCGCCGATGATCGATGGAGAGAGTGGGACGGTTGAGGTACGTTTGGAACTTGATAATAGCAAGCGTGATTTGCTGTCAGGCGATCGCTGTACATTGCAAGTGTTTCCAACGCAGGATCAGGCTGGCTTGAGTTATCCAACACGCGCGGTGATGGGCACGAGGGCTTCGAGAAAATGAATTCCGACTATTTCGTTGTCAATCCGTCCAAAGCTCCAGTTCGTGAGCGTGGTGCTAATGTAGGCCGCGAGCATGATGCGATTGTTTCGTCCTTGAATGAGGCGATGGAGCAGCTTGGAGATGTCGAGCGGCAGTATTTGCTGGACAGTGAGTTGAGTTTGGAACGGGCGATGGCTGTCATCCATCTGCTCGCGGACCTCGGATGCTGCCGATGTCGTGCGGAAGCGGCAATGAAGTTTGCTGAGTTCTTGGCCGTACATGGCAAAAATGTGCAGGTGCGTTTCGCTGTGGGGGGCGGAACCATCAACCGATTTGCCGATCGAAGGCTCGGTTGGTTGGGTGCAGAGAGTGCGATGTTCGAGGAATATTCCGATCGCTGGATGTCGATGACGCAAACTGCAATTGATGCGCCGTCTGATGCCATCTCAGTGGTCAGGGTGAGCCAGGAGATAAGTTTTCAATTGAGCCAACAGGGCGGAGACCAAAAGTTTGTGTTTTGGATTGAGGGCGATGGAAAACAGTCCGAGAATGCTTTTCAGTGGCTTGACCCAATTCTAGAAGCAGTGGGGCAGGTGTTGTGGAGTAGACCGAAACGGAAACGGTGGAATTTCAGTGAGACTATGGGCGGGAATGTTGCACGAATGGGGGCTGTCATGGGATTGCTTGCGGTCGTGTTTCTCGTCTGGCCTGTTCCGTACCGTGTGGCATGTACTGCAACAGTGGACACCCTTGCTCAACGCATCATTGCGGCACCATTCGAGGCTACACTTGAGCAAGCTTCAGTGAGGCCCGGTGACCAAGTCGAGGACGGCGAATTGTTGCTCACGCTCGATGGGCGACCTTTGCGACTTGAGCTGGAGGCCGTGGAAGCTGAGATTCAGCAAATAAGTAAAGAGCATAATGCCGCTCTCGCTAACAATCGAATCGCCGAGGCCCAACAGCTCACGTTGAAACAGAAACGTTTGGATCGAAATCGAGATCTGCTTGTCGGCCGCCTCGCAAATCTTGAAGTCACGAGCCCGATTGATGGAGTGGTTATCAGCGGTGATCTTGAAAAGTACACGGGCGCACCCCTGGAACGTGGGCAGACGCTTCTGGAAATTGCTCCGTTGGCCACAGTTCGCGTTGAACTGGAAATACCGGATTATGAAATTGGGTATGTGAAACGTGGGGCAATGGCAAGTGTCAAACTTGATGCCATCAGTGGCAGGTCATTGGAGTTGCAAGTGGAAGATATTTATCCATCAGCAGAACTAAGGAATGATGAGAATGTATTCATCGCGTTGGTGAATGTGGAAAATCAGGATGGGGCTTTGCGGCCGGGAATGCTCGGCAAAGCAATTGCTTACGGACCGGTCCGCCCGAGGGTCTGGTCTTGGGTACGCCCCGTTTTGGAACACGGACTGTGGTGGATGGGATATTGAGTGGGAAGACGAAAAAGGAGAGATTGTCGTGAAAGACGAACTCAACGGAATTCCCGGGAGTGACGATCGGAGTCCTGCAATTGGCAGTGGCGGGAACCCAGGCAGTGACGGGAACCCAGAGGTGAATGATGCGGCTTGTTACGCTATCGAACCGGAAGTGATCTTTCTCCATCGACATGACGCCGGAGAAAGATTTGTTGTCGCCAAGCATATGGCCATGGCAACTTATTACCGACTCGGGATGGAAGAATATCAAGTGGCCCAGCTGCTGACTGGCAACCGTTCTGCCAGAGATGTAGTGGTTGAGTTGCGGAAACGTGGTGTTGACTGGGCGTTTGCAGATGTGGCTGAATTCATTGCTAGTCTGGTTGCCAACGGGCTCGCACATGTGCCTGCGGAGGGTAGTGATGACTTGATGACTTCGTTGGCGATGTCCGTCTCCGCATTGGATGACGCGGTACGCAGGAAAGTGGTTCCGCGAAGAGCCGGTTCTGAGCAGCCCATCTTTGATCCTCTCTCTACCTCGCTCAAGCCAGCGCCGAACGAACCTGGCCGGGTTGAATCATTGACTCCGGGGAATCACGTGGATCGAAGCCATGGCGTCTCCGGTCCAGAAGGATCAATGGAGAGGCACAACGCCCGGCCTGACTCTTCAGCAACAGTGATGCAAACTCAGAATCGTGCGGATGTGATGCCGGGAAGTGTGCCGGTTTCTGTGCGTGAGAAAGCCGGTTCAGGTGGGACACAAAGTACGACCGTTCCTGGCGTTCGGTGGTACCGGCGTGTGATTGCAATCTTATCTCTGTTGGTTTGCCAGCGTCTCCCGTTAGGAGATGGGGATCGCATCGCAAAATCTGTAGGTGGAAAGTGGGGGGGGGTCTTTTCCAGGACGGGTTGCTGGAATTGGTTGCTGTTGGTTACAAGTGGGTTGTTCATTGTATTATGGAACCATCGTGAGTTTGCCAGCGAGGTGGCGGCTGTTTTTGATCCCTCTTTGTGGGTCATGTTAATCCCGATGTGGGTGCTTGCCAAAGTGTGTCATGAACTCGGGCATGCGGTTGCAGCGACACATCATGGCATTCGTGTTGGGAAATTTGGTCTCCTGTTCTTTTTTCTAGCCCCGCTCCCGTTTGTCGATGTTACGGACGCATGGAAGCTGGAAAGTAAATGGAAACGGATTCAGATCGGACTCGCCGGCGTTTACGTCGAACTAGCGATGGCAGCGATCGCAGCCTGGGTGTGGTGGCTGTCTCCCAGTGAGATTGTCGGCCATTTAGCCGCACAATTTTGTCTCGTTGCCGGACCGGTAACTCTATTAGTGAATGCGAACCCGTTGCTCAGACTAGATGGCTATTATGTGCTGTCTGACCTGACGGGAATCCAGAATTTGCGTATGCACGGACGTAAGCAACTTGGAAGTGTTGTCAATCACATTTTAATGGGAACTGATTCTGAGCCATCTCTGCTCAAAGGGTGGCGTCGTCCGTTTGCAACCTGCCATGCTCTATGCAGTGTTGCGTTTCAGTGCATTTGGATGACAGGCTTGGTCGTTGCTATATCGCATTGGATGCAAGGTCTGGGCATGATCATTGCAGTTGCCGCAATCATGTTGTGGTTGATTCTGCCTTTGCTGATCTGGATTCGCAAAATGTGGCAGTGTGAGCCCAGCGATCACTGGCAATGGAGTACGCAGAGGATCAGGTTGCTGACGTTAGCCAGCCTTCTTCCGTTTGTTGTGCACTTCATGAGTACCGATGCGTCACCTTTGATGCGGCGAATACCGGTTGTGGTTCGGAATCATGATCCGCAAATTGCACGGGCCACAGCAGACGCACTCGTAAAGGCTGTTCATGTGCAACCTGGACAACGCGTGTTGCCAGGGATGTTGTTGCTGGAGTTGGAAAATCCTGAACTGGAGATGCAACGCGATGAGCTTGCTGATGAACTTGCGATTGCAGAGGTCAAGGCGATTCAGTGGCGAAGGCGAGGAGAGCTTTCAATTGCGGCGGCAGAAATAGAAAATGCCGATAGTCTTCGCCGACGGATTGCGGAACTTGATCAGCAAATTGAGGGGCTGAACATCGTCGCACAACGGGAAGGCCACGTCCTCAATCCTGATTTAGGAGAGTTCGTGGGAAGGTACGTAACCCGCGGGCAGGAATTGTGTCAGGTCATGGATCCCGATCAGAAAGAATTGCTTGCGTCAGTTGGCGAATCAGATCTGCTCGCATACCGTAACGCGGCCATCACTGGACTGCCTGTCTCTGTTAGGTTAAGAGGCGGAGCAAGCTTTACTGTCACGCCCACGCCACTTCAGCCTCGCGCCAGACGCAGTGTGCCACATCCTACGTTGGCAGCAACTGCGGGAGGACCGCTGCCTGTTGAGGTGGCTGCCAACGATAACTCGTCGGTGCAGCCTTTGCAGGCACAGTCGCAGGGGCTGATTGAAATGGATCAGCCGAGCAGTAGCCTGGCTCGTGATGGCCAGATTGGCATGATGACGATTTCAGATAATCGCTCGGTCTTCGATCGAATCTTTGCCCGCCTGGTTCAGTGAAAGTTTGAACGCGAGAATGTTTTCGCCGTTGAGTGGTGAGCCGTTGAGTGGTGAGCCGTTGAGTATCTGGGTGGTAATCGGCTGCGGTGCTGTTGATCGTGTCCGTTGGTGGGAAGCGATGGCGGTGGGAAGCGATGGCGGTGGGAAGTGATGGCGGTGGGAAGTGATGGCGGTAGCACGAGGTCTTGTCTCTGTTGGTCGGGATGTCACGGTGGTTTCTTCCACTCAACGACATTCGCCGTGGGAATGTCCGGAGTTCAGCGATGTGATTGAACCACCCCGGTCATGAACCACCCCGGTCATGAACTACGACGTCAACAACGATGGCTCAACCACCGCCCTGGATGCCCTGTTGGTGATCAACGAAATCGCACGCTCCTCCAACAGTTCGGTTGAGGGTATCCGTGTTCTCGACGGGAATGCCATTCCAAACCTGATTGAACTGACCGGTGCAGCGATCCAGACATGGGATGTTGAGATGGATCCGATGGCGATCACCGATTGCCCTCGCGAGCCAGAGATGCTTGTCGCCCGCAAGTCGTCGCGTCTGAACTCTACCGCAGACGCTTCGCACGACGTCGCTGAATCCCTTCGCGCCGATACGGATGGGGTCGGCG
>Ga0315321_10002673_pt1 | contig 13803 bp, 14 predicted proteins | sample M180m21515metaG_FD_203464 | JGI IMG/M metagenome (GOLD analysis project Ga0315321, IMG submission 203464) | Ammonia-oxidizing marine archaeal communities from Monterey Bay, California, United States - M1 80m 21515 | ecosystem: Environmental > Aquatic > Marine > Intertidal zone | place: USA... | reverse complement strand
TGGTAAGTGGAAATGCCACCATATCAGGCGGATATATTTTTTGGCTATTATCATAAGCGTAAGCATAACAATCTACCGGATCTGTATAAATCCGATCGGGGGGCAACAAAGACTGAAGTTGGGCAAGGAAAGTATTCATTAATAATTATTTACCATGCTGAATGGGAAATGCCGCCTAGCTATCGTATAGTATATTGAACATTACCAAAAAAATTAACATGAACCTTATATAACTAGAAATGATACAAGAAAGCACATTATATGTTGTTGCCACTCCGATTGGAAACCTGAGAGATATTAGTTTGCGCGCGCTAGATGTGCTCATGGCCGTTGATGTAATCGCTGCTGAAGATACTCGGAACTCCAGAAAATTACTGGTTCACCACTCAATTACTAAAAAGATGATAGCTTTGCACCAGCACAATGAACGCGCCGCTTCAAAGAAAATTTTAGGTCTGCTTGAGGCAGGAAAATCCGTTGCTTATATTACTGATGTTGGCACACCAGGAATCTCTGATCCCGGTGCAATTCTAGTTAACCTGGTAAGAGAGAAGTATTGCGTGGTGCCGGTGCCTGGGGCTAATGCTGCATTATGTGCCCTATCCGCCGCCGGAATTTCAACAGCACATTTCTTATTCTACGGGTTTCTTCCTGCTTCAAAAGGTACACGCAGACGCAAACTAGAAGAAATAAAATCATCACCATACGTTCTGGTATTTTATGAAGCGCCGCATCGTATTCTTGATTGTATTAAGGATTTATCTGAAATTCTGGGAGCAGACCGAGAAATAACGATAGGCAGGGAGCTGACGAAATTATTCGAGACAATTCACACTTGTTCCTTGGGTGATGCGTTAGTCTGGCTAAATGCAGATACTAACCAACAGAGGGGTGAATTTGTACTAATTGTTGCTGGCGCAGAAGTGCCGGATAAAAGCAGGATTAGTAATCAGGCCGAACACACCCTAAAATTATTATTGAAGGAGTTGCCTTTAAAGCAGGCAGTCAAGCTCACATCAGATATTACTAATGAAAATAAAAATCAATTATATAAAATGGCTTTGTTATTGAAAGAAGGTGAAGGAAATTAATGTTTAGAATTTCTCTTCCTGGTTAATTTAATTCATATATTTATGGCGAAATTACTATTAACGATTTATATTTTCCAAAGTATCTAAATAAAAATTAGGTTGACCTGTATGACATTCCTTAAAATAACGTTTTAAAGGAATGCTTATAACACGGAAGGCCATTTCATCCCAAGGAACATCTTCCTCTTTAAAGAGCTTTACATCTAGACTTTCAATTCCCGGTTCAAAATTTAAGTCTAGTAACTCTGCTAGAAATAAAAAATATACCTGATTTATATTAGGAAGATTATAAATAGTATAGAGATTGCCAATTTTTACCCGGGCATTAGCTTCTTCCATAGTTTCGCGGGCAGCAGCTTGTTCTAAGGTTTCAGCATTTTCCATAAACCCAGCAGGTAAAGTCCAGAGACCACGACGAGGATCAATGGCCCTACGGCACAGCAACACCTTATTTTCCCATTTTGGTATGCAACCCACCACCATTTTGGGATTATGGTAATGAATGATATTGCATGCTGGGCATACATGGCGGGGAAGTGTGTCACCTTCCGGGACACGAATATCCACAAGGGTTCCACAGTTACTACAATATTTCATCTAAATATCTCAGTGTGACAGGCCGCGCATAAAATTGAACTACCAATGTTATCTTAACACGTAGAAATATGTTCTTTTACAGTCGCTAGTAATGAGGAAAATATAAGTTAATATTGTATCCGCGCAGGAAATTTAATTCTGATATGATCTGCTATATATTTAATAAATCAAGTCAAATACTTCACCATGAGAATCGCCATTGCCCAGATAAATTGTACAGTAGGCGACCTTACTGGCAATGCTAAGAAGATTTTAGACTACACCAATAAGGCCAAAAGCAAGGGTTCGTCATTGGTGATCACACCTGAATTATGCTTATCCGGTTGTCCTACAGAAGACATACTGTTGCGAGACGGGTTCCGTAAGGCCTGCATAAAGACGCTTGATAATCTAGTAAAAGAAATAAATGGGATCTCCCTATTATTGGGACATCCTTACTTTATCAATGACCATATTTACAATGCTGCTTCATTAATTTGTAATGGAAAAATTGTTTCGACATATTTTAAGAAAGACCTCCTAGATGATAATTTATTTCAGGAGCATCGTTATTTTAAGGCCGGTTCCGATAACTGTATCTTTAGTGTTGAGGGAATAAAATTTGGAGTAAATATATCCACCGATATATGGAAAGAGACTAATGTAATTTCTGCTAAAGAGGAAGGGGCTAAAGTATTAATACTATTATGTGCTACACCTTATCATTCTAACAAGCTATCCCTTTTTCATAAGATGGTATGTCAGCGTGCTCATAAAATAGGGATAGCAATTATTTGTGTAAATTTAGTAGGTGGGCAGGATGAATTAATATTCGATGGTGCTTCTTTTGTAACAAATAACAAAGGTAATCTCACTAATCAGTTTGATGAATTTACTGAAACGCTAGGCTTGATTGAATTTAAAAATGGTTCTCCTGCTAAGGGGATAATTCCGAATTTAAGAATTGAAGAAGAAAGTATTTACAGGGCACTCTGCCTTGGAGTGAGAGATTATATTGATAAAAATAATTTTACTAATGTATTGCTTGGCCTATCCGGAGGAGTTGATTCTTCCCTTACGCTAGCAATTGCAGTTGATGCCTTGGGCCCTGATAGGGTATGGGCAGTAATGATGCCATCAGAATATACGGCTGATATAAGTATGGAAGATTCTCGAGCTATATCTGAATCTCTCGGTGTTCGTTACAGTGAATTTTCAATTAAATCAATGTTTGACCAATTTTCAAATTCACTTATGAACGAGTTCTGGGCAGATCAAAAAAATAATGATATGGGAGTTACTGAGGAAAACATACAGGCACGTATTCGTGGAACCATTTTAATGGCGCTATCAAATAAATACGGTTGTATTGTACTTACAACTGGTAATAAATCTGAAATGGCAACAGGATATTGTACGCTTTATGGTGATATGGCAGGTGGGTTTGCAGTATTAAAGGATATAAGTAAGACCATGGTTTATAGGCTTTGTGAGTATCGTAATAGTTTAAGTATGGTAATTCCAAAGCGTGTTATTCAGCGCGCACCCTCAGCGGAGTTGCGCCCTGATCAGACAGACCAGGATAGCCTTCCTTCTTACGATGTAATTGATGGAATTATTGGGGAATATGTAGAGAAAGGTAAATCATTAAATGAAATTATTGGTATGGGCTATTCCAAAATTGATGTGCGGCATATCATAAATTTAATTTGTAAAAATGAGTACAAACGACGCCAATCCCCTATGGGGATTTGTATTGACCAACGCAGTTTCAGTAGGGATTGGCACTATCCGATAACGTCAAAATATAAAGATGAGGCGTGATTGATTACTAAACTATTCATAGATTTAGAATAAGACACATAAGTCTTTATATGGCGATCCTAATATTCAAAATTTAATTCTTAACTTTGGATAATCTAATTAAAGGAATGTAATATGAGAAAAATAGAGGCCATAATCAAGCCTTTCAAGCTTGATGAGGTTCGTGAGGCCCTTAATGAAATTGGAGTAAATGGTTTGACCATTACGGAAGTTAAAGGGTTTGGTAGACAGAAGGGTCATACGGAGCTTTATCGCGGGGCTGAATATGTCGTTGATTTTTTGCCCAAGGTGAAAATAGAAACAGTAGTAGTTGAAGATCTTGTAGAGAGCACTATAGAAACCATTATAAGGGTTGCTCGTACTGGTAAAATTGGGGACGGTAAAATTTTTGTTACTCGTGTGGAGCAAGTAGTAAGGGTACGTACTGGAGAATTAAATGAGGCTGCAATTTAATTTTGTTAATAATAGTAAAAAATAGCATCATATATCTTTAACCCAAAGTATAGATATAAATTTATAAATCGCTAGTTGTTCAGAATTATTTTTTTATCTTATAAGGATTTGTGCAGAAAATATTCTGTGTTATCCATTATTATATTTTCAGAGTTATTATCTTTAGGCTTTTCGAATTACAGTGGAACTTAGTATGAGAAGAAACCTCAAATAAGTATGAAAATGAATTTTGTAATGACGATAATATTCTTTATATTTGTAAAGAATATTTTTGCAAATGATTTGCCTGACTTGGGAGATTCATCTCAGGCCACTATTTCTCCGTATGAAGAGAGGCAAATTGGCCTGCAAATAATGTCCCAAATCCGTGCTGATAGCCGGTACCTTGAGGATGCTGAAATAGCTGGGTATCTCACCAATCTGGGATATAAACTAATTTCATCTTCAAATGAAGCTCATCCAGATCAAGAGTTCGAATTTTTTGCTATTCGAGACCCGTCAATCAATGCTTTCGCCTTGCCGGGGGGATTCATGGGTTTTAACAGTGGACTTATGCTTGCATCTCAGAGTGAATCAGAATTAGCAGGAGTGATGGCACATGAAATCTCACATGTTACACAAAAGCACCTTGCGCGCATGATTTCAGGCCAGAAATATAGCCTACTGACTACCCTAGGATCTATAGCACTTGCTCTTCTAGCATCACGAGCAAGTTCACAAGCAGGCACTGCAATTATGGCTACTTCTCAAGCTATTACAGCTCAGTCACAATTAAACTTTACTCGTGCAAATGAAAAAGAAGCAGATCGTATTGGCTTAGGTGTATTGGTGCAGGCCGGATTTGATCCTGGTGGAATGGCAGCTTTTTTTGGACGCTTACAAAAAGCTGGTAGATTTCAGGGAAATGGTGCGCCTTCTTATCTACGTACTCACCCACTGACTTATGAACGTATAGCTGACATGGAGAATCGAACTCAAGATTTACCTTATAAGCAAGTTCCTGACAGCATTGATTATCAATTAGTCCGTTCCAAGCTACGGGCATTGGAAGGAAAGCCAAGAGAGGCAGTAAATTATTTTGAATCTAACCTGAAAGAGAGGCGTTATAGTAATGAGACGGCTGAACGATATGGGCTAATAAGTGCTCTATTGCGGGAAGGAAATAATGTACGGGCAAATAAGGAATTGTCGCTACTTTATGAGTCTCCTCATTATGACACAATGATTAGATTACAAGAAAATCATCTTCTAGGAGATGTGATCCAGATTGAACGGAAAGTATTATATTCAAGTGCAATGATTGAAACGCTTGCAGCTCGTGTCAAATTCTCTGTTGGCCTTTATTCGGAAGGCCTCGATATATATAGGGCAGCGTTAATAATTTATCCGCAGCATCGGGCATTGATCTATGATTACGCTGCTGCTTTATTATATGACGGATCTCAAAAAGAGGCACTTAAATTCATAAACCAACAACTGCGATTCACACCGAATGATATAAGCTTATACCAATTACAAGCACAAGCTTATCAAGCAGATGGGAATACGATGTTACTACACCGTGCGCTAGCAGAATCTTATATTCGTCAGGGAGACCTTCCTAGAGCAATTGACCAATTAGAGCTTGCATTGAGAAGTGAGGATGGAGATTTTTACGAGATATCTAGTGCAGAATCTCGTCTTAAAGAGCTTCGACGCCGGTTATCACTTTCTGAAGAATAAATCTTAAGGTATAGATTCTATTAATTGCACTTGCAGTTTAATACTTATGATCCGTCTATTGCTAACAGAAATTTCGGATGGGCTACTTCTGCCTATTTTGCCGGAATTATAATCTTTTAAGGTTTACTTAATTTTTTAGTGATCTGGCTGCTAGCAGCTTCCCAGTTATTACTATTATAAGCGCACCACAAACTGGTGAGAACCAGTGTAAAAAGATTGCGTTGGTACTTACCCATTCATTGATAGCCACATCAGTTATTGCCATATCACCCGCTATCCATCCAAGTAGTCCAGCACCAACGATGATGATAATTGGAAAACGATCCATTAGTCTCATTATTAGTTTACTACCCCAGACAATAATCGGCACACTGACTATTAAGCCGAAGATTACTAAACCAACGCTGTCTTTGGCGGCGCCGGCGATTGCTATGACATTGTCTAAACTCATTACAATATCAGCAATAATGATAGTTTTTATTGCGCCCAGCAAGGTTGTACTAGCATTTATTTCATGTGTGCTATTTTCTGATTCAGGTTGAAGTAGCTTGATTCCAATCCAGACTAGCAACAGGGCCCCGATAATTTTTAGGAAGGGAATCGTCAGTAAAGTAAGTGCAAATGAGATTAGGACTACACGCAGGGCGATAGCCCCAAATACACCCCAAAAAATACCCCGGTTACGTTGATCTTTCGGTAGTCGTCGACAGGCGAGCGCTATTACAATCGCATTATCACCACCAAGTACTATGTCAATGGCAATAATTTGTAATACTGCGACCCAGAATTCTGGGCTAACGATATCCATTCATAAATCTCAAAATTTTTTACTTCACTTTATTTTAATACTAATCTCATTAGTTTAAAGCCAGTCTTCTTTCACTTTGTTTAGCGCATCTTGTAAGGTTTCTTCAGAAAGGTCATTCAGACAGTTGGACAACATCTCAGCAGCTTCATAATTTCCTTCTGGCAATTTGCTAGAGTCCAGATTAGCGATAAAAACTGCTGCTGCACCTGTTGTTTTGAGTAAACTTTGACGTTCGTTCATAAGTATTTCAATCTCAGCCTGTAGCATGGAAGCTTCTCGTTCTTGTTTCGTATGACTCATTATCTTTCTCCCTGTGTTCTTTTGCAGTGCATCAGTATATGCAATATAACAGAATCAGAATCAGTGTATAGATGAAGTCAATGCTAACGCTTGTTTGTTTCACGGTCTTATATACCATACTCATATTAATGTATCTATTTGTTAATCTTAGGTGGCTATTAGAGATAAATTTCCTATTTAGTATTTTCAGTATTAGTTGAAGATACTAGTATTCTATTATCATTTAATAGCTTATAGGCTGAGATACTTGCGCATTCTGGAAAGAATATGGGCTTTAGGAGCAGGGATCGAGAGGAAGGCTATATACTTTACTTAGTAGATTACGCAGCACTTGGTGTTATTTATAATAACAAGCAAAGCCATTAATCTTTATTTAGATCGTGATAAGGTGGCGGTGAGAGACAGTTGTTACTTTAAAAGAAGACGAGTCTTAACTTTATTTAACTTATTTCAGACCATATTTCTTGGATCTACCCATGCATCAAATTGCTCTGACGTTATATAACCTGATGTGATCGCAGCCTCTCTTAAGGTTGTACCTTCAATGTATGCCTTTTTAGAAATTTCAGCTGCTTTGTCGTAACCGATGTGTGGGTTAAGTGCTGTTACCAGCATCAGTGAATCATTCATTAACTTGTTAATATTTTCAACATTAGCTCTTATTCCCAGCGCACAATTTTTGTTGAAGCTCAAGATCCCATCTGATAACAACCGCACACTTTGTAGAAAATTGTTGATTATGAGCGGCCTCATCGCATTGAGCTCAAAATTTCCCATAGCTCCACCCATATTGATAGCCACATCGTTACCCATAACTTGGCAACATAGCATGATTAATGCCTCTGATTGAGTAGGATTGACCTTGCCTGGCATTATGGAGCTACCTGGCTCATTTTCAGGAATCTTTAGTTCTCCAATGCCACATCTGGGGCCAGACGCTAGCCAGCGAATATCATTAGAAATTTTTATCAAAGATACGGCAAGAGTTTTAAGTGCGCCGTGTGTATTAACCAGCGCGTCATTTGCAGCCAATGATTCGAATTTATTAGGCGAAGTAATAAATGGCAGGTTTGTTTGCTCTACCAATTCAGCTGCTGTTTTTTCAGAAAATTCAGAATGAGTATTTAGGCCAGTACCTACTGCTGTACCACCAAGTGCCAATTCACATAAATGGGGGAGGGATGACTCCAGGTGATCCATCGCATGATCAAGTTGAGATACATAACCTGAAAACTCCTGCCCCAGAGTAAGTGGCGTGGCATCTTGTAAATGTGTGCGCCCGATTTTTATGACGCTTGAAAATTCTTTTACCTTAGTATCAAGAGTTTGACGTAGTGCACAAATGGCAGGTTTTAACCTATCTTCAATAGTTTGTATTGCTGCAATATGCATTGCTGTTGGAAATACATCATTAGACGACTGTCCTTTATTTACCTCGTCGTTAGGGTGAATTTTACGACTAGTGCCACGTTCACCGCCGAGTAGCTCAGAAGCGCGGTTTGCCAATACTTCATTCATATTCATGTTTGTTTGTGTGCCGGACCCAGTCTGCCATATTACTAATGGGAATTCATTTTCATGGCGACCCTCGATCACTTCATCAGCAGCTTGAATGATAGCAGCGGCACTATCTGAACTGAGTAGACCCAAATCATTATTTACTTTAGCGGTAATGCGTTTAACTAGGGCAAGTGCACTTATTAGCTCATATGGCATTCTCTCATTTGAGATCTTGAAATTCTGTAAAGAACGCTGTGTTTGTGCTCCCCATAATGATTTGGCGGGTACCTCTACCGTTCCCATACTATCTTTTTCTTCGCGGTAGCTCATTATTTCTGAGCTACCCGTTCTATTTCTTTGATGTCTGCATGACGAACATCTTTACCTTTTACCAGGTAGATTACATATTCGGACATATTTTTTGCATGATCTCCAATGCGCTCTATCGCTTTGGCGGCAAATAGAATCTCTATTGAAGAAGAAATATTACGTGGGTCCTCCATCATAAAGGTAACAAGTTGGCGGATAATAGAACGGAATTCTTCGTCGACCAATTCATCTTGACGAGCTACTTGAGCTGCTTCTGCTACGTCAAGACGGGCAAAAGCATCCAATGATTTACGTAACATTTCCATCGCAATATTAGCAACATGTCTGATTTCGTTAAAACGAGGTTTGTGAATACGATCATCGGCATAAATTAGTTGTGCCATTCGCGCAATCTTTGCAGCTTCATCGCCCATACGCTCTAGATCGGTAATAATCTTGATTACCATTATAATCATACGTAGATCACCGGCAGCTGGTTGTCTGCGTGCAATGGTCTGACTGCAAATTTCATCAATTGAAACTTCCATTTCGTTGACACGATGATCATTGGCTACAACCTGTTCCATTAAATCCTGATCTGCTGTGGTTAGTGCTTTAACTGCGTGCTCGATTTGTTCTTCAACAATTCCACCCATTTTTAGCACACTCATCCGTACCGACTTGAGATCGGCATCAAATTGTTTAGATATATGTTTCCTACTTGCCATTCTGCACCTCTACATTATTGAGGAAATTGTAATTTGAATAAATTGTAAGAGCTCTTTTATGTCCCAAGTCATATATTTATAATACGAACACCGTTATTAGTACCAAGTATTAACATATTCGCCCCGCGCTTCGCAAACAGGCCGTTTGTTACGATACCGGTTATGTGGTTGAGATCCATCTCTAGTTCAGCCGGATTCAGAATCTTTAAGCCATGTACATCTAAAATTATATTACCATTGTCAGTCGTAAACTCTTCGCGGAGAACAGGGTGACCGCCTAACCGCACTAATTCTCGTGCAACATAACTACGCGCCATCGGGATAACTTCTATTGGCAGCGGGAACTCTCCTAGTACGCTTACCAGCTTACTCTGATCGGCCACACAAATAAATTTCTTTGCTGTTGCAGCAACGATTTTCTCCCTTGTTAATGCTCCCCCGCCGCCTTTTATCATATGTAAATGCTCAGTAATTTCATCTGCCCCATCTACATAAACGGGTATTTCACTGACGCTATTTAATTCTAGTACTTGAATATGGTGGCTTTTTAGTCGCTGAGCTGTATCATCAGAACTTGCTACTGCTCCATCAATTTTATGTTTGACCTTAGCTAGTTCATCTATAAAATAATTTGCAGTGGAGCCTGTGCCTACTCCTACGATACTCCCTATAGGAATGTGTTGAATAGCAGCTTGGGCAACTTTACGTTTTTGTTCGTCTTGTGTTTGGGTCATGGTTTTCCTATGCATAATAGCGTGTCTGACTCATTAGAATAGCCCTATCTGAAGATTTTAACAATTAACTCTATACTAAGCATTGGCTTTAGCATGATAAAATTCCTTAATATTAATGATTTCTTAAATTTCTGTACAAATGAAAACTGATTATCTTAAAAAAATTCTTACTGCCCAAGTTTATGATGTGGCAATAGAAACCCCGTTAGAACTTGCACCAGGTTTGTCCAAACGTATAAACAATCAGTTGCTACTGAAGCGTGAGGACATGCAGGAGGTATTCTCATTTAAGCTGCGCGGAGCACATAACAAAATGAGCAAGCTCTCTCCTGAGATACTTAAACGAGGTGTTGTGACAGCTTCTGCCGGAAATCATGCGCAGGGAGTGGCACTAGTAGCAAGGCGGTTAAATTGCAAAGCTACAATCGTAATGCCGGTAACTACACCACAAATTAAAATACAAGCGGTTGAAGCCTATGGCGCAAATATAATTCTTCATGGGGATTCTTTTGACGATGCTTATGCCCAGGCAATGCTGCTTGCAGAACAAAAAAAATTAACTTTTATTCCTCCGTATGATGATCCTGAGATTATTGCTGGGCAAGGAACTATAGGAATGGAGATTTTGCGCCAGCACACTAAACCTCTCCATGCGGTATTTGTACCAATAGGTGGTGGCGGTCTTATTTCTGGCATTGCTGCATATATCAAAAGTTTGCATCCGGAAATAAAGATTATTGGGGTAGAGCCTGTTGATTCAAATGCAATGTACCTTTCAATGCAAAAAGGTCGTCGCGTTAAAATTCCTCAAGTTGGGGTATTTGCTGATGGTGTAGCTATTAAACAAGTAGGCCAAGAAACTTTCCGTCTTTGTCGTGAATTAGTGGATGAAATAATTCTGGTTGATACGGATGCCATCTGTGCCGCTATTAAGGACGTATTTGAAGATACACGTGTTATGTTGGAACCATCAGGAGCGCTTTCAATTGCTGGAGCTAAGTTATATTGCTGTCGGGAGAAGATTCGAGGTAAAACCATCGTTGCAGTGGCCTCTGGTGCCAATATGAATTTTGATCGGCTACGGCATGTTTCTGAGCGGGCTGAAATAGGTGAGCAGCGCGAAGCAGTAATGTCAGTAACTATTCCTGAGAACCCAGGCAGTTTCAAGAAATTTTGTTCGATGCTAGGAACAAAAAGTATTACTGAATTTAATTATCGCTATGATGATCCGAAAGAAGCGCGTGTATTTGTGGGGGTGTCAGTTCGGAATCGTAATGAGACCGAAAAACTGATCAAACTTCTGGAAAAGAATGGTTTGCATACTGAGAATCTTAGCGATAATGAGATGGCAAAACTACATATACGCTATCTAGTTGGGGGACATGCCAGTGGAGTAAAGAATGAAGTTCTTTATCGCTTTGAATTTCCTGCGCGTCCCGGTGCGCTGATGAAATTCTTAAATAGTATGGGCCATAATTGGAATATTAGCTTATTTCACTATCGTAATCATGGTACTGATTATGGTCGTGTGCTAGTTGGTATAGATGTGCCACCTGGGAATCACACTAAATTTAAAACATTTCTTAGCCAGCTTGGTTACCGTTATTGGGATGAGAGTAAAAATCCAGCTTATAAAATGTTTCTTGGTTAGAAGCAGAATTAAACTTTTAATATTTTCAGCTTAGATTTTACATCCATTCTCATCACAAAGAGCAGCATTTGTTTGTGATTCTGCAGGGGGCTCTGTTGATACAATCCTTTCTGATAATAATGTTCCAATTGCGTGCCCCAGTGTTAGATCACTTATGTGACCAAACTTGTGTAAACGCAGTTTTCCCGCTTTATCGATTAAAATAAGAGTTGGGGTTCCTTGCATCTGATATGCGCTCATAGTTAGCGGTAAACCCTTATCATGGTCGCCGTACTTGTCGATTCCAATTGGAAAGCGAAGCCGGTATTCATGAACAAATACTTCAAGCGCCTCTTTTCCCATCACAGAATGGTGTTCAAAAACAGTATGAAGGCCGATTACCGCAACTTTCTCTGGATCGAATTCATCGTAAATTTTTTGTGCTTGCGGAATACCAACTTGCACACAACCTGGACAGAGCATTTGGAAAGAATGTATTACCACAACTTTTCCAAGTAACGAGGCAAGCGTAATTGGTTCTAATGTGTTGATCCAATCGGAGGTTTGTAATTCAGGGGCAAGACCCTCACGAGTATCAGTTCTTGTATCTAACATTATAGGTTCCTATGATAAATTTTTTACCAATAGTAGTTAGCCCTTTCTTATTCGTCAAGGAAGACTCTGTCTAAAAGAGGCGAATAGATGTTGTTAATATTAGCGGAACATATGCGACTCTATAACCATAAAATAATGCCATGCTAGAATACTGCTCTAGTTTGCAAAAGTAACAATTACAGTAAATATAAATTTGAACACGATTACTTTTACGCGCCCCGATGATATGCACTTACATCTTAGGGATGGTGAGCAAATGCAAGCAGTGCTACCTGACACTGTAAGACGATTTGCTCGTGCTATTGTAATGCCTAACCTCCGGCCACCAGTAATAACAACAGACTTAGCATTAGCGTACAGTTCACGTATTTCTTCTGCATTGGCAGCGAATATAGGGATGAAATTTGAACCGTTGATGACGTTGTATCTTACTGATAATACAAAATGCTCTGAAATTAAGAAAGCTAAAGCAAGCGGCATGATCCGCGGAGTGAAGCTCTATCCTGCTGGCACTACCACAAACTCTGATACAGGGGTTACTGATGTAGCCAAGTGCTTTCCTGTACTAGAAGCTATGGAGCAGGAAAACATGCCCTTGTTAGTGCATGGCGAAGTAAATGATCCCGAAATAGATATTTTTGATAAAGAAAAATATTTTATTGATAGAGTGCTTGTTACGATAGCCCGGCGTTTCCCAAATTTAAGGATTGTGTTCGAACATATTACAACTAAAGAAGCAGTAGAATTTGTTAAAGAGGCGTCAGAGAATATTGGCGCGACCATTACGGCCCATCATTTGCTTCTTAATCGTAACGCTATACTTCAGGGTGGAATCCATCCTCACTATTATTGTTTACCAGTACTTAAGCGGGAGATTCATCGCTTAGCGTTGATCGAAGCTGCTATCAGCGGCGATCCAAAATTTTTTCTTGGAACTGACAGTGCCCCTCATTCTAAAAGTACCAAGGAATCTGATTGCGGTTGTGCCGGCATCTATTCCTCCCATGTAGCTATCGAACTTTATGCAGAAATTTTTGAACAGGCAGGCGCTCTGGAAAAACTAGAAGGATTTGCTAGTTTTTTTGGCGCAGATTTTTATGGATTACCACGGAATAGAGAAAGTATTACACTGACAAAAGAGAGCTGGAACATTCCTATGGAGTTTGAATTTGCAGGAGAAACTTTAGTTCCATTGCGAGCAGGGAAAAGTATGATATGGAAAATTCTTGGTTGATCAAAAAAAGGATTGGAACTGTTGATGCCTCTGTAATTTATATGCAGAGGACTAGGGGTGATTTGTGAGGCTACTAACAAGGATAAAAATATCCCTAAGATTTAGAACCTAGAATCTCCCAAACAATAGATTTTATTTATTGTTTGGGAAGTTGATTAATTATGTGCAGTGAAGCCGAAGGCTTTATCATGAACATATACAAGCTTACATTCCTCGATGTATTTAGCATCATGGATTCTTCCAGCTTTAATATAGCCAGTGTCACCTTTATTTAAAAAA
>Ga0315321_10002672_pt1 | contig 13804 bp, 15 predicted proteins | sample M180m21515metaG_FD_203464 | JGI IMG/M metagenome (GOLD analysis project Ga0315321, IMG submission 203464) | Ammonia-oxidizing marine archaeal communities from Monterey Bay, California, United States - M1 80m 21515 | ecosystem: Environmental > Aquatic > Marine > Intertidal zone | place: USA... | reverse complement strand
CGGGATTTACCGTTTTATGGCGCTTGTCCGTTATGCACGAGAGAGCCACACGTCGGGCTAATACCGGGCCGCGGTATGAAGCTGCAGGATTTTCTGATATTGTTGCCGGGTAAACAATCGGCCCGGAAATCTGACTCATGCAATCCGCCATTCCAGCCATTTTCATGCGCGGCGGTACCTCGCGCGGGCTGTATTTTAACAAGGCCGACTTGCCGGAAGACCAGTCCTTGTGGGACGGTATTCTGCTGGCGGCCTTCGGCTCGCCTGACCCGCGCCAGGTCGATGGCGTTGGCGGGACGACGTCAGTTACCAGCAAGACATGCATCATTTCGCCCTCTGAACGTGACGACTGCGATGTCGATTATTTCTTCGCCCAGGTGTCGGTTAACGACGCGTCGGTAGATTACGGGCCGACCTGCGGCAACATGCTGTCGGGCGTTGGGCCCTATGCCATCGAGACCGGACTTGTGGCATCGGAAGACGGCGAGACACGCGTGCGGATACATCAGGTCAATACCGGCGGCCTTGTCGAAGCGGTCATTCAGACCCCCGGCGGCAGCGTCGAATTCGAGGGCGATGCGGCGATTGACGGCGCACCGGGAACGGGCGCGCCGATACTACTGAATTTTATGCGGGCGATTGGCTCATATACCGGCAAGCTGTTTCCGACGGGCAAGCCGATGGAACAGATCGACGGGGTCGACGTGACGCTTGTCGATGCCGCCATGCCGGTCATGGTGCTGCGCGCCGCGGATGTCGGCAAAACCGGATTTGAGACCGCTGCCGAACTCAACGCCGATGAAGCTTTTTTCGAAAAAGTGGAATCGATGCGCCGTGAAGCGGGCCTCCGGATGGGCCTGGGCGATGTTTCCGGCAAGGTGGTGCCGAAAATCATCATCGCCGCACCGCCGCGCGGCGACGGCAATATAACGTCGCGCTATTTCGTGCCGGACAAGTCGCATGAAACCCATGCGATCACCGGCGGTATCGCGCTTGCCTATGCCTGTCACGCCGAGGGTACCGTTGTGCACCCGCTGGCGAAACCGCTGGCGCAAGGCGACCAGCCAAAATTTTCAATAGAACACCCGGTGGGCCAGCTTCATCTGGCGCTGACCCTTTCCGGTGATGGCGCAGTTTCGCAGATCGAGGCTGCCGGTATCATTCGTACCGCCCGCATGATCATGCAGGGGGCGGTGATGATTCCGGAACGCGTATTGCCGCACGATAAATCGGTGACAAGCGTTCCTAAAGGAACTTAATGCAACGCGAAAACACGCGACGTATTCGCAACATGAAGACGCTAACACTCGCAAAGGGAGCGACACTGGCATTTGCCGGGTTCACCCTCACTCTTGGGACGGTTGCGACACCTGCGCCCGCTGCCGATTTCTCCGGCAAACGTATCGAATTTTCCAGGACAGGATGAACGGCTCTCCCCGATGATCGAGGTGAAGAACCTTATATTTGAGTACCCGACCAAGCGGGCGCTGCACGATGTGTCGTGCGAGATTAAAACTGGCAGCATCACGGCGCTAGTCGGGCCGAACGGCGCCGGAAAGACGACGCTGATCCGGTGTGTGGTCGGGTTGCACGGGCCGTTTTCCGGCCAGGTGCTGTTCGACGGGGTCGGTGTTCATGAACATCCGCGCGATTGTCATCGCAGAATGGCCTACCTGTCAGATTTCTTCGGCGTCTACGACCAGCTTACCGTGCGCCAGTGCCTGACCTATACGGCGCGCGCCTACAGAGTGTCCGGCGATAAAGTCGGTACCGTTGTGGAAGCGGCGGCGGAACGCCTGAATCTGACCGACCGGTTGCGCGAAAAATCGGGTGCGTTGTCCCGTGGTCTGCGTCAGCGACTGGCGATTGCCCAGGCGATCGTTCACGAACCCGAATTCCTGGTGCTCGACGAGCCGGCATCCGGTCTGGACCCTGAAGCGCGCCAGTCCCTGTCGATGCTGCTCATCGGGCTGCGGGATGCTGGGATGACCCTGCTGGTCTCGTCCCACATCCTGGCCGAGCTTGAAGGCTATTGCACCGACATGCTGATCATGCGCGAAGGCCGGATTATCGATTCCCGCCAGCTCGCAGGCGAATTGTCCAAAGCGCGGCGTCTGCGTATCGATCTCGCTGCACCGAATAGCGATCTTCTTGCATTGCTCGAAAACACAGCCGGTGTCGCGCAGGCCTCCGTCGATGACGATGTCGCGACCCTGATGTTCAGCGGCGATGTCGCCGCCCAGCATGCATTGCTCCGCCACCTGGTAGAGGCCGGCATTCCGGTGGCAGGGCTGCGCGAAAATCGGGTCGCCCTGCAGGGTGCCTATATCGCCCAGATCCACGAATACGATTCCGGAAAGAAACCGGCATGAGAGGCAATCCCGAATTCATCCGCAATCTGTGGCTCGAATTCACGCTGCACAGAGTGCTCGTGATGCCGGCGATCGTCGGTATTCTATTCCTGCTGATGTACCTGGTGAACGGCCAAAAGCTCGATTCCGCGACGGCCGTTAGCGCCGCCATCCTGTTCTGCTCGATTATCTTTATCTGGGGCACGCGGGTTGCGTCCGAATCCGTCATTCAGGAAATTAACGCGAGCACCTGGGATACCCAGCGGATGTCCGCCATGGGTCCGTGGAGCATGGCGTGGGGCAAGCTGTTCGGCTCCACCGTGTTTGTTTGGTATGGCGGGTTCATCTGTATGGGGCTCTACTGGATGTCGTATATCGATATCCTGCCTGAAGACCGCCTCGCCAAGCTGATCCTTGTCTATATTCTGTCCGGTGTGATCGCCCATGCCACCGGCCTGCTGGTGAGCATGCAGGCGGTGCAGAAGCGCCGGGATTTTGGCCGTGTGCAGGTCACGTTCTACCTGCTGGTGGGGTTCGCGGCGGCTCTGCCGGGGCTGTATATCGGCCTGTCGGGTTGGGCGGATGACGGCGTCTACCGGGTGATGCTGTTCTACGATCAGGTTTTCCCGCTGATCGACTGCGTGCTGATCGCGCTTGTCGTGTATTCGCTTTGGGCGCTGATCGGAATCTGGAGGATGATGCGCGGCGAATTGCAGATGGTGAACGGGCCCTGGGTGTGGCTGGCATTCGTTGCTTTCACCGTTGCCGCTTTCGCCGGAATTCGCCTGCTGCATCCTGATGTCGGCAAGGCGATGCCCGATATTTCCTCCAAGGCGTATCACGGCTACGCGATGCTGCTGATCCTGACCTACGTGATCGCACTGGCGGAGCCCAAAGGACCGGTGCTTTTCCGGCGGTTGCGGCGCTATGTGCAGCTCCATGACTGGGCGAGTTTTTTCAATGCGATGCCGCGGACAATCCTGATGCTGATCTTCGTTCTGCTGGCGTCGATCGTGTTGCTGCGTCTGTCGGAGTCCCGCATTACCGTGCTGGAACAGCCGATCAATTTCCATCTTGCGACGATTGCGACGTTTCTTTTCGTGCTGCGGGATGTCGGCTTTATCTACCTGCTCAATATTTCCCGCTATTCGCCGCGCAACGATATGTCCGCGTTCCTGTATCTGGCGCTTTCCTACACGGTGATTCCGGTGTCGCTCATCTTCATCGGTCTCGACCCGTTGACGGCGATGTTCTGGCTGCAATGGGATTCAGGTGCCGGGCTGACCCTTGGGCCTATCGTAATTCAGGTGCTGATTGTTTTCGCGTTGATGGCGCGGGCATGGAAAACCCGGGTCGTGCGTGACGGGGATGTCATCTGACAATCCGGCGACAGATGTTATTCCGCCGCTGAGCGTTCCTTCGGGGCGGTAACCGTATTCCAGCAGCTTGTTTCGATCATCCGGTTGGTTTCCGGATCACGGAAAATATTGGGCGGATCGCGGCCTTCGGCGGCATCCTTCATGGCATCGCGCAGCTTGCGGCGATAGAAGGCAATCCCCGCATCGACACGCCCCAGCATCTCGCTGGCGTGGACCGGTACCGCGCGCTGGCCCTCCTGTGCTTCCATGTCGTCGGGATTGCGCTGTTTGTCCTGATAGGACCGTTCGCGCAGTTGTCCGGGGCGTATGTCGGAAATCGTGTCGGTGCCGGGTTTCCATCCTTCAATCGCGTTGCCGTCGGCATCGGCCGGCCAGGCACAGATACAGATGCCATAGACGGTCTCGTTGTCGACCGGTACGCACCAGATCACCTCGGTCGCTTTTTCCCGCCAGATCGGCTCTGCACCCTTCTGGTGGATGTTTGCGACCAGCACGATGTTCGGCAGGATCGCTTCGGAGTGGCGTTCCAGCAAATTGCCGTTCGGCAGCTCCTTTTCCAGGTCGTAGCGCACGCCGAGGTCGGTTTCGCTGAATCCGATTTCGGGCCAGCCGCCGAGGGTGAGCACGCTTTCGAACTGATCGCCTGAAATCATTTCGTGCAGCACGATCAGGTGCCACGGATCCAGCGCGTTTTCGACATGCTGCAGCCAGTTGCAGTCGCGCACCCAGCCGAGCGAGTGATCGTCCCACAGCTTCAGGCCTTTCAAAACCACGTCGTCGCGGCCGACGGTATCGAGAATATCGAACATCGGAAACAGCGGCTGTTCTTCGGGCGGGCCCATATACAGAAACACCAGCCCGCCATATTCCGTCACCGGATAGGCCGGTTGCCAGACATCCATTTTTTCTCGGAATTCAGCGGTTTCGCACGGCATGTCGATGCACTGGCCTTCGGTGTCGTACATCCAGCCGTGATAACAGCAGCGAATGCCGTCGGCTTCCACCCGGCCGTATTCGAGCGATGTGCCGCGGTGGGAGCAATGCGCGTCCAGGCAGCCGACTTTGCCGTCGCCGTCGCGAAACAGCACAAGATCCTCGCACATGATCCGCACCTTGTGCGGCAGGTCGGTCAGTTCGTCCGATGTGCAGGCCGGTTGCCAGTACCGGCGCAACAATTCGCCCATCGGTGTACCGCGGTCGACTTCGACGATAGAAACTTCGTCTTCCGGAAGAGATGTTTGGTAGGCCGATTTCATTGCAGCGCTCCCGATAGATGATTCAATTCATATAAGATCATATGATAGTATCAAGGCGAGTCAACGCAGGTATTGTTGTCCGCCATCAGAGCCCGGCCGCGCTGCCGCCGTCGATACGCCAGTTTCCGCCCGACAGATAGCCCGAGTTGCCGCTACAGAGAAACGCTATCAGCGCGCTGAATTCCTCCGGCGTGCCGAACCGGCCCGCCAGTGTGGCATCTTCGCGCCGGGTCAGTTCCTGTTCAAGCGTCAGGCCTTTCTTCGCGCCCAGCGTCTCGGCCGTCTGCCGGGTCCGTTCGGTCAGCACGGCTGTCGGCGACACCACATTGACCGTGACGCCATCGGCGACGACCTGATGCGATAGTGTTTTGAAGTAATGCGCCATTGCCGTTCTGAACATGCTCGACAGAACGTTGCTCGGCACCGGTTCCGCGACGGCCGCGGCGCCGACCATCAGGATACGGCCCCACTTTCGCGTCTGCATCCCGGGGACGACGCGCTGGATGATGCGCACCTGGCTCAGGATCATCGGGTTTATCTGGGCCGCCAGTTCTTCCTGGCTGACCTCCAGCGCGGTGCGCAGCGGCGGCCCGCCATGATTGGCGAACAGGATATCGATGGGGCCGCCGAGGGCCGCCTCTGCGGCGTCGACCAGTGTGTCCATGTTTGCAGGATCGGACAGATCGCCGTGTAACCCCCAGGCAGGCCGGCCGGCTTCGTCGGTGATCCGCGCCGCTGCATCTTCGGAGCGTCCTTTATCCGATCCGCTGACGCAGACTTTCACACCTTCCCGGGCGAGGGCGAGAGCTGACGCGTATCCAAGACCGCCGCTCGACGCCAGAAGAAGGGCGCGTTTTCCGTCAATACCTATATCCATTTATGTGTCTTTCCGGGTGTCGGGGTTACTGGTCGACGCGCGCCGGCAGGGTCAGGAACGCTTCCATCGCATGCCAGAACCGGCGCCGGTTCAGGCCCAGCGGGGTCACATGGGCCTGCCCGGCGAAAATGCAGAACTGCTTGTCCATGTTGGGCAGCAATTTGAAAAACGCCGTCAGGTCTTCTTCGGTCGCGACACCGTCATGTTCGCCGCGGACGATCATCACCGGACACGTGATCTGTGTCGGATCAACCACCGGCAGGTTCGCGCACATATCAAGATATGTGCCGGTCGGCACGGTGTCGCCGTATTGCAGTTCGGTTGCGGCCAGCGTTTCGGCGACAATATGTTCGGACGTGCCGGGCTTGTCGCGGGTGAAGATCGATTCAAAAAAAGCGCGGTCGACGGGCCGGGTGTTGTGGGTTCGGAAATAATCCAGATTTTCGGCCCGCTTGATCAATGTCGGTGCATCCTTGCCGGTCCAGACGAAAGCATCGAGCACCAGGCGGGTCACCGCGCCGGGCCGGGATTGGGCAAAGGCGGCGGCCCGAATTGCGCCGGAAGATGAGCCGTAGAACATTGCGGAAGCGACACCGGTTTCGCGTTCGACAATGGCAAAGGCCGCTTTCAGATCTTCAACGCCGCTCGCGATATCCGAATTTCCGGCGGTGCGCGACGACCGGCCGTACCCTTCGTGGTCCATTGTCCAGACATCGAACCCGGCCCGTGCAAACCGGTCCATCAGCGAATAATCGTCACGCCCCGGCACCTGCAGATCGAAACCGGTGGGCCCGCAAAACGAAGAACCATGCACAAGAAACAGCACAGGCTGTCCTGTGGCCTCCGGCTGGCGCTTGCGGAACACGAACAGGTCCACATCGCCTTTCTTCGCCCAGTATTCCTCTGCCCGTATATCTGTCATGTGTTTGGCTACCTCATAATAAAACGGGCGGGTGCCGAATTGGCGCCCGCCCGATTAAACGAACCCAAAAGGGTTTCTATTTCAGCGGCGAAAACGGCGCTGCAAGGACGATCTTGTTCGCCTGGGTCTGGAGCGTTTCCTTGCGGCCCTTGGGCGGCCAGATGCCTTTGGCAGCGGCTTCGGCGCGCACTTCGGAACGATGCTCCAGGGACTCGTAGGCCCAGATATGAACGAATTTGTTCAGATTGCCCGCATCGGTGTGCATCGCCATGACCAGCTCTGACATTTTGGTCCGTTTGCCGATGGCTTTTTCCCAGTTCTTGTAGACTTCCGGGATAAGGCCGGGGATCACCTGATATTCGCGCCATTCAAAGATCGGGCCTTTATTGCCCTTGGCGAATGTCGGGGTCATCGGCGACGGCACGAAAAGTTCCGACTGCATGTTTTCCTGCAGGTGTGCGACCTTCGGCGGCCAGGAATATTTTTTATCTGAAACCGATTTTGCGCGCTTCTTGTCACGTTCGACGCCATCCTTGTACGGCCAGATATGAATGACTTCGTTCAGCGGACCGATCTCGGTGTAAAAGAACGCCGAAATTTTGGACAGACTCTGGCGCTTTTCATAGGCCTTGCCAAATGTGTTCATGAATTCCGGCACACCGCGCGGCTTCAAACGGTAGGTTCTGGCTTCGTAGATCATCGTGGCTCCCTTCGATTTTGAATTATCTTAAATTGGTAGAGGATTTTCATGCTCCCGGCCAGCCTGCGTCAATCTCCGCGCGGCGGCATGTCGAGGAACGATTTCATGGCGTGCCAGAACCGGCCGCGGTTTATGCCGAGCTGCGTGTTGTGCGCCATGCCTTCGATGGACACGAGTTGCTTGTCGCGGTGGGGCAGGCGGCCATAAAAATCCATCACGTCGGCATCGGTTGCGATACCGTCATGGTCGCCGCGGATGATCAGGGCCGGGCAGGGGGTTTTTTCCGGCTCGACGATCGGCAGGTTGTAGGCATCGGTTTTGCGCTTGCCCATATACACTTCGTAGCCGACGCGACCGGACGCGCCCGGAAAGAAACCGGGTTGGAAGTTGGTCTTTAGGTGCTTTTTTCAGATGTCTGACACGCCGCGCAGCAGACGGTCTGCGCCGCCGTCTGCGCGGGTCGGCACGACGACATTGATGTTACGGTCCGGATAATTGGCGGCTGTCGCACCTCCAAAGGGCAGCGACGAAAGGGCGGCGGTTCCTGCAACGGCGCCGGCGCCTCGCAGACGCTGGCGGCGGTCAAATCCTTTAACGAAATCGGTCATGATATTTCTCCCTATGGGTTGCGAATAGTTGTGTTTCGCATTTGTGTCCCGTGTTTCTGCCACTTTTCCGCCGCTTTTTCCTATCATCGAAAGCTTCGGGCATCCCCGTGACCAAGTCAATTCAACGTGGCCGCTAAACGCGCCGATTTTTATCGTCCCACTGAATTGTGAGTGATAAAATAGGCGAAACAGAAAGGGAGATTAGCGATGCCCGATACAGGTGCACCCGCCGCTGCCACGATGGAAACCTCCGCGGCGGCCCTGCCGTCCCGCGGCATCCATCACCTGGCGCTGACGACCGAAGACATGCAGATGACGACGGATTTTTTCGTTAATGTCGTGGGCATGCCGCTGGTCCATGCCATGAAGGTCCCCCCCGGCGTCGGTACCGGACCGGGCAACCGGGGCAATCCGCCTTACGAGGAAATACGTCATTATTTCTTCGATATGGGCAATGACAGCCTGCTCGCCTATTTCGAAATTCCGAAGGGCGAAAAGAAACAGACCGACCGTGACGATATCGGCGGCATGCAGCATTGCGCGTTTACGGTCACGCCGGATCAGATGGAAGCGATGCGCCAACGCTTCGATGCCGCGGGTGTCGAATATGACGGGCCGGTCGATATTCTGCCCGGCCTTGTATCAATGTATTTCAAGGATCCGAACGGCGCCCGGCTTGAAGCCTGCTGCCAGCCGGCGGAAGGCGACAACCCGAGCGTGATCGGATCAGTCCTTCAGACCAAGACGCAGGCGCGTGCCGAACTTGTATCGACCGGCGCATCCGACGAATGGATCACGCAGGTGACGGCACACCTGCCCGACTAGCCCCGATTAGACAGGTTCAGGCGTTTACGGGTTCTTTTCTGAACCGATAGAACTCGCTTTGCGGTGCCGGACGGGTATCCGTCCATGCTTTTAGCGCCGCCTGGGCTTCATCGCGATGGTCCTGGCGTTCGCTCTCGCCGATGACTTCGCAGGTTATTTCCAGCCTGATGCCGTTCGGGTCGAAGAAATAGACCGATTTGACGAATTCGTGGTCTGTGACGCCGACGACTTCGATATCAGCGGCTTCCAGCCGTTTTTTCCATTCCTCAACCTCAGCCACGGTCTTTACCTGCATGGCGAAGTGATTCACCCAGGCAGGTGTTTTCGGATCGGGGCTACACGCGGTCTCATCGCCGAGATCGAAAAATGCGATATAGCTGCCATCGGCATATTCGAAAAACAGGTGCACATAGGGATCGGACGCGCCGGTGCTCGGCACGTTGTCCGCCTGGATGACGTGGGCAAGCGGCAATCCCAGCAGGTCTTCATAGAAACTGCGGGTTTCTTCGGCGTTGCGGCAGCGATAGGCGTAGTGGTGTAGGCCACTGATGCGATTCAATTCCGTCATATCCAATTCCCCACCATCAAATCATATGTGTCTTTGAGAATTTATCTGAAAGTCGCCCATCTGTCTCTGCCAAGGCCACGGGTTGTTTCAGGCCGCGTCCAGTTGAGCCCGCGCGCACCTGCCGCCTGATTTCGGCGAGCGTGCTCCCGACGCCCTGAAAATAGCTCCGGGACATGCGTTCCGCGAATTCGGCCTCCTCGGCGCTGCCGTCGGAAAGCCCCTCGACCGCGAGCGTGAACGTGAAGCGGATCCCCATTTCACCGTCTTCCATTTCCAGTATTTCATTCAGAATGGTGCCCATCGCACTGCTTTTGGTGCGCAGGAAGGTCACGCGTTCCTGGGGCTCGAACGTGACGCGTTCCTGCATGTCTTCGCCGCGGAGCGTGAAATCGCGGAGTAGCCAGTTATCGCCGCGCTCAATCACCGTGCACACGCTCATCGCTTCGAGAAACGGCACCGGATTTTCGGCTTTCAGCAAAAGCCCCTGCCAGATCTGGGCGCGGTTCAGATGGGGTTCTTCGGTATTTACCGGGATTGTATGGGTCAGTGTAAACATATCCAACGCCTCCTTCCGAATATGCTATGCCGGTGCAGGGATCGCGGCAAGATCGCAACGCGATTTACACAATTCACTGCATCCTCTAAAGCTTTGTCCGAACGGATAGATATGGCCGCCAACACAGAAAATTCAGACCCAGCCGCGCCCGCGCGCATCGTCGCCTATGACCAGCGGCTCGCAAAGGTTGTGACGCGCGCAATCAAGGGATTGCCGATATCGCCGAATGCGTTGACAGCGCTTGGCATGTTGATCGGTATTGCGTCGGGATTTCTTTATGCCGAAGGCACACGCGAGGCGATGATTGCCGGATCGTTCCTGTTCATGGTTGCGGTCTGGATGGATCACGTTGACGGGGAATTCGCCCGCGCAACTGGAAAGACCAGCACGTTCGGCCATTACTTCGATCATGTCGCAGCGATGACCAGTTACTGCGCGATGTTTGTCGGCGCCGGGTTCGGACTGCAGGATACCTGGGTCGGTGAATGGTCAGTCCTGTTCGGCATCTCCGCCGGTTTGTCCATTGCGTTGATTTTTTCAATCCGGCTATGGCAGGAAATGGTTTTCGGCATGGAAACCACTGTCCAGACCGTGCGCGGCGGATTTGAGGTCGAAGATACGCTGTATATCGCTGGGCCGATTACCTGGCTCGGGCTGATGCCACCCTTTATCGCCGCTGCCGGGATCGGAACACCGATTTACCTGCTGATCGTTATCTGGGAAGCCGCGGGATACATGCGGCGCAAAAGCTGATGGCCGGCCCGCGCGGTAGTGCCGCCGGGGAGCACCCGAATTTCTTTTCCGGTCTGATGAGCACCGCGGTGGGGTATGCGCAGGCGTCACCTTGGATCGTCCTCGCCGGGGCTGTTTTGCTTACCGCCCTGTCGGGTTTTTATACGGCCGGAAACCTCAAAATCGATACCGATACCGCCGGCATGATCTCTGAAGACCTGCCGTTTCGCCAGCGGTACAAAGCATTCCGCCATGCATTCCCCGCCTTGTCGGACAATGTTGTGATTGTGATCGATGCCGATGTGCCCGACCGCGCCGACGAGGCGGCGGAAATTTTCGCGGACAAGTTGCGGGCCGACCGCCAGGCGTTTCCGCTGGTGTTTTCGCCTGAAACCAACTCGTTTTTCGTCCGCAACGGCTTGCTCTATCTCGACCGTGAAGAACTTATTCAGTTATCCGATGACATCGCGGAATCGCAGGCATTTCTCGTCAAGCTATCGGCGGATCCGTCGCTTCGCGGTTTGAACGCGGTGCTTGGCGATGCCGTCGAAGGGGCAGACGATCAGGGACAGGTCGCCAGAATCGCCACCGTGCTCGACAGTATATCAACGGTTGCGGCAGCGGTGGCGGCGGGAAAGCCGGATGCCTTGTCGTGGCGGGCGCTGATCGGCGGCCAGCAGGATGAAGGCACCGCACGACGGATCATCATTACCCAGCCCCGCGTCGATTTTGGATCGCTCGCGCCGGCGGCTGACGCCATGAAGCGCATTCGGACGATCGCTGCCGATTCCGGTCTGACCGCCGAGAACGGTGTGACCGTCCGGTTGACGGGCGGGGTCGTGATTTCGACCGAAGAGCTTGCAAGTGTGACCAGTGGCGCGACCAACGCGGGCATGGTCAGCCTTGTCTTTGTGACGATATTGCTTGCCTGGGGCATCCGGTCCCTGCGGCTGGTTCTTGCCATCCTGGCGGCGTTGATTGCCGGTCTGGTCTGGACGGCAGGGTTTACGACACTGGCAATCGGCCATCTCAATCTGGTGTCGGTGGCTTTTGCGGTGCTGTTTATCGGCCTGGGGGTCGATTTCGGCATTCATTTCGCGCTCCGGTTTCGTGAAGAACGCCGCGGCGTGGGTGACCAACGCGAAGTTCTGAGGCGAACGGGCGCCGGGCTCGCAGCGCCGCTTGCGCTCTGCGCGGCCGCGGCAGCGATTTCTTTTTTCTCGTTCGTGCCGACCGACTACCGGGGGCTTTCGGAACTCGGGTTGATTGCCGGTGTCGGTATGTTTATTGCCATCATCGCGACATTTGCCGTCATCCCCGCATTTCTAACGGTCTTTCCGCCGCCGCCGCCGGTGGCGCACGCGTCGGCCAAGACCCCCGGCCTGCCGGACCGGCGCATCGCGATTGCGGCCCTGATCATTGGCGGGGCATCGATAACAGCAGTCCCGTTTGCCGAATTCGATCTCGATCCGATCAAGCTCCGCGACCCGTCGACGGAATCTGTCCGGACGTTCCGCGATCTGGCGGCAACGACCGGTGCTTCGCCCTATACGATTGAATTGCTCATGCCGTCGCTATCCGGGGCCTATTCGATTGCCGGTAAACTGAAGGCGCTGCCGGAAGTCGACAAAACAGTGACGGCGACTGATCTGGTGCCGACCGAGCAGGCTGAAAAGCTCGAGATTATCGACGATCTGAATATATTTTTGGCGCCGCTGCGGATTAACAAAGCGGCCGACGAACTGACAGCGACAGAACGCGAAGCGGCATTTGCCGCCCTTCGCCGAACACTGGCGCTCGGCGCCAAACGCGATCTTGCTGATCTGGCATCCGCGGCAGCCAAACTCGACGCGGTTCTTGTGACCCTCGACGACGCACAGAAACGGGCTGCATTCGAAGAACGCGTGTTTCGCCATTTCACCCCCCAGATCGATCGTCTGAAACGAACGCTGGATGCGTCGCCGGTGACCCTGAAGGATCTGCCGACCGAAATTCTTGAGCGCTATCTGGCACCGAACGGTCGTGCCCGGGTTCAGGTCTATCCGAGTGAAAACCTCGAAGACCCGGACGCATTGCGCCGGTTCGTAGAGGCCGTCAGAAAAATAGCGCCAGGTGCGACCGACAGCCCCGTCGAAATACTCGAAGCCGGGCGGGCGGTGGTAAACTCCGTCGTTACGGCTGCGCTGATATCGGTGATTGCGGTGACATTGATGGTGTTCGCCGTCCTGAGATCGACGCGTGACACGCTGTTGGTCCTGATCCCGCTGGTGCTTGCGGCGCTTTACACGGTCGCGGCCACGGTTCTCCTGTCGATGCCGTTTAACTTTGCGAATGTCATCGTGTTACCGTTGCTGATGGGGCTCGGCGTTGCAAACGGCATTCATCTTGTATCCCGTTCGCGCGAAGAAAAATCCGGCGCGGCGGCATTTTCGACGACAACACCGCGCGCGGTGATCTTCAGCTCGCTGACGACGATTGCCTCATTCGGCAGTCTCGCGGTTTCAAGCCACCTCGGGACGGCAAGCATGGGGGAACTCCTGATGCTTTCGATCGGGCTTACGCTGGTCTGTACCCTCGTGGTGCTACCATCTCTGATGCGCCTCTGGCCGGCAGAAGAGACTGCGAGATGACAGAAAAACGGCCGGGACAATCGATCCCCTACGACCAGGCAATCTGCGCAATCCTCGTCCGGCCCTTGGTGGATACACCGGTAAGGCCCAATCACATCACGACTGTCAGTCTGCTTCTCGGCCTGGTCGCGTCCGGCCTGTTTGCATGGGGGGAAGCGTTGGCACCGCTCTGGGCGGCAGGGCTGGTAACCGTTGCGCGATTTATCGACCATATGGACGGCGAGCTAGCGCGGCAAAGCGGCAAGGTTTCGCCGATTGGCGCGATGTACGATTCGATGACCGGATCGGCCTGCTATGCGACGATGTTTCTCGGCATGGGCTACGCCGAATGGCGCCACGGCGCCGGTGACTGGGTGCTTTGGTTTGCAATTCTGTCCAAGGTTCTGATCGTGGCGAATAT
>Ga0315321_10002671_pt1 | contig 13804 bp, 8 predicted proteins | sample M180m21515metaG_FD_203464 | JGI IMG/M metagenome (GOLD analysis project Ga0315321, IMG submission 203464) | Ammonia-oxidizing marine archaeal communities from Monterey Bay, California, United States - M1 80m 21515 | ecosystem: Environmental > Aquatic > Marine > Intertidal zone | place: USA... | reverse complement strand
GGACCAGTGCCCGAAGTCTGGCGTTGCTTCAAGTCCGAAGAGGGTGACTTGAAAGGTGTTTGAGTTCCCATTTTAGCCTATGGTCGCCTTCGGAGACGGTACGTGCTTGAATCCACAATGGATCTGCTGCGGCAGATGATGGAAAACCCTGAGGGGTATAAAGAGCTGCTCAATATGAGCGCTTTGGAGCTTCCGTTTCCTTTGGTCCTAGCCTGGGTACTGGTTTGGTACGCTTTGCTGAGCATTTCGACGCTGCCTAATCCGTACTACAGCGTTTTGCTCGGCCATGCCTCGGGTCCGTTGATCATTGTGATCCTGACGGAGGTGTGGCGCTTGTCACCTGCAGCCGAGCCAGGCGTCTTTCATGAGCCCTGGTGGTTGACCGCTTTGGTTCCTGCGGTCCTGGGCCCCAAGATTTATGATTGGGGTCGAGAGGGCAGTCCCTTGGCGATGGCGCTCTTTGTCGGGGGCATCGCAGCGATCTTTGGCACCTTAGCGATGGTGGCCTCTCGTTATTCCCTTTAGCAGTCTACAGCATTCGCACCTTGCCCTTTGGTGCAAAAACAACAAAAGCGGCGATACATCGCCGCTTCGCTGGTGCGAGAGGAGGGACTCGAACCCTCACGCTGTTTCCAGCACTGGCACCTGAAGCCAGCGCGTCTACCAATTCCGCCACCCTCGCACACGGGGACCAATAAGGCGGGGCTCACCTAGACCTTGGGATTGAGCCTGTCAAACGGGAACTTTTAAGCTCTTGAGTCAAAAAACATCCTTCGACCGCGAGCAGATGCTCGCTCTTTTAGAGCAAACTGATGGCTACGGCTTGACGCCAGCTCAGCTGATTCACGCCATGGAGATTGAGCCGGGCGACCGGCGCGCCTTTCGTGCTTGGCTCAAGAGTCAGCAAAGTCGCGGCGTCCTAAGCAAAGGTGAGGCCCAGCGTTTGCGGGCGCGTAGGCGCAAGACCCTACGGGGGCGGCTCAAGGTCTCTCCTCGTGGCTTCGCCTTTATTGATGGACGTGGTGGTCGCTCGGCCTTTGTCGCACCAGGCGGCTTTAATGGGTTCATGGACGGCGATGAAGTTGAGGCCGAGATCGTGCCGGGTAGAAAGGGGCCTGAAGGGGTCAACCTGAGCTTGATCAAGCGCCATCGAAAGCGCCTGATCGGGCGTTTGATCCCGGGCCATGAGCGCTGGATTCTCGACGCTGAAGACCGCCGCATTGAGATGCCGATCGAGGTGCGCACGGAGCGGACTGATCTGGAAAACGGCCAGATGGCGCGCGTCAAGATCGTCGGCATGGAGGCGCCGCGCTGGCAGGGGGGCACCTCGACCTTGGTGACCGAACTCGAAAAGATCTTCGAGCACGGGGCCGGCTTTACCGTCGAGATCGAGCGGCTGCTCGCTGAGCATGGCTTGGAGTGGATCAGTCAAGAAGCCGAGCCGGGTCCAAGCCCTTGTGAGGATGGCGGAGCGACTCGTGATGATCTCACGCACTTAGCATTTTCGACGATCGACCCTGCCGATGCAAGGGATCACGACGACGCCCTCTACGCCCGCTGGACTGATCGTGGCGCAGAAATTACGGTCGCGATCGCTGACGTTGCCGGCTTTGTCCGGCCAGGTTCGGATCTTGACCGGTACGGTTTGCTGCGAGGCTGTTCGACGTACCTACCGGACCGAGTTCTGCCCATGCTGCCCGAATGGCTCAGCGCCGATGCGGCGTCGCTTCGCGCTGGGGTCGATCGACCGGTGGTCTATATGCGCCTCGAAATCGATTACCAAGGTGATGTCATCAGCGGTGACTGGGGTTTGGGTACGATCAACTCTCGCGCCGACTTAAACTACGATCAGGTGCAAGCCTTTGTCGACGGTGATGAGTCTGCTTTGCCTGACGATAAGGCCCTGCGAGAGTCGACGAAGGTTTTGTGCGAAGCAGCACGCCTTTTGATGGCTGCTCGCGGCCGCCGAGGTCAGCTTGAGATCGCTGGTGGCGAGCTCCGCTTTCAGCTCGACGATGAGGGTGAACCGATCGCAGTGGTTGAGCGTAACCAGCGCTTTGCCGAGCGCGTCGTCGAGGTCTGCATGATCGCCGCCAACGAAGAGGTGGGGCGGCGCTTGCTTGACCGCGAGACACCGGTGCCGTGGCGCGTGCACGAGCCACCCTCATCGACGGGTTTGACCAGCTTCTTGGCCATCGCTGATACCTTGGGTTTGAGAAAGCCAACGGGGGCGCCGACGCCCGGCAAGCTCAACAAAATGATGGCGAAACTTGGCAATGACCCGCTTAAACCGGTGCTGAGCCAAATCCTCCTTCGAGCGATGAGCAAAGCACAGTACGATGCTGAACCGCTTGGGCATTGGGGCTTGAGCTCAGAAAACTATCTCCACTTTACGTCGCCGATCAGGCGTTATCCTGATTTGTTGGTCCACCGCGCCATCCGCCACCATTTAGGCGACCGAGGGCATCCGTTGGCGGCAGATAGCGATTTAGAGACCTTCTGCGAGGATGCGTCGTCCGCAGAGATCCGGAGCGTCTCCGTCGAGCGAGCCGCCCACCGCTTATACGCTTGTCGCTTACTGCAAGGGCGCGAGGGGGAGAATTTTGACGGGGTCATCGATGGCATCGCTGCGAAGGGGGTCTACGTTCGGTTGCTGAGCCCGCCGGTTACGGTGGTCGTGGCTCGAGAGGATCTCCCGCGTGGACGCGTCGAGTTCGATGTCGCGCATCAACAACTCAAGCTTAAAAACGGCAAAGCGATGACTTTGGGTGACCCACTAAACGTGACGCTTGATAGCGTGAACCTCTCGGCGCGTATTGCCCATGCCACCACCAAGGACATTCGATGAGTCAGCCCCCAGAGGACATCGTCAAACAAGCTGGCCGCGGCGCTCTTGCGATCGCCGGAGCCAAGGCCATGTTTTTGGTGTCAGGTTTGGGGCTAACCTTGATTATGCCGCGCATCATTCTCGACGCAGCCGGTGAGCAGGACCCAGCGCAGTTTGGACGGTACCGGGTGTCCGCTCAGACCATGTCGATTCTAGCGCAAGCCGTCTTGCTGAGTATTTTGCAGGTGGTCTCTAAGTTTGGCGCCGAGCATCGAGCCGCAGCCGGTGTGCTGGTCGCGTACGTTGCGCGCCGCGCCTTGCCGCTGGTTCTCATGATCGGTGTCGGCGCTCAAGCGCTCGCGCCAGCCATCGCAGCGGGTCTAAATGATCCGGCGCTGGTTCCTCTGCTGCGCGCAGCCTTTTTGATCCCTGTGTTTTACGGGGTCTATGCGCATCTGCTCGGTACCGTGAACGGGATGCGCGCCTTTAATATCCAAGCCTTACTCGATGGTAGCTTTAGTGTCTTGAAGCTGGGGCTGATTGTAACAGGCGCGCTGATTTTCCCAAGGCTCGTTAGCATGGAGAATGGTGCTGCGGTTGGCGGTTTGCTCGGTTGGGCTTCTGCCGCAGCGGTGATCGCCATCGCTGCTTTTTTTGGTACCCGAGGGTTGCGAAGGCAGGCGAACGAAGCGCGCAACTTTGAGGGCTCAACCATCGCTCGGTTTGCTGGCGGTATTATCCTTTATACGCTGACCTTTGAGCTGCTCAAGCAGATCGATTTGCTGGTCGTGAAGGGTAACGCTGCGGTCTTTGGTGGTGGCGAACTTGGTCAGGCGGTCGTCGGGCAATACAGCGCAGCGATGGACTTCGCCCGGGTGCCTTATTTCATTGTCATGGGCATCAGTTTGGTCCTGTTTCCTTTGATGAGTACCGTGGCCTTTGCTGGCGACTCAGAAGCGGTCAAACGCTACATTCACAACGCAACTCGCTTTACCTTTGGGCTCGCCGCAGTGACCAGCGCTGGGATCTTTGTAGCTGCGCCAGCCTTGTTGCCGGTGTTGTTTGGCCCCGCTTATGAACCGGCAGTTCCGATTCTGCGCTTCTTATGTCTAGGGCAGATGGCTTTTGCGCTCGTCACCATCGCCATGAACATCTTTAACGCCTCGGGTCGCCCGGTGGTGGCATGGGGCTTGGTGGCTCTCATGGCTCTAGCCGCTGCGGTCTTCGTACCGATCGGTGTGCGCTCTGGTGGCGTTTTAGGGGCGGCCGGAGCGTCGGTAGGTGCCTTATGGTCTGGGGCGCTGGTTGCGCTCTTCGTGGTGCGCCACCAGTTTGGTGCTTCACTCGCCTTACCGACCGCATTGCGTGTAGGTTTGGGCGTCGCATTGACCCTTTTGCTTCCGCTTCTTTGGGAGCCGAGCGGCTTAGTTCAAGGGATTATTGCCCTAGCGGTCGTCGCTGGATTTAATCTGATCTTCTTGGTGGCGACGCGTGAGCTTGGGGCCGACGACCTCGCCTTGGTGCGGCGGGTGTTGGGTCGCTGACCATGAAGCGCGTGGCGATCGGTGCTGCTCTTGCAGTCACGCTGACTCTTCAGGCCGTAGCGCTCGACCGCTCCGCATCGTTTCACAGCGATACGGTGGACGAATCGACCTATCTCGCAGCCTCGACCCGAATGGTTCGCTTTGGGCGAGATCGGGTGAATCGTGAACAGCCTCCATTGACCAAGTGGTTCATGGCGGCCGCGCTCGATGCGTTTGAGCCCAAAGTCCGCCATGGTCAGCGCGACAGCTGGGAAGATTCGCTCTGGAGTCACCCACCGGACCGGATGATGCGAAACCTCCGGGTTGCGCGCTGGGTCAATATTGGTTTTTCGCTCGTTACATCCCTGCTTCTCTTCGGTTTTTTGGCGCTGCGTTTCGGCGCGCTTAGTGGCTTGTTCGCCTCTGGCTTGTTAGCCTGTTCCCCGTTGTTTTTAGCCCACTCAAGCATCGCCACTTTAGATGCCGGTGCAGCCTTGACCACCTTGCTGGTCACGCTGATGTTTTGGTTGTGGCTCGAGCGCTCAACTCGGATCAGAGCCTGCGCCGTCGCCTTGAGCTTGACCCTGGCAATGCTCGCGAAAAGCACGGCATTGATCCTGCCTATCCCGGCGCTCGCCGTGGTCGCTTGGCGGATCCGAAAGGGCTGGAATTGGCGCCGGCCGATCGCTGAGCTTGCGGTGATCGGTTGCCTGCTGACGCCGCTTTCGCTGTGGGCAAGTTATGACTTCCAGGTCGTGCGCTTGACCCAACCCGCGCTCGACCATGGTCTGCACGACCACCTTGCGAATTTGGTGGGAGGGCGCCGGGTCCTAAAGGCGGTGGTTCCAGCTGCCGGTCTGCCGGTACCTTTATACGATTACCTCTCGGGCGTTGGCTTTCAGGCGATGCACGCTCGCGGTGGCCACCACAGCTTCCTCAATGGCGAGATCCGTCATCGCGGATGGCGTACTTTTTATCTGCACTCGATCGCGTACGAAACACCGCTCATCGGATTGATGTTCGGGCTCCTCGGGTTGGTTTTGTTGTGGCGCAGGCGGCTTCCCATAGCCGCTTACGGACTGCTGGTTCTTCCCGCTTGGTGGTTGATCTATTTCTCGCTGATTACCCCCGCGCAGGGTGGCTTGAAGTATCTTCTGCCAGGCTTACCGCTGTGGGTAGGGTACCTAGGGGTGTGCTTGGCTTGGGTTTGGAAGCGATCATCCATCGCCAGGCCAGCGCTCGCGGCTGCGTTTCTTTTGCTCGCCTTTTCGGTGCACCGCTTCGGTCCGAATTATTTGATGTTCTTCAATCCTTTAGCGGGAGGTCCGCAGAAGGGCTGGGCGCATCTCGTCCATGGAAAAGACTGGGGACAAGGTCAGCGACAGCTGGGTGAGTGGCAGAAGAAAAATCAGGTCAAATGGATTTGGTATGCGCGCTACCATGGGCAGCCTAAATCCTGGGGTATCCGTTATCGTAAACCCCCCTGTGAGCCGGTCATCGGTTGGGTTGCGGCTCACGTTAGCGAATTGCAGCGCCCCGAGCGGCATGTCCCGGTCGGCTGTCTAGATTGGCTCAAATCACAAGAGCCAGTCGGTCACTTCGGTCACTCAATTTTGCTTTGGAATATTCGCCGTTTATCAAGCATGCCGTGACCATGATTCGCTGTGCCATTATCCCCGCATTTAATGCTGCTGATCGATTGTCGGCTACCTTAGCTGATGTGGCACCCTTCGTTGATCATATGGTGGTCGTCGACGATGGATCGACCGATCACACATCAGAGGTGGCTCAGGCTCATGAGAGGACGCACGTCGTGCGTCAAGCTCGCCAAGGTCCTGGCGGAGCTGTCTTTGCAGGACTGGGCTACGCACGACGACTCGACGCGGACTATGCGGTGATTGTCGACGCCGATGGTCAGATGGACGCCACACAGATCCCTGAGCTCTTTGCGTTGCTCAACGAGGACGTCGATTTGGTTCGGGGGAGTCGCTTGGAGCAGACGAGCGGCGGCGATACGATGCCGTGGCTTCGTCGCTTCGCCGCCAGCGCCCTGACCTTGCCCTCATCATTTTGTGCGCGTACAGCCATCCGAGATCCATTGAGTGGCTTCGTTGCGCTGCGATTGAGCAAAGCACCGGCTTATCTTTGGCGCGGTTTTGGATATCCCATGCATCTGTCGGCTGCGGTCGCCTCGCAAGGGGGCCGGATCGAGCATCGTGCGGTGCCCTCGCGGTATCCTGAAAGCGGCGTTAGCCACCATGGCTTGCATCGAGCGCCTGCGGTTTTGCTGGCGCTCGTACTCGCCCTTCGGGAGCGCTGGCGATGAAGGTGGCCGTCCTGACCAGCTCATGGCCGAAACACCGGTCAGACCCGGGCGGTTCTTTTGTTCTGAGAAGCTGCGAAGTGCTGCAACGTCGAGGCGCAGAGCTCACGGTCTATCCCCTAGAGCCAGGGGTCGAGTTAGCCGGCGCAGGGGTGCGTGCCTTGGGACCCCAGCTCGATGAGGGTCAAGGGGGTATGCTGGCGCGATTAAAGCGTCGTCCTTTGTTGGCTGCGCAGATCATCGAACGGCTCTTAGCCCGCCAGCCCAGCTGGCGAGCTGCTGATCGGGTGCTCAGTCATTGGGCGGTTCCTTTTCCGCTGATGGCGCAAGCCCACGGGGTCCCTGCAGAGCGGCTTAGAACGTGGTGTCATGGCTCTGGGCTGCGCCTGCCTGGCGCAGGCGTTGCTCTTGGCCGAGCGCATCCCATCGCGTTGGTCTGCGAGCATCAATTGCGGCACGTGCCGATTCGCTTTCGCCAGCGCACTCAGGTCATTCCGGTACCGATTGATGTCGAGCCGGAGCCGACTCGGCCGGTGGAAAAGAAGCTGGTCTTTGTCGGGCGTTTAGTGCCCCAAAAAGGGCCAGATTTGATCCCTGAAATCCTAAACTATCTCCCGGGTTGGCGAGCCGTTATCGTCGGAGCGGGGCCGCTGCGTGCGCCGCTCGAGGCTGATGAGCGCATTGAGTGCTTGGGAGCGCTTCCGACAGACCAATGGATTCGGCAAGTGGGTGGCGGTGTTGGCGTCTGCCCTGCTCGTTCCGCCGAGGGTGCTCCTTTGGTCGTTGATGAGCTCCGCGCCATCGGCTTACCGGTGGTGGTGGCTGCAGTTGACGGTTTGCGTCAGCGGGTTCGGCATCAGCAGGACGGCTGGATTGAACGGAGTCGGAATCCCAAGCTATGGGCTTGCGCCGTAAAGGCTGCCTATGATGCCGCAGGGCATCAAAAAGTGCGTCATGATAGGCGTTTCGGCCAAGCCGCCTGGAATCGGTTCGCCGATTGGGTTTTGGATTGAGTCGCGAGACGCTCAAGTTCTTCCCTACGATTATGATTTCGGCTAACGCCTCCTCCTATGGAGGAGAACCGTTTCGCTGCTCTTTGTGACCAAACCCTTTGCGCCGCCGTGGCATGACAGCTCGAGCGGGCTCGCTCGCGCGCTGGTCCAAGGTCTTCTTGAACGCGGCGATTTGGGCAACCTTCGGGTCATGGTGGGGAGCACGCCTAGCGGATTTCGCGGCCTCACTGAGGAGCGCATTTATTCGGACGCTGGCGCCTTTGCGCCAGGTATTCGCCAGAATCTCCCGGTTTTGATGCGCTTGTTTCGGCGACGCGGTGAGCAAGCCCGTCATTTCTTTTTCGCGCCCAACCCCCGAACGGCAATGGCCGCGCGCTGGGCTGCCCGAGTGTGCCGTTTGCCGGCAGTTCACACCCTGTGCTCGCTTCCCGCCTCTGGGGTGCCGATCGGTCCAGGGCTCTTTGCTGACCAGAACGTGGTGGTCTCGCCTTGGGCGCAGCGACGCTTGGCTGATGAGGGCTTTGATTCGGTGGTCATCGAGCCTGCTGTCCTGCCCTTGCAGAGCACCAAAGAGGGCCGCGAACAATGCCGTGAGCGCTTTGGGGATTACGTTTTGTTTGCTGGTGATTTGCGCCCTGGTGGTGGGGTTCAAGCGGTCGTTGAGACGATGAGTCATCTCTCTGATGGATTGTCTCTGGTGATCGCTTGCCGGACGAAGACCGACGCAGACCGAGCGCGCAAAGATGCGCTTGAGCAGCAGCTCAGCGTATCGGGTGGTCGGCCTGTCCATGTCCTAGGTCAAATCGATTGGATCGGTGACTTGGTCAGCGCTGCGAAGGCGCAGTTCCTTCCTGCGACCGATCTGACGGGCAAGATGGACTGGCCTTTGGTTTTGCTTGAGGGGTTTGCGGCGGGGGTGCCGGCAGTCGTTGCTCAGGCGAGCCCTATCGCCGAACTGGATTCGCCGGTGCTCGGCTACGCGCCTGTTGATGATCCCAAAGCATTAGCTGCAGAGCTCGAGCGAGTGATCGGTTTAGACCCCGCACAAAGCCGCGCACTGTATGAGCAGCGCTTTACGCCCAAACGGCTGGCCGAAGGGTACCGACAAGTGTACCAGCATCTGGGTATTGGTTGATGATGACACGAATTGAAAAAGCGCTGATGGTGGGTCTGGTCTGCGGGCTCCTCGACGGGCTGTATGGAATGGCTGCGGTCGGTTTCTCGTTTCGTCAGCTGCTCGGTTTGTTGGTGGTCATTGCGCTGCACCAAGTGGTTGCGGTGAGCTTGACCTTATTCGTGCACGGACTGGTTCCCGATCTCGGTCAAGGGTTCGCTCGGACGTGGTCGCAGTGGCGTGATCGGGGTTCTGGCGCCGAGGGCGAGCTTGGTAAAGCGCTCGCTCTGATCGTCTGGGTGCTCGCTGGTCTGATCAGCTGGGCGGTTGCGGGTTATGCCATCACGCTGCTTCAGGGGCGTTTTGCGACGGCTGTTTATGAACATATTTTACAGACGGTTGCTGTTGTTGGTGTCTTTGCGGTCGGAGTACTCGCTGCCTGGCGGGTCGGCTTTGAACTTGAAAAGCTGCCCTTTCGGGGGCCACTGACCCGCTTCCGGTTGTTGGTTGCTGTGGGCTCCCTAGGGGTCATCAGCTATGCGCTGCTGTGGGTATGGCGAGACCTCTTCTTTAAAGAAATTCATCCGGTCCTGGGCGTGGTGTTGATCGTACATCTCGCCGGCGCGCTGTTCGCTCAGCGTCCAGCGCTGTCGGTTAAGCGTCCTCGCGTCGTTGCGCTGTCGGTGATCACCTTGGGTGTTTTGTGGTTGCTTGGCGCTCAAGCCAGTGTAGCGCCCATGGTTCGTCGCGGCGCGCCCGCAAGCGGGCTGATGGTTCGGGTGATCGACAAGGTCACCGATTGGGACAGGGACGGTGTCGCCAGTCATTTTGGAGCGAGCGATTGCGCACCCTTTGACCCGAGAATCTTCCCGGGAGCTGTTGATCTGCCCGACGATGGTATCGATCAAGATTGCTACCGCGGAGACTTGAACAGCGCTCAGGTCATGGTTGGCCGGCAAACTGAGCTGCCGGCGGTGGGTAATATTCGACGCCCCAAAAAGATTATTATGGTGTCGATTGATGCGCTTCGGCCAGACCACCTCGGGATCTATGGTTACCGCCGCAAACCGACGTCGCCGCAAATTGATCGGTGGGCAGAGCAAGCCGTAGTTTTTGAGAACGCCTACACCAGCGGTCCGTATACGATCGCTGCGCTCCCTGGGCTTCTGACCGCACGTGGGATCTCTCAGATCCCCAACTACATCGCAGAGAAGGGCAGCTACCGGTTAGCGGACGAGCTCGAGACCCTGCCTGAGTTGATCAGGAAGCTCGGCTACCGAACCGGCGCGGTGACCAGCGGCTTGGATCCAAAGGCGAACGGCTTTGCGCAAGGCATCGACAATTTATTGGTCGTGACCAAAGCCAAGAATGACACCGCCGACCGAGTGACCAAATACGCTCGGCATTGGCTCAAGAAACTTGGCGATCGAAAGGGCTTTTTATGGCTTCATTACTTCGACCCGCACGACCCTTATCAACGGCACGCCGATTTTGATTTCGGTGGTCGAGCGGTGGATCGATACGATGCAAGTATCGCTTATATGGATCGCTATCTCGGACCACTTTTAGAGGAGCTGTCCTCCGATCCTGATACCGTGGTCGTGCTGGTTTCAGATCACGGTGAGGCATTTGGAGAACACGGCGCCACCAACCATGGGCACAACATCTATCGTGAGAATGCGCACATCCCGATGATCATTCGATGGGGCGGCGCGAAGCCTGCGCGACATCGGGGCGCTGTGAGTATTATCGATGTGCTCCCCACCTTGGTCCAGCTAGCCGGAGCGCAAAAGGCGCCAGGTTTTGGTCAAAGTTTGGTGCCTCAGCTGCTCGGCGAGCCGTCGGACTTAGAGCGAGGGGTTTTGACCGAGAGCTACCGAAAGGGTCAGCTCTATGGTCTCTCCACCGCAACGCAGCGCTTGATCTATGTCCAAGACGAGGGCCGCTACGAGCGCTATGATATCGAGTCAGATCCGAAAGAACTTAGCGACGTACACGGTGAGGACGCTCGCGTGGATGAAGCGCTCGAGCGTCAACTCTACGATCACCTCGCTCAGGGTGTCTTGTTGCGGCGTGGTCTGACCGTACAGCGTATGATGCCTCGAGCGCTGCCGCCTGGCGTTCGCTTAGCTAAGCCACAGCGATTCGGCGACGCCCTCGAGCTGGTCGGAGCGCGCTGGTTTATCGGTGGTAAGACCGAGGATAAACCCGAATATGTTCTGAGTTTGTACTGGCGGGCGATCAAGAAAATGGAGCGCTCTTGGCGGATCGCCGTTGGGATCCGTTCGGGGCGGAAATCGATCAACCGAGATCACACGCCAGGCTACGGTTATGTCCCCGGTCGGGGTTCTTATCCGACGCATCAGTGGCCGGTCGGCCAGGTCATCGAAGATCAAGTGGTCGTTGGGCGTTTAGATAAGTTGGGTCTGCGCGACCGCTCGATCAGCTTGGGCGTGTACGATGGAAAAGATAAACTCTTACCTGCGCCCGGTGACCTCAAACAAAATGAACGCGGCACTCGGGTGATCATTCGTGAGCTCAAAAGTGTGAAACCTCTCATCTGGGGACGCTTTCGTTCCGAGAAGGCAAAGCCATGATGCAGCGCCTACGATCTGCGATCTCGCTAGCTCTGTTCGTTGCAGCGCCGATTTGGCTGATTGAGATCGGCATAGGGATTGGTCGTGAAGGTTGGCCACAAGGCGGCTGGTTAGGCGCTTTGGTCGCCCTAGGCTTGATCCAGTTGATGATGGTTTGCGCAGTGTTTGGCGCGCTGGTGGCGCTGCCTAAAGGGGCGCAGTTAGACCGCTATATTGAGCGGCTTTGGGCGCAGCGTGCTGAGCCTGGACAGGCTGGGGAAGCCTTAGCTTTTCTCGCCTATGCGCTGGGTGCTTTGGTCGGTGGCTTGTTCGCCATGAAGGTGCCTGGAAGTCTTAAGGGCGCGATCGCAACGCCGATGTACGCCGCCGCGGTCCAAGCGCTTGGGATGATTGCGTGTTGGCTGGTCGGCCTTTTGCTCGGGAGGCGGTTGGCTCTTGCGGTCAGACCTTTGGGTGGACCGCGACGGATCAGCCCTGCCTATTTGGTCGTTGCTGCAGCCGTTTTGGGCTTGGTCTTTTACCTCGCGCTTTGGTGGCAACGTGATCTGATCTTCAAAGAGATCGACCCTTGGCCGATCTTTGCGCTGGGTCTGATCTCGGTGTTGTCGTGCGCGATCGCGGTGTTTGCTCATCGTCTTCGCACGGCGTCTGGCTTGGCGGTGCTTGCATCGGTTGGCTTTATGCTGACCTTGGTGTTGGGATTTGGTCGCTCCCCAGTAATAGCGAGCAGCTTAAGCGGCACCTTCGCCTTATCGAGCGTCGTCGCCGAGCACCTCAGGGCACGCATCGACTTTGATGGGGATGGCGTCAGCAGCTGGTTCGGTGGCGGTGATTGCGGCCCGTTGGACCCGATGACCTTTCCCGGGGCGATCGATTTTCCCGACGACGGAATTGATCAAGACTGCTTCGCTGGTGATCTACTGAGCAGTCAAAAGGGGCTCGATCTCACGCCGCGCTTTGCACCGCAGGTCAAAGACAAAGAGCCTGAGCTCTTGGTGCTGGTCTCTGTCGATGCGCTGCGTCCGGATTTCATGGGAATGTACGGCTATTCAAAATTTCCCACCTCACCGAAAATTGATCGGTGGGCGAAGCAAGCTGTGGTCTTTGACTCGGCGTATACGACGGGACCTTATACGACCATCGCCATTCCGAGCTTATTGACGGGTTTAGGCATGGGGCAGATGCCAGGATACATTGGCAACCTCTTTGAAGAGCGAGTCTCTTCGCCGACGGTCAAGTTACCGGCTTCGGTCGAGACTTTAGCTGAGACCTTGAAGAAGGCGGGTTATCAAACCGGGGCGATTGTTTCGGGGTTTGATATCCGTCAAAACGCCTTCAATCAGGGGTTTGATCAGTCTCAAGTTATCACCACGCGCAGCTTGGATACTGCGGATAAGGTCACGGCGGCTGCGCGTCAGTGGCTGGCGGACCATCCGAGCGGAAAGCGCTTCTTATGGCTTCATTACTTTGATCCACATGACCCTTACTTTCATGGGCTCGAGCCGAATTTCGGTCGCTCGACGCGCGCCCGCTACGCCAGCTCGATCGCCTTCATGGATCATCATCTTGGCGATTTGCTCAACGAGCTCGGCGAGCAGCCTAAAACGACGGTCGCCTTGGTCTCGGATCATGGCGAGAGTTTGGGCGAGAAGGGAAGGTTTGGGCATGGGTTCAATATGCACCGTCATGAGACCCGTGTCGTCTTAGCCTGGCGGGGTGAGGGGCTTCAGCCGCGCCGGATTGGCGGCGCCGTGAGTTTAGTTGATGTGGCGCCGACCTTGATGAACCTGGCTGGTGTGCAGCCTCGTCCGAGCGCAGGTTACAGTTTGCTCGGTCAGCTGCGCGGCGGGCCCGAGAGTCCGCAGCGAGCCGTCCTGACTGAAAGTTATCGCCGGGGTCAGCACTTTACGGTGACCACCCAAGATTGGCGTTTGTTTTATCACTTAGATCAGAATCGGTACGAGCTCTTCAACGCCCGACTCGACCGCGGCGAGGTGAACAACTTAGCAGACGCTAAGCCCGAGCAGGTCGCCAAATTACGCGAGCAGCTTTTGCAGCTGATGAACCGTGGCGGAACCTTTGTTCGCCGTGGACAGCAAGTTCGTGAGCTGATTGCGGATGAGGTGCCGAGCGATGCGCTCCTCGAAAAGCCCGTGCGCTTTGGTGACGCCATTGAGTTGATCGGCTATCAGTTCGAACAAGGCGGGAGTCCCGACCAGCCTCAGCATGTCGCGACGCTGTATCTCCGGGCGCTCAGACGGATGGAGACTTCATGGAAGGTGGCGTTCGGCCTCAAGGGTCCGCGACCCATGAACAAAGACCACTTTCCTGGGCGTAGCTATTTTCCTACCAATCAGTGGCCGCCGGGTGTGATCATCAAAGATCCTGTCATTTTAGGGACGATGTC
>Ga0315321_10002669_pt1 | contig 13807 bp, 10 predicted proteins | sample M180m21515metaG_FD_203464 | JGI IMG/M metagenome (GOLD analysis project Ga0315321, IMG submission 203464) | Ammonia-oxidizing marine archaeal communities from Monterey Bay, California, United States - M1 80m 21515 | ecosystem: Environmental > Aquatic > Marine > Intertidal zone | place: USA... | reverse complement strand
CACGCCCACCCCGGCTGCGATGCTGCCCGGACACGGCTCGGCCTACCCACTCGTGGCGGACCTCAACGGCGACGGATGGCTCGACATTCTTGCCCCTGGTCAGGCCATCGACAGCGGTGCCACCCTCTCCACACGGTTGTATCCATCCAACAGCGGTACATTCTCGGCCGGCGTCGTTAGCGAGCTGTCGTGGAGCTCATGGATCTACGGTGCCATCTCGGATACCAATGCGGACGGCTATCCCGATGTGTTGCGGTTTTCTCTGACTGCAGCCGAGGGCATTGTCCGCCACCAGGGAAGCGCGAGCGGTCCTAACAGCGGCGGTGCGTCCTTGATAGCAAACGGCTTGTCTGCCTCTCCACCCGTCGTGGTCGAATAGCGAGGCCCCCGTGCTGTCTGCAGAGTGCCCCAACTGTGGTTCGACCGTCGCGTTTCGTCATGCGGCGTCTGCCGCGACGGTTTGCGAGTCGTGTCAGAGCACTGTCCTCCGTGAAGGTGCGGACCAGCTGGTGCTGTGGGGACGCGTCAGCGCATTTTCCCGCGACCTGTCGCCGATCCAGGTGGGGGCCGAGGGCACCGTGGGCAGGCGTGGCTTCACCGTGGCGGGCGTATTGCGGCGCACTCGGCCGGGGGTGCGGTGGAACGAGTGGTATGTCGTGTTCGACGACGGGGGGGAGGGCTGGCTGTCCGAAGGCAACGGCTTGTTGCAGATCTTTGGCGGACCGTTGCCAGGTGTCGAGGTCCCGGCGGTTCAGCACCTGAGGCCCGGTAGTGAGCTCAATCTGGGAGACATCCGCTGGGTGGTCATCGAGGTCTCCGAGGCGGCCATCTCCGCAGCGGATGGCGAGCTGCCATTTCCGGTGAGAGGCGGCGAAATGCGCGCCTATGCCGACCTCCGCAGTCTCGACGGGCGGCAGACCGGCACGATCGACTACAGCGACGACACGCCCCAGCTGTGGCCCGGTAGCGTCGTCACGCTCTATTCCCTCAAGATGACCGGTCTAAGAGCATTTTCAGGGTGGTCAGATCCGCATCTCGTCGCCTACCAGGGGCCCGAAGTCGAGACGAAGCGCGGCCTGGAGTGTCCCAACTGTGGAAGCGCGCTCACCCTGCGGTCTCCCGGCACCACCATTCGTCTTACCTGCCAATATTGTGGCTCCGACCTCGGCATCGACGAAGTCGGCGACTCCAGCACTGCGCAGGTGCTCCGTGCTCATGAAGGCATTCCCTGGGCCCCGCGTGTGCCGCTGGGCAAGCGGGGCCGCTTCGATGGCGTCGAGTGGGAGATCATCGGAGCGATGAAGCGGGCGGTGCGGGTCGATGGGATCGACTACCCGTGGGTCGAGTACTTTCTCCACAACCCCTACCGTGGCAGCCGCTTCCTCATCGAAGACCAACGCGGACACTGGAATCTCGTCGACCGCATGCCCGACGTGCCCACCGGCCAGGGCCACTCCGTGTGGTCCCGCCAACGCCACGGCAGCGAGGTGTACCGACACTTCCAGGGCGGCACCGCCATTGTGCGCAGTGTGCTCGGTGAGTTCGACTGGGAGGTCTCGCTCGGCGACCGCGTACAGACCCACGACTACGTCTGCCCGCCCTACATGATCTCCCGAGAAGGCGACAATCATGAAGTGGTGTGGTCAAAGGCCCGCTACCTCGAAAAGGAAGAAGTCGAGAAGGCGTTCGGTATGGAGGCGCGCTCGCCCTGGGGGGTGGCTGCCAACCAACCCAACCCTCACGCCCGCAAGTCCGTCTGGTACGCCAGCCTTGGGGCCGCCGCGGCGCTGTGGGTGGGGGCACTGTTCGTGATTGTGTTGGGCTATGTCGTGGCCAGCAACGACACGCTCCTCAACACCGACTTCCAGGCCACAGGTGCGTCGAGCGATGTGTTTGTCTCCAAGCCCTTCAAGGTCGATGGGGCCCTGCGTACCCACCTCAAGCTCAGCACCAAGACGTCAATGTCCCGCAGTTCCGGTCAGGTCCACGTCGCACTGATCAACACCGACAGCGGCAATGTCTACCAGCCGCTGCGCACCACCAGCAGCAACTCCACCAGCGGCATGGTCCACATGGCGGCCAAGGGTACCTACGTGGCCCGGGTTGAAATCGCCCGTCCGTCCAGCACGGTGTCCAAAGACAAGGTCAACGTGAAGGTTATTCTCGACCCGCCCACAGGCTTTCCCTGCCTCGCCTTCTTCTACCCCTTCCTCATTCCCCTCGTTGTCTCCCTCCGCCGCGGCAGCTTTGAGACGCGGCGCTGGGCAGAAAGCGACCACGCCGGCTGAGGTCTCATGCGACTTGTCATCTTCATGGCCATCATCGGGGCGCTCTTACTGAGCGGCGCGGCCTTCTCGACCCTCACTGGCATCGGTGCGAGCATAGGGTCTGCCGAGACGGTGCCCGTGTCCGTGCGCAACAACCCCGCCTCCTACCGGCCTGTCTATAGCGGCCACTCCGGCTACCGCGCCCCTAGTAGTAGTTCCAGCTCCGGTGGCTACAGCTCCGGCAAGTAGCCCCAGCGCCTCCTTCTCCGCCTCCCCAGGGAAAGTCCGATGGTCCATGTACTCGACCCGTCCGTCCTCCTCGCCACTGTCGTCTACTCATTCGTGGGCATCGCGGTCTTCGCTGTGGCCTTTTTCTTGATGGTCAAGATGGCGCCCTTCTCGGTGAAGAAGGAGATCGAAGAGGACCAGAACACCTCGCTCGGCATCCTCATGGGCAGCGTGTTCATCGGCCTTGCCATCATCATCGCCGCCGCGTTGGTCGGGGGCTGAACACTCCCGGCTGACTCTGGTGACCCGGCCCTGGTCCGTCCATGCATAGCCGTCTTGCTCCCGCTGGCTTCCGACGGGTGCTGTTCCTTTCGACCTTCGTCATCGCCACATGCGGGCTCGTCTATGAGCTGGTGGCCGGTGCTCTGGCCTCCTACCTGCTCGGTGACTCGGTCACCTGGTTCTCGCTTATCATCGGCACCTACCTGAGTGCCATGGGGGTCGGCTCTTACCTCTCGCGCTTTCTCGATCGGGCGCTGCTGTCCCGCTTCGTCGAGATTGAGGTCGCGGTGGCCCTCATCGGTGGACTCGAGGCGCCGCTGCTGTTTGCGGGCTTCGTCTATAGCCCCGGCTTCAAGGCGCTGCTGTTTGTCCAGGTGTTCGCCATCGGGACCCTCGTGGGCCTTGAGCTGCCACTGCTCATCCGCATCTTGGAGCGCGAGACCTCCTTGAAGGAGCTCGTCGCACGAGTGCTGTTCCTCGACTACATCGGGGCACTGGCCGCATCACTTGCGTTTCCGCTTGTATTGGTTCCGCAGCTGGGACTGTTCCGCACCTCTCTTACCATCGGGCTCCTCAACGCGGCGGTCGCGTTCGGAACCACCTTCGTGTTTGTCGCTGCGCCCATCGTCATGATTCGCCTGCGCTTGATGGCGGGTGGGGCGATGGCCATTCTTGCGGGTGGCATCGTGATGGCAGGACCGCTCGAGGCGCAGATTGAAGCCCGCCTGTTTGCCGACCCCGTCGTGTTTCATCAGGTCTCGCCATACCAGCGCCTCGCTGTCACCCATCGGGGCGGCGACACCCGGCTCTTCATCAACGGCGCGCTCCAGTTCAGCACCGTCGACGAGTACCGCTACCACGAGTCCCTGGTGCATCCGGCGATGGCGGCGGTGGACATCCCCAGGCGAGTGCTGGTGCTGGGGGGCGGTGATGGCCTCGCGGTGCGGGAAATTCTTCGTCATTCCGACGTGGAAGAGATTGTTCTCGTTGATCTCGACCCGACCATGACCCGCATCTTCCGCAACCGACCCGAGCTGTCCGAGCTCAACTCTGGCGCGCTTGCCGACCCTCGCGTCAAGGTCGTCAACACGGATGCTTTCACCTGGTTGCAGGAGCGAAGTGCATCCGCGAAGGCCTTCGAGGTCGCCATTGTCGACTTTCCCGACCCCAACAACTACGGTCTGGGCAAGCTCTACACCGCGCGCTTCTATCGAATGCTCCACCGCGCCCTCACCGAGGATGGGGTGGCGTCCATCCAGTCGACATCTCCGATGTTCTCGCCGTCGGCATTTTGGTGCATCGCGCGCACCGTCGAGCACGCTGGCTTCCTCACCCGGCCCTACCACGCCTACATTCCGAGCTTCGGAGAGTGGGGCTTTGTGTTGGCCACCCGCCAGCCGTCTGTCCACTTTGGGGCGCTGCCAGAAGGGCTGTCTTTCCTCGACCGTCCCACGCTCGACACGCTGTTTCTGTTCCCGCCAGACATGCGGGTAGCTGAGGGTCCCATCAATCGTCTCGACAACCAGGAGCTAGTCCGACTGTACGAAGAAGACTGGCGCCACATGCTGAAGCGCTGAGATGGCGTCGCGTCGCACCGTGCTGTCATCGGGTGTGCTGGCCGGGCTGTCGGCGGCCTGTGTGCGCAGCTCCCAGGAGCCCTTGAGGGGTGAGCTTCTCGGTCGCCATCGCGCCGAGCTGGCCCATCGGCTGTGGGTGCCCTGGGAGCGGCCGCGGGGTGAGGTGCCTGCAAGGGCGAATGTGGTCGTCGTGGGCGCGGGCGTGGCGGGCTTGGCGGCTTGCTGGCGGCTGGTGGCGGCGGGCGTGGATGACGTGCTGCTGATTGAGCTCGACGAGGTGGTGGGGGGGACTTCACAGGCTGGCACCAGCACGGAAGGCGTGACCGCCGGACAACGCTTTGCCCTCGGAGCCCACTACGTCACGCTCCCAAATCCAGAGAACAAGCTGATGCGACGCTTGTTCGCAGAACTTGGGATCATCGAGTCCTTCGATGGCGATGGTCGGCCCCGCTATGCCCAAGGACACCTCTGTCTCGCACCTCAGGAGCGGATCTTCGTGGCGGGCAAGTGGTCGAAAGGACTGTGGCCCGCAGACCTTGCGTCTCCAGCTGATGAGGCTCAGAGGGTTTCGTGGGAGGCGATGGTCGATGACTGGACCTACCGCGTGGGAGACGACGGCCGGCCGGCATTCTCCATCCCGCTTGCGCTGGCGTCCCAAGATCCTAAGGTGCGCGCGTTGGCGGATGTGTCTTTTGCGGACTGGCTCGACCACCAGGGGCTCGACAGTCCTCTGTTGCGTTGGATTCTGGAGTACGCCACGCGCGACGACTTTGGCACGACGCTGCAACACACCAGCGCTTGGGCCGGCTTGCACTACCACTGCGCGCGGCGGCCAGACCCCTCGGACGACCGCGACCTCGGCACCCACGTGCTCACTTGGCCTGCCGGGAACGGGCGCCTGACGGAGGCGCTGTCCGATTTAGTGTCCAAGAGGGTGCGGGTGCAAACGGGCATGTTGGTGCAGCAGGTGTCCGCCGACGGCTACGTGGCAGGCAGCAGGAGACGGGGCGGGGAGTTTGAAGTGCATGGAGAGCATGTCGTTCTCGCAGTTCCTACGCCCATCGCCGACCGTCTGCTGGGCCACGCGGCCCGTCCCACCCCCACCGCTGCTCCGTGGCGAGTCGGCGTGTTGCACTGCTCCGCGCCCCCCGCCAGCCATGGGGTCCCGCTGGCATGGGACAGCGTGGTCTACGGCACACCCGACCTCGGAGCCATCTCAAATGCCCACCAGCTCGGTGTCTTCGGCGGTCCCACCGTGCTCACCTGGTACGAGCCGCTCACCGGGGACCCAGGCAAGGGCCGGCGGGACCTCCTTACTGCCAGCTGGGAAGCCGAAGCCGATCATGTGATGTCCGCGCTCTCGCCGGCCCACATGGATCTTCGCGCCACCGTGGAGCGACTCGATATCTGGCACTGGGGACACGGCACGGTGCGGCCCACGGTTGGGCTCCACTCGGGCCAGCAGCTCGCTCGCCTCCGCACACCCAATGGCGTCGTCCACCGCGCTCACACCGACCTGTCGGGTCTGTCGCTGTTTGAAGAAGCGCTCTGGCACGGTGTTCGCGCAGCAGAAGAGATCTTGGATACGGACACCTGGCGATAGCTACCGGCGTCGACGGCGCTCGGCTTTGTACACGAACTGCGCTCCGTTGATCTCCACGATGTCGCCGGGCTCCAACATGCGCTGCTTGTGGGACTCGCCGTTCACAAACACCTTCGCGAATATCGACTCCTTCGACAGCTGGTGTTGCGCCCCCACCCAGGTGACCTTCGCGGCGATGCCGCTGCCCCATCGACCGGGGCAGGGGATGGCGGCAGATGGACCGACCTCGATGGACTCCGCTCCGAGACGGTGGGAGTGGCCTTCAGAGTCCACCAGCGCGCCAAACTCGCGGCGCATCTCGATCTGGAGCAGGCGCTGCTGAAGTGCCGCCGAGATGACGTGGGTCTCGGCGTCGTTGGCGCCTCGGCGACTGAAACGGGGCAGCTCGCTGAGCTGCTGCACCTGAAATAGGTCGAGCCCATCTTCATGGAGGTAGGTGAGCGCGTACTTTCCGATGCGGGCGCGGCTTCCGGTGGCGAGCACCTTGGTGGCGGCCACTTCTTCGTTGTGGACGAACACCGGGTTGTCGTCGGTGAGGGCGGTGAGGATGGCTTGCCCGTCGGGCTGCACATCGAGGCGGGCGTGCTCGCGGCTCACCGACACGTTGGGAAGCACCAAGTCGGCGTGTGTGCCGCGGCCGATGATGAGGTGGGATGTGTGAATCTCGGCCAGCCGGTCGGGCTTCCCGGCCTCGTGGATCACGAAGAATGGCATTGGAGCTCCAGGCGCACGGCTCTTCAGGAACTTCGAGAGGGACGTGCCACGGCTTCCGTCGACTGTTCCCCGCTAAACTCATTTCCCCCGTAGCCTGATTGGGCCTATTGCGGACAGCTGGATTGGCTGCCGGATTAGCCTTAGCTGTGATCGGCCATGTGCCTGCCGCAGTCACCCGCTTGAGGTCGAGATGTCGACGGCTCGCCCTGTCACCGCTTCACCGACTGCGGGCTGGCTCGTGTCCCGTCGCGCGGATCTTGGCTGGCTGATGCTCCCCGCTTGGACTGCTCTGCTGGTGGCCATCTTGCTGCCGAGCGGCCACACGTTGTCACCGGGTGCCTGGCTGCTGATTGTGCTGGGCATCGATGTGGCCCACGTGTACGCGACCATCTGGCGCACCTACTTGGTGCCGGCGGAGCTCAGGCGCAGACCGGGTCGCTATCTGGGCTTGCCCATCGCGATCTGGATGGGCTTGTTCGGCGTGGCCTGGCTGGCGTCCGGGTGGTTCTGGACGGCGATGGCCTATGCGGCGGTGTTCCACTTCGTGCGCCAACAGTGGGGCTTCGCTGCGCTGTATCGCCGTGCGCAGGGGCTGCCTGGCCGCGGCCTCGACGCTCGACTCGAGAAGTGGTCCCACTACAGCGTCACGTTCTGGCCCATTGTGTGGTGGCACGCCCACCTTCCCCAGCCGTTCACTTGGTTCACCGACAGCGACTTCATCCCCGGGCTGCCCCCGCTTGTGGCCTGGCTGACCTTGCCGTTCGCGCTGGGCATCGTGGTCGCCCATGTGGTGCGGCGGGTGCGGAGCCGGCGACTCAGCCCGGGCCGGGACCTCTGGCTGCTCACGACGGCGCTGGTGTGGGGTGTCGGAATCCTCGGCGTGACGGGCGATGCGGCCTTCACGCTTCCCAACGTGGTGCACCACGGCGTGCCCTACATTGCGCTCATTTGGTGGACCGTTCGCCGCAACCATGTCGATGGGCAGCCGGTGGCCCTCTCGGGACGGCTCTTTTCGAAGCGCGCTCTGCCCCTGTTTGTGCTGCCTCTGATTGTTCTTGCGCTTGGAGAAGAGTGGGCCTGGGACCGCTTGTTGTGGTTCGATCACCCCGAGTTGTTTGGGGCATGGGGCCTGGATGAGGACCTCATTGGGGTCGTCCGTGCCCTGGTCTTGGCCACTCTGAGCTTGCCTCAGGTCACCCACTACATACTCGATGGCCTCATCTGGAAGATGGACGGCTCCAACCCTGGGCTTGCCGCAGCCTGGGCACCGTCGCGAGGTGGGGCCTGTTGAGCCGCGGCCGGAAGGCGACCACGGCGACTACTTCGGCTCGGAGCTCGACGTGGCGCGCTCACCTGCGGCACCACTGGCTGCGGTATGGGCGCGGTAAAGCTCTTCGACTCCGAGTGGGTCCGGGCTCCTCGCGTGGATGACATGAGGTAGGCTGCATCGCCACACGGGAGCCCTGGGTGGCGAGCTGGATGGACACTGTCGATGCGCTGCGGCTGCGCTCCTTGCACATGCAGGGGGCGCGGAGTCGGCTGTTTCAGACCAGCCTGGGCACGCTTCACACCCTCGACTGGGAGGGGCTCGGTCCGCGACCCCCCATCGTGTTGGTGCATGGACTGGGGTCTTGTGCGTCGGACTACGGGTCACTGCTGCGGTGGCTGCGCCGGCGTCACAGGCGGGTCATCGCCCCGGACCTTCCTGGCCACGGTCGCAGCCAGACGCCGACGGTCCCTCTCACTGCTGCCCGGATGACCCTGGCGCTGCTGGAGATGATGGACCGGGTGGTCGAAGAGCCCTCCATCATGTTCGGCAACTCGCTGGGTGGCATCGCCGCCATTCGCTACGCACGCCTTCGTCCGAATCGCGTGATGGCCCTTGTGTTGGCGTCTCCGGGGGGCGCACCGATGGGGTGGCCGGAGCTGCTGCAGTTCAAGAAGACCTTCGACCTGTCCACCAATCGGGCAGCGATGCAATTTACCCGACGCTTCATGGGGGCGCCGCAGCCTGGAATGTCGTTCGTGGCCCGAGGAGTGCGGGTGCGCATGAGCCGGGCTGGTCCGAGGAGCCTGCTCGAAGAGGTCACCCCAGATGTGCTGCTGTCGCCCGAAGAGGTCCAGGGCCTGCGCCCACCCACACTTGTGTTGTGGGGAGACCAGGACGATGTTCTCCCGCGCCACAACCGGCGGTTCTTCAGCGAAAATCTGCCTGCTCACGGTCGCTTTGAGGTCATGCCCGGGCTCGGCCACTCCCCGTACCTCGACGACCTAAGTGCCTTTGGAGCGCGCCTGCAGGCCTTTGTCGACGGCGTGCTTCAGACCCAAAATTCGGCGGCCTGACATGGTCGCACGAGACTGGAGTCAGGGCGTCGAGGCGCCCACTACCTTGCCAGTAGAGATCTTCTGGGGCGACTTGCTTCGCGTCTACGACACCGGCATTCACCCCTCGATGGCGCTGTGCATCCGTCACCGAGGCGAGGTGGTGCTCGACCGCGTGATCGGCGTCGTCGATCCCGACCTCCCTGCCGAGGGCGACAACGTCGCCACCACCGACACTCTCTTCAACCTGTTCAGTGCATCGAAGGTGCTGACGGCTGCGGTGGTACATGCCCTAGTGGAGCAGCATCGCCTGTCGCTCGACGAGCGAGTGGCCGACACACTCCCGGCATTCGACCACGGCGGCAAGAGCGCCATCCGCCTGCATCACCTGCTCCACCACAACGCTGGCATGCCCGACATGCCCCAGGACATCGACCCGGAGACTGCTCTCGGCGACATCCCCGGCGTGGTCGAGCGCCTCGCGCGCATGCCGCAGCGCAGCCAGCCCGGCCGGTCGGTGGCCTACCACCCGATGTCCACCTGGGCGGTGCTGTCCGAGCTGATTCGCCTGCGCACCGGTCACGACCTTCGGAGCTTGGCCCACGAGCTCATCAGCGGTCCCCTCGGCTTCTCCCACCTCAATTACGGCGTGGGCGAGCACGAGCTGCAGCAGGTCGCCAAGCACCGGACTGCAGGGGTGCAGGGTGTGCCGCTGATGGGCTCCATGTTCAAGCGCACGGTCGGCGTGACCCCCCAGCAGGCGGTGGCCATCAGCAACACCGCGGGCTTTCTGCAGGCCGTGTTGCCCAGTGCCAATGTCATCGCGACCCCCCGCGAGACATCTGCGTTCCTCCAGATGCTGCTCAACGGGGGCACTCTTGGGGGCACCCGTGTTCTTCAGCCGTCCACGGTCTACCGAATGGTCCAGGACGAGACGCCCCGCGCTTTCGATGGCACCTTCGGGTTTCCCATGCGGTACGGCTTGGGACTCATGAAGGGCGGGCGTCGGTTCAGCTTGTTCGGACCGTTCACCCGACGCGCGTTTGGCCACTTGGGCTTCTCCAACGTGCTGGTGTACGCCGACCCTGAGCGGCAGCTAGTGGTGGTGCTGCTCAATGCAGGCAAGCCGATGTTGGCGTGGGGGATGCTGCCTTGGGCAGTGTTGGTGCAGAAGATTGCCGTGATGGTCTCACGCCGCGGCTGATGGATGTGGACCGACATCGGGGCGTTCAAATCCCCGAAACCATGGTCGCTGTTGTGGGCCTCCCCGCTCCGCTCGACCGGCGTGGACGAGATCTTCCACAGGCTCCCTCCCAAAGCCGCCAGCACGGAGAGGTTGAAGGGGACACGCAGAAGGGGACAGGCCCGACCTGGACCTGTCCCGCCTGTGTCTTCCATGTTTCGCCGACCTACCGCGACGACACCGCCATGCTCCGCTGACCGGCACCCAGCCGATTGGCCTTCATCATGAGCTGGATGAGCTGCAGGTCGTCCTTTTTGCCGGGGCGAGCCGCGTCCTTGGTGAAGGCGATGAGCTGTGCCATGTCGATCTCGCTGGCATGCGGCGAGCCCCGCAGCACCTCGGCGAAGGTGGCGGACGCGTAGGCGATTCTCGTGTCTTTGCTTGCCAGGCGGCTGGCTTCGGCGAGGGCGCTGGAGTCGAAGCCGTAGGCGCGTTCGGAGGCAGCCTTGTCGGCCCCAGGAGCTTCCCAGCGCATGCGCACGGTGGCGAGGTCGTGCTCGTAGTCGTCCTTGAGAATGACTTCGTACAGGGCGGTCACGTTGTGTCCGGCACCGATTTCCCCGGCGTCCACACGGTCGTTGCGGAAGTCCTTGTCGGCGATGTCACGGTTTTCGTATCCGACGAGCCGATAGGCGCTGACGGCGTCGGGGTTGAACTCGACCTGGATCTTGGTGTCGCGGGCGATGGTCACCATGGTGCCGGACAGCTCCTCCACGAACACCCGCTGGGCCTGCGCCTGGCTGTCGATGTAGAAGTTGTTGCCGTCGCCCTTGTTGGACAGCTGCTCCATGAGCGTGTCGCGGTAGTTCCCCATGCCGAAGCCGATGGTGGACAGGGTGACCCCTGCATCGGCGTGGCCCTTGATCTGAGACAGCATGTCGTCCCAGGAGGTGTTCCCCACATTGGCATCGCCGTCCGACATCACGATCACTCGGTTTTCGTGACCTTCGACGAAGCTCTCCGACGCCATGTCATAGGCGATGTCGATGCCGGCGGACATGGCGGTGGAGCCGCCGGAGTTCAAGGAATCGATGGCGCTGTGGATGCGGCGCTTGTTGGCTGCGGTGGTGGGCTCGAGCACCCGTGCGGTGCGGCCGGCGTAGGTGGCGAAGGCGACGGTGTCTTCTTCTTTGAGACCGTCGACCATCATGTGCATGGCCTTCTTGGCGAGGCCCAGCTTGTCGGCGCTGCCCATGGAGCCGGAGACATCGACGAGGAAGGTGAGGTGGACGGGCTGGCGCTCATCTCGGGAGACCTCCTCGCCCTGCACGCCCACGCGAAGCAGGTGGCGTCCCGAACGGAAGGGGTCGGGCATCGCTTCCATGTGGACCGCGAAGGGCACGCCGTCGTCGGGCTGAGCGTAGGAGTCGTAGTCGAAGTAGTTGACGAACTCTTCCACCCGAACCGAGGCCATGTCGGGCAGCGCGCCGGCTTCGAGCTGACGGCGAGCCAGCGCGTAGCTGGCAGTGTCGACGTCGATGCTGAAGGTGGACAGCGCATCATCGACGGTCATGGTGAAGGGGTTGACGCCATGGTCGGTGTACGTGTTGCCGTCGATATTGGCGGGAATGGTGACCACCGGTTGTTCTTCAGACTCCCTACCGACCTGGACGGTCTCGTCGGCGACGGCGAAGGCATCGACGCGTTCGAGCGCCTTGGTCCGGGACTTCTTCGCAGAGGCGATGCGCGTGCGGCTCGACTCGGTGGCCATGGCCACAGCCCCCCCGGACGACGCGGCCATGGGTGCGTCTGCAGCCGCCATGGACTCCGCAGATGGGGCAGGGAAGGAAGGGTCGTGGTCGGCATCATCTTCGACCTGCTCGGGGCCGGTAGTCTGGATCGGCGTGGCTCCCGAAGACATGGCGTCGACCGGCTCGGAAGTCCTCAGCCCACATGCGGCCAGGGTGAGGACCGACGACAGGGCGAGCAGGCGGAAGGTACGAGCAGACATGGGGAGTCCTTCGCGAGAACTAGGTCTCGCGCATCTGTTTGAGGAAGTCCGTCAGGGCTGGACGGCGTGGGGTTCAGGAGCCTCATCGCAGGACGGTGTGTGTGGCCCGCTTGGCTGCGCTGGGAGCCCCCCCAGAACGTGGCTCGCGACGCGGCCTTACACCTCGTGCCAAGAAAATCTTCCCAGTCTCCAAGAGGGCCCCGGGCCACCGAATCCGGTAGTCTCCCCGCCCGCTCTTCGGGTTGGGAGATGACGTGCTCGCAGCGGCGACATTGGGCTTGGCATTGGCGGGAACGGCGCTCGCAGAGCCCGTCGAAGTCCATCTCTGGCATGCCTACCGAGGCGAAGAACGCACCGCGCTCGAAGCAGCCGTCACCACCTGGGACGAGGCCGAAGCCGACGTCACGGTGCAGGTGCTCGCACTGCCGCCCGAGGGCTTCAGCACCAAGTTCGAGGCGGCTGCCCCGCGCGGCAATGGACCCGACCTCCTGATTTCGGCCCACGAGCGAGTGGGCTCCTGGTCGTCTTCAGATCTCTTGGCGCCCTTCCCTTCGCCGCCGGACGGACTCCATCCCACCGCGGTCGATGCGCTCACCTACGACGGGAGCCTCTACGGACTGCCGCTGGCCACGAAGTCGCTCGCGCTGTTCTACAACAAGGCCCTGGTCGCAAGTGCACCCACTACAACCGATGAGATTGCGCATCTACACACTGTTCTCGGTGACGGTATCTTCCCCGTCGCGGTTGCGGCCACCGACCCCTTCTTCCATGCGCCGTGGATGCATGGCTACGGCGGTGGAGTGTTCGACGCCGAGGGCAATGTCGCGCTCGATCAAGCGGGAAACATCGCGGCCTTGCACTGGGTGAAGGCGCGCATTGACGACGGAACCATGCCTGACGAAGCCACGGGCGTGCTGGTCACCCAGCTGTTCAACGACGGACGGGCGGCGCTTGCGGTCAGCGGTCCGTGGTTCCTGGGTGAGATTGACGATGGCATCGACTTTGGGGTGGCACCGCTGCCTACGGTCACGGCCACCGGCAAGTCCGCTGCCCCCTTCCTCACCGTCGAGGGCGTGCTGCTGAGCGCACATGCCCGTCAGCCAGAGGCCGCCACCGAGCTGGCCCGCCACTTGGTCTCCGAAGAGGTCTCGGTCTCCCGCGGTCGCGATGGTCGTCAGTCGGTGGCCACGCTCGCGGCCCTCGAACACCCCGACATCGCGGGCGACCCCATCCTCGGCGCCTTCCGGGCCCAGCTCGATGCCACAGTCCCCACACCCAATGTGCCGGAGATGGCGTCCACGTGGGAGCCCCAGGCCCGAGCGCTCCGTCGTGTGCTTCGCGGGGCCCAGTCCCCAGAAGACGCTGTTCGGGCGGCTCAGCGCGAATTCGAGATCATCACGGCGCCGCCTCCTCCGCCGGCCAATCCTGTCCCCTACATCGCGCTGGCCAGCATTCTCGCTCTGCTAGGGCTCGGTTGGCTGGCGCAGAGGATCTGGGGCACCCGCAAGGAAATTCGCCAGCACACCGCCGCCTACGCCTACATCGCCCCGGCCTTCATCGGGATGGCGCTGCTGGTCGTGGCGCCTTTCGTGGTGGGTGCGGGCATGAGCCTGTTTTCCT
>Ga0315321_10002667_pt1 | contig 13818 bp, 17 predicted proteins | sample M180m21515metaG_FD_203464 | JGI IMG/M metagenome (GOLD analysis project Ga0315321, IMG submission 203464) | Ammonia-oxidizing marine archaeal communities from Monterey Bay, California, United States - M1 80m 21515 | ecosystem: Environmental > Aquatic > Marine > Intertidal zone | place: USA... | reverse complement strand
CAATCAATACGACGACAACTAGAGCTAAAATTATAATGAACTCACGGACTTCGTCCCATGAGATGCCTCGAAGGGATAAAGGTAAGTACAAGACGGCTAGTAGAAGTACGCATCTCAATCCGGCAAAAAATCCTTTCCAAAATCCTTTCCAAAATCCTTTCTTTCGTTTGTAAGCAACGATGCCACCGACTATCCCTCCAATCATCATGGGGGAAACCAAAGCCAGAATTGCAGCAAAAATACCTACCACCACTAAACCAAAAAGAAATTCACCAACTCCATCGCTGAGAGACTTGCCAAAGTCAGGCACGCCTGGATAGTTCCCGCACCCCGCCATAAGCAGGGCGACGAACACAGCGGCAAGTAGCTTCATCATGCCCAAACTCTAACCCTCCCGTCCGTCAGGGCGATGATGCTTATTGCTGCGGTGATGGTCCCGACCAGCATAAGCATCATTCCGAGCACCCCCCCTGTTTTTCATAGCTTGCAGAACAAAAGATGCCGGCAGCCGAGAGGGCGAATCCCAAAATGATTGCGGTGCCTGGCAAAGGAAGTAATCCCCAGACGCCGCCTGCAGTCGCAACAACTCCGAGGCCGACCAGAATGTTGAAAACGATGGACATGGGCTCGTGGACCGTTTGTTCCTGCTGGGGGGCGGGCGGAGCTTGCATCGCGGCGGGTTGAGTGGCTTCGGCAAATCCCGGAACCTGTCCAATAGTCACCCAGTTCTGGCCGTCGTGGCAGGCAAGGTCGTTGATAGTGAAGTTGCCTTGTTGAACGTATTCACGCAACTGATCCGAAGTATAGGGACCGTATTGCTGGCCATCCTTGCTGACGTAAATCTGCATCCCCACCACCGAACCACCTCCGCAGGGCTTAGTCAACAATTCGCTACCCAATCCTCCCGCTTGACTGCACGGGGCGGGCGTGGTTGGGGGGAGCTGTTTTACTCCCGGGCAGCTCCTTCATCTGTCAGGTGACGATCTGCCGCCATTCTTTTTTAGAAGCTCGGCAAGCTCTTCATGTCCCCTGTCTTCAGCTAGATCCAGTGCAGTCTGACCATCCCTCTTACGTCCAATATTCACATCGGCGCCTTTGCTCAACAAAAGCTCCGCAGCTTCGATTTGGCCTCTAGTGGCGGCTCGTTGGAGGGGTGTTTCTCCATCTCTGCCGTTTTGGGAATTAATATTGGCTCCTTCCGCAATCTCTTTTTCGATAAGCTCCAAATTTCCTGCTTCTGCCGCTTCATGCAGGATATCCTGTCCGCACCCAACCATGAGCAGACCAACAAACAGAGCGAATAACGTAGCTTTCATCATGTCGCTATCCTAGCACGAAAATTCGGATAAGACTCTTACAATTTCTACCGGGTTTTGTAATCCCCCGATCCAAGCGCCTCTTTGGGCGAGGGTCAAGGGTTGGGGGTTGTCAGGGGGTTAGTCGTTTGAGACTCGTTTGCCGTCCTTGTAGGTGACGCGAAGCGCTTCCGCCCCGTCCTCGTTGTATACAATCCAAAGCCCGTCCTTCTTGCCGTCCTTGAAATTTCCTTCCTCCTTTTTTTGCCCGTTCTCGTACCAATCAGTCCAAAGCCCGTCCTCCTTACCATCCTTCCAGTTTTGTGCCTCGCTCATCTTCCCGTTCTGGTGCCAGTAAGTCATACGCCCATCGCGCTTACCCTCCTTCCAGTTTTGTTCCGCGCTCTTTTGCCCGTTCTCGTACCAGAAAGTCCTAAGCCCGTTCTGCTTGCGGTTCTTCCAGTATTGTTCCCCGAATTTCGTTCCGTTCTTGTGCCACCGAGCCCAGCCCACCCTATTGCCGTCCTTGTAGTTCATTTCCTCCTCCTTCTGCCCGTTCTCGCGATACAGAACCCAAAACCCATTCCCGTCCTTCAAATTGGTCACGGGACACTTCTCTCCATTGGGTTTCCAGACAACGGCAGACATAAGCTTGCCGTCCTTGTAGCTTTTTTTTCTGATTTTCTGCCCGCTCTCGTACCAGACAGTCATAAGCCCGTCCAGCTTGCCGTCCTTCCAGTTCGATTCGAGCTGCTTCTGCCCGTTCTCGTACCAGCCAATATAAAGCCCATGTTGCTTTCCTTCCTTGTAGGTGCGTTCTAGCCTTTTCTGCCCGTTGTCGTAAAAGCTCGCGGCTCGACCCGTAAAGGGCGTTTCTTCATTTCGAAGATAGCAGAACCCGTTTCGATTCTGTATCTTTGAAGCGTCAACGGCATCAGCAATAGCATCCTCAACTACATCGGTGTCATTCATGTCCACGCCCTCGGAAGGTTTTGACGATTCCCCACACCCAGCCAAGAGCAGGGCGACAAACAGAGCGAACAGGATTGCCTTCATCCACCGATCCAAGCGCCTCTTTGGGCGAGGGTCAAGGGTTGGGGGGGTGTCAGGGGGTTATTTGACTCGTTCGCCGTCCTTGTAGATGTGGCGACTCTCTTCCGCTTAGGTCAGAACAATATTTTGCAGTCCGGGAGGGCCTTCTTGAGCATTGCCTTCTGGCCTTTGGTGGGGTTGCCCCTGAGCCATAGCGTCTTCAAATTCGTCAATCCCTTGAGCGGCGAGACGTCGGAGATTCCATTGCCATCGAGGATCAGCGACTCCAACTTCGCCAACTTGGCGAGCGGCGAGAGGTCGGAGATCTCGTTGTCGCCGAGGCCCAGACTCTCCAACTTCGTCAACGCCGCCAGCGGTTCGAGGTCGGAGATTTGGTTGCCGCTGAGGGCCAGCACCTTCAAGTTCGTCAACCCCTTGAGCGGCGAGATGTCGTTGATTTTGCTGTTCATGAGTCTCAGTCTCTCCAAATTAGTCAATCCCTTGAGCGGCGATATGTTGGTGATTCGGTTGCCGCTGAGGGCCAGCACCTCCAACTTCGTCAACTCCATGAGCGGCGAGAGATCGGTGATTTTTTTGTTATAGCTGAGGTCGAGGTTCTTCAATTTCGTCAAGCCCTTCAGCGGCGAGAGATCGGTGATTTCGTTGTACTTGAGGTTCAGCTCGGTGGCACCGGTCTCCTTTGCCTTCTTGATCTTGGCGAGGGGTTTGAGTCCTCCGTAGGGTTTTGGATTGGCCTCCCACTCCGCCCATTTCTCGCTAGCGGGAGCCAATGCGGATGCATTGCCCTGCGTATCATTCGAATCCTCCGGGTTCTGCTTCTCCTCACACCCAACCATGAGCAGACCAACAAACAGAGCGAATAGTGTAGCTTTCATCCCCCGATCCAAGCGCCTCTTTGGGCGAGGGTCAAGGGTTGGGGGAACGGGAGTTAGTTGACTCTTTTGCCGTCATTGAAGGCGACGCGGCGGCGTTCCGACCCGTCATCGTTGAACACGACGATAATCCCATTCCCATCCTTTACATTGGTGACGGAACACTTCTTACCGTTGGGTTTCCAAGCAAAGGCAGACATAAGCTTACCGTCCTTGCATTGGCCAAGAAGCATGACCTGCCCATTGTCGTACATCGTCTTAAACCATCCCGTGTAGGGCTTTTGCTCGTTGGCTAGATAAGCAAGCTCTCCCTCCTTGCCCCGAGGTCGAAGCTTATCTTGATCAACCGCCTCAGCGATAATCTTTCCACGGGTTTCCTTGTCGTCCAAGTCTATGGATTCCCCACACCCAACCATGATCAGGGGGATGAAGAGGAAAAGGGAAATCTCCATAGCAATTTTGCGAACTTCGGCAACATGGCGGGGATTATGAATTTTCATGAATAATATTTCGAGGACGGTCGGTTAATCCTTCTTGGAATCATCATCCATGTCCCAAACCCTAAATGTTTGGTCGCTACTGCCCGAAACGATCCGTTTTCCATCCGGGCTAATCGCCACGGACATGACTCCGAGTTCATGCGCTTTAATCTTTTTCAAAATCTTGCCGCTTTCGGCATCCATCACGACTACGTCTTTTGAACCACATCCGTAGACAATCCTCTTGCCATTCGGGCTGATGACCGCGGACTGGATGAATCCGCCGACCACCTTAAAGTCCTTGAGCTCTTCTCCGCTCTCGGCATCCCAAATCTTGATGCGATCCGAATCGGAAAAACCCTTTGAAAGACCCGCTGAAAGAACCCTTTTCCCCCCGTGGATAAAGGCCACTGATTCGACGACGCTGGTGTGACCCTCAAATGTTTTCAACACCTTGCCACTCTCCGCATCCCAAACCTTTGCCGTGTAATCGTCACTGCCCGAGACCACCCACTTGCCATCCGGACTAAACGCCACGGTCGTCACATCGTCCTTGTGCCCCTTGAGCGTACGGATTTCCTCGCCGCTCACGGCATTCCAAATCTTGATGCTCCCATCCCCGCTGCCCGAGACGATGCGAGAGGCATTCGCGTCCAGTGCCACTGAGAACACCTCGCCCGTGTGCCCGGGAAGCGATTTCAACAGTTTGCCGTTTTCCGCATCCCAAATCTTCACTTTGCGATCATCACTGCCACTGAAAATACGTTTGCTGTCGGGACTAATCGCCACGGTGTTGTAATATCCCTCCTTCTCTTCAAGCTTGCGAATCTGTGTCTTATTCTCCGCATCCCAAATCCGTATCGTCCCGTCATAACTTGCCGAAACAATCCACTCTCCATTCGAGCTAAAGATGACACAGTTCACATAGCCAAAATGTCCCGGTAATTCTTCATGGGATTCGGTTGGGACCTGTTCCTTTTCCTCGGGTGCCTTGGGGCAAACCTTTATATGCACCATTAAGTCGAAGAAATTCTTGCAATCCTTTTCGCAATACCAGCAAGATTGGTCTTGTTTTTGAGGAACTTTCACCTCTTGGTCTTGGAGCGCGGCGGAGAGGGGCACCCAATCCATCAGTTTACCGTCCTTGAAGATTGTTTCCACCTCCTGCCCACTAGAGGATTTCCTTACCACAATCCCCGAGAAGGGTTTCCCTTCGAAGCATGCGAGGCCATCCCGGTATCGAAGTTGATGGAAGTCAACGGTGACCTTAGGGGCGTCGGGTGCGGCATCAAACTCTTCAACTTGGGAGTTCTTCGCACTAGGGAGGTCGGCAGGCGATTGACTGGACTGGGTACTGGTTTCGGTCTGTACCACTTTCTCCTGGGCGGACTGAACGGCTTCGTCGTCTCCAAAAAGCCAAATCAAAAGACCAGCAACCAACAACATGACTCCCCCCCCAATGCTCGACCAAAAGAAAATCTTTTTCCTGTCGCCCGAGGACGCAACGGCGTTGGCAGGCACCGGTTGTCGCGCAACTGCCTTCTTTCGGACAACTCGGTCCCGGCGTAAAACGGTCGGGGAGGAAGACGCAGCGGGTTTTGTTACTTCGGCGAAACCCGGAACTTCAGCAATCGTCACCCAATTCTGGCCGTCGTGGCAGGCATGGTCGCCGGTGGTGAAATTGCCTTGGCGGACATACTGCCGCAACTGTTCGACGGTAAAGGGACCGTATTGCTTCCCGTCTTTATGGATATAAACCTTCATACCACTAAATATCACCCTTATGGGGGGAGTCTTGGACAATAACCGGCAAGAAGCATGGGAACCAACAAGGAGAAGAATGCTTTGGCTTCATCTTTACATCTTAGCTGAGATATACACCTTAGTCTCTTACAAATTCATCCCGATTTTGTAATCCACCGATCCAAGCGCCTCCTTGGGCGAGGGTCAAGGGGTGAGGATTGTCAGGGGGTTAGTCCTCGACTATTTCGCCGTCCTTGAAGGTGTAGCGATAGCTTTCCGTCCCGTCCTCTTTGTACTCAAGCCAAACCCCATTCCCGTCCTCATCGATATTGGTCACGGGACATTTCTCGCCATTGGGTTTCCAAACTTCGGCAGACATGAGCTTGCCTTCCCTGTAGGTGCCTTCCGCCTCCTTCTGCCCCGTAGAATACCACCATGTCTCCAGGCCGTCCTCCTCGCCATCCTTGAAGTTTATTTCCCCCTCCTTCTTCCCGTTCTCGTGCCAATAAGTCAAAAGCCCGTCCAGCTCGTCGTCCTTCCAGTTTGCTTCCTCCTCCTTCTGCCCGTTTTCGTACCACGTTGTCCACAATCCCTGCTTTTCACTATCCTTGTAGTTTCCCTCCTCCTTCTTTTGCCCATCGTCGTAATACTCAGTATGCTTACCGTTCAAATGGAGTTTATCCAAAAGCAAACCCTCCCCACACCCAACCATGAGCAGACCAACAAACAGAGCGAATAACATAGCTTTCTTCATGTGGCTATCCTAGCACGAAAATTCGGATAAGACTCTTACAATTTCTACCGGATTTTGTAATAACCCCGATCCAAGCGCCTCCTTGGGCGAGGGTCAAGGGTTGGGGGGAGTCAGTGGGTTAGTCCTCGACTTCTTCGTCATCCTTCCAAAAGGTCTCCAACATATCATAGCCTTTTTCGTCGTACGTTATGCATATCCCGTCGGCTTTGCCTTCCTTGAAAATTCCTTCCTCCTGCTTTTGACCATTCTCGTACCAATAGGTGTAAGACCCGTGACGCTCGCCCTCCTTCAAGTAAATCTCCTCTTGCTTTCCCCCATCCTCGTACCAAGCAGTGTGATAGCGAGCCTTGCCTTGATCGAAATGAGTTTCTTCCATAATCTTGCCGCTTTCGTAAAATTCCTGCACCTTTCCGCAAAAGGGCGTATTTTGATTCGGCAAGTACCCAACGTCATTTTCCCGAAATTCCAGTTCATCTTTGGTGTCGACTAGATACTTTCCCTCACTCTCCATTTTTTCCATCCATTCCCGGAACGACTTTTTTTCTTCTCGTCGGATCTCCTCTGCCTCAGTCCTCATTTTATCTTCCCATTCGAAGCAAGCCTCAACTTGGTTTTGATCTGCCTGTGTTTTTTGGCCATTGGAAAACCCCTGTCCGCGCAAAAAAATCACCGAAGTGACAACGCCGAAACCCAAACACATCGATACGACTTGCAGAATGACGTAAGGGTTCTTGATGTCATCATAGAAGACAGGTACCGCGAAAACGGCAGGGAACACAGTCCCCATCAAGCTATATTCAATGAATTGTCGAACTTTGGATTTTTTTACCTGCTTAGATTTCATCATGTCGCTATCCTAGCGCTAAACCTCGGATAAGACTCTTACAATTTCTACCGGGTTTTGGAATCCCCCGATCCAAGCGCCTCTTTGGGCGAGGGTCAAGGGTTGGGGGTTGTCAGGGGGTTAGTCCCTGACCAGTTCGCCGTCCTTGAAGGTTGCGCGAGCTTTTTCCGTCCCGTCCTCCTCGTACACAACCAAAACCCCATTCCCGTCCTTCACATTGGTCTCGGGACACTTTTCGCCATCGGGTTTCCAAGCAACGATAGACATGAGCTTGCCGTCCTTCCAGTTTCTTTGTTCCTTCAGGTACTGTCCGTTCTCGTACCAATGAGTCTCAAGCCCGTCCTGCTTGCCGTCCTTGAGGTTTACTTCCGACTCAATCTGCCCGTTCTCGTACCAAAAAGTCCGAAGCCCGTCCGCCTTGCCGTCCTTGAATTTTGCTTCCCCCTTCTTATGCCCGTTTTCATACCACGCAGTCCAAATCCCGTCCGACTTGCCGTCCTTGTAGTTTGATTCCAATTCCTCCTGCCCGTTCTCGTAAAAACTCTCCGCCCGACCTGTAAAAGGAGTTTCTTCATTAGTTAGATATTTGACCCCGTCACGATCCTGTAGCTTCGACAAGTCAACCGCATCAGCGGTAGCATCTTTAACCACATCGGGATCGCTTAGATCGGCTTCCCCACACCCAACCATGAGCAGGGCGACAAACAGAGCGAATAGCATAGCTTTTATCATTTCGCTATCCTAGCGCGAAACCTCGGAAAAGACACTTACAATTTCTACCGGGTTTTGTAATCCCCCGATCCAAGCGCCTCCTTGGGCAAGGGTCAAGGGTTGGGGTTTCCGAAGATGCTTTGGGGTTCGAGGGAGGACTGGGAAAAGTCCCCGGCGATTCAATCCAATGCAACCTCACCCACCGCCTGTTCAATGAAAGCTTAGCCAGAATTCCATTTGCGTTTCATCGTTGATCAATTGGCGAAATGCAAGATTGTTGGAATCTTGACTGAATCATCCACATCCGCTTCTGCCTCGACTCCTGCGACTGCTTGCTTGATTCGTATTTCGAAAAACTTTGAACGTTTTGCAGATGACATCATTTTCGATCTTGGCGCTACCCTGACAAAACGATTAGGGCAGGAATACTTTCTATTAAAGTGTCAGAATCCCCAAAAAATGACGGATTCCGATGCGGCGCGTTATATTAGGTGGAATCTGGAAATGAACCATGCCTGGCCCTGCCGGCCGGAGAAAATGGAAGATTTCCTCGAAAAAGCGGCCCAAGCGCTCTTTCAAAAATTTGGCGGACGCAATTTACAGGGCGTTTTCATCGGGATTTTAGACCCAAGTTCGACTCACAATCCTTATAAGTCGCTGGCGTCTAATCTTCGGGGACGTACGCTCCAGTTATTCGCGAACGAGCTGGCGACTTTTAAAGATGTTGAAGAACAGGAACCCAGTGCCTCAAGCCTTTTCTGTCTAGTCGGGAAAGAGGGGCTTTATTGCGGAGCGCGCAGTCCTTTACAGGCAAACGGGTTTTATCCTGGTGGAACAAAATTCATCAGTCAAAAAGCACCTCATACGATCAGTCGCGCCGGCGCTAAGATTGCAGAGGCATTGCATTACCTTAAGTTGCATCAACCACTACCAGCCAAGGGAAGTCATTGGCTGGAATTGGGGGCATCTCCGGGAGGCATGACCTCTGAGCTGCTTGAGCGAGGATACCAAGTGACAGCGATCGACCGAGCGCCGTTGGATGAGCGACTCAAAGGCCGTAAGGGCCTGAGTTTTAAAAAGGCGGACGTGGCGCGCTATAACCCTGTTCCCAAAACACAGTTTGACAGTCTGCTCTGTGATATGAATGGCGATGTACAAGTATCACTGAAGGAGGTGGTCCGCTTGTCTGAAAGCTTGATACATGGAGGCCTTGTTCTATTCACTTTGAAAACCCCAGGCGCTACCAGTTTCAAAGAATGTAATTCGCTCTACCACGAAGCGATTAAGAGTGCGAATGCGGGTGGTCTGGAACAAATTGCATGCACCCACTTGACTTATAACCGCCACGAGTTCACCCTCTTTTTGAAGAAAACTAGGTAGACTGCTTCCCAAGCTGTTTTCAATTGAATATCGGACAAGCGCGATTGGCAACTGATTCAAGTACCCCGATCCCCCCGCTTGACTGCACGGGTCAAATTTCCCCATAAATTAGTTCTTCAAATTACTCCTTGTCAGGTTATGAAGGAAGGTCTTGGATGGACCTCTCAAATGAATGGCCTCGTCACCTTCGATTTCGACGACACGCTAACCGTACCCATCAAGGACAAGGCAGGTTTTTGGCACTCGGGCGGTTACCAGCCCAACCATGAAGTAATCGGCATGCTGCTCGAAAAAAGCACCGCTGGTCATCCGATAGCCATTGTGACCTCTCGTCCCTTCACCCAGACAAGCAAGGAGAAGATCCGGGCATTCGCCCAAGAACACGAACTACCCGTTCAGGAAATCGTATTCACCAATCTCGAATGGAAGGCAGATACTCTCGAGCGAATGCGATCCGTCCTTCACTACGATGACAATCCTGACGAACTCGAACGAATCAGGGAGAAGGGAATTGAGGTCATCGAAATCCCGCACCCTCCGGGGCTGAAAAGGTAGAATAAAAGCCTTAGTTATAAGTCTTAGCCGGAGGAGGACGTCTAGTTGCCTCGTTCGCCGTTCTTGTAGGTGATGCGACGCGATTCAGTCCCGTCCAGGTTGTATTGAATCCAAAGCCCATCCTCCTCGCCATCCTTGAAATTTATTTTGTCCGACTTCTCCCCGTTCTCGTGCCATCGGGTCGAAAACCCGTTCAGCTTACCGTCCTTCCAGTTTCTTGCCCACATTTTCTTCCCGTTCTCGTTCCAACTTGTCCAAAGTCCGTCGTACTCGCCGTTTTTGTAGTTTATTTCGTCCTTCTTCTGCTCGTTATTGTGCCAAAAAGTATGAACCCCATGAGGCTCGCCGTACTTGTAGTTTCCTTCCGTCATCTTATGCCCATTCTCGTACCATGTAGTCACAAGCCCGTGTAGTTTGCCTTCCTTGTAATTTCCTTCCGATACCTTATGCCCGTTGTACGATTCTTCAGCCCTCCCGGTAAAGGGAGTTTCTTCATTTGGAAGATACATGACTCCGTTTCGTTTCTCTAGCTTTAGCCCGTCAACTATGTCTATGGCATCCTCCCCGCACCCAACCATGAGCAAGGCGACCAAGAGAGCGAGTAACTCAGCTTTCATCATGTCGCTATCCTAGCACGAAAATCAGGATAAGCCTCTTACAAATTCTTCTCGGTTTTGTAATCCCCCGATCCAAGCGCCTCCTCGTTAACAAGTCAATAATCCGCTACCCAATCCACTCTCTTGACTGCACGGTTCGAGCTAAGTATATTTTAAGTTTCACTTATGAAAAACCTTTCGGAGATCAACCATTGCAAACCAAATCCAGAGGCTTATTGGTGTCCAAAATGCAAAGCGCACAACCAATTCCGAATTCATTCAAGCTACGATTCTCATCATGGTTCCTGGGACCATTGTTTCTGTTGCAGGCACTGTGAAACATCAATGTATATTCCCAAAGATGCCTTTTTTGCCCTTAAGCTTATTCTGAGCCTTTCTATTGTTTGTATAGTAGGAGGAATTGCTTTCCCATACTACGGATTGAATTACGCGCTCTGGGCAACCGGGGGGTTTTGTTTGCTTCTAACCTTTTTTGTTATGAGAAGACCGATGCAGTGGTCTGGCTTCAACTCCTTTCAAAGCGCCTATTCCGAGCAAACCTTAATGGAAAAAGCGCTAGGTCACCCATGCCAACCTACCTATTACGAAGGCGATTCTTTCGATTTTTGGGCGGAGCAATTCCTCACTTCGGATGAAGTTCAAAGGCTCAAGGAAAAATATGGAGAAGCGAAGAAAGATCGAGAGATTGCTACGCTAGAAAGTTCGAAAAAAGCCTCCAAGCTCAAGCCTTTTTACATAGCGTTGTTTTATGCCATAGGATTGACGGCTCTGATTTTTTACTTTCACAAACTCGGTATGTTTTCTCAGTTGTCAGATCATTGGTGACCCTCCGATTGAAGACATGCAAGGAGAAGCAAGGGGTTGTCAGGGGGGTTAGTATTTGACTAATTTGCCGTCCTTGAAGTTTTCGCGGTGTTCTATCGTCCCGTCTTCGTTGTACTCGATAAGAAGCCCGTCCTCCTTGCCGGGGAGGAGTGGATCAGCTTGATTTGTTTTCCGATTCTTCTCTCGGTCGGGTTAGCTCTTCTTCCTGCGACAAGATTTCGTCGTTCGGCTCGCCGCATCTCCTGCAGAAAGTAAGGTTTTCGAGCGGATGCTTTTGCCCGGACAAGTATTTCAATCCCTCCCATGCGGCCCGAATTTTGTTCAAGGGATTGAAGTGCTCAAGCAAGCTTCTCGGGCTGAGGTTGGCTCCTAAACCAAAGAGGGAAAGCAATTTCGGATGCGGATTCCCACTAAAGGATCGTCCACATTTCGGACATGCGGTGAATCCCTTCTCTTGGAACGTTTTTCTGCGTTTTTCATAAATCCACCCAAGAAAGCGCTTCATGAATAGCGTGATGACATAAATGCCCGCCAGAGAGCCCAGTAAGAGAACAATCGCGACCAGAAGGGTCAAAAGCATCCCTCCGTCGCCAAAATGATAATCTAAAATGTCTTCATTTGGCAGATGCATGACCCCGTTTCGATCCTGTGGCTTTGAATCTGCAACGGTTTGCTCCCCCCACCCCACCATGAACAGACTAGCAAACAGAGCGAACAGGAATCCTTTCATCCCCCGATCCAAGCGCCTCTTTGGACGAGGGTCAAGGGGTTGGGGGTTGTCCTAAACTTGTTCGCTTTCCTTTGTACCGTTGTATTGATAGGTAAAATTGACTAGAGATGGATTGTATAGATCCTAGAATTTCAAATATCCATAACCATGCCCTATTCACTCGAAGTCCACTTTGACGACAGTACCAACGCCACGATTCAAAATATGTGGAAAAAAATATCGGAAAACAAGATTCCCTGCCGTGCTTTTGAGAAAAAATTCACGCCACACCTGACCTTGGTCTACGGTGAAATAAGCGGAGAGAAAAAAGTGAATTGGGATTTTTTAAAAGGCCAGAAAAGATTTGAAATCAATTTTGAACACCTGGCTTTTTTTGAAGACCGGGGCGTATTCTTTCTCTCCCCGGAAAAATCAAAACCACTTACCAAACTCCACAGTTTGCATGATGCCAATGCCGGGTTTTCTTCCATGAACAAATTTTACCGCACTGCCAAATGGGACCCTCATTGCTCGCTCGCCAGCCGGCTCACACCCAAACAGGTTCATCGCTGCGCTTCACTCTTTGATGATTTCAAGTTACCTTTCAAAGCCACTTGCATCTCCTCTCATTTGGTAAAGTATCCCGATCCGGTAATCCTATCCTCCTTCGAGTACGAAACACAGTAGGATTGCTTTCATCTCCCGACCCAAGCGACTCTTTTCTTTGGGCGAGGGGTCAAGGGCGAAGGGTTGTCAGGGGTTATTCCTCGACTGGTTCGCCGTCTTTGTAGGTGACGCTAAACTTTCCGCTCCGTGCTCTGGTCCAACCCACAAACCCATTCCCGTCCTCTACTTTGGTCTCGAGACACTCATCGCCGTTGTCTTTCCAAGCAACCGCAGACATGAGCTTGCCGGCCTTGAAGTTTAATTCCTTTTCCTTCTGCCCGTTCCTGTGCCAGTAAAAGGAAAGCCCGTCCGGCTTGCCGTCCTTGTATTGGAGCAATGCTTTAACGTCCCCATTCGAGTGCATGGTCTTCTCCCATCCTGAGTATGGCGTTTGCTCGTCTACACCGTAGCTTAGGGTCTCGCCGTTCTTTTCACGGTACTCAAGGATAAGAGTCGCCTCAGCGAGAACCTTGTCAACGGTCTCCGGATCGTCAAAATCAGTGGCTTTAAGTGAATCGAGAGGATCGACGGGATCAGAAGGGGTGGACGATTCCCCACACCCAACCATGAGCAGGGCGACAAACAGAGCGAGTAGTTTAGCTTTCATCCTCGGATACAAGAGCCTCTTTGGTCGAGGGTCAAGGGCTTGGTGGGGAACCTGTTCCTTTCACTTGGATCCGAGCTCCGTCTTGGCGGAGTCGTTAGCGAGGAGTCTCTTTGCTTCCTTGAGAAGGAAGTCGATTTTGGTAAAGGGCTCGAAACTGACGTCCTGCCAGCGGACGTCCCCCGAGGCATCGACGAGAAAGGTACCGTGGAGGGGAACTTTTTCGAAATCGTCATAGGCCCGGTAGGCCCGAAAGGTGGAAAGTTCGGGATCGGCGACGAGGGGGAAGGGAATGGAATCGCCTCCTTTTTCGTAGGCGGCGAGGGCTTTGGCTAGTTCGGACTGGGACTCGGTACTGACGGCGACGATCTCGAGGCCCGCTTTACGAAAGGCGTCCACCTTGGGCGCGAGGGCCTGGAGTTGCTCGACGCAATGGAGACAACCGAAACCGAGGTAGAAGACCACGACGACGGGACGACCTTGATAGTCGGCGAGCGAGATGTGCTTACCGATGGAATCGGGAAGTTTCCACGGAGACGCTTGAGCAGGTTTCCAGCGGAAGGGTCCAAGGGCGTCGAGGTCGGGAAAGGGGTTCTCAGCGGGCTCGTCGGGGTTCGGCTTAAGCTTGGGGCGCCAGTCCTCTTGCAAACCCAGGCGTTCGGCGATGGGAGCGAGGCGAGAGAAGATGGGAGAGGTGAGGTCGGCAGCTTG
>Ga0315321_10002664_pt1 | contig 13826 bp, 13 predicted proteins | sample M180m21515metaG_FD_203464 | JGI IMG/M metagenome (GOLD analysis project Ga0315321, IMG submission 203464) | Ammonia-oxidizing marine archaeal communities from Monterey Bay, California, United States - M1 80m 21515 | ecosystem: Environmental > Aquatic > Marine > Intertidal zone | place: USA... | reverse complement strand
CATCTCGCCACTTTTTCCTTGGATGTCACGCCGGCAATCACGCACACTTTGCGGGTCGATGGTGATTGAATTTCAGTTTTCCGGGCAATCCATCGGGGGCAATCACCCCTGCTTTATTATTGCCGAGGCGTGTGACAACCACTTGGGCGACATGAACGCCGCCCGCGAAATGGCCCGGCGCGCCAAAGCCGCGGGGGCTTGCGCGGTGAAATACCAGCACCATTTGCCCGATGAGGAAATGCTGCCCGATCTCCCGATGTCGGATAACTTCGCTGCGGAAGAGCCGCTCTATACTTTCCTACAAAAATATGCGCTCACCCTCGATCAACACACTGAGCTAAAAAAGTTTTGTGAAGAGGAGGTCGGCATCACTTATCTGTGCACCCCCTTCAGCTACCAAGCCGCCGCCGAACTGAACCCCCTGGGCGTGGGCGGGTTCAAAATAGGCTCCGGAGAAATGACGGATCTGCACTCGCTGCTGCGCATCGCCGATTTTGGCAAACCCATGCTCGTCTCCACCGGCATGTGTGAATGGAAGGAAATCGACCGCACCTATCACGCATTGCGCGGGAAAAACACCCCGCTGGCCCTGCTCAGTTGCGTGAGCGAATACCCACCAGTCTACGAAGACATCAATTTGGATGTCATCACCAAAATGCAAGCGCGCTATCCCGAGGCAGTCATTGGCCACTCGGATCACACCCCAGACTTGTTCACCTGCTACGCCGCCGTGACCCTCGGTGCCAAGATCATCGAGAAACACGTCATCCTCGACAAAACCCAACCCGGCCCCGATCGTGAAGTATCGATTAACTTCGAGGAACTGACCGAGTTGGTGGACGGCATCCGCAAGATTGAAGCCGCCCGGGGTAGCGAACGCAAAGTTCATGTTAAAGAAGCCGCCGTGCGTACCTGGGCATTCCGCTACGCGGTGCCGCGGATTGCACTGGCCAAGGGCACCACGCTCACCAGCGAAATGATCGATACAGACCAGCTGACCACCAAACGCACCGGCCAACCGCGGGGCGTGAGCTCCCATCAACTGCCCGAAGTGGTGGGCCGCACACTGAACCGCGAACTCGCGGCCAACGAACCGCTGCTTTGGGCCGATCTTAACGAGGCATGAAACTGCTTTTCCTAAATGGCTCGCGGGGGGAGTGGGGTTACATCCAGCCGCTGGTCGACATCTGTCGCGACCAATCCATCGACTACACGATCTGCGCCACCAACATGGTGCTGCTGCCCGGCTACGGATCGCTCATCAAGGACATCCGCGCGCAGGGATACGAGGTCTGCGATGAAATTTTCATGTCTTTGGAAGGCCACAACCACACCACCATGGCCAAATCCCTCGCCGTATTCATGACCTCCTTCGTGGACACACTTCGGCGAGAAAAACCCGACTGGGTCATCCTTTCCGGTGATCGGGGCGAGCAGCTCATGGGCGCCATCGCCTGCGCCTACACTTACACCCCCGTGGCCCACATTCAGGCAGGCGAACTCTCTGGCAACATCGACGGTGTGTCGCGCCATGCCATCGGCAAATTCGCCCACCTTCATTTTGCCGCCAACGCCGACGCCGCCGAGCGCCTTCAAAAACTCGGCGAGGAAGATTTCCGCATCCACAACGTGGGGCATCCCGCGCTCGACCCCATTGCCAAGGGCTGCGTGAGCGACCCGGCCGAATTAAAAAAACACCACGGTCTCAACTCCGAAGCCCCCTATTTCCTGGTTGTCCTGCATCCGGTCACCGAGGACTACGAACAAGCCGACACTCAAGCCGCGGCATTAATGGAAGCACTTGGTCAATTTGAGCAGGAGAAAATCTGGATTCTTTCCAACAACGATGCCGGTGCCTCCCGTGTGCGCGACCACGTGCTGCGCCACCGCACCGCCGACATTCACCTATTCGAAAACCTACCGCGCGAAGATTTCCTCGGGTTTATGAAAGGTGCCCAGTGCATGGTGGGCAACTCCAGTGCCGGTCTGCTTGAGGCACCCACGTTTCATTTGCCCGCCATCAACATCGGCCGCCGCCAACATCGCCGCGTGCAGGGCCAAAATGTCATCAATACCTTATTCGAACCCGCCGCTATTTCAGCCGCCATTAGACAGGGATGCGACCCGGTTTTTCACCAATCGCTCACCACCACCACCAACCCGTACGGTGACGGGCATTCCGCAGAAAAAATTATTTCCGTCCTCAAACAAACCCAAGCCGATGATCAACTGCTCATAAAGCGCCTCACTTACTGACCATGGAATCTGAGAACCTCACCCCATACCTCACCACCGAGACTGCCACCCTCCTTGAGGCTGCACGGGTCATTCGCGGCAATTATGCCCGCACCGCCGTGGTGGTGGATGATTTCGAAACACGTAAAGTGCTGGGTGTCATCAGTGAGGGCGACATTCTTGAGGCCTCACTGCAGGGCGTGGACGTGCACACTCCCATCACCGAATTTGTGAACCACAGCTTCACCTACCTACACGAAGCCGATGAAACCGCCGCGCAGCAACGCTTCGCCCAACACGGCTTCGGCCTGATTCCCGTGGTGGACGATCAAATGCAACTGCAGCACGTTTACACCATGCTGCGGAGTTTTCGGAAAAGCATGGGAATCGAATGAGCCTCGACCTCATCATCGTCATTCCCGCCCGGGGCGGTTCCCAACGCGTGCCGCGAAAAAATCTCGCCGTGCTCGGTGGTCGGCCGCTCATTGATTACAGCTTTGATCTCCTGCGCAAAACCAATCTGACCAAACGAGCATGGATCTCCACCGAGGACGAGGAAATCGCCGCCCACACCCGCGCCGCAGGCTTGCAAGTCATCGATCGCCCCGCCGAATTGGCCGGCTATGACACCCCCACCGAGGCGGTCCTGCTCCACGCGCTCGACACGCTGGAGCACCAGCCCGACTGGATCATGACCCTCCAGCCGACCAACCCCTTCCGCACCCAAGAAACTCTGCTCAAAGTGATTGCCGCTGCTAAGTCCGCGCCCGACACCGTTGATTGCATTTTGACTGTCACGCCCACTCTGGGAGATTTTTGGCGGAAAGAAGCGGGGCAACTTCAGCGATTGTTTCCGGATGCCCCCCGCTCCCAGCAAGCCCGCCAAGCCGCCGGCCTTGGGTTGCTCGAGGAAAACAGCGCCATTTACCTGACCCGCACCCAAGCCCTGCTTCACGCCGAGACCGGCAACCCAATCGCCCCAATCTTGGGCCGTGCCGTGCATGGTGTTGAAATCGGCCGGAAAGAAGCGTGGGACATCAATACTCCCGAAGATTTACGCCTGGCCGAAGCCATGCTCAAACCCCGCGCAAACGCTGCCACAAAGCGAGATCCAGCCTCGGGGCACCGCGCCAAATCCTGGCATCCTCAGCCCGATTGATGGTTTCATTCAACTCAGCGTAAGTTCGGCCAATGCGATCAGCGGCAGAATGCTCCTCCCAATTTGCCTTTCGATTGCGAAACTCGGGCATTACGATTTTATGCTCCACAAATTCCTCAATAGCCGCCCCGTTGTCAAACAGGGTTTCATACCTCAAGGTGAGCAAGTCAAATTCGTGCGACCGATGCCATGAATCAAGATTCTCCGCCAGCTTCATGGTATCCCGATCCTGCCATTGCGGATGCAAGGCGGGATCGCTGTGGAGATGAAGATAATGTTGATCCACAAACCGCTGGCCCTTCAGATCCACCGAGCACGCGATGTTCATGGGATTGCCGAACAGGTAGATGAATTTAAACACGCCCGGGTATGCCCGCGCGGGGGCGTAGTCATGAGTCTTAAACACCTTGTGCTTCCAACGCCGCGTCACATCCAAATCCGTCACCCAAGTGTACTCATAGCCAAATGCCTCCGCCAAAACACGGGTCACCAGAGAAGTCCCGCAACGGCCCAATCCGGCTGCAATGAAAATTGGCTTTTGTTTCACGTTAGAAAATCCAGCACCTTCCCCCACCTCGTTGCCATAGAGGCCCACAAATACATAGTCCCGCCAATCCAGTTACGATCGGACAACACTCTCTCACAACCTCCTCATGCGCGAGAACCCTACAAGGTTGCTTCAGCGGGGTCAACAAATCCCCCTTGCCAACCTTGCCGAAGCACGGGCAGCATGGCCGCGCGCTTTGGGTCAATCATTCACCATCCTTCATTCTGAAGCCTCCACTGGTTGGGGCGGGCAGGAAATTCGGGTTTTCACGGAAATGGAAGCCATGCGAAAGCGCGGACATCGGCTGCATCTGGCGGCACCCGCCAACAGCCGGATCTTTCACGAGGCTCGCGAGGCTGGTTTTGATCCGCGGGAACTCAACTCCAAACGCATCCTGTTTCCGTTCGCTATCTTGAAACTAGCCCGCGCCTTGCGTCTCCACAAGGTGCAGGTGGTCAATCCCCACAGCTCCGCCGACGGCTGGATCGCTGGATTAGCCGGGAGGCTGGCGCGCGCGCCGCTGATTATCCGTTCACGCCATATTGAAGTGAGCTACCCCAACAGGCGCACCAGTCGTTTGGTATACGGCACGTTGCCGCACCATGTCATCACCACCAGCGATCGCATTTCAACAGGACTGATTGACCGGTTGCGCCTCAATCCGGATCATGTACAATGCATTTCCACTGGAATTGATCTGGAAAAATTTGATACCAAGATGGTTGGAACACTTCATCAGGAGTTGGGATTGGGTTCAGAGGTGCCGCTGGTGGGTATGGTTTCAGTGATTCGCAGCTGGAAGGGGCACGATTATTTTGTGGAAGCAGCCAAAATTGTGGCAGCCCGGTTTCCCACGGCTCACTTCGTGGTCGCGGGTGGCGGCAATGACAAACGTCTTGAGAAAATCCGCCGCTGGGTAAATGAGGCGGGGTTAAAAGATTGCTTCCATCTACTGGGCCACCGCACGGATGTGCCCAACCTGTTGGCCTCTTACTCCGTGTTAGTCCTGCCCTCAACAGGGCATGAAGGCATTCCGCAAATCATTCTCCAAAGCCACGCCATGGCTTGCCCCGTGGTGGGCACCACGGCGGGCGGAATCCCCGAGGTGGTGGCCGATGAAAAAACAGGGCTGTTGGTTCCACCCAAAGATTCCCAGACACTCGCTACGGCCATTCATCGCCTGCTTGGAAACAAGACCTTCCGGAACGAGATGGCCACGCGAGGCCAAGCGATGGTGAAAGCAAACCACAGCCAAGCGCATATGTGCCAACAGCTTGAGGCGCTTTATCAGCGATACTTGTCCGGCAACAGAGAGTGAAGCCGGTCCAATTGTTCGCGCAGGCGCTTCAGGCAATAAGTCCAGTTGTCCTTGTTTTTCCAGCCTTCAATTCCAGCAGTTAGCACTAAGGCTTCGCCTCCAACTTGAAGGGCCAAATTCCGAAAGCTCGCGCTCCATCCCTCCACATCCGTTCCCGGCCGCACGATGACAGCAAGAGCATCGCGGGTGTAGAGCATATTGGTGAAAGCCTGCCCATGAGGCCCAAAGATTACCCGGGCGGAACGAAATAATACCACCTGTTCGGCGGAGGAATAATCCTTCAGGTCAACCGGCTCCATTTCTGGCCAAACCTCCCGGCAGGCTTGAAACACCTCCGCCTCATTCAATAACGCCCGATGAGTTGCTCCCTTGCGGGAAAGGAAAAGGCAGCGATCGGCCCTTTCCGTAGCGGCCGGGGCGAATAAACCCCGCATTTCCCGATAGGTTTTGGCGGCCACCAAATTGCCCGGTCCATGGAAAAACGGAATATATTCCAGCCCCCGACAATGCAACGTGCCCGGCGTGCCCTCCAGCAACCGCTCTGATCCGAAGCCCAATCGCTCCAAATAAAACCGCTGCCAATGGAGGTGGCCAGTGGCCAACAGGAGCTTCACTTCCGGGTTGGCCAACAGACGATCCCGCGCCGCCATCAATCGCGGCAAATGCTGTAACACAAAATGGCCATGGCTTTCGTGGTTGTTTCCGGTCAGGTGAAAAACCGGTCTATCCACTTTGCGTGCCAGCAAGGGAACCGGCCGGCGAACCTTTCGCAGTTTGATTCGATTGACCTCATCACACACCGACACCATTTTGCGTGATGCTTGAAAAATGTAGCCCTGATCCCCAACCACGCTGACTTGATCGAAATTAAATGACTTAACCGGTGAATATTGGATCGTATTCTGAACAGAAGATTTTCGATTGTAAAACCGTTCCTCCAAACTGACGTCCAACTTTTCCGAACCGCCTTCGGCGAGTTGAGCCGCGCGCGGCAATTTTGTTTCATCGAGCGACTGAACAGGGAACACTGGATTCACGATGGCCGCATATGCATCGTGAACCTTTCGTTCCAGGTACATTGACCAAGTTGCGTCCTTCATTGCGTCAGGATACTTCGCTGTCGCTTGTATTCACGCCCCTCAAGCAATTGTTGAAAAATATTCCACCGTCCTGGGCAACCCCTCCTCCAACTCAACCTTCGGTTTCCATCCGAATTGCGATCGCGCCAGAGTGATGTCCGGCTGGCGTTGCTTGGGGTCATTTTCGGGGTGCATTCGGGGGCCGTAGGTGTTGAAGATGCGCGCGCCCACGCGCTTGGCGAGTCCGAGCATGTTGATGGCGCCGTGCACGCTGGTCTTGGTGGTTTGCACGGGGTCATGCTGGTAATGGATGGGCGAGGCGGGGCAGGCGAGATTGTAAATTTCATCGACCTCAACATACTGCGGAAAAGTCACGTCGTGCCGCTGCAACTCGAAGTGGGGATGCTTGAGCAGATGCGCAATGTTGGCGCGGCGGCCGGTGAAAAAATTATCCACGCACAGCACCTCGTCGCCCGACTCAATCAGGCGTTCGCACAAATGCGAGCCGAGGAATCCAGCCCCGCCGGTGACTAGCACACGTTTGTTGTCCCACTTGCTCATTGGCGCGACCAGCAAATCAGATTTTATGCGGCGGCGTCAATGGATTGTTCGCAGATTGCGTTGTAAAGTGCCTCATAGTCGGCTGCAACTTCGGGCCAGGTGCGCGGGGAATGGTATTCGCCAGGTGGGTCGATCAGTAAATCGCGAGCGGCTTGGATCCATTGCTCTTTTGAGGAGGTGTGGGGTAGCACGCGTCCGGCGGTGCCCACCTCCGTCGCTGCTCCGGTGGCCTTGGAAGCGAGTACGCCGATGCCGCGCGCCAAGGCTTCGGGCACGACCATTCCGTAGGCTTCAAGTTTGGCAGGGTGAATCAGGAGCCGGATGCGTTTGTAAAAGTCCGCAGGGTCATCTATCCATCCGAGCGATTCTACGCGATCTTCAATTCCCGTGAGGAGATGCTGGATTTCAACCGGTGGGACGCCTGCGATGATCAATTTGGCTTCAGGAATGGCCTGAAGAATTTCGAGCACGCGGCGCAATCCTTTGCGCTCCCATTCGCGGCCGATGAAACCGAGGACGGGAGCGGTTACAATTGGGAATGGGGGTTCAATGGGTGCCACTCCGGGCGAGATGTGCGGGGCGAGTTTGTAGGATTGCTTTGGATGTGCGCCCAAAAGTTGTTCCCGCACTAAATTTGAAACGGCCACCATTTGTTTCAAACGGCTTGAATTCATCACCCGTTTTTCCAGCCAGCGGTTGAGGTGCCAAGTCGGATCGAGGCGCTTGTGCCAAGCCCAGGATTCGCCCGCGCCGTGGACGGTGGAATGGAAGGTGCCTACCTCGGCGCAAGTGACGAATTCATGGCTGTGCCAAATATCGCCGGACTGAAAGTGCTGTTGCCAATATTTGGCTACTCTTTGGCTGAACCGAAAATGATGCCGCCAGCGGGGAAATGGATTGGTGCCACCCAAGGCTTCCACGGTGACGTTTGGCAGCGCCTCGCTCTCCTCCGTTTCGCATACCACGTGCACCGGCCGCCCGTTGGTCGCCAAGGTGCGGGTGAGTTGCCAAGCGTAGGTTTCCATCCCGCCGACGGGGCCAAAGCGGCGGACGATTTGTACGACCCTCATTATCAGTCGCCGTTGAGATGCTGATCCAATCCACGAGCACATTTCACCCGGCGCTCCTTGAGCGTAGTCAACAGTCGGCCGTGATTGGAGGGCAGTTCATCGCGCGAGATTTCCCGATGGTTGAGGTGGTGAATAATGGCGCGGCCATAAACGAGTTTGCGATGGCGGCCCATATGATATAGGCGGTTGCCTAGGTCGGAATCTTCCAAGCCCCAGCCTTCGTATTCCTCATCAAAGCCATTCACCTCAATGAGATCCGCGCGCCACATACCCATATTGCAGCCGATGATGCCGCGCTGGGCTTGGTCATGCCGCATAAAAGGCATCGGCCAACGCACGCCCTTGAACAGTCCACTCGCCCGGCCGCGCAGCCACCAATTGAAAAACCCCGATCGGCTCGGCTGGAAACTGGGCGAAAATTGTTCGCGAATAAAACTTCGCCGCCCCTGCACCCACCAGCCGGACTCCGCCAGTTGGGAGTGGTCGGCAATAAACCGGCGATGCGGAACACAGTCGCCATCCAACAGCACGATGTAATCTCCCCGTGCCTCGGCGATGGCTTGGTTGAGGATTTTGGTTTTCCGAAACCCAGAATCTTTATGCCAAAAATGCCGCAGCGATGACGGCAACTGTACAGTCAACTTTTGTACCACCTCGCGAGTCAACTCATCGGAACCATCATCGGCTAAAATAAGTTCTTTCGGCGGCATCACTTGCTCCGCCACGCCCGTCAGCACCTTACTCAATGCGCCGGGCCGGTTGTAGGTGCTAATGATGAGGGATATGTTCGGGATAGCCATTTTATTCACCACGCGGCTGCCCCTTACGGTTCAGCTCGGCCAGCTTCGCGTATTTGTAAAAAACACCCTCAAAGTTGCTGAAGGCAATAATGAACCCGGGCAGACCGTCGAGGAAACCCAGTTTCAAAATATACATTTTCAAAAACATCGCCGACGCGTGCACCAACGCCCCCAAGCCGGAAGTGCGGCGACCGGTGCGCGCCAATTTCTCGGCGCTCAGCGAGGAGTAGCGATTCGCCTTCACCAGCACTTCAGAAAGATTGTGAAAGGGAATTTGCTCGATCGCACATTTCATTTCCGCCAATCGCCCGTCCAGCTCGTAGCCCTCGTGCACGAGGTCCGCGGCCGGAAAAGTCATCTTGCCACGGCGAAACAATTGCGGTTGGCGGTAGTCCGGATAAAATCCGCTGAACCGAATCGGCTGACCCATAAAAAAATTGCGGCGCGGCGTGTGGTACGCATCGGCGGCGTTGTCAGAATTGATGATTTTCAGAATTTCATCCCGCGCCTCCGGCGTGCAACGTTCGTCCGTATCCAAGCTGAAAATCCAATTATGCGTCGTGTGCTCAATGCCCGCGATGCGCAGCTTCCCGAAGCCCTCAAAATCAATCTGCACCACGCGCGCCCCGTGCTTTTCAGCGATCGCCCCAGTACGATCGGTGCTGTGCGAATCAATCACCACAATCTCGTCTGCCCACTGTGCGCTCTCCAATGCCAGGCCGATATTGGCCTCGGAATTGTAGGCAAGGATGAAAATTGAAATTTTTTGGCTCATGATTCTTTTTGCGCCGTTGGTGCCGCGCCGTACACGCCCGCCAACAGGGCGAAAAGCATACCCTCACGGGAGTCTAAAATAAAGGAATTGAAGCAGCACCCCACCGATAGCCACACCACCATGCCCTGTGCCAGCCAACGTTCCATTCCCTCCCAGCGGGAGGCGGCCCGCCACAGGGCCCATAAGAGAGCCACCAAAATCCCCAAGCCCACCAAACCAGATTGCACGCCAACCATCAGATATTCGTTGTGCGGATTGCTGGTAACTACCTGTTTCGTGCCCGCCACGTGCTCGGCATATTTTTCATGGAACCGCCCCGTGCCGTGGCCCAGCACTGGCGCTTGGCTGAAGAGTGTGAGGCTGTTGCGATAAAATTGCAGACGTTCGCCGGTGGGCGTGAAGGTGGTTTTCCCGTTCAATATTTCTTGCACGGCTTTCACATCCTCTTGGGTGGCGGTGCGAAACATCGGCGAAACCGCAAACGCAAATGCCACGACGACAACGAGACCACCAGCCATTACCGCGAGCTTGGCGCGACGCATTGTTTGCAAACCGAAGAGCAATCCCAACGACAGCACGAGCACTACGCCGGTGGAGGAATCTACAAGAAAAAATAAATTCACCAGCACCAGTGCCAGCAGCGCAAGGATGCCGTTCATCCCGGTTTTGCGATGGTAGTGCAGCAACCAAAACGCCAGCCATGCCATCAACGCTCCTTGAGTGAGACTACTGGAAATGATGGGCATACCGCGTTTCATCGGCAACATTCCCGCCGCTTGCATGAAGCTGAATTGCATGGCGAGCATGATGCCGATGGCGAGGGCGGTCACGGCTCGCGTACGATTGGGCAGGGCGGAGGCGAGGCCCATATAAATAATGATCAGTGCGAGCTCGCGATATTTTTTCCAGATGCCGAAGGCTTCGCTGCCGCCGCCGTAGATGGCCGCCACACCGAGCCACGCGAACAGCACCACGCACAACAGCGCCACGCGGTTTTCGCGCAGCAATTTTGGCACATCCCGCCAGCCACGCAGCATCAGCCACGACACCACTGCCAGTGCCGGAAATACGCCAGTGCACAGTGCGTTGGAAAGCGGGATAGTGAAGCCAATCAGGACGAGACTGATTTCGCCAAGGCGTTCGCCGCGGGTTTGCCACGGGTGGGTTGGGGGTTGGGTCGTCACTCCTTAGCGGATTGGTGGAGGTTTTGCACCTATTTTTCAAGTCAAATTCCGTGCGTGGTTGCTTTTCGCGCGCTGCGAACTACGCTGTGTGGATGCACGTTTTACTTGTTTTTCTTACCACAGCCTTGGCAGCGCACGCGGCGATTCAGCAGCATTTCGGGCTGCGTCACGTCAATCAATTCACCGTCACTTCAAGCGGTAAAACGGTGGCGGTCTATGGCGCGGTGAATGGGACGGACACGGTTCTGCTCACGCATCACCGGCGGGATGCTCACGGAAAGTTGGCGGGCGCAATCGTTGCGCCGGAGGCGGAGCGCGTGCACTTTGAAAAGGCGCGCGAGTTTTGGACGGGGTTTGCGAAGAAGCGGTTTCATTATTACGCGCAACAATCCACGAAGGTGCCGGTGGAACCGATCGCCGTGCAGCGGTGGGTGAAGGAGGGCGACGTGGTGACGGTGGGCAAGGTGCGGCTGAGAGTGCTGGCCACGCCGGGGTTCACGCGCGGGGCGGTGTCGTACGTGGGCACGGTGGACGGCCAGCGCGTGGCTTTCACGGGGGATTTGATTATGGGCGATGGAAAGATTTTTGATTTGTATAGTTTTCAGGATGCCATCCCGGAGGCGAAGGTGGGCGGCTATCACGGCTACGGAGGACGGTTGGCGGACTTGATTTCAAGCCTTCAAAAATTGCGCGCGACGAATTTGGATGTGATCTATCCCGCGCGCGGGCCGGTCATCCGTAAGCCAAACGCGGCCATCGATCAGCTGATCGCCCGCGTGCGCGCGCTGTATCGCAACTATCTTTCCACCAACGCGTTGCACTGGTATTTCAAGGAGGAGCGCATGCGTATTTGTGGTGAGCGCGTGTTGGGCAAGGGCGCTAAAATTGAGCTGATGCCCTATTGTCTGCACGTGAAAACGCCGGAGTGGATTATCGAATTTTCCACTAGCCGCATCATTGTGGCGGATAACGGTCACGGGTTTCTTCTGGATTGCGGTGGGCAACGGCAGTTGGATTTCGTGAAAGATTTGGTGGCCCGTGGCGTGGTGAAAAAAATCGACGGCATTTTTCTCACACACACGCACGATGACCACTCACAAATGGTGAAAGCGGCGGCCGAGTTTTTCAAATGCCCCGTGTACGCCACCACCGAGTACGCCGACGTGGTGGAAAACCCCGGCCGTTATCTGATGCCCGGCCTCACCGAACACGCGGTGCCTCGCGTGATGGCGATGGAGGATGGCGCGAAACTGAGATGGAACGAGTACGAGTTTACGTTTCGTTTTTTCCCGGGCCAAATGTTTTACCACGGCGCGTTGCTGGTGCACCGGCCCAAGTCGAAGCCGGTGTTTTTTATTGGCGACTCGTTTGCGCCCTCGGGCATTGATGACTATTGCCTGCTCAACCGCAATCTCGTTCATCCCGATGCCGGCTACAATCGGTGCTTCAAAATTATCCGCGCGTTGCCCAAAGACACGTGGCTCATCAACCAGCACGTGCCGCATGTGTTCCGCTTTTCTGAAAAAGAACTGACGTTTCTCGAAACGCGCTACGCCGATCGCACACGGATTTTGCGCGAGCTGCTCCCGTGGGATGATCCGAACTACGGCATCGATGAACGATGGGCCACGTTTTATCCGTACGTCACCACGCTGCGCCCCGGCGAAACGCGCGAGGTGGAGGTGAGGATTATCAACCATTCGCCGGTAAAGCGGAAGTTTATGGTCACCCCGCGTACCCGGCGCGGCGTGCTGATTTTGAGCGATGCAAAATCCATCACGCTCGCCACGCGCGGCGAAGGCTCGGTGAAGGTGAAAATCCGCGTGCCGAAAAAGCCCGGCGTGTATGTCATCACCGCCGATGTGGATTCCAAAGGTATGCACTTCCGCGATTGGGTGGAAGCGGTGATTGAGGTGAAGTGATTTGTGCTGCCGGCATCTTGCTGGCAGTACGTTGAGGCTTCTGAAATCCGCCTGTTTCCGCTATAAACCGCGCCAGTGAACCCCCTTCGAGTCATTACCTTGGCGTGGTTTTGCGCGACGACTTCTGGCGTGGCGCATCCCATTTCAATGAGCAACACCCTCGCTGATTGCCGCGAGGACGCCGTGATGGTTACGCTTCGCGTGATGCTTGAGGACCTCGTGCTTTTCCACGGGCTCAAGGCGAATAGCGACACAATCTTCAACGCCGACGACCTGCGCGCAGCCGCCAAAAAGCACGAAGCATTTTTGCTGAAACATTTCTCCGTGCGTGATGGAGAAGGGCAATCGCTCGAAGGCACGGTGGTTAGCCGCGATGATTCCGCCATCCTGGATGAAGGCGTACGGCTGGAGGATTTGATGAAACTCATCGCCGTGTACGAACTCAGGTTCACCCCCGCAAAACCCAAACCGGCTTTCCTCACCTTCACCCAAAACTTTGGAGGCGCGAAATCCGTGGTGCCCTCCATTATGGAATTTATGGCGCTGCAAACTGGCGTGTGGATTGAAAAACCCGTGCAACTCCAGCCTGGCCAGCCGCACACCGTGGCACTGGACTGGGACAATCCACCCGACGAAGCCCCACAAAACTGGCGTGAGCTACGCAAGAAACGCGCCGAGGAATTCCAGAAACGCCTCGGCATCACGAGTTACAGCGGGCTGTACTCGTACATTTATTTGACCGACCGCGAAGTGCGCCACGAAATTTTGGTACCACTACTCACCTTCGAAAAATGGCTACCGATCGCCCGCGCCAATCCGGAATTTCTCGAAGTCGCTGAACAGGAAGCCGCGCACCAAAAAGTTGCCGAATGGTTTCGCGACCGCAACCCCGTGGAAATCGACGGCTTGCCCGTGAAGCCCATTCTGCAGCGACTGCAGTTTTTCGGCCTGGATATCAGCGACTTTGCGCAGAACGCCGAACCTCACCGCGTGAGCGCCTATCAAGCGCGGCTCGGCATCATTCTGAAATACCCCACCAAGGCCCCGCCCAATCGCGTGCGTTTGACGTGGGATTCCTTCCACGAAGCCGCGCCTTTCCTTCGCTCGGTGGTGTACGACCACAAAAAAGATCCAACCGAGGAATTCTTCGTGCGCGACCAACCGCGCTGGGAATGG
>Ga0315321_10002663_pt1 | contig 13826 bp, 10 predicted proteins | sample M180m21515metaG_FD_203464 | JGI IMG/M metagenome (GOLD analysis project Ga0315321, IMG submission 203464) | Ammonia-oxidizing marine archaeal communities from Monterey Bay, California, United States - M1 80m 21515 | ecosystem: Environmental > Aquatic > Marine > Intertidal zone | place: USA... | reverse complement strand
TGACAACCCACAAACCAAGGGTGATTCGGAATCTCGACCACTTCGACTAACATGCCATCTTCAGATTTACCTGTTAGCTTGAGCCCTGCTTTCTGCAGCACTTCTAAATAGTCGTTATTGAATTCATAACGATGACGATGCCGCTCTTTTACGCTCGTAGAGCCGTAGCAATTGAAGGTAGTGGACCCCTTTTCGACGCGGCAAACCTGCGCGCCTAGGCGCATAGTGCCGCCAAGGTCTGAGTCCTCGTCACGAAATTCAACCTTCCCTTGAGAAGTGGTCCACTCGCTAATAAGTGCAATAACAGGATTATCACAGCTCGGCGCAAATTCGGTGCTATGCGCATCTTTTAGCCCTGCGACATTGCGCGCGTATTCGATTACCGCCACCTGCAAGCCAAGACAAATACCAAGATAAGGGATTTTATTTTCGCGCGCATATTGCACCGTCATTATTTTGCCTTCGACACCGCGCTCGCCGAATCCGCCTGGAACCAATATCGCATCCATTCCCTTGAGAATATCCGTGCCTTTGTCGAGCACATCGGCGGAATCGATATAGGTCACTTTTACTTTTGTGCGAGTCTTGATGCCAGCATGGGTAATCGCCTCGTTAAGCGATTTATAGGCATCCAGCAACTCCATGTATTTGCCAACCATTGCGAGATGAACCTCGCGCTCAGGATGCAAATCAGCATCAACGACAGCATCCCATTCCGATAGGTCGGCCGGCGGGCAATCGAGTTGGAATTTTTTGACCACGATATCGTCGAGGCCAGCGGCACCAAGTATTGAGGGAATGCGATAGATGGAATCAGAATCAGGGAGAGAGACAACCGCCTGTAACTCAACATTGGTAAATAGCGCGATTTTCTTGCGCGCCGACTCATCGATTTCGAGGTCGGAACGGCAGATCAAAATGTCTGGCTGAATACCGATCGAACGCAGCTCTTTGACAGAGTGCTGAGTTGGCTTAGTTTTAGTCTCGCCCGCGGTGCTGATATAAGGCACGAGGGTCAGGTGCATAAAAAGAGCCCGCTCTGACCCTAGCTCGACACGCATCTGCCGCACTGCCTCGAGGAACGGTTGAGATTCTATGTCTCCTACCGTGCCACCAATTTCAACCAGTGCCACTTCGGCATCACCCGCACCCAAGACGATGCGGCGTTTAATCTCGTCGGTAATGTGTGGGATAACCTGAATAGTGGCGCCCAGATAGTCTCCGCGACGCTCTCTTTTAAGAACCTCTTCATAGACTTTGCCGGTAGTGAAATTGTTCTTTTTGAGCATAGTCGTACGAATAAATCGTTCGTAATGCCCTAGATCTAAGTCGGTCTCGGCGCCGTCTTCGGTAACAAAAACCTCGCCGTGCTGGAATGGGCTCATGGTACCCGGATCCACATTGATATAAGGATCGAGCTTTAACATGGTGATATTGAGACCACGCGCCTCAAGAACAGCTGCGAGCGAAGCGGCAGTAATGCCTTTGCCCAATGATGAGACAACACCACCGGTAATGAAGATATATTTTGTCATTGGAGCCCCATCGTAGAGAGTTGGATTAGGGGTAGAACTAACCCAAGCAGATGGATTTATAGCGTACCAGAAACACCTTTGATCCACAATCGAGAATTGGTTCAGCGGCTCAGTTCGAGAGCCGGCGACAGCCACTCAAAAGTCACTCCTAGGCCCTGTCCCGCCGCATTAAGCTCTGTGTATTTAGCTGCTTCAGTCGTCAGGCCTAACAGCGCAACCCAAAGGAGTTCATCACCAAGAAAAACCAGTGGCAGACGATCTCTAAGCCAAGGCGCAACGCCTTCTTCGTTAAGTGTTTTTTTCAACAATTTGGAAGGCCTTCCGGGAAGAGAAAGGCGCTCACCACCTTGGCGATAGCGTACACTGAAGTGGGTATCGCTCACTATCGTTTCGCTTCCCAAAAGCAAAATCAGGATTCCGTTGCCGGGTAATTCGATGCGGATTTCATCGGCCGAGGGCGCGTATTTTTTTGACATAACCTGCGGCTCAAAATCGTCTTCGAGCACTGCTATCAACTCGCCTTTAAACCGATACAGGCTATAGGCGCCGCACTGCCATTGAGCACTCTGATTAGTGTGCACGCAGGTCTCGCTATCTAGCCTGTTAAGCAACTTCCAACTAGGCGCGGAACAGCCTAGGCTTAACAGCCAATGTCGCAGCAAATTGCGCCGCCTCGGACTCGAGAGCAACGCCATTTCAGCAACACAAAGCCTACTCGCCCCGGCAGCCAAACAGACTTTAAGGTCAATTTCCGCAAGGTCAGCGTTGAGCTCACAGGACTCGCGCACTAGTTGCTGCGACTTACCCCAACTCTGTCTATAGCGAGGCCAGCGGCTCTCGATCAGGGGCAACACCCCAACTCTGAGAAGATTGCGGTCATAGTGCGTGTTTTGATTCGATGGATCCTCGACAAAAGAGAGCCTCCGCGTGCGCGCCACATCCTCAAGTGATTGCCTTGGGATTTCGAGCCAGGGGCGTATAAGCACCCCTGCGCCCAGGACACGGGCCGAAGGCATCCCTGCCAGCCCGTCGACCCCTGAGCCACGCGCGAGTCGCAGGAGCAGCGTCTCGAGCTGATCGTCTTGATGATGCCCTAGCGCCAGCCATTCGCCGGCGTCAAGCGCGCCTTCAAATGCTGCATAACGCGCACGCCGCGCGGCTTCTTCGCTAACAGCTGCAGACTCGGCAAACACCCGCTCTGTTGTCACGCCAGCGCTATTAAGCGAGCAATCGACTACGCACACGCTCAGCTTTACGCCGAGCTCAGCGCAGAGCGTTTCGCAGTGCAGCTGCCATTTGTTTGCGGCTTCCTGCAAACCATGGTTAATGTGTATCGCTCGAAGTGACAACGTTAATTCGCCGCTAGCGCGAAGGTCGCAGAGCAGCGCGAGAAGCAATGAAGAATCTAAGCCGCCACTAAGTCCGACCATAATACTCGTGGGGTCTAACAGCCGCGCGGTGTCTTCTGAAGAGGTGGATGAAGAGGTGGATGAAGAGGTGGATGAAGAGGCTGGCGAAGAGGTGAGCGAAGACGCGGCCGGCGCTGGCGCAGTAAGACGAGGCGCGAAGCAAAAGGCGCGCCTGAGCGCAGCGAGTAGCGTCGTTTCAGCCTCCGCCGCCACAGAGTCAGAAGAGGAAGAGGCCCCTTGAGGGCCGTTTGAAGGGCCGCTAGGCGCTGAGGCCATAGCTCATAAGCCGTTTGTAGCGCCGCTCAATAAGCGTCTCTGTGTCGGTCGCACTGAGCCGGTCCATCTGTTCTAGAAGCGAGATTTTGATGTTCTCGGCAGTCGCAGCCACATCCCGATGCGCGCCTCCAAGCGGCTCTGCAATGGTCTGATCAACTATTCCTAGCTCTTCCAGACGTGTCGAGGTGACGCCCATAGCCTCGGCTGCCGCCGAAGCGAACTCCGATGATTTCCACAGAATCGTTGCGCAGCCCTCCGGCGTGATCACCGTGTAAGTCGAGTACTGAAGCATGTTTAACTGATCGGAGACGCCGATAGCAATCGCACCCCCTGAGTTCGCCTCGCCCGTCACCGTTGCGATAAGAGGCGTCTTGACTCGAGACATCATCGCCATATTGACAGCAATCGCTTCATTGATGCCTCGCTCCTCTGCATCGATTCCGGGGTAGGCACCCGGCGTATCGATAAAACTCAGCACAGGAAGATTATAGCGCTCGCCGAGCTCAACCAGGCGACGTGCTTTGCGGTATCCCTCTGGGCGAGGCATCCCAAAATTATGCTTAACCTTGGCCTTAGTCCCTCTGCCTTTTTGATGCCCCATCACCACACACGGCCGCCCATCGATTTTCGCCAACCCACCGATAAGCGCTTGATCATCGCTGAAATAGCGATCGCCATGAAGCTCATCAAAGTCTGTAAAAATATGCTCTATATAGTCGAGTGTATAGGGTCGCTGAGGGTGACGAGCCACCTGAGACACCTGCCAAGAACTCAGGCTGGCGTAGATTTTCTCGGTGAGCTTTGTGCTCTTGGCGCGGAGATTTTGAATCTCTTCGCCGATATTTAAGTCATTGTCGCTGCCCACCAAGCGCAGTTCGCTTATCTTCGCCTCTAATTCCGCAATGGGTTGCTCGAAATCTAAGTAATTGGGATCCATATCCTGTTCGACTCACTTTTTATGATCAGTAGTCTACGACTACGTTCCTACGCCCGTATTCGCTCCGAAGGCGTTGAACTAATTCATTTGATGGCGCTACTCGCCATTCATTGGACAGCATTATACACCCCTTCGAGGCCTCACGCTGATAACTGATCGCAATACCACAGCCCAAACTTCCGCCTTCTTTATCGCCGAGATTAGGGGCTGCCGCTGCACTACCAAATGGAGGCGACTGCACCGAATCGGAAGGCTTAAGACGATGTGACTCCAGCATCTCGGCAAGACGCTCGCTAAAGCCCACAGCCAGCGCATCACTACGCATGCTTAGCGTGATGCTCCGTGCGCGTCGCTGCCTCGCCTGCTCAAGCGTCATGACCTCTTTACCACGCCCCTGCATGCCCCCACTGTAGTCATCCATGCTCACCGTGCAGTCGACAATGAGTATCTGGTCTTTCTGCAAGATGTCGCGGAAGCGCTCGTATTCCTTAGCAAAGAGGCGGATTTCAAAGCGCGCGCTGCGATCATCTAGGGTCAGAAAGGCAATCGTGTCGCCCGCCTTATTGCGCATAGTCCTAATGTCTATGAGCAGGCCAGCGACAGACTGCGGTGCACGCTCAGGCCGAAGGCTGGCGAGCCTGTCTCGTGAGAGGTGTGAAAGCTCACCTAAATACTCATCGATCGGGTGACCCGACAAATAGAGACCCAACGTCTCTTTCTCGGCTTTCAACCTTTCCTGCTCAGCCCACGGCTTAATTTTTTTCGTTTCGAATGATACGTCGCTCGTTGCCGTGCCCTCTGGCGCTATCTCTCCAAACATATCAGCAACGCCTGACTCCGCATTTTTGTTCGCCTGATCCGCAGCCTTCATTGCTTGTGGCAAGAGCTCAGAAAGTTTCGCGCGCACGAAATCTGGCACGCCTTCAACTAAGCTGTCTAATGCCCCAGCTTTGACCATCGCCTCTAAGGTTCGTCGATTTAACTGCTGAGAATCGACACGTTGGCAAAGCTCGAGCATGCTCGTAAAGGGACCGTTCTTCCGCGCTTCAAGAATGCCCCCAACAGGCCCCTCGCCTAGTCCTTTGATGGCGCCCAGGCCATACACGATTTCATCCGCTTGATTCACCGTGAAATTGAACTGCCCCTTATTTATGTCAGGCGGCACAATCTTCAGCCCCATCGCACGGCATTCATCGATAAGTGTCACCACCTTATCGGTGTTCTGCATATCAGCAGACAGCACCGCCGCCATAAAATAGGAAGGGTAATGAGTTTTTAACCACGCAGTCTGATAAGACACTAAGGCATAGGCGGCCGAGTGCGACTTATTAAACCCGTAGCCCGCGAATTTTTCCATCAAGTCAAAAATGGATTCGGCAAGATTGCTTTCGATGTCTCTCTTAATCGCCCCTTCGGTAAACAAGACCCGCTGCTTAGCCATCTCGTCTGGGTTTTTCTTGCCCATAGCCTTGCGCAAAATATCGGCGCCGCCGAGCGTGTAGTTGCCGAGCACCTGCGCAATCTGCATCACCTGCTCTTGATAGAGGATGACTCCGTAAGTATTAGATAGCACCGGCTCTAGTTCTGGGTGCGGGTATAATACTTTGGTACGCCCGTGCTTTCTGTCGATAAAATCGTCAACCATGCCCGATTGCAAAGGCCCGGGACGAAATAGCGCAACCAGCGCGATTATGTCTTCAAAACAATTAGGGACCTGTTTCTTAATCAGCTCCTTCATGCCGCGAGATTCGAGCTGAAAAATAGCCGTCGTTTCCCCGCTCTGCAGAAGTTTATAGACGCGCTCATCGTTCAACTCGAGATGATCAATATTTAGCTCAGGAGCGCCCTCCTCGCGGCGCCCATTGATCATCTTCACGGCCCAATCGATGATCGTCAACGTTCGCAGCCCCAAGAAATCGAACTTCACAAGCCCTGCGGTTTCAACGTCGTTTTTATCGAACTGTGTAACGAGCCCTTGCCCTGCCTCGTCGGTATAAAGCGGCGTGAAATCGGTCAGTTTAGTCGGCGCGATTACCACACCACCCGCATGTTTACCTACATTGCGAGTGATGCCTTCGAGCTTAAAGGCCATTTCAATAATTTCTTGCGCCTCTTCATCTGAATCAACGAAAACACCTAACTCAGGCTCTTCCTCAAACGCTTTGGTTAGCGTCATACCTGGCTCGAAAGGAATAAGCTTACTTAGCTTATCTGCAAGCGCATAAGGCTTGCCTTGAACCCGCGCGACATCCCGCACAACAGCTTTCGCCGCCAGCGTACCGAAGGTAATAATCTGCGACACGGCTTCTTTTCCGTACAATTCTGCGACATGCTGAATCACGCGATCGCGTCCTTCCATACAGAAATCAACGTCGAAGTCAGGCATCGAAACCCGTTCTGGGTTTAGGAAACGCTCGAAAAGAAGATCGTATTTAAGCGGATCTAAGTCGGTAATTTTAAGCGCATAGGCGACAATGGATCCTGCACCGGAACCACGACCTGGCCCGACGGGAATACCGTTGTCTTTCGACCATTGGATAAACTCCATCACGATTAAAAAATAGCCCGCGAAGCCCATCTGATTAATAATCTTCAGCTCGAACTCTAGTCGTTTCCAATAGAGCTCTATCCCCTCCCGCGTCGCATAGTCCTCACCGTATAAATTGGCCAGCCTAACCTTCAAACCATCGGCGCTGATTTGGGAGAAAAAATCCTCCATTGTTAGCCCGTCTGGAACCGGGTAATTGGGTAGCCGCGGAGTGCCGAGGTCTAGTGACAAACTACAGCGTTTCGCGATTTCTAAGCTATTTTCCAATGCCGAAGGAATGTCTTCGAATAGCGCAAGCATTTCTGCCGAATCTTTCAAGTACTGCTGATCGGTGTACTCGCGCGACCGGCGCGGGTCGTCAAGTGTGCGCCTGTCGTTAATACAGACTCGTACCTCGTGCGCTTCGAAGTCATCTTGTTTGATAAATCGGACATCGTTGGTTGCGACTACAGGTGTTCTCGTTTCAGCTGCAAGGTCAAGGGCTGAATCGATATAATCCTCTTCGCGATCGCGACCCACTCGCTGTAACTCAAGATAAAAAGAGCCTGGGAAAATAGCCTCCCATCGAGCCAAGCACTCCACTGCTTTAGCATGATCACCCTCTAAAAGAGACGCGCCAATGTCGCTGAATTGACCACCCGACAGCGCGATAACACCCTCGCTATACGCTGCAAGTTGATTAAATCGAAGACTCGCGTCGCTGCGGTTTGGGTTTTCTGTATAAATTTTTGAGATTAACCGTGAGATATTCAGATACCCCTCACGATTTTTTGCAAGTAACAACAAGCGTGTATCCGCGGCTCCCTCTTCGCTCTTGACCAGCACATCACAGCCACAGATCGGCTTAATCCCTTCTTTGATCGCACCACTGTAAAACTTGATCAGACCAAACATATTGGCAAGGTCGGTCACTGCAATCGCGGGCATCGCCAATTCGCGTGCGCGCGCAAGCAGCGGCTTTATTCTGACGAGTCCGTCGACTATAGATAATTCGGTATGCAGTCGCAGGTGCACGAAGCCCAGCGTTGAGTCGCTAGCGAGAGGGTGTTGTTTGGGTGACTCAGGTGTATCAGACATTGAGTTAGTTTCGGCTGTTGCTAGGGCAGATCGGGCATTTAGAATCGCGGCGGATACGACTAAAACGAGGATTGAATATACCGTGTTTGCCTACAAAAGTTTAGCCTGAATGGGCGCATCAAGAACCAGGGGAAATACTCGAGCCCTGTATGAGCCTCTGAGCAACTGGCGCAAAAGTACGCCTGTGAGCTGGCGTCGGCCCTAAACGCTCTAGCGCGGCGAAATGCGCAGCTGTAGGGTAGCCCTTGTGCTGAGCAAAGCCATACCCCGGATATTGCCGATCAAGCAGGAGTAACTCGCGATCACGCACTACTTTGGCAATAATCGATGCCGCGGAAATGCTCGCCACTTTCGCATCGCCCTTCACCACTGCAAGGCTAGCAAAAGACCACTGGGGGCAACGGTTGCCATCAACAAAAACAAATTCAGGCCTGATGGGAAGAGCGTCGACCGCACGAGTCATGGCGAGAAGGCTTGCCTGTAAAATATTGATTTCATCAATCTCTTGTGGCGACGCACTGCCCACGCCAACGGCGATCGCGTTGCTAAGAATGGTCTCGTACAGCGCTTCTCTTTTTTTCTGGCCGAGCTTTTTCGAGTCGGCTAGCCCTTCGATCAGGTTACGATGATCTAGAATGACTGCGGCGGCGATCACATTGCCCGCAAGGGGCCCACGTCCAGCCTCGTCACATCCGGCCGCTCTGTCGGGGGCTACTCTGAGACGCTCCCATGCCTCAGTCACCATTAAGAAACAAGCTCCGCGATCGCGGCGGCCGCTCGCTCAGAGGCATTCAACCGAATTGAGGCGTGAATGTGATCGAAAGTTTTCAACATGCCTTCTGTCTCTTTCTCCCCTGTAAAGAATGCCATTATCTCGGAAACCAAGGCGGCTTCTGTGAGGTTATGTTGAATGTATTCGGGCACTAAACGTGCACCGGCAAGCAGATTAGGTAGCGCCACAAAAGGAATTTTTACGAGCCGGGACGCGATAAAATGCGTCAACGGCGCTAGCTTGTATCCTACGACCATCGGCCGCCTTAGCAGCATCGCTTCGAGTGTCGCAGTGCCCGAGGCTAAGACAACCAGATTCGCTGCCCGCATGGCAAGCTGCGAATCGTCCACAAGCCTAAAGGGCGTCCCATCAACCAAACCATTGCTGCGCAACAATGCTTCGAGGCGCGCACGCGATTCGGGCCCGCTTGCAGGGATTAGAAACCTAAGTGATGGATCAATCTCTAACGCAGCGACGGCGCTGGCAAGGAAAACGGGGCCTAAACGTGATATTTCACCACCTCGACTACCAGGGAGTAACGCGACAACCCGATCAGCCGGCTGCAGGTCGAACAGAGTGCGAGCAAGGCTTGCCTGCTCGCTCGTATCCTCGAGCTTGTCTGCGAGCGGATGGCCGACGCAGCAGACGGGAATGGCATGCTGATTATAGATCTCAGTTTCGAAGGGAAAAAGCGTAAGCATTAAGTCTACAGCGCGCGCTATTTTATGAATGCGTTTCTTTCGATAGGCCCACACACTAGGACTCACATAGTGAACGGTTTTCACGCCAAGGTCGTGAAGCTCGCTTTCGAGTCGCAGATTAAAATCGGGGGAATCAATACCAATGAAAGCATCCACTTTTCGTATATCCATAAGCTCTCGTAGCGCCTTTTTTAGACGAAAAAGCTCAGGCAGCCTGCCCAATGGCTCAACAAAACCCATTACTGCCAATCGGTCCATCGGCGTGATGCTCTCACAGCCCTCGCTTAGCATCTCTGGGCCGCCAACGCCGATAAAGTGTGCGTCAGGAAAGCGTGATTTGAGGCTTCGAATAAGCCCTGCACCGAGTATATCGCCGGATTTCTCGCCGGCGACAATACCGAAACACTTAGGCATAAAGCCTCCCGCTTTCTTAGCGTTGTATACCTTTGGCAGACGATTCAATCGAGGCGATTAAAGCGGCAACTTCGGGGCAGCAAGCGAGCATCCCTCGGAGCTCTTCAAGCGCCTCATTCAGACTAAGGCCTCGCTTGTAGAGCACTTTAAATGCAGTACGCAAGTCTTTGATCGCCTCGTCACTAAAACCACGGCGAGAAAGACCAACAGTGTTAATACTTCGCACAGCCGCGGGTTGTCCGCTTACTAGCATGTAGGCCGGTACATCTTGCCCTATGTGAGTAACACCCCCGACCATTGCGTGAGCGCCGATTTTAACGAACTGGTTAACGCCTGCGTATCCACCGAGAATAGCCCAGTCGTCGACCTCAACATGACCAGACAAGCCTGCATTATTAGCAAACACAGTATTATTACCCACCACGCAATCGTGGGCGATATGCACATAAGGCATCAGCAAATTATCATTGCCGATTTTCGTCAACCCACCCCCGAAGCCCGTTCCTCTGTGAAGAGTTACGCCCTCGCGAAAGACATTATTGTCACCAATGTCGAGCCATGCCTCCTCGCCCTCGAACTTTTTATCCGAGGGATCTTCGCCTATCGAGGAAAACTGAAAGAAGCGATTATTCTTGCCGATACGAGTATGGCTTCGAATCACCACATGTGATTCGATGACACTGCCCGCCCCGATAGAAACCTCGGGGCCAACAATACACCAAGGGCCGATGGTGACGCCGTCTTCAATAACCGCACTCGGATCGATTCGAGAACTAGGATCAATCGACATCCACTTTCCTCTCAGCGCACATGATTGTCATAGACGCAGCTAACTCTTTGCCCACAAAAGCGGTTCCCTTAAATTTGTATATTCCACGGCGATTGGTGATCACCTCCGCTTTTAATATTAACTGGTCTCCAGGCACGACTGGGCGCCTAAGTCGCAAATCATCTGCGCCAACGAAGTAATACAGAAAACCGTCTTTGGGCTTTTTTTCTTGCGTTTTAAATCCAAGAATTCCTGCAGCCTGAGCGATAGCCTCGATAATCAGTACGCCTGGCATAATGGGATTATCAGGGAAATGGCCTTCGAAGAAAGGCTCATTATTCGTCACATTTTTATAGGCTACGATCGATTTACCTAGCTCCATCTCCATCACCCTATCCACCAGCAGGAAAGGGTAACGTTGGGGCAGGTATTCCTTTATCTCGTTAATGTCTAGAAGCATCTCAGTCTCAATTGTAGTGTCGTCGTTTACTTGCGATTATAAGTCGGCCTTGCGCTCGAGGTCCTTGAGCCGCTTGGCAATACTGTCTAATTGTTGAAACCGAAGCGCATTGCGCTTCCATTCAGGCGTAGGCGATGCCAGAGTGCCTGAGGAGATCATTCCCGCCTCTGTGACCGATTTACTCAGCAGCGCCATAGCACTTACTTGCACGCGGTCGGCGAGGGTAATATGGCCCACGGCACCCGATCCGCCACCAAAAATGCAGTACTCGCCGACCGTGACACTGCCAGCTAGCGCAGCACAACCACAGATAATCGTATGCTTGCCGATGACGCAGTTATGACCAATCTGCACTTGATTGTCGATCTTTACGCCATCGCCAATGATGGTGTCTAACATCGCGCCGCGATCTATCGTGGACGCCGCGCCGATTTCGACATCATTACCGATACGCACGCCGCCTAGCTGCGCTATTTTAACACTGCGCTCGCCATCAAACGCGAAACCGAAGCCGTCTGCACCGATGACACTGGTTGAGTGAATGGTGACTCGATCGCCGACGGTGACGTCGTGATAAAGCACAACATTCGGGTGGATACGCACGCTCTCGCCAAGTTGACAGTCATGTCCAATAAAAGTGCCAGCCCCAATCCTCGAGCCCGCACCGATAGTTGCTCCCTCACAAATCACCACATTCGCCTCGATGCTCACATCCTCGGCAAGCGTAGCCGACGCAGCGATACTGGCGGTTGGGTGGATGCCGGCTACGACAGCGTCCTCGCGCGCGAATAGCTGCGTGGCATAAGCAAAAGTCACGTAGGGGTTTTGTGCGACAAGTCGATTGCCAGAAAACGAATTGGCTGATTTTTCGGCAAGAATAACCGCGCTAGCTTGGCAATCAGCGAGTTGGGAGGCATAGGCTGGATTGCTAAGAAAGCTCAACTGACCTTCACCGGCCGAGCTTAAAGGCGACAGTCCAGAGATGATGATGCCTCCATCTCCCTCCAGCTTCGCCCCAAGAAGATCAGCGATTTCGGCAAGTCTGAATTGCTTAGCTTGCGGCAAGGCCCCTCTCCTTAGGTAGAGCGATCACTACTCAAAAAGAATCTGCGATCCGGCTCGTTCGAGCCGAGTGCAACGTCCTAGTTAGCGGCTGCGGTGTTCTGATTAAGCTTCGCTGTCACTTTAGCAGTGATATCGAGTACGGGTGCGAAATAAGGCGCACTATCAACATTGAGAATGAGGTCATAGCCACCCTCAGCGACAACATCCGATACAGCCTCGGCTAGAGTACCCTGCATGCTTTGTAAGAACTGCTGGTTCTTTTCCTGAAGCGCTTTTTGAACACGCTCTTGGATTAGTTGCAGCTGGACCTGCAGGTCTTGTGCATTCGAATTCATCCGACGAATTTCGTCCTGCGTCATCACTGCTTCGTCTTGCTGAAACTTCTCGCTGAGCGCAGTAAGCTGCTCAGATAATTCCTGCGCGCGAGTTTCATCGGCATTGAACTCCTGCTCGAGTTCTTCTTGCACAACACGCGCCGCATCGGAATTAAACAGTGCCTGCAATGCATTTAAAACACCAATTTTTGTGTCTTGTGCCATCGCAGCTTGCGACGCAGTAACCAAACACACTACGGCAATTAAAGTCTTCAATGTTTTCACTTATGTTCTCCAAATCTAACAAAACTTCGTAAAGAGAGGCTGGCCACACGCCTCTACTCAGTTGATGATTTATCGGCGCAATAGCCGATGACTAAAATTCTTTTCTCTAGAAACCCTGGCCTACCGTAAAGTCGAACGTCCTCGTGTCATCACCATCTTTTCCGAATGGCTGGGCAAGATAGAAAGTCAATGGGCCGAAAGGTGAAAGATAAGTAACGCTAACACCTACCGAATAACGAATCTCGGCTAGGTCGAAGTCCGAACAATTCTTCAGGAGTCGCCTTCTCTCCGAACAGCTAGACGAGAACACATTGCCCGCATCGATAAAGAAAGCAGATCGCACCCGACTCCTGTCCTCTACGAAGGGCAGCGGGAATAAAAGCTCCAGCGTCGCTGTTGCCAATATGTTACCACCAAAGCTGTCGAAATCCTCATCTAGGAAGAAGTTTTCAACCGCAAGCGCGACCTCAGGGTTGCCATTCTCGTCGAAGAGTCGGTTGCCATTAGCATCAAGAACAGGTGCTGTGCGATAGCCGAACTCGTTACTGAGACCCACCGCAGACCCATCCTCTTTCTTTAAGATATTACCTTCGTCATCCTTGAGCAGACTGATGCCGCCTTGTGTCAGATACCTCGCGCCAGGCGTACTCTCTGGGCCTAAGCTATTCTCTTCAAATCCACGCAAGACACCTGCAGCGCTAAGACCCCCTGCGAAGAAATTATTAAAGAAAGGAAGCTCATCGGTATCGCCATAACCGATACCGTAACCGAGGTTGGTTCGCAATGAGACAACCCACTCTCTGTTCTGCGAGACCGGCCAATAGAACTGTCCATTATAATTTATTCGCGCGTATTCGAGATCAGATCCAGGCAGCGTGATTTCAAGCCCCAGGCTGTGGAGAAAGCCTGCGTTCGGGAGTTGACCGCGATTGAGGGTGTTGCGGAAATAGTTACCTGTGATCGTAAAGTTATCGAACTCATCGCCAAATTTGTCGACAAACCCTTGCTCATCCGGACTACGCAATTGCTGCGGTGTTAGGTCCGCCACGTTGCCTAGCACTGAGTCAACGACGGGGCCGTCAAAGGCGTTTCCGTTAGCTGGCGCGATGATGTATTTGTCAACGCCCTCGAACAGAGTCGGGCTTGCCATAATTTCTTGCACAGAGCCCATACCTGCGCTCAATTCAGTGTGCGTAAAACCAAGGTCAAAGCCAAGCATTTCAATTTCGCTCAGCGGATAGCTAAAGCTTGCAGAACCCCCATA
>Ga0315321_10002662_pt1 | contig 13827 bp, 11 predicted proteins | sample M180m21515metaG_FD_203464 | JGI IMG/M metagenome (GOLD analysis project Ga0315321, IMG submission 203464) | Ammonia-oxidizing marine archaeal communities from Monterey Bay, California, United States - M1 80m 21515 | ecosystem: Environmental > Aquatic > Marine > Intertidal zone | place: USA... | reverse complement strand
TTCGTGGCCCTCCTAATTCGCTGTCACTCCAAAATACTAATCCCAAGGAGACGCCAGCGAAAGCGTCTGTACGCCATCGCGTTAATCCCTTTGCCGAAGCCCACTGGTCCAGGGATGAGGCCAAATTAGTTGGCAAGCGAAAACCGCTTCTTTCGAGCACGAGAGATGCGGGATCGCAACACTTTCAGAAGCCCATCTAGGGCGCACTGCTGCCAGGAGGCACACTATGAACCATTATCAGGGCACCTATGCCGACGATCATCTGATCGGCACGCACTACAACGGCAATCTAGACGGCAAAGATGGCGACGACGTTCTGCTTGGCGGCGACGGCGACGACGCCCTGTTTGGTGGCGATGGCCGTGACAACCTGTCCGGCGGCAAAGGCGATGATCTGCTGGTCGGCGGTAAAGGCGACGACGAAATGAACGGCGGTGACGGCGACGACAGCATGTATGGCGGCCCCGGCAATGATTGGATGGGCGGTGGCAAAGGCCATGACATGGTCTGGGGTGGTGCTGGTAACGACCTGATCACCGGTGATCGCGGCGACGACACCCTTAAATTTGAAGATGGCTACGACAAAATCTTCGCAGGCGACGGCGATGACGACGTCTATGGCCGTGCCGGCAAGGATGACATCTGGGGCGGCGACGGCAATGACTATACTGAAGGCGGCAACGGCGACGACGAAATCTCCCTCGGCAATGGTCATGACGGCGCCTGGGGCGGCAACAGCGATGACTGGATCGACGGCGGCAACGGCAATGACCACATCGATGGTCAAGCTGGAGACGACACGATCTATGGTGGCGAAGGCGATGATCGTCTGTTCGGCAATATCGGCGATGACATGCTGTTTGGCGGCAATGGTCAGGACCGTCTGTTGGGCGGCGCTGGTTCCGACAAAATCGATGCTGGCGACGGCGACGACTTTGGTTTCTACGTCCTCGGCCAACAAAATGCCGGCGATTATGATAAGTATGACGGCGGAACCGGCTATGACCTCCTCGCACTGCGCCTGACAGGTGCTGAAGCCAACGACACCGATGTGCAAGCAAATGCGCTTGGGCTGGATCACTTCATCTCCGGCAATGCACACGGCGCATACAACGGCCAGCACTACGAATCAGGCTTCGGTCTGTCGGTCAAAAACTGGGAGAATTTCGCAGTTGAGATCGATGGCGTGCGCTAGGATGACCTGGATGGTCTCGGCTGGTACTAATATCTCTCTATAGTTACATGCACGACGGCAGAGCGGCCGGGCCTCATGGGCTCGGCCGTTTTGTTCTTTTTGGCTTCACGGGTCCTTAACACAGCCACGGCTAAGCCTATTTTGATCTATATCGAATTTTAATGGAGGAGCCAGGTGCCAAGCGTCGTTAATCACATGAACGCAGATCGGCGGCAGGGAGCCGAATTCAGGGGCCGTCGCCAAAGCGATGATCCAGCGAATGCTCTATTCGCCATCACAGGCCCATTTGCCGCGCTGACTGATCCTGTGTTGTTGTTCGATGGCACAAAAAGCACAAATGGCAATATTGCTGGCCTTGACGTAGCCCATGACCCAGAGCTCGTGAATGATCTGCGGGAGGCCGTGCTCCATGTGCAGCAGGATAATGGTAGCGACCGGGTTACCACGCCAACCCTAATCAATAATCGTGAGCGCATGATCGAGTTTGAGGTAACGCCTTGGGGCTCAACCCGTGCGCTTGCAATTGGTCGGGACGTCACTATTGCCGCTGGCGTTCAAGATGCACTACGCGTATCTCGGGAACGATACCGGAGCCTGCTATCGCTGGCGGCGGATTGCGTTTGGGAAACAGACAACAGCGGCAATATCTCAATGATCGCGCCGAACGATATATTCGGCACACCTGCCTCCAGCTTCATAGGCGGCCCCGTGCAGGAACTCTTGACCTCGCGGACCCCTGAATTGTTTTCGGGTAGCGGCGAAGCACAATGGATACCTGCTGCAATGCAGTCCGCAAATGGCGAACTGATGCTGGGCGCTGCGATTATGGAAGTTATCAGCGATCCTGATACGGGCGAGCGCACCGGCGTCCGCGGTTGCTTCCGCCAGAAATATGGCGTCGCAAACCGCTGACGTTTAGCTGGTGGATAAACCGCCAGCCTGTTGATCCCATCGAACGCAGCAGTCTTGTAGCATTCCGCCAGCGTTGGGTAGTTGAATACAGTGTCGATGAAGAAATCGACCTTGCCGCCAAGCGCCATGACCGCCTGGCCAATATGCACCAACTCACTGGCACCCTCACCAATGATGCAAACGCCGAGCAGTTCGTGTGTTTCCAGGTGGAAGATCAACTTCAGCAGCCCCGCACCATCGCCCATAATCTGGCCGCGCGCGGTTTCCCGGTAGCTCGCCTTGCCGACCTCATATGGGATTCCAGCCTTTGTCAGCTCTTCTTCGCTTTTGCCGACAACGGAAATCTCCGAGATGGTGTAGATGCCGTATGGGAAATGGGGGCTTGGCGGCGTTTTCGTGAGCGCTAGCGCATCACACGCAGCAATCCGCCCCTGCTCCATTGATGTTGACGCGAGGCTCGGGAAGCCAACAACGTCACCGACGGCGTAGATATGTGGCACACTCGTTTGATACCGCTCATTCATGACCAAGCGGCCGCGCGAGTCAGACTCGACGCCCGTCGCTTCTAAATTCAGCGTATCGATCGCGCCGGCCCGCCCAATTGAATACAGCGCCTTTTTGGCCTGAATAACCTTACCGCTTTCCAGAGATACCTGGAGGCGACCGCCATTCGGACCATCAATACTTTCCGCCGATTGTACGGCCTCACCAAGGCGCAGTGTGACACGATTACGGCGCATCTCGTGGATCAGCTCGTCAATGATTTCCTGGTCGACGAAATCAAGCAGCGTCTCGCGCTTATCAATCAGCGTCACGCGCACGCCGAGTGCGGCAAACACCGTTGCCTATTCGCAGCCAATAACGCCGCCGCCGATGATCGCAATCGTCTTTGGCAAGTGTTCCAGCTCAAGGATTTCATCGCTAGTGAACACCCGTTGACCATCGAATGGAATACTAGGGTCTCTCGTGGATTTCGTGCCGCACGCGATGATCACCTTATCGGCGGTCACTTCCCTCTGCGCCTGGCCATCCCCCGTTGTCAGGCGGATCGTGTGGGCATCGACAAACATCGCGTCCGCTTCCCAAAGCTCAACGCCGTTACGGCGGAGCTGATGGCGGATGACGTCAATTTCATTACGGATCACCCAATCGGCCCGGAACAAAAGGTCCGACATTGTGATATCTGTTTTGACCGTATAGGCAGCCCCATAAACGCCACGCTCGCGATAACCGGACAAATGCAGTGCTGCTTCACGGAAGGTTTTGCTGGGGATTGTGCCGTGGTGCAAGCAAACCCCGCCAACGGACGCCATGCGTTCTGCAACAGCAACGCGACGCCCGGCCTTGGCTGCTTGGATCGCGGCGCGTTGTCCTGCATGGCCAGAGCCGATTACAAATAGATGGTAATCATAAGGCGATGGCTCGACTGGTGTCGTTTTATCAGCAGTGAGCGGAATAGCAGAGTTATCAAGCTTGGTCATAGGATCCTCCAGAGCCACGGCGCCGTCTTTCGCTTTCAAGCCAGTTTTGGCCATGTCGTCGCCCCTCTGAATATTCATAGCTGACAACTACTAAAGAAACGTTTTATCATACCCCTGATGCATAATCTTGCCGCGGAGAAACAGTTCCATGTCTACAGCGCAAAATCTTGGTAATGGTGAAGTTCAAGTCACCGCCCCGCTTGCTGCATTTGCTGCAAATATTGGCCACAATGAAACGCCAGCCGACACACGCGAGGTTGCGCGACAATGCTTGCTAGACGTTCTTGGCGTCACGCTAGCCGGCGCCAAAGAGCCTCTCGTCGAAATGCTGTCCGCAGAGGCTGAGGAAGCTGGCGGTGCCCCGCAGGCGACCGTCATTGGACGCGGCTTCAAAACCTCTGCCTCACAGGCTGCTCTGGTCAACGGCAGTGCAGCCCATGCGCTCGACTATGACGATGTGCTGAGCGCCATGTCTGGCCATCCGACAGTCCCAGTGTTCCCAACCCTGCTGGCGCTCGCTGAGCGGGATGGCATGTCTGGTCGGGATGTCATCACCGCATTTGTTGCTGGTGTTGAGGTTGAGGCCCGCATTGGCTTGATGATGGCGCGGAGCCACTATGCCAAAGGCTGGCACTCCACCGGCACTATCGGCACCTTCGCTTCAGCCGCTGCAGCAGGTCGCCTGCTAGGCCTGGACGAAGACACGATGGCGAAAGCGTTTGGTATCGCCGGGACCCAGGCCGCTGGCCTCAAATCCATGTTCGGCACGATGTGCAAACCATTCCACGCTGGCAAGGCCGCAATGAACGGCATGATGGCTGCATCCCTCGCCAAACGCGGATTCTCAACGCGCGAAGACGTGCTGGATTGCGAACAAGGCTTCACTGCCACACAGTCCAACGGCGGCGTAAAAACGACAGCTGCTGTCGAAGGCCTAGGTACGGACTTCAACGCCCAGGACGTTTTGTTCAAGTATCATGCAGCCTGCTACGGCGTCCATGGCCCGATTGAAGCCGCAATTAAAGCCGCAGAGCATCCAGCATTCGACCCCGAATTGATTGAACGGATTGATCTTACCGTCAACCAGCATTGCATCGGCATGTGTGACATAGCCGAGCCAGTAACGGGCCTCGAAGGTAAGTTCAGCATGACGCACAATGTGGCGCTTGGCCTGCTGGGCAAAGCGAACGGCGCGCTCTCGCTCTACGAAGACGAACGTATGTCGGACGACGCACCTTCTCAGCTCCGCTCAAAGGTCTCCATCAAAGGCGTTCAGGACCAAGGCCCGTTTGAAGCCAAAATCGCTGTCCACCTTAACGGCGGCATCGTCATCCAAGAGCGTTATGACGTAGAGGAGCCGGAACGCGATCTCGCCCGCCAATGGGAGAAGCTGGAAGGCAAATTCCGCGCATTGGCGACACCTGTTATTGGTCCGGAAAAAGCGGAAGACGTTATCCAGCTCTGCCGGAACTTCGATAGCGCCGACAGCGTCAAACCACTAATGGACGCTGTTCGCGGCTAAAACGCCCAATATTGACGGGTTCTATGCGCCGGGTGCCTCAAAAAGGTCTCCGGCGTTTTAGTGAGTGATATCACCGGATACGGCTGTAATCCAAAGGCCGCAGTAGCGTACTGTGCATTTGCTCAATATGAGGCAACCATTGGCTTTTGATGAGATCGGCTAGGTCTTTGTCCGTATCCTGAGCTTCCCGCCAACTCTGCCAACTGGTCAGGTCAGGAAAATGGCGGAGCTCGACTGTCCGCATGGACTTGCCATTGGTCGTGCCATCGCCAATCAGCGTGTCGAAATAACCAATCAACCGAGCGCCCTCACGCTCCAGCGCTGGCATCACATGCTCATGATAAAAGGCATGGTGCGCCGCGCTTCCGCCGACCTTATGGCGTAGAATGCGTTGCTCGATATACCCACGGGGCTGGCCACGCATGGCATCAATCGCAGGCCAATCCACGGGGATATCCGGCGAGCCATCTGCCAGCGCCAAGATCGATGTATTAACCTCATCCAGATACGGATAGAGCTGCGTCTGGCGGGCCGTTGAGAGCGCAGCATCGGCTCGCACTTTATCCTGATGGGCAGCCCAGTTTGCCATGCTCTCGAACTGGCGGAGCTGCCATACCGCACTGCCAGCCTCATCCCCGATATAGACTTCCCACGCTCCGATCAGCGCTGAGCCTGCATCATCGAGCGCCTGCATGGTCGTGGATTGAAACTTTTCATGGCGCTTCTCAAGCTTGCCTGCACGGCAAATGACGATGCGATGCTGGTAAATCACAGGCTTTCTCCCGCCAAAACCCTTAGAGCTTGCGCTCTAAACAGCCTTGTTAGTCACGGTTTCAGGATTAGGTTCAGCGTCTGGGCTTGGTGTTGGTGTCTCTTTGGGTCTTTCGCCAAGCCGCGCGCCTGAGGAATCCAAAAAGGCTGAGAGAGCGCGGTATTCATCCTCACGAAACGCGTCGATTGTCGCGGCAACGTCTTCACGCTCCCGTCCAAGCCCACGCAGGATGGCACCGCCCATGTGCAGACTGGACTCCGCCACTTCGCGCACGACGACGTCAGCCGCGGCATTCCGCAGCAGCGACTGTGCTTCCTGTCCGCGCGCACGGGCATAAATCGGGAGATCAGGGCGGCGACGCTTTAACGCCATAACCAAGTCGGCACCCGAATGCGCGTCTCCCATTGCCACAATAGCGAGACGGACGGATTCAAGGCCCATCATATCAAGCGTCTTATCCCGGCCAGCATCTGCGTAGAACACCGGATGGCCTGCGGCAGCTGCAGCAGCTACCCGGGCTGGCGTATTATCAATGGCGATATAGGACTCATTAGAGGCTTCGAGAACGCGCGCCAAAGTCTGCCCGGCGCGCCCATAGCCAAAGATCGCGACATGGGATTCAGACTTAGCCGAAGCTGCCGATAGTTCTGGAAAGCCTGGTAGACCGCGGCTCTCCAACTTCCTGTCCACCCGCGCACCAATTGCAGCCAAGCCCGGTGTCAACACAAGCGACATCGCGGTTGCGAGAAACAGCACTTGCGCTTCGCCCTCGGCGAGCAACCCACCGACAAACACGATAGACGTGAGCGCAAATGCGAATTCACCCGCTTGCGCCAAAAGGAGTCCCACATGGATCGCCATCGGCCATGAGAACCCAGCGATGCGGGCAAGAACCGCCGTAACAATCGTTTTGAAGACGATGATAGCAACCGTCACGACAATCGCGCTCAGCCAATATTCCGAAAGCGCACTGATATCTATCAATGCTCCGATAGACATAAAAAATAAGCCTAGTAACAATCCTCTAGCAGGAACAACTTCACTTTCCACTTTATGTCTGAAACCAGATCCAGCGAGTACCATTCCGGCTAAAAAAGCACCAAGCGCCATAGAAAGGCCAGCAGATGCACCAGCCCATGCCGTCGCCAACACAATCAACAAACTCGCTGCTGCGAAGACTTCGCGATTGTTCAGTCCGTCGATCATTTTCAACAGTGGGCGCATCGCATACCGCCCGAACCCAATAATGCCGACGACAGCAACCAATGCCCACCCAAGAGCTAGTAGAATCTCGATAGCCCCAGGCATTTCTGCCTCGTCGGCGACTGCAATCAATGGTGCTGCGGCCAACATGGGCGCTACGGCTAGGTCCTGAAACAACAGTGTAGAGAATACGAGACGGCCCTGCCGAGACTGCAGCGCTCCACGCTCTGCCAGTAAGCGCACAACAAACGCTGTGGAGGATAAAGACAACGCGCCACCCACCAAAAGCGACGCCTCATTCGATAACCCCATTGAGCGTGCAGCAAGGTAAAACCCGGCAGACGTCAGCAGAACCTGTGCCATACCAACGCCAAAAACCTGCTTCGCCATACGCCGCAAACGTTGGAACGAAATCTCCAATCCGATGGTGAACATCAGCAGGACGATGCCAAGCTCCGCCAGTTCTGCTGCTGCGCCAACTTCATGGATAAGCCCGAGTGCATGCGGCCCTATCAGCACGCCCGCCAGCAGATAGCCCAAAATCGGGCTGATCCGCATTCGCAAACAAATCGGCGCAACGATAACGACGGCGCCCAAATAGATAACCGCGTCCCGAAGCCAAGCTAGACCTGAGTGGATGTCGCCTTCCATGGCCTATTGCACGTCCTTCGCTGCGAAAAGATGGGGTGGGTCTGCCAGCATCGCCTGCGCCGGGATCAGCGCCAATTCTGGCAATCCAAGCCGCGCTGTCTCGACAAAAACCGCATGAACGGCAGACGTCGCCAACTCCAGCGCTCGAGATGGCGAGGCCTCCTCCAAGTATCTTGCGAGATATACAGAGGCGAATAGATCACCGGCACCATAAGCCGGCGCATCAACCAACGGTACGGCCGAAACCCAAGCAGCGTCTTTCGTTACGGCCACATTGGCAATATCTGCGCCAATATGCAGGCCAGTTGCGATCACAAGCGTCGCTTTGCCCTTTGCCATCAATGCATGGGCCGCTAGCGTCGCCTCAGTTGGCGTCGCAACCGACATTTCCGTCAGATATTCTAGCTCAAACACGTTTGGGATGATGACATCCGCCCGGGGCAAAAGTTCTGCCGCGATGCCTTCTGCAACGCCGGGTGCTACGAAACTGCCATGGGGTTTGTCACCAATTACAGGATCCAGGCAGAAGAGCGCATCAGGGCGGACATCCCGCACACGATCAACCGCGCGCCCAACGGCCGCCGCATTCTCAGCCGTTCCCAGATAACCGCTCAGCACAGCGCCTGTATGCTCAAGAAACCCGCGCGCGCCCAATCCTTCGGCCAATGCATCAATCTCAGCCGCAGCCGCCGGGCCACCGGCGTAGCCGCCATGCTTGGGATGATTGGAGAATCGCACTGTATCGATTCGCATCACATCACGGCCAAGCCGCTGCATTGCGAACGCAGCACCCGCATTGCCGACATGACCGGCTGCGACGCTGGATTGCAGCGTCAATACAAGATCGCTTTGGCCTTTTGTCATTGTCGGCTTGACTTAGAGCTCCGGATGCGACGCAACTAGCGTCTTGATTAACAATGTATAACGTGGGAGCGCCCCTTTGTCCGCACCGTCCAGCAACATTCGTCCGCGTCGCAGCGTTTTATATATGCCTGCCGCCCGCGCTTCAGCCTTGGAAAAGGCTAAAACCTTACCAGCGGACGCACTAATCTTCGATTTAGAGGACGCTGTCGCTCCAGATGCCAAAGCGACCGCGCGAGATATGGCCGTCGCCGCTGCTGCATCAGGCGAGTACGGCCAGCGTGAGATCGCGATTCGCGCCAATGGCCTGGACACACCCTGGGGCCAGGCAGACCTCACGGCCATTGCCCAATCCGGCGCCCATGCCGCTGTCGTGCCGAAAATCGAATCAGCAGCAATGGTGCGTCAGGCACTCGCCGTACTGGATGAAGCCGGCGCGCCCGCATCAATGGCGCTTTGGGCCATGGTGGAAACGCCCTTGGGCGTTTTGCGGGCTGAAGATATCGCGAGCGCCAGCCCGCGTCTCACTGTACTGGTCATGGGCACATCAGATTTAGCCAAAGACTTAGGTGCTGCGCACACCCCCGACCGCGCGCCCTTCATGACTAGCTTCGGCCTTTGCCTTCTCGCCGCCCGCGCCCGTGGCTGCGCAATCCTGGATGGCGTGCATCTTAATCTTCCAGATGATGCAGAATTCGCCGCCCATTGTACGCAAGCCGCCCAGATGGGCTTCGACGGCAAGACGCTGATCCACCCAAAACAAGTCAGTCCAGCGAATGACGCATTCGGGCCATCAGCAGACGACATCGCCCACGCCCGCCGCATTGTTGAAGCCTCTGAAGCCGGTATCGCAGCGGGCCAAGGCGTCGTGACATTAGACGGGCAATTGATCGAAAATCTGCACTCAGAAGGCGCTCGCCGCACAATTCAGTTGGCAGACGCGATTGCCGCACTTTCAGAATGAGCCGGAACAGCGTATCTCTCAAAAAATGCGAGCAGCGTTGGTGGAATCATGCGATGGCATCACTGGCTCTGTCACACCCGAAATGCTGCACGAAACTAGACCGTTCAAAAGAAGGCGATACCGCACGTGAATAACTCAGACTTGATGGTGAAGATTCTAAAAGACGCCGGCGTCACCCACGGCTTTGGCATTCCCAGTGGCAATGTGCTGCCATTCATCGAAGCCATGCGCAAAGGCGGCGTCGAATTCGTGCTAACAGCGCACGAAGGCTCAGCCTCCTTCGCTGCGGATTCCATGGGGCGCGTCACCGGTAAGCCAGGACTATGCATCGCCACGCTTGGGCCAGGTGCGACCAATCTGGCGACGGGTGTCGGGTCTGCTTACCTTGACCGCTCGCCGATGATCGCAATCACCTGCAATCTGAACACACCCCTGCTTGGTCGCCGCATTCAAATGCTGATCGACCATCACGCACTATTCAAACCCATCACCAAGGCGACCCTTGCTGCCCGCCACGACAATGTGGCTGAAGTGATGGAAGAGGCGATCCGCATCGCACTGGCCGAGCCCCAAGGCCCCGTGCATATCGACCTGCCGGAAGATGTCTCACTGGCCGAGGCCAAAGGCGCGCCATCCGGCCCTATTACCGCAGAAGCGCTTGGCATAGAGGCCAGCGACGCAGAGATTGACGGTGCCGCCGCGCGTATCGCTGCTGCCAAACGCCCAATCGCCGTTATCGGCATGTCCGCCATGCGCATGGGCGACCCGGCCAAGCTCCTGGCGTTCATCGAAAAGCACAACATGCCCTTCGCTACGACCACTATGGCAAAAGGCTTGATCGACGATGATCACCCACTGGCAATTGGCTGCATTGAGCGCGCCCGACGCCAGGTGCAGCGGAAGTTCATCCACTCCTGCGATCTAGTTGTCGGCCTTGGCTACGACACGATTGAGGTCGAGTATGAGGCCTGGATTGGTGATGTTCCGCTCGTCGCAGTTGATATCGAGAGCCCCGATATTGTGGACAGCGTGAAACTTGAAGCGGAAGCAATCGGCGATCTTGATGATGCCGTTGGCCGGTTGGCTGCACTTCCGGCAATCTCCAATAGTTGGGATGCCGCAGAAATCACTGGTCACGCTGCCGCTTTTCAGACATCACTGCGCCCATCAGTGTCAGTTCTGACGCCACATGAGGCCATTGATGTCGTGCGAAAAATCACGCCTCACGATGGCATCCTTTCGTTCGACGTCGGCGCGCACACCCACCAAATTGCGAGCCAGTGGCCGGCCCACGATCCACGTTCGTTCTTGATCACAAACGGCTGGTCCTCCATGGGCTTCGGTCTGCCGGGTGCCATTGCCGCCAAGCTGGCGAACCCTGACAAGCCCGTTGTCTGCATCCTCGGCGACGGTTGCTTCCAGATGACCTGTGGCGAGCTAGCGACCATGCGTCGTACGAAGCTGGCCATTCCAGTCGTAGTTTTGGATGATCGTTGGCTCAGCCTGATCCAAATCAAGCAGCACAAACGCCAGTACGAACAATACGGCTCCAACGTTGAGCCAGAGCCATATCGTGAGCCGCCAAGCCATTACTTCAACGTGCCTGCCATTGGCGTTCGTGATGGGGCGGCACTCGAAGCGGCACTCAAAACGGCATTTGAATCTGATGGCCCGACCGTCATCGAAGCCGTTGTCGACGCAGGCCACTACTTCGACACGGTGTTCGACTGATGCCGGCCCCCTGGGTCGCCCTTACAGGCATCGCAGACCTGCCCATCGCCGAACTCCCCGCCCGCCAAGCCCTGGAAGGTGTGGCGGAAGCGCGGGTTATTGGCCTGCCTTATAAGCCTTTAACTGCCGACGAAGAGGCGCATTGGGCTGGTGAATTGCAGGGCGCTGGCGGAATTCTGCTGCGCTCTGGCTATATTACGGCTTCATTATTGGGTCGCCTGCCCGACTTAAAAATCGTCGCTGTGCATGGCGCCGGTGTAGACCCCGTGGACATTGAAGCTTGCACCGCCCGTGGGGTGCAGGTCACGAACGCGCCGGGTGCCAATGCGAATGCCGTTGCAGAACTGGTGTTTGGGCTGATGCTTGCCCATGTACGCCAAATCCCCGCAAGCGCACATAAAGCGATGGCTGAAAAAGCTTGGGATGCAGCACGCCATACGGGCGGTGAGTTGCGCGGGCGCACACTGGGTCTCGTTGGCTTTGGTCAGATCGGCAAGCGCGTCGCCCTTATCGCTCAAGCCTTCGGCATGACTGTTGCCGCGAGTGATCCCGTTGTCAGCGACACAGATATGCAGGCAGACGGTGTGCAGCCGATGCAGCTGAATGACCTGCTGGCCGCTAGCGACATGATCAGTCTGCACGCGCCTGCCATTCCCGCAACGCGCCATATGATCAACGCGAAGTCCATTGCATTGATGAAACCGGATGCCTGCCTGATCAACTGCGCACGTGGCGCACTGGTTGATGAAGTAGCGCTCGCGGCAGCACTGCGGGCAGGAAAGCTTGGCGGTGCTGCTCTGGACGTGTTGGACGGTGAGCCACCTGATCCGGCAAGTCCAATCTACGGAGCGCCAAACATGCTGCTAACGCCGCACATGGCTGGCTCGACCTTCGAATGCCTAGACGCAATTGCCGCGACGACCGCAGCCGATATCGCACGTGTTCTCAAGGGTGAACCGCCTGTTCACCCTGTGAACAAAGTCTAATCCCGGCCAAACACCGCCTTATTGTCCCGGCCAAGTGATGGCGGCTGCTTGCGCATGGGCGGGCGGGTTCCATCAAGGCTAAACGGCAGACCAATAGACCGAACCTCTGGATTATCCGGTGCCTGCTGAATCAGGCCGAGCGCTTCTGTTTGTGGGCAATCTGCTACCTCCGGCACATCGCGGATCGGGCATGCGGGAACGCCAGCAGCGTCAAACTTCGCCACCCACCCCATAACATCATCCTGCTGCAACGCTTCTTCCATCATGGCGATCAACTCATGACGGACGGCGACCCGGTCTGCGTTTTTCGCGTAGCGCGGATCATCGGGCCATTCGGGATGGCCAAGGACGGCTGCGGTCTTCGCAAACAAAACATCGTTCGCGGCACCAATCATCATATGCCCATCCCGCGCCTGAAAGGCCTGATACGGCGTGATATAGGCGTTGCCTGAGCCTTGTTTGCCTTCTGCCCGGCCTGTCGCCAAATAGGTTGAGAGATGGATAGATATCCATGAAACACCAGTTTCATAGAGCGACAACTCAATAACGCCGCCCTCGCCCGTGCGTGACCGCTCTAGCAGTGCTGCCTGGATCGACAGCGCGGCCCACATACCCGTACCAACATCGTTGATGGATGAGCCAGCCCGCATTGGTGGACCGCCAGGTTCACCCTGAACCGACATCAATCCTGCATAGCCCTGCATCAGCACATCATAGCCTGGCTTGCCCGCCATCGGGCCGACAGCGCCGTATGCGCCGATATTCGCGTACACGAGCGCTGGTTTCTCAGACCGCAGCGTTTCAGCATCCAGACCATATTTCTCGACAACACCAGGACGAAGGTTCTGCAGCACAACATCTGCTTCATTCAGGATTAGTGACTTCAGGTCTGCCAATTGGCTTGCATCGTTAAAATCAACCGTAACACCTGCCTTTGAGCGATTAAGCGCGCGGTAAACAGTGGAGATGCCGTCAATTACCGGCGGCCAATGGCGGGCTGCATCGCCTGTACCAGGGTCTTCGACTTTGACGACCTTGGCACCTAGCTCCGCCAAAATCTGCCCGCCGACCGGTCCGGCGACGTTATGGCCAAGTTCGACAACGACAAAGCCGCTTAGCGGAGAGGTGGACGTCATTTGAAGGCTCCAATGCTGGTGTTTCCCGTGTATCGTAGCGGATCGCCCGAAGCTTGGAAGCCATATGAGCCTGCGCATAATCGAGACCTTGGCTGACGCCAGCGCCGCTGACACGATCCAAGCCATCGCCGAAAAGGTGGAGGCCATTGATTTCTGAGCAGGTGCGGTTGATGAAAAAGGCCGCCGCCCATCGCGCATGATGGTGAATACGGCCAGGGCGCAGGCAGCGATTGATTCGCTACAAGCCGCACTTGGCTCATCCGAAGGCTGGCGGATCACGGTCTCCCGCGTGGAAACCACCCTCCCCGTGCCTGACGAGTTCGAGGGCCAAAACACTGCCGACAGAAGTGCCATCCGCGAGGAGGTATACACCGCTGTCGAAGTTGGTACCCGGCTGGACCGGAACTACATTC
>Ga0315321_10002660_pt1 | contig 13830 bp, 12 predicted proteins | sample M180m21515metaG_FD_203464 | JGI IMG/M metagenome (GOLD analysis project Ga0315321, IMG submission 203464) | Ammonia-oxidizing marine archaeal communities from Monterey Bay, California, United States - M1 80m 21515 | ecosystem: Environmental > Aquatic > Marine > Intertidal zone | place: USA... | reverse complement strand
CTCAAGTATTAAGTCTTGGGGGTTAAAATACATAACCAAGTTCTCAAACGCAGAAAAACCAAATCGAGTTTATGTTCCAGGTGACAAGATTGCATCTACATATAAAGAAAATAAGGATTTTTATTTGAATGTTAATAATGGCCAATATCGTTCTGTAGATGAAAAGGGTATGGGCGGGTTAGACCATAAATTCCCAGATGTTTATAAAAGAGTTGGTGGAGAATACATAGTTGAACAATACCTATTAGATGACCTTTGGGAAACCATGGTTGTCGATGAACAATATAATCAAGCGTCATTCTTATTGGCTGGAATGATGCCAACAACATACCAAAGAGTATCTACAATGGGAACAGCAACATTATGGAAAACACTTATGTTAGCTTGGTCGTATAAATATAATCTAGCTATACCAGCAAAACAAAGTAAAAGACCTTTTGTGGGTGGGTTGTCTAGACTAGTTAAAACAGGATACTCAACCAACGTATTAAAGCTAGACTTTAGCTCCCTATACCCATCAATACAATTAGTGCATAATGTTTTTCCAGATTGTGATGTGACACATACAATGGAATCGATGTTAAAGTATTTTAGAGATACTCGTATAAAATATAAAAAATTAGCTTCACAATGGTACCAGATGGACAAAAAGAAGTCCGAATCCTTTGGACGAAAGCAATTACCAATTAAGATTTTTATTAACTCAATGTTTGGTTCATTATCCGCTCCACATGTATTTCCCTGGGGTGATATGGATATGGGTGAAAAAATTACTTGTACTGGAAGACAATATCTTAGACAACTTGTAAGATATTTCATGTCTAAGGGTTATGACCCGCTTGTGATGGACACTGATGGTGTAAACTTTTCATGCCCTAAAGATGTTGGTGCTAGAGAGTATGTTGGTATTGGTAATAATGAGTTGGTAACTAAGGATATGGTATATAAGGGTAGTGAAGCTGATGTTGCCGAATACAATGATTTATTTATGAGGGGTGAGATGGGACTAGATACAGATGGACAATGGCCATCATGTATAAATGTTGCTAGAAAAAACTATGCTCTACTTACAGACACGGGAAAAGTTAAATTAACAGGAAACTCAATCAAATCAAAAAAGATTCAAGGATATATGGAGACATTTATTGATGTGGGTCTTAGATTATTGTTAGAAGGTAAGGGAGCTGAGTTTGTGGAATATTATTATGATTATTTACAGGAAATTTATGACATGAAGATTCCATTAATAAAGATTGCTAATAAAGCTAGAGTTAAACAAAGTTTAAAAGCTTATAAGACAAGATGTAAACAAAGAACAAAATCTGGTTCATTAATGGCTAGACAAGCTCATATGGAATTAGCTATCGAGAATAATTTATCCGTATCTTTAGGTGATACAATCCATTACGTTAATAATGGTAAGGCTAAATCGCATGGTGACGTACAAAAGAAAAAAAAGAAAGGTGAACCAGATAAAATAGTACTTAATTGTTATCTTGTTGATGAGAATGAACTTACAGAAGATAAGTTAGGTGAATATAATGTAGCTAGATATGTTTCCATATATAATAAAAGGGTTGAACCACTATTAGTATGTTTCAAGCCCGAAGTTAGAGATTCATTATTAAAAACAAAACCTGAGGATAGAGAATTTTTTACAAAAACACAATGTGAACTAATAAATGGGATACCAAGGAAGGAGGCAGACCAAGATAAATTAGATGAGATATTAACTTTGTCGCCAGAAGAACAAATGTTCTGGGACAATATGGGTTTAAGTGAAAATTCTTTTATGGAAGAATTAGGAATCTTTGAGACCATCGGATGACACTATAACCCAATAACCTAACTCATCAACAAACACAAATTCAACCGAGCTATCACCATCTAAACTTATAGTTTTCCACTTACCATCTATAAGCCCTTTATCTGGAACTATGTCTACACCTGAAAGTGATTTTATTTTTATTTTAGTGTCAGACTTGGAATTAAGTGTTATTGTGGAGTATTCTTTAGATACAATAAGGTATTCACCGTTTGATGTGTATTCACCACCATTAACAACTTTTGTTACATTATCACGTTCTGTTGTTGCTTTATTATTTATACCACCACTATATAAGTCTTGCAATAAGTGTAACAATGAAACAGATAATAATTTGTAATGAACATTATCGGGTTTACCGTCATCATCATACATAACCAGTTCTGATAACCCAAGTCTATCAACCTCTTCAGCTATTAAACCAAAACTACTTATTCCGTTAGATTTATAGTTGAATGTATATGTGTTTAGTTTAAGGAGTTCCATGTATCGGCCCTTCTCTATAATATTAAGGTTTGTTTTGTATCTAGCAGACGAACTACCACCCATAACAAAGTTACCACTTGTGTCTATAGATAGGTCACTATAACTACCTGTAGCGTCCATTATTCCATCACGATTAACCTGTATTGTACTAGCACTAATACCTGGATTTGATGTCCCTCCTGTTATTGGTTGCATTGGTTTTTGACCTAAAGCTAAAACAACCGTATTACCACTAACACCAGAAAAGGGTGTTACAGTAACACAACACGAACCAGAAGTAGCTGAATAATGACCAACACTAAGAGTATACCCTGAAGAGCATTCACCACAATCACAATCGCCAACATCATACCACTCTTGTTTATATGACAAAAAGTTTCGTCCGGTATACAGGTCTTGTGCTATACTTGACGAACCTGAAAAACTAGCGGTATTATCAGAGTCCTGTTTTAATTGTCTGCCATAATCAATTTTAGTATAAAACGCCATATTATATTGTAAATATTGAACCTGGGTTCATAGGTCTGTACCCCAGAGATTTATTTAGGTTCTCAGCTTCAAGAGCTTTTCGTTCTAACATCTTATCGTTTCTTAAACGCTCAAGACGTAATGTTAATTCCTCAACAAGTTTAGCTACCTCATCTTTTGATTCAGATAGTAAACTATCAAATTCCATAACAATTTCAGAACCAGGAGCTTTAAGATTGCCACCAAACTTACCTCTAACCCTACCTAACATTTCCTTAGCTTTAGCAAAGAAGTATCTTCTAACCCAAGCTTTTGCTGGAGAATTTAGTTCGTTATATGTCATTTCGTCCATTGTGACATCACTAGGTAAAAGAATAATGTCTTTATTTTCTAATAGACACTCAGCTCTATTTTCTGGGCCAGAATCATAATACCAATAATAAACTCTTGATTGGTTTGTCATAATATTACCGAAATCAAATCTACCTCCTGGTACATTATAAAGATGTATATATTTTGGTCCGTGTATTCCTCCAGCACCAGCGGTAACACGATAGGTCATATCACCACCAATCATTCTATTTTTTAAGTTTCTATCCTGCATTCTTAATAATATATCAAATGCCGGCATTAAGAAGTATGAACCTTGGATACCCATTTGAGCTCCACCCATACCCATGTTTCCACCCATACCACCAAAAGGCCCTAAGAATGGGTCTATAAATGATTCATTAAGTTCAGCTCTTGTGTGCCACAACAATTCATTTAATTCTCTACCCGCTGGTATTTCATAAATTTGTTGGTCTTTCACTAAAGTTATAAAATCTTGTTTTAGTTCATAAGGGCCACCTGCTTGTAACCCCACTATTTTAGAATAAGCGTACGTAAACGAAGTCTCAAAACTAAGGTCTCTTGTTAGAAAAGCACTAGTTAATGAAATAACATCAACGTCCTGTCCGTACAATGACGACCATTGATTCTCAATTAACCAATCCTGTACATATTGACCGTAGTCTAGTATTGAAAGTTCAAGAGCGGTATCCAACATCTCGTCCTCTAATTCGATGCCTCTTAATGGGGCACCTAATAAGTGTTTGATTTGCGTGAATAACTTTTGACGTTTTGCTGGGTCTATTGTTGTAGCCATATTATATCCTTTATATATAAATACTTTGATTTAAACAATAAAAAAAGGTCCCGTAAGGACCTTTCATATTATATGTGGTATTTTGTTATTTTTTTCTTTCTTGGATTACTCTACGTATGATGTTATTTAGTGTTTTTTGTGAAAGAGGAATTACGTTCTCAACCTTTAGTTCAGTTTCTTCAGGCATTTTACCATGAGCTTCAGACTCCTCATTAGCAGATACTATAGTTTCATCCGTCTCAACCATTTCATCTTCAATCTTTTCATCATGAATACCATCAGCTGTTTTAAGTAACTTACCAACAGTATCAGTTAAGTATTTTAAATCATCATTTTTTAATGGGTTAGTTGGGTCAGTAACTAACTCAGTTTTTAATTTAAGTATTAATTGCGTTATGTTATTAATACCTCTTAACTGTTGTGTTTTTGATTCAGTTAAAGTTTTTAAGTGCTTTTTTAGTATTTCTTTTTTAGACATAATAAATGTTTTATTATAAATATACGGTAAATTACCTTTTTACAAGGAATCTAATATTTGGGACATAATATCTTCTTCTTTTATATTATCACCCATAACTGTATCTATAACAGACTTTTTATTATTGACAATATTGAATATCTTTCTTTCTATTGTATTCTCATAAATTGGGTATATACATGACACAGATTTTTTTTGACCTATACGGAAAGCTCTGTCTTCCGCTTGAGACATATCTGACGGTACAAAAGATAGGTCATTAAATATAACAACCTCAGCTGCTGTTAACGTTATACCTACGCCAGCAGCTTTAATATTACCTATAAAAACTTTTATATTATCGTCAGTTTGGAATCTATCTACTGATTTTTGTCTATCCTCTTTTTTCATTGTACCATTAAGTATAACAGAGTTTTTCTTATATTTTTCGTGTATAGCTAGTAGTGGTTCTGTGAAATTGGTAAATACGATAACCTTTTTGTCTTGATTTATAGCTTGTTCTATAAGTTGTTCCGTTTCTTTAACTTTTTCCATAGCTATTATTTGTCTTACAGTCATAAGTTTAGCTAATTGTATTGATAGACCTTTTGTTTTGTTTTCACGTTTCCAGTCCTGATACTCACCCATTTCACGCTTGTACTCTCTCGATGTTAAATTCATTTGAATTGGTGTTATAATCTTATCAGGTAGGTCAAGCACGTCTTCTTTTAGTCTTCTCAGAACCTTATCCTGTGTTTTATCTCTTAATTCATCTAGGTTAGTAGCACCATAAGTTAACCATATTTTTCTATATCCACGAAATATTTGTTTTCCATCACAATATCTTCTAACAAAATGAATCCAGTTTTCAGCAACACGTGAACCAACAAGCTTTAAAAGGTTATAATAGTTCATGGGTCTTGATGTCATTGGAGTACCGGACAACAACCACAACCTATCAATTTTTGTTGTTAGGTGATTAACTAATTTTGTTCTTTTAGCTTTTCCATTCGACACATAATGAGCCTCGTCTATAATAACAAGGTCAAAATTCTCTTTTAATATATGGCTATGGTCCTCCCTACCCTTTGGTATTTTATGAAAGTTTTTAAGTATGTCATAATTTATTATAACGTATTTTCCGTCCTGCCACTTCTTACCCTCAACAATACCAACAGGTTCGTCAGAATAAAACTCTATTTCACGTTTCCAGTTAAGTTTAAGTGAAGCGGGACATATAATTAATATTTTTTTTGCTTTACAAGCTATTGTAGCCATAACAGCGGAACCAGTCTTACCAAGACCCATATCATCAGCTAAAATATATTTTTTATTTGATACAAGTTTTGTTACAGCTATTTTCTGGTGGTCAAAAGGAGGTCTTTTATTAAATGGGGTGAAGTCAACAATAACATCTTTCTTATCCTCAGGTATTAATTGTCCCTTCGGTACCCAAAAAGAGTTAAGATTACTTGTATCTAATATCTTACCCCATATATGATATGATTTTTCTTTTGAAACCAATAGTTTCTCAACCCATATTTTCGAAGGTGCTTTTGAAAGAAATTTTGTAGCCATAAGTTCCGTCGACAAGTACTCATCAATATCAACCCATCTCCTAACAACCTTTGGTACAGACTCGTAATTATCTATAATATATGCCGCTTGTGACTTGGTTAACATCTTAACCCTACCATTCATCATACGGTCTTTTAATTCCAGGATGTGGTTATTGGCACCAGAATAGGACATAAGTTTGTCCTTAGCTACAATTTCGGGTAATTTTATATCCATACTTATAAAATATAAGAAACGTATAAACCGTAGTCAAATTGTATTTATAATAAAGTAACATATATTATGGCAAAAAAGATACCAATTACACGAATATCAAAATTCTTTGGTTCCGAGGATTTTTCCCTGGAACAAGATATTGGTATGGAATGGTTACATGGTGACATGCATTTCACAATGGTATTATTCCGTGTTGATAAAAAATTATCAGATATAGATGATGTTTATGGTGAGTCAGGCCAAGAAGAAATTAGGTATCACCCGCCAGTTGAGTTTAACGCTCATGTTGAAATAGCTGACCCACAAAATAAAAGTTACGCTGCTGGGTTAGTTAATCAGATGGAACCGGGAAATATGACATTAAATGTATATATTAAACACCTTGATGAACTTGGTGTTGATATATCTTACGGTGACTATATTGGCTACCCTGAGACAGAAACAACTATGAGGTATTACGTTGTTACAAATGACGGTAGGGTTACTTCTGATATAAAACATAGTATAGGTGGTTATAAGGCTTTCTACAGAACTATATTATGTTCATTTGTTAATGAAAATGAGTTTAAAGGAATATAATGGCATTACCAAAAAAGAATAAAAAGAATTTAAATATAACCCCATTACCTGTTCAGGGGCATTACCCATATGGATATAGTGGGATAGTCACACCTAATAGGAGAGAGGAACTTTCGGGTTTAATAGATGAACATGGTACAATGTTACCAAAATCTGTTCTACACGCTGACTTAGATAGAGGTATGTTAGATTTTGTTAAAGACGACTTAAGAACCTCAGTGTCTGGAAAAAAGATTCCTGTTATAGATAGAATACTAACATTACAAAGATGGGGTGAATTCTCTGAGACATGGTCATTTTCAGATAAAGATAAGAATGTGTCATTACCATTTGTTGTGGTGGTTAGAAAACCAGACGTGCAACCAGGTAGTAACCCGTCATTACAATATACAATCCCAGACCGAAGACAATTCCATTATGCAAAGGTTCCTACTTGGGACGGAAACAGAAAAGGGTATGACGTATACAAGATACCTCAACCAGTTCCTGTCGATGTTATATATGACGTTAAGATTGTGTGTAATAGAATGAGAGAGTTAAACCAATTCAATAAGGTTATACTACAGAAGTTCACATCTAGACAAGCCTATACATTTGTTAAGGGACACTACGTGCCAATGATATTAAGTTCTGTTGGTGACGAAAGTGTTGTGGATACCGAAGATAGAAGATACTACCAACAGAATTACCAGTTCCAACTACAAGGATTCCTAATAGATGAAGACGAGTTCGAGGTTAGTCCTGCTGTAAGTAGGGTGGTTACCTTGATAGGTGGTGAGGACAGAAACTCTAAAGAAAATAAAGCTGTAACCCTAAAATCAAAGTGGGAATATGATAATCTCAGTGGGTCAACAGCGGTTACAAAAACATATGTTACAAAGGTCGACCTTAAAATTATTAGGTCAAGCAATATAGTTGCTGATGGTTATACTATCTATATTAATGGTGTTTTAGTTTCTGGACCACTTATGGTGCCTAAATATCCACCAGCTATGGTAAGACCTAACGATTCGGTTGAGGTTAGAATAGTTAAGTTAGTACCTACAGACCCAGCGTGGATAAGCTTCCAAGAAATAGTAGTTAGATAATTCTATTCACCATAAATGTCTGGTGTTGGTTTACAGTGTTCTTTGATTAATAGTTCTATAAAAGCAAACATCTTTAAACCGTTCTTTCTACAATGTTTTTTAAGCATTTGGTGTGTTTTATCTGATATCTTAATGTTTTTAATTTTTGGTTGGTTTTCCTTGTTTGCCATTTATAAGGGGTATTTTAGCTATAATTAGTTGAAAGTATGAAAAAAGTATGAATTTTTTATCCCTTAATGTATTTATACATTCATACCACAAAACTTTTGGACTTAATAATTGTATTTATTAGTATAACAAAGAAATAATAACAATTTTAAAAAATAATAAAAATGGCAAACGGAAGTAAAGTATTTGTTTCTCCTGGTGTATATACATCAGAGAAAGATTTATCATTTGTAGCACAGAGTGTAGGTGTTACCACGTTAGGTTTAGTTGGTGAAGCTCTTAAGGGTCCAGCCTTTGAACCAATATTCATCAGTTCTTACGATGATTACATTACAAGATTTGGGGGTACCTCACCAAAAACATTTGTAGACTCACAAATCCCAAAGTACGAAATGGGGTATATATCAAAAGCTTATTTAAGTCAAGCTAATCAATTATTTGTAACTAGGGTATTAGGACTTAGTGGATATGACGCTGGACCATCTTGGTCAGTACAGACAATTGGTGTTCTGGATAAGACTACTGTAGCGTCAGGGTCAACAACATCACACACCGTTAATTACTTTTTGGGTGTGTCTGACACAATGCATGCTGGTGGTAATCAAAATGTCGCGTCATCTATAGTTACTGGTACAACTATATTTACAGACGCAGCACTTACTACACCATTTGCTCTTACTGGGTTAACTGGTGGTGTGAATTCAGGAGCAAATATATCAGACTTCACAAGTAATGCTCTATCAACTTCTAGTGGAAGTCTTGTAAATTTAGGTACTTATGTTGGGACTTGGATAGCCTCTCGTCCAACATTTAATCAAGCTACTTCAGCTTGGAGTATAACTAGTGGTGTTATTGAGTATGGTTGTGGAGACCCATCTGCACAGATTACTGCTAGTATTGGTACTGGAACTACAACCAGTACACAAATTCTTACAGATACTGTTTGTTCAGCTTTAACATCATATCAGAATGATTTTTGGTATGATGGGTTATTTAATTATAGTGCATCTACAAATTGTTGTTCGGGTGGGACATATGATGGTATTTCGATTACAATATCACCTGGAATGGTACCTCTTACTTCCACAACCGCAAATGTTATTTCTGGTTCTGTTAGATACGATATTATAAATTATGCAGGAACTCCATTTGCTGACGCTGACGGTGTTGTCGTAGCGACACTACGTTCAAGAGGTGTTAGTACAACTGCTAGTGGTGGACCAGTTTACACTGTTTCCGCTGATACTGTAGATATTGACTGTACTGGAGCATACGCTGACGCATTAAAAGACCCATTTAAATCATTCGGAATAACAGCTTCAACAGTAGCTGGAGATAACTACAGCTTTAAAACATCTATGGATATAACATCTAAAGACTATATGTCTAAGGTGTTTGGTAGGTCTCCTTTCGATAAAGTAGCATCAGAGGTACCTATATTCTTAGAGGAAGGGTACCCGGTAATGTTAAAACATATGTACAATCAGGGTAAGGTTAGAGGGTTGAAATGTTGTCTGAATTACTTACCTGGAGCTAGAGAAGCTTCAAACACAAACACTATAGGTTGGTACATGAACGAGTGGAGGACACCTGAAACACCATGGTTAGTTTCTGAGCTACAGGGTGTAGACGTATACAAACTATTTAAGTTTATATCAATTTCAGATGGTACTTCAGCAAATAGAGAATACAAAGTATCCATATCTAACCTATCTTTTGAAAGAGGTGAGTTTGATATAATTGTTAGAGATTTTTATGATACTGACTCTTCTCCACAAATATTAGAGAAATTCACAAGATGTAGTATGGACCCAACAAAAACTTCGTTTGTAGCTAGGAAAGTTGGTACTTCTACAGGTGAGTTTGAATTAAAATCTAACTATATAATGTTATATCTAGCTGAGGGTGTACTTGACGGAACTTTTGTAGGTTCACTTCCTTGTGGGTTTGAAGGGTATAAATTTAGAAGTTACGGAACATGTTCAATAAACCCATCACTTCAATTTAAAACTAAATACTATAATCCTGGTGACGTTGTTTATGAAGGACCATTTGCTTCCGGTACTATCGCTACCGCGAACCAAACACTAAGTGGTGGTGATAAGGTAAGTAAAAATTATCTAGGTTTATCGTCTAGTTTATTAGACTACGACTTCTTTGACTTTAAAGGATTCCAAGTACCAACCGCTACGTGTACCTCTACTGAGGGTGATGAGTGGTCTGTTGTTACAGAAGGTTTCCATATGGATGTAAGTGCTTCAGGAATTACTGGTGGTGCTGGAACATACCTTAATTTATCGGCTACAACATTAAGTGGTAACCCAGTATTCCAGTGTGGGGCTGGACAGTTTAGTACAGAACCAACATCGGCTACAGAAACATATAAAAAATTACGTACCCGTAAGTTTACATTAGCTCCATATGGTGGATTTGATGGGTGGGACATTTACAGAAAAACTAGGTCAAACACTGACGACTATAGAATGGGTCTTACAGGATTCTTAAATGGTGCGTGTACAAGTAGTGAGTTTTCTACCGCAACTGGTTCTGGTACATTTAAGAAATTAAGTAGTACTGAAGCTAATACAGATTACTTCGCTTACCTAAGGGGTATAAACACATTTAGTAATCCAGAAGCTATTGATATTAATGTATTCGCTACACCGGGTATTAATTACGTTGATAATTTAGGTTTAGTTAACGAAGCTATTGATATGGTTGAGTCTGATAGAGCTGACTCATTATACATCACAACAACACCAGATTACAATATGTTTGTTAAATCAACAACAGATATAACTAATATGGTTGGTGTAGAAGAAGCCGTTGATAATATGGACGACTCATTAATAGACTCTAATTATACAGCAACTTATTATCCGTGGATTCAAGTTAGAGATACAGCTAATAACAAACAAATATTTATACCACCAACAGCTGAGGTAATGAGAAATATAGCATTAACTGATAATGTTTCATTCCCATGGTTCGCGTCAGCTGGTTACACTAGAGGTATAGTTAACGCTACAAAAGCTAGAAAGAAATTAACTTTAGATGAAAGAGATGTGTTATATGTTGGAAGAATCAACCCAATAGCTACATTCTCTGATGTTGGTCCAATCATTTGGGGTAACAAGACTCTACAAGTTAAGGAGTCTGCTTTAGATAGAATTAACGTTAGAAGATTATTATTACAAACTAGAAAATTAATATCAGCGGTTTCTATAAGACTTATCTTCGAACAAAATGACGATATAGTGAGACAACAATTCCTAGACTTAGTTAATCCAATCCTAGACTCAATTAGAAGAGATAGAGGTTTAACAGACTTTAGAGTTGTATTATCTAGTGACCCTGAAGAAATAGATAGAAATGAAATGAGTGGTAAGATTTATATCAAACCAACTAGAGCGTTAGAATATATCTATGTTGAGTTCCTAGTTACTCCTACGGGAGCATCATTTGAGGATGTATAAACAATAAATAAATTCATAAATAGGGGGTATATCTCCCTATTTATGTTTAAATCATATTTATAATAAAAGTGAAGATGAAATTTAATAAGAAAACATTAGCTGAAAGTATCGAGTCAGAATTGTCCGGTAATAAACATTTTACAAGTGGTAAGAAACAAAATGTGGTAATTACAGAAGCTCAACTAGAGAGATTAGTTGGGTCAAATAAGGTTGTTAACAAAAATGTTGTTACTGAATCCATAGATGATGTTATAAGAGAAGCTTATGAGTTAATTAATCAGTGTATTATTAGTGAAAGTATAGATAGTTTAGATATAGGTGATTATATTCTAAACGAACAAGGTCAGTACAATAGAGACCCTGGTGTTGCAGCTGGTGAAGGACTAGAGAATGTAATTAACAGTATAAAGAAAGCTTATGAAATGGTTAAGGATTCTGATATGAGAAAGAAAATCGAGAATACCTTAGTTAAATTAAATAATTTTATGGTAGTTACAGCGGACGCAATAGGAGCTGGAAGAGACCAAAGAGCCCCAAGACCTACAGACTCATTAAAAGACCCATTACCATATCCAGAATTGGAAGAAGGTGAGGTTGTTGAAGCAGCAAAACCAGACTTTTTAGATTTAGATAAAGATGGTGATAAAAAAGAGTCTATGAAAAAAGCCGCTAAAGACGCTAAAAAAGAAGAGGTTGGTGAAGAAATGGAAGAAAATCACCCACCATATGAGGAAGGTGAAGACATAGAGGAAGGTATTTGTGAAAATTGTGGAGAAGTTCATGAGGGTGGATGTGGACACCATACATCTGTTGAAGATGCTGATATGTTTGATGCTACAGAAGGTGACGGAGACTTATTTGATGACGAGGAGGATGGGTTTAATCAAGACAAACTTCAGTTTGGTGGATTTGGATTTACAGAATCTAAAGAAAAATCAAAAGAAGAATTAATAGCTGAGGATATTAAAAGAATGAAACAAGTAATCAAACCAATCTCAAAAATATAAATATGAATAATAGATTTAACTTAAACGAGTCGGAGAAAAACCGAATCAAGGGATTACACGGTATAAACATTATTAACGAACAAGAAGAAGCTAATTTAGAAACAAAAATTGCTATGGTTGATTGTGCTGAAGGTTATAACATACCAGAAACAGTTATTGATTTAGCAGGGTCAATTTCAGATAACATGATGAGTGCAGTTCCAGAAGGAAAAAATCCTTATTCTGTTTGGATGGCGGCTTTTATAAGCCAAGTGACCGAACATGGAGCAAAAGAAGTTGCTAAGATGTTAGGAGAAATTGAAGTTGGTTCTGGTTGTATGTACGATATATTAAAATCACAAGACATGTTAAGTGTGGTAAAAAAATAATAAAGTGTGGTTCATATAAAATATAAAAGGTCCTTTCGGACCTTTTTTTATTTATCGTCTGTGATAAGAACACCACCATTAAGTAAAATCAATAATGATATATATGGACAATAGAATGGAGCTTTAAGTATGTGTGATAATACATACACTGTATACCATAAAGATGTAGGTTCATCACCTCGTCTAGCCTCAAAAGATAAATAAGACTTTCTAATTTCTTCCTTATTTATTATTAGGAATAAGAACATTAGTAATTCAGATATTATTAGGTAGTTTATTATGTAAGTCATTTTATTATAGGTTTATCGATTAGTATTCTTTAATATATACGAGTATTAATTCATTTGGTTACATTTAGTAACAACCGTCTTCATCAAAACAAAGTATCCCATTAAGTTTATTAAAAGACCAAGGTACTTGTACAACAATAATATATGTTCCGTCTTCCACATATACCATACCATAGTCTGATGTAAGAGGGTCCTGTATATAATAAGTTGTACCACCATTAACAGTATCTATAAAGGTACTTAAAATCATATAAGTTATAGATTGTTCTATGAAATTTACTGTAAAATAAAAACTAGACGTGTCTATATCTATAGATACCAAATCGTTATATGAACCCACTGTTGTTAATACAGCGTTTGATGTGTTATAGTTATTAGTTAAACTGTCCACAGTAACATTAATGGCATGACATTGTTGACTCATCATAATTGTTTGTGAATTAACTAATAGTGGGAATAGAAGGAAGAATAGTATTTTTTTCATTGTATTATATTTTATTATTAATTGATACTACAAAGATAAGTAAAATAATCCATTTAAACAAGTTTATTGATATTTATATTATATGAATAAAAAGATTATAATTAGTGAGAAACAGATTAAATTATTAACTGAGGATGTTAGTGGTGAAAACCCTATTGATACAAAAATACTTAGAGCTTATTCTTTTGATTGG
>Ga0315321_10002659_pt1 | contig 13831 bp, 4 predicted proteins | sample M180m21515metaG_FD_203464 | JGI IMG/M metagenome (GOLD analysis project Ga0315321, IMG submission 203464) | Ammonia-oxidizing marine archaeal communities from Monterey Bay, California, United States - M1 80m 21515 | ecosystem: Environmental > Aquatic > Marine > Intertidal zone | place: USA... | reverse complement strand
AATTCAAAACTGGCATTCTCAATCCCCAGAACATCCGTCATATCCCGACGAATCATCCACCTAATGTGAATCCCTATTGTCTGTGTTGGCTCTGCCGCCATATTGGACTCCTTCCAGTGCCGGCATTAATTCTACAGTCTTCCGAAGAGCTTTTTACTGGCTGACCTTCCCTGGTAACCATCAAAATCACCCCCAGCCTCTTAGTCATAACTGTGAGGCTACAAAAAATTATCACATCCGAGATTTTTTGCCAATACTAACTTCGCATAGCAACTGACTTAAGTTTTCTTTAGCCAGTGAAATCGCACCTTGATAAATCTGCGATCCGGAAGCAACAAGCCAACTAACGCCATCAGGATGAGTACGACACCGACGAGTTGAGGCGTAAAGAACGTCCACCAAACGCCCCCCAGCAATACGAGTGGACTCATAGGAGCGTGACTAACCCAATTGGCCAACCAACCACACTCCGTAAGGACATAAACAAATCCTGAAATAAGTAGCACTCCCAAAATTACACCCAACTGCCACCAAATTAGTACGGAGGAAGTGTGTAACTGACTGCGAATTAGAACTTGGGAGAGTGCTCCGGGCGTATAACCAGCCAATCTAATGCCTGGTGCCTGTAATAACTGGTAATCTCTATAACCAAAATCGACCTGAGGAGGACCGGTCAATTCCAAATCCCGGGTAGTTCTATCCTCCAAATCCTGTAACAACTGCAACCTGCTCTGATACTTCTGCCAATACTCCTGCTCTTTTGAAAGACTATCATTTACTTCAAAATTCCCAGCTATCTGTCGTGATACTGCATTTTGCCCCCATGCAACCTGATGCGAGAAAACAGAGGCAAAGCTACCGGACTGGACATTATCACTATCAAACTGAAGTCCTTTGTAATCCGTCTCTGAAGCCAGAATCTCTATCGTGGACTTCAGCACTTCACTTTCGGGCACTGGTAACATTAGCAGGCTTCTTCCCCCCGCGAGTGCCCGTTCCGATGCGAGGGTAAATACTACATCTACTTGTTGGTACTGCCGATCCGATAAGAGCGGAATGACGACCCGCGTCTGCTGTTCTGAAGTTGCAGTCCGAACGGCCGTTACCTCTGAAACAACCGGAGTCCCCTGGACTGCAGCATTTTCAAAATCCCACATCGCTGGCCAAACTAAAATCAGATCCTTTCCTGGGGTGGGAAGAACATAGAAGGTAGCAACTCCAACAATATGCTCAGGATCGATAACCGCAAGTTCATAACTGGCAACTTCAACTTCCAATTTAGATGAACTCTGGAAAAAAGCCTTGGAACGAATTTCTGTTTCATTGGTACCCAGAAAAACAGCGTGGCTCTTCGTATCTACGACTTCCGGTATCACATTGGTTGACCATCGCGAGATACGTTGCGCTCCCACCGATTCCCATTCGACCTGTTGCTCATCAATGCTATCTGGAGCGTAAAAGTACTGCTGGACATTCCCCCCGGGATTATTCGCGAATTCAAAACCGGGAAGTACTAAGATACCATCCGTTTCCTCCAATTCGAACTTCAGGCGAAATTGCACTGAATCAGCGATTAGCTGCATGGGTCGCAAGGTAAACAAATAGCTTTCTGGACCATTCTGAAGGAATTCGACAACGTAATTACCACTCAGTTCCTGAACCTGCTGAAACTGGAGGTTTTGAAGTTGCAATCGAATCTGATCCACAGCACCCTCTGTCACCTTCAAATCTGCCGCAATCTCAAATGTTCGTTTCCCATCTTCCTGAACAAAACCACCACTAGCGGCACCTCGAAACCTTTGTTTATTACGAAGGATTCTAATCGCACATTGACTTGCTGCCAACGAGGAATCAAAACTAGCCAGAAGCCTACCGCCTAAACTCTCAACATAACTGCCAGGTCCCAATTCAAGATTCTCGTCACTAAGAATCCTGAGTAAAGACCCTGCTTGTTGAATCACGTTGATGTTGTCATCAATAACGATCCCGCCCTCATGAGTAATCGTAGGAATCGGTAGAGTACGAGACTTCAAGCTTTGATTGCTGGATGAAAGATGAGCTAGAGGGAGTCGACCTCGCAATTCAAATGTGACTTCACCTGTCAAGCCATCATCGGTAAAGACACTCAGATAACCGTCGGTGGAATGCTGAACGCTGGCTTCCAAAACGGCTCCGTCTTGATGAATCGTGGCTGACTCAATAATAAAACCTTTGGGAACACGATAACGTTGTTGGAAAGTAAGGCCATCTTCGATCAACAATTCTGCATGGTAAAGCATCAAAAGTTGATCAAAACCAACCACCAAGTTGCTGGATTGAACTACCTCTGACTTCACAACTCTCGGTAACGTCGTAATAGGCTCAATAGGCTCAGACCCAACCTCACTCAAGGCATACACGGCCTGAGGTACGTCCGTTGTGCCCCATCGAGAAATCAGATCCTGGCTTAGGTTCTCATCAACCATCTTTAAGGGGCTATGCCAAGTCAAATCCTGTTCGACACTTAAAGCCAGCCAACGTTCTCGACGTCGCTGCACGACGGGAGTGACTTCTGGAACTGGCACGTTGCCAATACCCGATACATCCTCAAGATAAAACGACAATTGAACTTCAAACGAGTCTGAAACAGGCCGCTGTAATGAAAAGTACAACGTCTTCGTTTCGCCGTCACGGATCCTTGGAGTGCTAACAATCATCTGACCAGGACGTATAGGCAGCAACCTCAAGCGAGGATCAACGTTCATACTGAATTGCTGTGTTGTCCCAGCAACGACGTCTACCTTCATGCGTACATCCAGCACAACTGAATGCGGCGCTATCTTAAGCCAATAGTACTCTTCCGACTCCAGTACCGAAGCCCCGGCGATTTCAACATCACCAATCCCCCAAATGACGCCCATCCGACGAGTGCTACCTAATGCAGCAACTAACCGGCCTCCCAATCCATCAACTCGAGTGCGCCCCTGAACTCCGGAAAACAACACCTTATGCTCTCCCGACACAGGAGAGGTTTCCAAGGTTGCCTCCGGAACCCCAGGAATATCAATTTCAAATCTTTGCACATCATTGGCTGTCTGCACAACAGGTTCCAATTCAATTTCAACTGTCGCAGGACCGTCCTGAGAAATTTTGATCTGCACTGCTTTACGATCAGCCTGAAATTGATATTCAGTAGTTTCTCCTTCGATCGTGATACTCTGAATCTCCCCTTGCTGTGCGTCAAACGGTAGAGTAACTTGCTCCACACCCTCCCCCAGTTCCATTTGGTACTTGATCTGGAGAACCGGGGAAACGCTATCACCGTCCGGTGTATCGGTCACCCAATTGACCTGATATTGGGCTTGAGAGATCAACCAGTTCTCCGTCGGCTTATCAGCCCGCGCATACCATTTCCTTAACTTCTGATAAAACTCGTCCGCCACATACAAATACGCTCCCGCGTCCGAACCGTCGTCATCTACCGGCAAATAAACGCTATGCACTGTTGGGATCTTATTCTTCCGCTCCAGGCTCGCTTCATTTTGACTTAAGGATTCTTCCGGTTGCTGATAAGCCTGCGAATCGAGAGAAGAAAAGAGTACTAAGGCCAGAACTAACAAGGGAGTGGCGAATCCGGGTCGGGCTTGCAAATCGAATTCCAAGTCCGGATCCGGATCTGCCTTACGAACAATGAACAACGTCTTCATTCTCGAAATGATGGTGCAAACGGTCACTACCAGAGAAGCAACAAAGGCTTGGGCACCAAACTCAACAAACGCCTCTTCAACAAACATGGTAAACGCAGCCATTATTCCTGGCAGGAGAAACGATAGTTTCCAGTAACGTCGGCTTAACCAGAGTAACAGGCCAATCCAAATCACCAGGCTCGCCCAGGCAGCCGTAACCAGTGAGGCCTTGTTGTAAACAACCAATGAGATTCCAGCGTCAGCCTGCTTCACTCCCGATTCATACGTCCACATCAAATCCTGACGCAGAGTCTCATGCAACTGTCGAACTTCCAATTCAGATAACAACGAAAGGACACGGCGTCCCAGAACCCAATCTTCTAGCTGAACAACTGATCCCCCCGCTAATTCGTAAGTCGTAAATACGGGACGGAGTGTATCGCTAACAATAATCACTCGATCAGGACTTAGTGCATCTTTATCAATCCAACGATCGGACGAAAGAATCAATCGACTGTCATCTCGAACGAAAGCCAGTCCGGCATTATGAAGCCATTGTATTGCCGAGGTTCCGCTTGTTTCGCTAACGTCAGAACTAAGCTGTGTCATGGGGTCGATACCGAGGGCATCCAAAGCGACCACATCAACGGCAAGCTGAAGATCTTGCAACTCCTCGGATAATAAGAACTGGACATTACGTAACCAACTAGCCCAAGTGAGCTGAGTAGATGAGTCTGAGCTCTGTCGCATTGAAGCCGCTCGTTCAAGCAATGAGGTCACTTGAGCAGCTTTCCGATCCAGCGAATTATCTAACTGGGAACGCGAAGCGTATCGCGGGCTAATATTCAACTGTTCATTTTTCAACCAAGGCCCAAAAAGACGAGTTGCGACTGAATATTCAGTGGATTGACTCGCTAATCCAAATCCTGGTGGCACAGCTACAGACCAGTACGACTGTAAAATTTTTGCATTCACGATGGGAAGCGGCTTCTGCAGTTCCGTCCTAAATCCCAATGCCTCCGAGGTGGTCTTGAAACGAATTCGTACTCTCGCGAATCGCAATTCTGTTTCCAAAGGAATCCGCAATTGGCTTGGCGCACCCGAACTGCGAATTGAGGCTAGATAAATTCGCTGACCATCAACCCAAACACTCTCTACTTCAACTTCCTGAGGCAAATCAACTTCGAGATCCTGTAACCCCGACCGCTCTACTACATAACGAAGTTCATGACTACTAAACCCATGGACGAGATACTTTGAGTGCACATGAGCATTCCAAATCACATGTTCCAACCGATCCGAATCAGAAGTGATGGATACCTGAGGAGGCGTTCCTATCGGCATGCCGTATTTAAAGGCCTGACGAAAGACAGTTGCCTGCCTTCTAAGACGCTCTGGCAATACACGCTCCATGGACGGTTCTCGACTAATCTCAACCGCGGAATTTTCACTCCAACCAATTTCCACAGAGCCCGAGAATGACTGCGCTCCGTCAACGCGATACAACGGCAACCTAACGAATTGCTCTGTATTGAATGACCGCGTGCCTATCAACTTAAAAGACGTCACGCGTGCTTCTACCAAATCAATTTGCCAGCGTTGCCAGCCATCCTCTTCGGTCAGGCTTACATTAGAAATCTCTTCAAACTGAACCAAAGAATCGCTGTTTTCTTCGAGCCGCCACTGCATATCCATGGCTGACAATCCGGAACTATACACGACCACCTGCTTGACTGGCGTACCTAACGGGCTAACTGCGATTCGAGTTTCTTCAGTCACAATGTCCAATACGGTTACGTCCGTTTCCAGCTCGGCCTCAAATGCCTGAGCTGCCGAAACAGACGAAATCTGTAATCCCAACAATCGACTAGTGGAATCAAATACAATTCCAACATCACGCAACAGAGGTTCGCCAGAGACTTGTTCACTCGCTGGATCGAGTCTACTAAACGGTAAACCTCCAAGTCCCAATACCTGCAAAACATTGGGCTGCTCTGCGGTTAAACCAAGAAGATGCTGCTGTAAAACCACCTGTTTGTGTTGTAAAGGTGACTCCGCAATATTGGGGTAGGAGATTACGTGTAGCAATTCACCCGACAGTATCTTCCCTTTGAGTTGATGAGATAAATTAAGTCGCAAAGTGACTGTTTGCCCGGATTCCACACCTCCCTGCAAGTCAATCTGGAGGAGCATTAAGCCTCCTCGCTCAATCTTTACTACTCGGGGAATAAACTGCTGTGAGCTAAAATTTTCTCCAGCGAGCGTGACCGACTTGAAATCCCAACCTTCCGTAATCTCCAAATGTAACTGGTGCAGAGGCTCCGCCGCCGCTGTCATTCGTATCTCTGTCTGCAAATCCACTTGGTTATCAACAAATTCATATCGAGAAACCTGAGAGATATGTAATTCCGTCTCCTGATGACCAGCAACAACGACAATGTATGGATTAGGGTCAAACATCTCGAGCACTCGACGCTTGGAAGACCCAATGGACTCAATTCGACTTTCGACGGCTCCCGCAACATCCAATCGATAAAGCTCCAGATCTTCCGATATCGTCAGTGATATCTGACCCTGTCGCCAAATCCCATTAACAACACTCATCAATGGCAATACCTGTGGTTGCAACGGTAGAAATTTGGCCACAGCCACTACCTCGAGATCTACCACGCCTCCTTGAGAATCCAAAGTTATCGACCATCGATTCTTATCATTTTCTGACAACGTAGGATTCAACGACTGGCCTTGAGTTGACACCCGTACCAATTCCAGTTCCGGTGAGAGCTGGAAGTCTAATGATTGCCGCTGAGCATTCACTGAATCCAATGTCAAACGGCTTACTAATTCCAGCCCTTCTCTGTTAAAGGAGTACTGCAAATCCTGACTGTAAAACAAGACATTGGCATTACTGCGTAGAGCCTCCCCCGACAAAACGGCAAGGGTTGTTCTGGATTGACTTCCAAGTTGGACTACCCAGCGAATATTTCCTTCGGCTAAGTCCGTCAAACCTTCCACCGGCAAATCCAACTCATCATTGTCGGGAGCCCAAACGATACCGTTGGATGATCGCAATAACAACTCGCTTGGCAAATCCAAAATCAAGTAGTTCGACTCACTCTGGGGAATCTCAAAACTGAACTTTCGTTCACTCTCTATTACCGCCTCCCCTTTTAAGCTCCAATTAAACTTAAGTTCACCTGGACCATTTAACCGCAACAACGGGATGTTACGTTCCGTCACGCCGCAGATTGCCGGCACACTTGCCATAGCTGCATCTGCGGTTGCTTTGACAACCCACTGTGGCGTATCTAAAGCTAGAGACAATGGCAAAAGCGGTATGAGCCCCTGTATATCAGGGTCAGCGTCGATACTAAGCACTGCCCGTCCGTCTATAATCTGTCCGCCCTGTACACGTCCGTAATATATCGACTGACGGATATAACCACCCTGACGAAATTCCGGTAATGCTTCCGTACTCTGACGATTCAACCGATTCACCGCGTTAATCATTTCTTCGAACTGCATTCTTTGTAATGGCACAGTCCCCTCTAACACTTCATCAATATCAGCCTCGTTTACTTTGAGCTGACGGTAAATGAGTTCGTTAGGATTAGGTGCGAAAGAAGGCTGCTGAGACAAACCTGCTGGTGCGCACAAAAACAGCAACGACAATCCAAGAACGAATTGAGTACCAAATCGTTTCACGATTATGCCTTTTGCTGTTGTGAATCATCACTGGCCGAAGAGGCTGCAATGGATGACTCAAGTTTAAGAAGCGAAATAGCAGCCGAATTAGTATCCTGCTGAACATTGGTACGATGAATCGACCTGCTAGCCTGGCCTGAGTCAGACAGAATCCAGTCCAACACTCTCGAAAAGACAACTAACAGACCTCCTAAGAAAGAAGCTTGCAACACCAGCAACATCAGTTCCGGAACCCAGGCAGCAGCAAGTGCTGCGCATAAGCCGACGCCAAATATGACCATCGGCTGTTGCATGAAATGCAAACGTAGAATTGCCAGTCCGACAATCAGAACCAACCCCGAAAGCCAAACTAGCAATGTCGAACGACTGGTAATCGATGCATTGAGAGTGGCCACTTCACCAACGGTGGAAAGCAAATACTGGTTCGTATTTTCAGGCAAGGCCAATTGAACATTCACCCCGACCCAGGACTCTAGGTCAGACTGACCCAATGCAGAATCTCTAAACCAGTAAAACCCCGACCAGTCCCAGTCATATTCGGGCGTCCAACCCCGCGGGCTACCCAGCAAATGCTGATCGTTCGTGGTAACGATCTGCCAATAAGTAGAGCCACTCATTTTTGAATTGATGACCTGTGGCAGTGGCAACTCCAAACTTCTGGAATCAAAGTCTAATCGCATATACCAAAGTTCAATTCGATAGTCTGATTCAACGTTCGACGCAGACAAACGGACCGTCAATTTCCCCTGAGAATCCAGCACAACTTGTTCGACCGGAACACGTTGATTATTTACAGCCACAATCAATGTCCCCGGATCCAAACACCTAACCTGAAATTCGATTTGCAGATCTGTTTCATTGGTTCGGACTAGCAGTGACATACGTTCACGACACTGTCCATTCAACAAAGCTGTTTGAACCCATCTTCGTTGGATCAAAGTGGAGGTTCGTGTCACATCCCGACGCATTCGCATTTGGACCGGCAAGTTCGTCGCCCCTTCTGAAGCCTGCAATCGCAGGCTATTACCGCCCGTTTCTTCCGAGGCCACACCTCGGACAACCTGCCAAATATCTCCGGCGGGCTCACTCACAAAGATATCCCGTGTGTTGATAGCGACTTGATTCTGAACCAATCTCACTTCATCAGTAATCGGTGAGACCAGCAAAAAATTTACTCGTTGTGATGAGTCTGCCATCAGAAGCGGCAACTGTTCTTGATATCGCAACTTAATTCTCAATGCACCACGATATTCAGCTAACAGATCAACTGTGACCTGCTCAATCTCTAACTGTTCTCTGGCGGTATCTGCCTGAATTGAACTAGGAACAACACTCCAAGGCAACACACTACTACCACTACCGTCTTCACCTGTCGAGTTCTCTAGTTGCAGGAAGACTTTCAAGTTCTCCGGGCGTCTTACGATCCCTGGCACTTTTAAGGTGATTTGCCGAATAGGTTCATAGGCAATTTGATAGTCCAGCACCTGTTCAAACGCCGCGAACTTCTCTTCCAGTTGAATGGTTGTGCTCGAAGCTACCAGAACACTTCGTTTCCGGACTCCCACGGTTCCCACAAATCTTAACGGCTGGCCTTCAGCCAAGTTTGGTAAGGAGTTGAAAACTAATGGAGCTTGCTGATTCTCCGGCAAATCCACGTCTGTGATATCACTTAAACTTACAGCTAATAAGCCCTCGATATTTTCTGAATCCGGAACAAGCTCGACGTTATCCGCAGGTTGCAACACAACGCTCTGGGGACCTCGTAAAATACTTGCATTCTTCTCACTTGAGGCCACTATCTGTGGGATTGTTAAGTCCAGGAGCCCAGCAGTTGCATTCGCCAATGCGGGCAATTGCCGTCTAGCTCTAATAATGACATTAAATTCGCCTCGGGAATCTGTATCCGCGGTCGAGACCTGAAAGGCTAGCTGACCATCGACCAGTTCTGCGGTGACTAACTGCAACGAATCGTCAACACTCTGAAACACCTGATCCAGTTCCCAACCCAGCCAATTTCCAGAGAGCTGGTACTGCCCTGTTCCGGAGTAAATACACCGTAAAGTCGCAGTCATGCGAATTTGCGTTGGAGAGACTTCCATCAAATATGTCGGTACAACACGGAATTGATTCTCTCGCTCCTGAAGAACTCCGACTACCGTGTAAGCGACGTTGTAATACTCAAAGTCAAATTGTTGAATACCGGGGTTACCCGTGGATCCCTCGAAAACACGGGGCGTACGACGCATGTCCCCACTTAGCTGCCAAACCACATCCCAGTTGGCAGTCGTACTGATACTCAGATTCCCTGACTGCTTTACCGCACCAACCACTTCAAATCCATTAAACGACTGATTAGTATCCATCTCAGTTTCGTCGTAGGTCAATTCAGCCTCTAGCAAGACGGTCACATTTGGTTGTGGACGCACGATGCTAACCCTCACCTTTTCACGCTTGGTATCAGGCTCACTATCCGCAACTGGAATTCTAGAGACTCGAAATACTTGGCTTGGCAGATCAATCAGTGACATACCAGAAGGAAGCAAAACTTCAAAATCAGTCACATTACTGCCAAGGCCTCCCACATTGAGAACGCCGCGAGCACTGACATTCCGATTCTGATACACCGCAAAGCTGGTTTCCACTGATGCCTGAAGTCTCGCTAGCTGGCGTGCCGATACCGCCGTTTCCGTACTCCATCCGAACACCAATTCTTCGCTCTGGAAATCAAACGCAAACGATGTGGTTGCATTGTCCCCGTTGAAAGTTCTTACCTCTAACTCGTCCGCCACTGCCTGAGCTTTTGCAACCGGCACCAATAATTGACGAAATTGACTACGCGCTGCGGGTATCTGTAATAGGAGTTCGGTAACCTGCCCTGTTTGTCGCAAAGGACGAGTGAGATTGAGGGTAATCACATGCTGGCTGTTGATGTCACCACGCAACCACACTACATGCCCCAACTGACTATCCCAGGTAACGAAAAATTTCCCGGTACCTGAGTACTTCGGGGCTGCTCTCATGATCGACTGTGGAAGCCGCAACGGCACCTTAACCCATTGATCCTTAGCAGGTTGGATCAACTGGACCCTAAATTCTGCCGTAAACCCTAAGTGGGTCTCTGTCGCCCGCCCGGAATAAATTGCCTGATCAAGAGTGAAATCCGGAGGTGTATTATCATCCTCAACATCATCCTGCTGATTGTAAATCCTGAGGTATTCTTCAAGCGAAAGATTCGTGGCGACTTTGACAAGATTACCATTCTTATCACGCAACAGTATTATTTCGGTAGGTGCTTTCCTAACAACTCCAATTTTCTCTTCTGATTCAGCCTCGTTTCCGTCACTTTGTTGAGCAGACGCGATCGCAGGAAACAAAACTGCAAGTAAGACTAAACAGATTCGCTTGGCCTCACTATGTAAACATACTGAAGCTTTGTGTTTGGAAACGGCGCAATAAGAGTGCGCATCATCACTTCTATGATTCCAATGTTGCATTGGCCAACCCAATAACTATTTAAGAAAAGGCCTGCGATTACAGGTCCTTATATTTTAAATTGGCAAGTCAAGTTATCAATGAAAAATAACGAATTCCCTAGCAGTTTACCGGCGGTTAAGCACATCAAACATCTGTTTATGCAGTTTTTCCGTGGCTGCTGCGATAAACTTTGCCTCTTGTATTTCCAGAGGCTGGCCATCGATCGACGTTATAATTCCCCCAGCTTCCCTAACTACCAGTACACCAGCGGCAATATCCCAGATTTTCACACTCGTTGCCCAGTAGCCATCGAGTCCCCCTTGCGCTACATAACAAAGATTGAGGGCCGCCGAACCGAGGCGACGTAATGCCTGACACTCGTATAACATCTCGACCCATCGGTCTACTTCAGCGGATCCACGCTCAATGCCTGCCGAGAAGCTGGCCGCAATTAATGAGCGGGATAAATCATCAACTCCGCTGTTTTGAAGCGGCTGTCCATTGACTCTGGCACCTTTGCCAAGACTAGCACTGTAACAATCATCCATGACCGGGTCGTAAACCGCCGCTACGATCGGCTCACCATAACTTAACAATGCAATGGAAACGCTATAGGTCTGGAGCTTGTGAACATAGTTTGCCGTCCCGTCGAGTGGATCAATCACCCAACAGTACTCAAGCTCTGAAAGATCGGTAGAGGCCCCGACTATCCTATCCAGTCCCGGCAAGTCTGCTTCGGCTGTCAAATCTTCTTCCCCCAGAAAATAATCGTTAGGCCGAACCTCAGCGATGATCTCGAGGATTTTCTTCTGCGATGCAATATCAGCTTCCGTCACCAGATCCTTAGGAGCCTTTTCACGAGGGTTGATACAATCCTGCATGGCAGCTAAAAGCTGACCGGCTTCTTTTGCAGCGTTTATAGCTAAGTCTTCTAAACTCATAAAAAGTACCCTCTGTATTTATCCACTCTGAGTGTCTTGTCTAGGTAGCCAAGGAGGCAAACGTGCCAACCAAATGTCCAATATACCCCATCCATGTGCCGACACCTATTACAGAGAAATACAGACTATAGACATAGAAGTGATCACCTGCGGCCCTCTGCTCTCCATTCATTTTTTAAACATAAAACTGGACATCGAAATGTCAGTTGTTATTATCGAAATAGATTCCTTTGCTAGGCGGGACTGTCATCGACAGTGATGGAATTCCCCAGTCATTCTAATGACTTCCATTGTAAATCGCGTTAGCAATTGGCCTCTTCTCTGTTCCGGCCCCGCCGCCATGCTTTGCATGCGGCGGGGCTATTTTATGCATTCAGAACATCCCGACACTCCGAAAATGCATGGTTGATGAGATCCACGCTTTCAAACATAATTCAGTTCTGTATTTAGCCAAACGAAAACCATCCCTTATCAGCGCAAAAGCACATGTGGCACATCGAACAATCCAACGCCTCACTTCGTGCAAGTAATCTGCAATGTGAGGTCGAACTTACATCTCCCCAAAACGGGTTGCAAAATACGTTCGCCTATCAGGAAGTCCTTACAGCTAATCAATTCATCCAATTGAACCTAGGTCTTAACAAAGAGACCATTACAGAAGCGTACCCGCGAGGCAACGATTTAATTGCACTTTACAGCAGTCAGCATCAACGAGAAGCGACACCTCAGCTTTACTGGCGGTCTCTCGAGCAAGAAAATGCCGCTGGTATCGAAACTATCATTTCGCTACAGACCGATCTACTTGCCAGTCGATGCCCAATTCACTCCGTGACCAAACTAAATGACACGCTAGCTGCTCAAGCACTCACAAGTACCCAGAAGTGGGTTGACGTTGAAGAAGCAAAAGAAGTCAGAGCTATTCTTGTCCAACTAAGTCCAGCTCTCACCTACTTGGAAATCGTTCATCCAACGGATCCCATGGATACAAAGATCCAACGTGACGGTGCTTCTCTCAGTTGGGAACATATCGTACTCGACCTGCAACTCGAAAAAGGAGTGATCCGACGAGCACGACTACAGAGTTGGTGGATTCAAAACGATTCAGAGCAGTCACTAGCAAACAGACTAGTCGACTCGTTCATCGCCTCCGCCCCGCCACTAACAACCTAGGAAATCAGTTTTTCCACCACTTTCCCACCTTGGTCTGTTAACCGGACATTGAGCCCTTTAAACTCGTGCACCAAACGATGGTGATCGAAACCAAATAACTTAAGCGTCGTTGCATGAAAGTCATTTACATGTACAGCATCTTCGACAGGCGCCCATCCAATATCGTCAGTTTTCCCAACGACCTGCCCCCCTTTAATACCACCACCCGCCATCCACAGGCTATAAGCATAAGGATGATGGTCACGTCCGGTATTCTGTTTGTTACCACCTCGATTTTCACCGAGAGGTGTACGACCAAACTCACCTGCACAAATCACCAACGTGTCATCCAGCATTCCACGTCGTTTTAGATCTTTTAACAATCCAGCGACTGGCTGGTCCAGCATTCCAGCATTATAGGAAATCTCCGCACTAAGATTACTGTGATGATCCCAAGAGGCATGCATCAACGTAACGAAGCGAACTCCCCGCTCAAGTAACCGTCGCGCCAGCAAACAATTACGCGAAAATTGGCCGTAGACGTTAGCTCCACCACCGCGAAAGTTACTCTTTTCGGGTTCTTTACGACCAACACCGTATAGATCGAGCGTTTCCTGTGTCTCTCCGGTGACATCACTTAGTTCCGGAGCAGCCCTCTGCATACGAAAAGCCAGTTCATAAGAACTAATACGACTGGCAATCTCAGTATCCTGCTGTTCTTCTAATCGAATACGATTGAGTGAGTTGATCAGTCCCAGAGAGTCTTCCTGCATCTCTCGCGTATAGCCCTTGGGAGTGTTGAGATTTAATACAGGCTCACCATCACCACGGAAGACCACCCCTTCGTAGGTTGACGGCAGAAAACCACTGGTCCAGTTAGACACCCCACCAGAACTG
>Ga0315321_10002654_pt1 | contig 13837 bp, 10 predicted proteins | sample M180m21515metaG_FD_203464 | JGI IMG/M metagenome (GOLD analysis project Ga0315321, IMG submission 203464) | Ammonia-oxidizing marine archaeal communities from Monterey Bay, California, United States - M1 80m 21515 | ecosystem: Environmental > Aquatic > Marine > Intertidal zone | place: USA... | reverse complement strand
CAAGAAACCCGGTACCTTTCACAATCGGCACAAAGTCAGATTGCGCTGCCGTGAATAATGGCCCGCCAAAGCAAGGGCCAACGGCAGCGCCGACCTGGGGAACACGGCCAGACATTTTGAAATGATCGCCAAAGCGATAGCCAAGCCCCGCAGCAGTGGCACCATAAGCTTCTTGCACGCGGGCAGCACCTACTTCCATCAAGGCCACGAAGGGCTTCACGTGCTTCAAGGCATGCTCACGGATGCGCTTATTCTTCGCTTCCGCAACGCGTACACGCGTGCCGGCCAAAACTGTGCCGTCATCTGCAATGACATACACCGTTCGACCATCGATCTTACCCGACCCAGCCAACATGCCATCAGCCGGTGTGCGATCTTTCAAGTCCGCGTGCTGGCTATGGGACAACAATCCAATTTCGACGAAGGAGTCCGCATCCAGCAACAGATCTAGGCGTTCGCGCGCGGTGAGTTTTCCTTGGCCGTGTGCTCTTTCAATATACTTTTGCCCGCCCATGCCTTCAGCGCGAAGTCGCCGGGCCGCCAAATCATCTATCATGGCTTCGTCCATAAGCATTCACCTTACTCAGATCGACATAGGGCCGCAGCGCAGGTCACTCGAATTTTGCTGATGGCCGTTCGCTATATCTCCAACAAATCCTTTATCACCACGTCCCGGACTTCATCGGTGCCCAGTCCATATTCTGCGATCATCCCAGCGGCAGCAGCCAGCACAGCATCCGGGTCTTGCATCAGCTTGAGTTCTTTGAACCGGTCGGCCTTTGCAAAGCCCATGCTCTCTCCCAGCAATTCCATGTAGTTTTGCAAGGTGAACGGCCAGTCCGCCTCGCGCCCGGCAAACTCGCGATGGTCGCCGTGGTAGACGCCTACCAGCACATCGACGCCTGCGGCCTCGGCGTCCCGCAATGCGGCTTCGACCGTATCAGCATGGTACTGCCCCATTGGTGCTAATGCAGTGCCGTTATAGCCGATGGCAGAGGTTTCGATTTCCACGATTTCAATTCCTGGCAAGGCACCAAGTAACTTACGCACTGCCTCCATCACGCCCAACTCGCCAGCATATTCGAACAGGGCGACGCGCTTCTCCACACGTTGAGTCATCATCGGCTTCAGCGCATCCAATTGCGCCGCCAACCAGACCGGGAACATGGTCATGTCCAACGAGGAACCCGTGATTTCCCGGTAGCTGGGGATCATGGTTTCGCCAAACTGGATTTGGCAGGTCGGGCACCAGGACAGGACCTGGCTGGTTTTGGATGCCGCCATTCTGTCCAGTGTGCCGAAAGCCTGGTGCCCGCCAAGCGGCGTATCGCCTGGTCGCGACGGCAGGATGCCACAGCAGGCGCTCGGGCCGCCTTGGACCTCATAGGTGAAGCCAAGCGCTTCGATCACATCCAGGCAAAGCAAACCGATATGGGGCGTCTTCAACATATTGCAGCCGGTGTAGAACACCATGTCCGGCACCTCATCCCGCTCTGGATGGGATCGCGGGCTGAGCTTTTCCAGCAAATCTGGCGGCAAGGACAGGCGAGAGAGCACGCGTACGCCGCGACTCATTTTTTGGAACGCCGCCTTACCTGCGGCCCTGCGTTCGGGTTCTGGATTTGCCTGAGTAAGCGCACGACGCGCCATAGTCAGCATGAAACGAGGGTTGATGCCTTCTGGGCAGACGGTCAGACAATCGCCCGAGCCACAACACATCTTTGACCATTGCTCAGAAGCTTCCGGGCCCTCGCCTGCGCGCAGGATATCCCGGACGCCACTGGTGAGCGCTTGCGTATCGCTGCCGTCGATACCGGCGACTGCAAGCGTTGGGCAGGCAGATGCGCAGGCACCACAGGCTGTACAGGTAGCGGCAGTGTCAGTAACGCGCCGATCCAGGGAATCGATAAATGCAACGCTGCGGTCGGACATCTGGCTTCTCCTGGGGGATTGAAACCACATCTTACAGGAAGGTGGCGGCATGAACCAAGAATGCGGCAGAAAGTGGGGCTAGGCCACATCTTCCCTTCCGCGCTAGCATGGGATGAATGACTGAAAGGCGGACCAAGTTTGGCGCCATTCGAACGCAAAGCCCTATGGGAGAACGTAGAAGTGCTGCCATCACAACGCCATCTTTTCGATATGCCGCGAGAGGTTTGTTATCTCAATGCAGCAGCATGGAGTCCGCTTCCACTCGCCGCTGTAGAAGCCGGCAAAACTGGAGCAGCGCGCAAAGCCAAGCCTTGGGAATTGGCAGAGGGATTTCCGGAAGTACAAATCGAACGCGCCCGCTCGGCCGCTGCTCGGCTGATTAGGGCAGACCCGGATGATGTCGCATTGGTTTCCTCCGTCGGATACGGCGTTTCCACTGCCGCGAAAATCATGGACCTTCCTACTGGCAGTCGGATTTTGATGCTGGCCCAAGATCATACGTCACCGGTGCTAGAGTGGATAACACGCGCCGATGAGAGAGCTTATCAGATTGAAACAGTCGCACCGGACGACAATCGCGATTGGACCGAAGCAGTCCTGGCAGCCCTGACGCGCCCAGATGCGCCACCTGTAGCGCTGGCGACAATGTCCAGCATCCACTGGGCTGACGGCGGTATTATTGATTTGGAGCGGGTGCAGGAAGCGCTCCGTCCCCAAGGCGGCAAACTTCTGGTAGACGCCACGCACGCCGCAGGTGTCGTTGATTTAGATGTCACGCGCCTGGACCCGGATTTCCTCATCTTCCCGACCTACAAATGGCTGTTAGGCCCCTACGGGCGCGCGTTCTTATATGTCGCTAAGCGCTGCCAGAACGGCGTTCCTCTGGAACAGACCAGCTATGGTCGTAAGCGTGTCCAAGCAACCGATGACGTGTATTTCAGTGATCTAGCTTATGTAGAAAACGCCCGCCGGTTCGACATGGGTGAGCGCGACTTCTTTGTCTCGCTCGACGTCGCCGCGACCAGCATGGAATTTATTATATCCTGGGGCCTTGATGCGGTTCGCGAGCGCCTAAGCATGCTGACAACAGAGATTGAGACCGGACTGCGCGCGGCGAATGTTCCGGTTGAAATGCTGCGGCACGACCTCCGGGCACCAAATATTCTGAGCCTGGGCTTTCCTGACGGCATGCCCCACGACCTACCAGACCGGCTTGCTGCAGCGGGCATATATGCTGCCGCCAGACTAGGCCGGCTGCGGCTCAGCCCACACGTCTATAATGACGAGGAAGACTGCGCCCGATGCGTCAAAGCACTGAGCGATATTCTGAACTAAAGCAAAACAGGATGCTGGCAGACGCGGTCCCGCTGGGATAGGCTGCCCTTCGGCTGATACCATCATCCCACAGATACATGCACACCTGCACTTGTTATGTTTGCACAGTTGCGGAACGATCTTGCCCGGTAGCCCCGGCGACGCAGCTGCTCAATCGGTTTGGTGGATCAGAATGCAAAAGAAGATGATGCGATGAGCCGACTCCGCCGCGGAGGACTAAAGATTGTTGTCTTTGTGGTGCTTGTTGGGGGCATTGCAATCGGCGTGACGGAAGGTCTGCATTGGTGGCGCCATGTCATCGTCACCAATGCCTGGATTGATGCCGACTTCACAATTATGGGCAGCGGCGTCAATGGTCGCATTGCACGAATTGAGGTGCGTAAAGGCGATACGGTCAAGCGCGGCGACTTGCTTGCAATAATGGATTCTGAGATTGCTGAACTGAATATCGCGTCGATCGATGCAAATCTGGCGAAAGGCCATGCAGACAAAGCGCGGGTCGAGGCAGAGTTGTCAGCCTTTCAGCGGGACATGGCCGATCGCGCCGAAACTTTACAAGCCGTGTTGAAATTTCAAGCCCGTGAGCTTCAACCTTTGCGCCGCCGCCATACGCTTGCCCGCAAAACCGTTAAGCGAAACGACCTTCTGATCAAGCGACGGGTCATTTCAAAGCAGACTGCCGATCGCGCCCGCGACCAAGTCTTAGACATCGAAGCAGATATTCGCAGCCTTGAAACCAAGATGGCGAAGCAACGTCGCAAGCTTGTCGATTTAGAGGGATACAAATCCAAGGAGGCAATATTTCAGTCCCGCATCGCTGTGATTGAGCGCGCGAATGATGAGTTGATTGTGCAGCAACGGCGCGCCAAAAGCTTGCTCCGCAAAATGCACATCTACGCCCCAATAGATGCCGTCGTGAACGAAGTTTACGTCAATGCCAGCGCTTATGTGGAGGATGGTGACCAGGTCTTCCTTCTGCATGATCCGCGCAAGCTTTGGATTGAAGGACTGGTTGATGATTCTGAAGTGCGCCACGTTGTTGTCGGCCAGCGTGTAGACATCAACGTTGATGCCTACCCCGACGATGAATTCAAAGGCCGGGTGGCCGCAGTCGGTCAGGTCACCGTTGGTGCCATGACGAACAATAATGCAGCGAACCGCGCCGCACCGCGCATTCCTGTCATCATTGATTTAGAGCCAACTGACCAGCAGCTGTGGCCAGGGGTCCGTGCCACCGTGAACATTCGTATCAGGTAAGCGGCAAAGTGGACCTTTCACGGTATGATTGGCGCACGGTGCTGACCATCGCGACCGCCGCGATGTTGATCCAGCAGGCCTTTTCCTATGTCTGCCAGATCGCTATGCCCATTCTGGCCGACCGCTTGGCCGAGGAATTCGGCATCTCCCGCGGCTGGCTTGGGTTTTACCTGGCCTTGCAGAACGTGATCGCCATTCTGGCGGCTATCGGGTGCGGCGGGTTTATTCTGCGGTATGGGCCGCTTAGAGTTAGCCAGACGGCGTTGGTGATGATGGGCGGCAGCTTGGTCATCATTGCTTCCGGACAGCTCTGGTTATTTCCGCTTGGCGCTGTGCTTATGGGTGCTGCCGCTGTATCCACACCTGCCAGTTCCCATATTTTGGCCCGTGTTTGCCCGCCCAAACTGGCACCTCTGGTGTTTTCTGTGAAGCAAACCGGTGTGCCAGTTGGTGCGCTGATCGGCGGGCTGTTGATCCCTTTCCTGCTTGGGCTTGTTTTCTACAGTGATGTCTTTGGCGGCACGGTCCGCCTTGGCCACTACGGTGCCGCCTTCGTGACAGCGCTGATTGTCTTCCTGGTCGCTATCTGCCTGCAGCCGGTTCGCACATATTTTGACCAAGAGCGAGATCCGAATACCAAGATCGGGATCGGAGACCTGCGGGCGACCCTGCGCATGGTGCTGAGCCATCCACCACTGCGCGATATCGCCTTCGCAGCCTTCGCTTTTGGCGGACTACAGGCCTTGTTCGCTGGGTTTTTCATCCTCTACCTGATCGACGGCCTCGGTTACTCAGAAGTCGAGGCTGGTAGCACCTTTGCTGTTGCGAGCTTTATGGCGATCTGGGCGCGTATTCTGTGGGGCTGGTTGGGCGGTAGTTACGTAACGCCGCGCTTGCTCTTGGCGGTGATCGGCCTCATCGGCGGCGCGGCATCCGTTGGCGTCGGACTGTACGACCAACAATGGAGCTTAGTTGAAATCACCGGGATTGCCGTGATCTACAACATGACCGCGATCAGTTGGCACGGCATTTTGTTAGCAGAAACTGCCCGCCTGGCACCCGCAGAAAACGTCGGCGGCGTTACCGGCGGTGTGCTGTCTTTCACCAGCATCGCCATGATGATCTATCCAGCGGCATATGGCGGTATATTGGCGGCCACCGGATCCTACAGCATCGGCTTCGTTCTTGCAGCGGCACCATCTTTTGCTGCGTTTGTGATTTTTCTGAAACAACCAATTGCCGGATCATGGTTAGATGCCACGGTCCGGCAAACTACGCTCGCCTGCCAACCGGCAGTACTGCTCCGCGCAGTGGCCATACTTGCTTTGGGGATTGGGTCCGGTCTGGCTTGGGACGCCCTGCCATAAGCGCCTCCCAGGTAAAGGCGACTATTTCTGCGTAAAGCGCTCGCCTTTCACGACAATGCCAGCAGTTTCTCTGTCCCATGTATCCTGGGTCACTCCCTCACTGCGCAGTTCGTGTTTCATGACTTTAGTTGTCGGCGTTTTGGGTAAATCAGGGAGCACACGGATGTAACGGGGGACCATGAAATAGGCCATGCGAGGGATCAGGAACTTGATCAGCTCAGAAGGGTCAATCGTCCGTTCCGGCTGGGGTGCGACACAAACCATCACCTCGTCCTCGCCAAGATTGCTTGGCACGGCGATGGCAGCGGCTTCCAGCACATCTGGATGGGCTTGGACTTCCGCCTCAACCTCCAGCGAGGAGATATTCTCGCCGCGGCGGCGGATTGCGTCTTTCATCCGGTCAACGAAATAGAAGTAGCCGTCGGCATCTTGCGTGAACGCATCGCCGGTATGGAACCAACCATTGCGCCAGGCCTTCGCTGTCGCTTCCGGGTTCTTGTAATAGCCGGAATTCATGCCCCAAGGCCGGTCAGTGCGGATCATCATTTCGCCGACCTGGCCTTGCGGCACTTCGCAATCATTGTGATCGACCAAGCGCACATCCACACCGTCGCGCTGCTTGCCACACACGCCGCGCTTCACGGGATTGGCCTCAGAAATGATGGGCGTGGAAATCTCCGTCATATTAAAAATCGTGTATATATCAACACCGAAGCGCTTGGAAAAAACGGCAATATCGCCCGTCAGCGGCACCATGAACATAAGGCGCATAGGGCTATCTGCATCATCCGCATCCGGCGGTGCTTTGTCTAGAAATGTCGCCATAGCGCCGAGGAGGAAGCAGGCGGTGCAGCCCGTCCGGCGGACAGACTCCCAAAACGTGCGCGTGTCAAACCGATCGACCATGCCGATGGATCCGCCCCGCGTCAGCATCACAAACATGGTCGCCATGCCTGCAATGTGGAACATCGGAAAATTCTGCAACCAGCGGTCTTCCCCTGTCACCATCGGCCAGGTCACAGGCCCCGCATTTGTGTAGAGATGCAGGTATGACGTGAGAACGCCTTTGGACGGCCCCGTCGTCCCGGACGTGAAGATAATCGCCATCGGGTCCCAAGGCTCAATCGGTCGATCTAGTGCCGCAAGCGTTCCGGTTTCAGGCAACAGGGCGCCTGAATAAGACACGGACGGAAGCGGCGTTTCCGCATCGCCACCGAATACCACCACCTGTTCCAGTTGGGCCAAATCAACACCGGTCAGGCGCGGGCACAATTCGGCATGGACGACCGCCAATTTAGCGTCTGAAACATCCAACACATGCGCCAATAGATTGCCACGATAAGCTGTGTTGATCGGCACATAGACGGCACCGATATAGTTCAGGCCAAAATAGATCAGCGTATGGTCCCGACCAGGCGGCCCCCAGACCAACACATGATCGCCCTGCTTAACGCCAAGCGCCTGATAGCCAAGCCCGGTTTGAATGACACGCTCCCGAAATTCCGCGTAGCTCCATTCCTCACCGCCAGTTGGGTGGTCTGCGTCGTCGAATTTCAGGAATATCTTTTCTGGCTGTTCCTTCGCCCACCGATCAATCAGATAGCGGCTCACCACATGATCACGGGGCGGAATGCGCAGATCCGTGGTTTCCGGCGTCGAAGGAATTTCAGCGATATCGATCATAATTGCAGAACCTGATTGCGGTTTCAGGGAGTGCGCAAGGGGTACGCGTTCTCAACGGTACGAATGAAGTGGCGGTCCTGCAATGCGGGGCGCACATTGGCGCATGCAATATGTCGAATTTCTGTCCGACTGGGCTGGCATCAGTTGATGAGCCTCAGTTAATCTCACCAGCCAACAGCGGAGCCAGACCCTATGTGGGCACTATTACGCATCGAGATTGACGATTTTTCCGACAAGCTGAATACGGCTTTGGCGCAACTGGGTATTCTTGACCAGTGTAAAGACTTGAAAATCGACCACATCTGCGTGCGTCTAAAACACAGTTCAGATGTTGACCGATTAAAAGCCCAGATTGCTGAGGCGGGCCAAATAATTTCTACAGCCAATGTAAATGGCCGTGAAATCGCGATCGTACAGCTTCACAGCCCTGTCATGGTTGGAACCTGGGAAGTATCTGGTGTGGAGGTTCCGTATCCAAAACCAGGGCATGCTTACGAACATGGCTGGGAGCACGTTGAGTTTGTGCTGAATGGTGCCGCGAACACGATGGACGGCCTTCGACAGGCGTTCATGGAAAGCTTCCCAAACCTTGCCATCGACAAACTTCAGGAAGAGTACGGATATTTCGAAGACGCGCCACTTGCTGGCGGTGACCAAATGCCGAACCCAACCCTGGGCATTAAAGTAAATGGTGTTGGACTGAAATTTCACGCCCATCCAATTCAAGTGATTGTCGGTCACGAAGGATAGTGATTCCAAGCTAGAAATTCAGCCGTCATCTGAACCTGTCAGCCTACGCCGCACGATCGCAGCCCCATCGGCCAATGCTTTGAGTTTGCCGAAAGCGACATCGCGGCTGAGATATTTCATGCCACAATCAGGTGCTGCGATCAGGCGCTCTGCTGGCAGATGCGCCAGCGCGCCAGATAGCCGCTCCGCCACAAGCTCTGGCGTTTCAACGTCTGCTGTCCCCAGGTCGAGTGCGCCAAACATGATTATCTTGCTTGGCAAGCGCTCAACAATGGCAGGGTCGAGGCGCGGTTGCGCCGCTTCAATTGAAATAATCTGGGCGGCGCATTCATCCAACTCCGCCAAAAACGAATAGCCGGAAGGCTTGTCTGAAACGACATAGGCATAACCGAAGCAAAGGTGGACAATTGTTGGCCCTTCGACACCCTTAATCACCCGATTGATCGCTTTAACCCCATACTGCGCTGCATCCGCCGGGTGCGCTTGCATATGTGGTTCGTCGAGCTGGATAACATCGGCACCGGCCTCTTTTAACGCGCTAATTTCAGCCCTGAGCGCATCTGCATACGCCATCATGAGCGCTTCGGGGTCGCCGTAATATTCATCCTTAGCCATTCTAACCATGGTGAAGGCGCCGGGCAGTGTGATTTTGATTGGCTTATCGGTTTGCCGGCGTAGAAATGCGACCTCCCGCGCCTGAACCGGCACAGTATGGCGGATCGGGCCAACAACGCGCGGCACCATAGTAGGCTTGCCCGTGCGACCCGCCACAATGCCAGGATCATCTATGTCGATGCCTTCAAGCGCATTCGAAAAGTGGTTGAAATAGCTCTCCCGGCGAACTTCGCCATCACCAACGATATCAATGCCAGCTTGGTCTTGGTCATGCAGTACGACCAGGGCTGCATCATCCTGTGCTTCCTCAAGCAGGTCCTCACTGGGTCGCCAAACTTCCCGCATCCGCACGCGTGGCGGCCCACTGCCAAGCAGAATATCTTTATCAACCAACCATCTTGGCTGCGGGTAACTGCCAACAAGGGTCGTCGGAATCAAACGATCAAACATCATATTCATATCTCTACTCTGAAAGTCCGCTATTGCGGCCTTTGATCTTAAAGTCTGAACCGCCAGCGTCTGAATTGTAACTGCTAATCTGACGAGAGGCTTTCAACTGCCAGCCGGTCATAGTCGAAGAGACAGATTGCGTCATGAAGGCAAGCGCAAGAGAATGGGGCTTCAAAGCCCGTCCGCCTGCAATTACATGGCCGCGCGGCAGCCCCTACCTGGAGACGCTTGATGCAGTTCGGCCTTTCAATTCCTCACCGTGGTCCCTTGGCAAACCCTGAAGCTATCCGGGCTATTGCTGAAAACGCAGAAGCTTCAGGCTACGGCGTATTGAGCATGGCCGATCATATTGTCGTACCCCGAACCATAGACTCCCGCTATCCATACAGCCCGGATGGCGGATGGGCCGGCGGCGCGGATGGTGCCTGCTTCGAACAGATTTCGCTGCTGAATTACGTGGCAGGCATCACGCGGAAGGCGCGACTGCTAACGTCCATCATGGTCATTCCACATCGGGAGCCAATCTTCACGGCCAAGGCCCTTGCGACCGCAGATCAACTGTCCGGCGGGCGTGTCGAACTTGGCATCGGCACAGGCTGGATGCGCGAAGAATTCGAGCTGCTTAAAACGCCTCCGTTCAAAGAACGTGGGGCGGTAACGGATGAATATATCCATGCGTTCAAAACGCTCTGGACCGAGGAAAATCCATCCTTTGACGGTGACTATGTGCAGTTCAAGGACATCTTCTTTGAACCAAAGCCAATCCAGTCTGGCGGCCCGAAAATCTGGGTCGGCGGTGAAAGCGGGCGGGCGCTGCGCCGTCTCGCAGCCTTGGGCGACGTTTGGTATCCAATCGCGGGCGGCAATCCAAAAGCGCCGCTAGATACGCTCAGCGCCTATGATGCCGCATTGGCAAAGCTGCGTGAAGCCGCAGAAAAAGCAGACCGGGCCCCGGCGACAATCACTCTCGCCTACAATGCGATGGGCCATTCGGACCGAGATCGCGCCAGTGCTTCCGGCGAGCGCATGCTGATGACCGGTAGCGCCGCCGCCCGCCAGGATGATGCAGCAGCCCTCAAAGAACGTGGAGTCGCGACAATAGTCGTCAATGTCGCCGCTGGCGCGCTCGACAAAGCCTTAGCGAAACAGAACGCCTTTGCAGAGGACGTGATGAGCGCCTTTTAGAGCGTCGTGCGCCTGAACAGGCGCTACCTATGCCTCAATGCCGACCATTTCCGTGCCGCACCGGAACCGGACTGTTCTTTCAGGGTCGCTATAATCCTGGAAACCATCTGGCTTCAGGATGTCCCAGAAGGCTGCCTGCGCCTTGCGATCTGGGAAGTATAGCTCCGCCATTCCGGCATAGGGCGCATGCTCAAGGTCTGTGCTGAGGCTAACGGCGTATCGGAACCCGCCGACCTTCGTCATGGTTTCCTCCACGTTCGGCCCGTGCGCATTCAGCCAATGATCGAACATCTGCTGGACGTCCACACCGGGCCGGGCCGCAACAAGTGAGACCTGCTTCAGGAAGCCGCTCCGGGTGCAGGGAAATGGCGCGTTGAGGGTCAAGGGATCAAGCGGCAATGCTCCATCAACGAACACCCATTCGCGTGTCGCCCAGGGCCAATAAGGCTCTACCCGCTGCTGAAACGTATCATATGGTTCGACGCCGCTAGCTTGCTTTGGGTGCGGTAGCGGCGCGTTGTACCAGAGCTGCGCCACGCCATCCCATCCGTGGGCTGCCGCGTCCTCCTGATCAAACAAGCTTGCTACATAGCGGGTCGCGCGCTTGCGTTCGTTTGCATAGGATTCATTCCGGGCAATAACGCCGGGCATGTGATTGGCATACCAGTGGGCGATCAACTCTTCACGGCTGGTCGATGGGCGCCGCTTGATCAGGTACTGCATTTTGGCGCCTGGGGTTTCAACCGGTTCTAGTCCCGCCATTGCTGCTTCACTCCCTCAAATCCTGTGAATTGCCGGTCGCTGCCCTCCAGCGCCAGCAACAGAGCTTGGCGCGAGTTGGACGCTGGAGCAACGGGGCAGCTTATGTCCTGGAGATTGCTTTAACGGCAGAGCTTCATGACAATAGCTTCAGCCGTTGGGTGCGGGAACGCTGCCTAGTGGCAATAGCGACATGAATGATTGGGGCAAACTATGACTGAAGACCTACCGCTGGCTGGGCTAAAAGTAATCGACTGCGGCTCCTTCATCGCTGCCCCTGTCGCAGCTACCGTACTGGCTGATTTCGGCGCGGATGTCGTGAAAATCGAACCACCCAGTGGCGAGCCCTATCGCCGTGACGATCCCACGGTTGGCATTCCGCCAAGCGATCATCCCTACAATTATATCGTCGACAATCGCTCCAAGCGGGCAATCACGTTGGACCTGAAAGCCGAGGCTGGTCAGAAGGTGCTGCATCGCATGCTGGCTGATGCCGATGTGTTCGTCACGAACGCGCCCTTCCCGGCGCGGGAACGCCTAAAGGTCAGGTATCAGGATATGAAAGACCTATATCCCCGCCTGATCTACGCCAGCGTCACCGCCTATGGCGAAACTGGGCCGGAAGCAGATAGGACTGGGTTCGATTCTACTGCACTTTGGGCGCGCACGGGCCTGATGGATCTTTGCAAACCGGCACCAGACTCAGCGCCTACACGCTCCCTGCCCGGCATGGGTGATCATCCAACAGCGATCAGCATGGTGGCGGCGATCATGACCGCACTTTATAGGCGCGAACGCACGGGCAAAGGCGGTGAAGTCGCGACCAATTTGATGGCCAATGGTCTTTGGTGGAATGCGATCTGGAACCAGGCAGCCCTTTGCGGAGCGGATGTGGAGGGCCGCCCACCGCGCGAAGCCGCCGATAATCCCATGCATAACCTCTACGCCTGCGCCGATGGCCGCTGGTTCCATATGGTGATGATCACCAAGCCAGACCGGTTTAAAGCCGTGGCGCATGCTATCGGTCTGGACCATCTAGCAGACGATCCAAGATTTCAGGACATGGTGTCCCGCAAAGCCCACGCGCCAGCCTTAGTCGACGCATTTGACGCCGTATTCCGCACCAAAACCTGGCCCGAATGGAAGGCGATCTTCACGGAAAACAGGTTCACATTTGGCGAAATCGGAACAGTGAATGACATTGCCGATGACGTACAGATGCGCGAAAGCGGCGCGATTATCCCGCACCCTGAACCGGAGAAAGCAGGCACTGCACTAACGGTATCCAGCCCGTTCTGGCTAACCGATGTGGAGAAGCGCCCACCCGCCATGTCCCCTGCACTTGGGGAACACAATGATGATGTGTTGGCAGAACTGGGTTTCAGCGAAGCCGACACCCAAGCGCTTCGCGATGGCGGTGCCTTCGGCTAACGCGCCCGTTTTCAGCTCAAACGACGCTATTTGTTTTCTTTATTGAAAGGCGACCGACAATGATCCCATCCACAAACAAAGCCTGGTTGGATTTAACAGTAGAGGAAACACTAGAACCGGACTTGCCGATCTGCGATCCACATCATCATTTGTGGGAATTCCGCAAGGATCGCGCCGCGCACAAATACCTGCTCGACGAGATTCTGGCAGACGTAAACGCTGGCCACAATGTCGTTAGCACGGTCTTTATCGAATGTGGGGCCATGTACAAGACGAGTGGGCCGGAAGCGATGCGGGTCATTGGCGAGACCGAGTTTGTAAACGGCATCGCGGCCATGAGCGCGTCTGGCTTGTACGGCTCCTGCCGCGTCGCTGCAGGGATTGTCGGCAGTGTGGACTTGAACATGGGCACTGCTGCGGGTGCAGTGCTCGATGCGCATGTAGCAGCGGGTGGCGGGCGGTTTCGCGGCATTCGCTGCCAAGGCAATTGGGATGCGAGCGACGGGATCAATGGCGGGCGCAACGTCATCGAGCCAGATCGCTTCAGCCGCTTAGACTTCCGTGAAGGGTTCGCTGAGCTAGCCCCGCGCCAGCTCAGCTTTGAAGCCTGGTGCTATCACCCGCAAATCTCAGAAGTGACGGCCCTAGCTCAAGCATTTCCTGACACCACAATCATCCTCAACCATTTCGGCGGCCCGCTGGGTATTGGCCCCTATAAGGGAAAGGCTGACGAAATCTTCGATTCATGGCAAAAAGACATCACTGAATTGGCGCGCTGCCAGAACGTTGTCGCCAAACTCGGTGGCTTGAACATGGAACTCAATGGCTTCGGCTGGCATGAACAGGCCAAACCGCCGACCAGCGAAGCGCTGATGCAAGCGACGCGACGCTATTATGAGTTCACGATTGAGCAGTTCGGCGTCGAGCGCTGCATGTTTGAATCCAACTTCCCCGTCGACATGGTGACTTGCAGCTACAATGTCCTGTGGAACTCGTTTAAGCGGCTAACGGCAGGATATAGCGACGCCGAAAAGCAGCGCCTCTATCACGACACCGCCGCCCGCGTTTATCGT
>Ga0315321_10002653_pt1 | contig 13838 bp, 14 predicted proteins | sample M180m21515metaG_FD_203464 | JGI IMG/M metagenome (GOLD analysis project Ga0315321, IMG submission 203464) | Ammonia-oxidizing marine archaeal communities from Monterey Bay, California, United States - M1 80m 21515 | ecosystem: Environmental > Aquatic > Marine > Intertidal zone | place: USA... | reverse complement strand
GAAAATCTCAACCCCCCCGTTCAATTCGTCAACGCTAGCCAAGCGCGGCTTTGCGACCTACATCGCGTTTTCTCTCTTCCACCCGAAAAAGGCGAACCCTTCCAGAACTACAAGTACCAAACCGCTTGATCAAATCGAACTCAGCGTCTTCAAAAGCCAATTCGACAATCACGGCAAAAACCCGCACGAAAACCATTTCGACGAATTCGACCCAATCGTCAAACGCTTCCACAACCTCATCGAACAAGTGCATAAAACCCCATTCAACCACCTTACGATCGAAGACATCATCGAACTTGACGATGACTCCACTTCCATTCCCTCGCCGAACCTGGACGACCCTTCGACCCTCGCCTAGACAATCGGCGATCATACGCTCTCGGACTTCAATCCAAGAAAAAGTCGCCTCCACTGGAAGAGCGTTCTCTCGAACACTCCGCTCAGCCCCTAAAAATAGGCAGGAACATTGCTGTTTTGCCCATTGACAGAGTTAGGCCCGATCCTACTTTAGCCGTTCCTTTAACGCCGAACTAACATGATCTCCTGGCTTCAAAACAATCTCCAAAAGCATTTTCGTTTCGTTTTCATCATACTCCTCGCAGGCGTTATCGTCGCGTTCGTATTTACGATAGGAGCAGGGCCCGGTATTGGCGACGGACGTAACCGCTCGACTAATCTAAGCTATTTCGGAAACGAACTCAACACAGAGGCCGAACGCCAAGAGTTTTTCAACGCCGCTTTCTACAGTGCCCTTTTGCAATTCGGCAGCGCCCAAATCAACCAAGACCAGCTCAACCAATACGCCTTCAATCGCGGCGCGGCCCTCCATTTGGCTGACTTGCACAACGTCCCTGGACCCACGGGAGAGCAATTGTCCGAACACATCCAAGAACTTGGCATGTTCCTAGGAGCTGACGGACAATTCAGCGCCGAAGCCTACACAAGTTTTCGCGACCAAACCCGAGCAAGCGGACAGATCAGCGAGGGAGCCCTCTCGGAAATCATCGCTGACGACTATCGTGTCAATCGCGTCTATGAAACCCTCTCCCAACCAGGATTCGTATTGGAATCCGAAGTACTTGACGAACTCGTAGCCGATCAAACCAAGTGGACGATCAATGTCGCCACCTTCGACTTCGAGAACTTCAAGCCCGAGATCGACACAGCCGAAGAGAAGCTCGAAACCTTCTTCGCTGCCAACAGCTTCCGCTACACCTCCCCTACACGTCGCGTTATCTCATACATCGAATTCAAGGCACTCGACTTCATCGAAATTCTCGTAGTTGATGAAAAAGACCTCAAGAACTACTTCGCTCGCAATGCTTCGAAATACACAAAAACCGTAGCTGCCGAGCCTACCGAGCCTACGAAAGGCGAACCCGAAGTGCCTGCAGAACCAACAACCGAGCCAGCCAGCTTCGAAGAAGCTAAGAGCCAAGTCACCTCAGACTATAAATTGGAACAAGCCCAGTCTATCGCCCAGGCCAAAGCTGAGGAACTCGCATTGGCATTCGTTGAAGCCGACAACGCTTCCGGTACCGATTCTCTTGACCGCGACCGTATCGAAGCTCTCATAGAAATCAAAGGATACGAATCGAGACAAACCACAGCGTTTGCCCGCAACGAAACGCCCATCGGACTCAATTGGAGCCAAAACCTCGTAGCCCTTTCCTATCAACTCAGCGAAGGACAAATCTATTCGCAGCCAGTCGTCGAAGGCGAATCCACTTTCGTCCTTTACCTTCAAGACGAAAATCCTGAATTCGTCCCTCACTTCAATACCGCCCGAAATCGCGTAATCGAAGATTACTCCCAAGAAGAGTTTCGTCGCCTGAAAACAGTTCACGGCGAAGAACTCGCCGCTGCACTCAAAGCAACCTCCGACGAGGATGCATTCAAAGCCAAAGCCGAAAATAAAGGCCTAGTGGTCGCCGAATTTGCAGACTTCACGCGTCGCGAACCAGCCGAAGGCCTCGACACAAGTCTCCTTTACGCTATCACCGATCTGAACGAAGGAGATGTTTCGGACGCCAGCATTCGCGAAGAAAACGGGACCATTATTCATGTTTCAATGAAAGAGGTTCCCGAAGTATCCTCCGACGCCGACGAATACGAAAGCCGCATGGCACAGCTAAAAGCGAACTACGAGCGTTACGCAGTCGCGCAATACATCAGCAAGCTATCCAATGCGGAACTTATTCGCTCCGGATTAGCCTCCGCCAACTAATACTAGCGTCTCCCCATTTATCCATGCCTTTGCAGCGCTTCAGACCCATCTCTGGACGCTGCAAGCTTTGCCAAGGCGAAGTCGAACTCTCTATTAAACACTCGGAGTCCCTCCCAAAGGAATGCCCAAAATGCGGGCAAGAGATCGAACATTGTCCAAATTTGTCCGCTCCGGTGGCAAAGGTACTGAAAACGCCTAGTCCCTCGGATGCTAAAGCCGCCGGTTTTCAAGTCTACAAACGTCTGGGCAAAGGCGAATACGAAAAACAATAGCGAACAAACGCAATTTTACCCCAGAGCTCGGTGTATAGAATACCGTAACCTCTTCTGGATACTGGGACGCTTCTTCGATTTCGACTGAGCATGGACCGCGAAAAGCGACATATACTTTATAACCTAGACGAACGAGATCACTCGCTCAAAGGTTTGTGGCTGCTTGCTTTACTCTACTTCGGTTCTCTTTTCGCCGCCACGCTTCTCAGCCTAGCCGCTTGGCGTATAACTCACTACCTCGATCCGGAAGCGACTGGTTACCTAGCCAACAAACCGTACCCAAGATTCTTCGACAGATCTCGTTGGCTCTGCGTATTGCTTCTTCTCCCTTATCTTTTTTGGCAATGCCGCATCTCCTCGTTTAAAGCCGTTGGTTTCGCAAAGCCTATCCTATCAACCATTGGGCTCTGGTTTGCCTATGGTATTGGCATGATCGTCATCATCTATGGAGGTTCCTTCGCTCTCGGGGCCATTCAACTCAGACCGGAAGCCTCTTTTTCAAATGCGCTGGGAAATATCGATGACGCGATCCTAGCTGGCATTGCGATCGGCCTCCTTGAAGAAATCGTTTTCCGAGGGCTCGTATTTAGAATGTTCTATACTGCCATCGCTCCAATCAGCGCGATCATAGCATCGTCAGCGTTCTTCGCTGTTCTCCACTTCAGAGCCTCTCCGAACGAGTTAGGGGCGATCGCTCCCGGCGACGTAGGTATCGCCGAAGGATTAAGCATTGCTTGGGAAACGATCGCTTCATTAGTCACTCAATTCGACTTCACCTACCTGGCCGCGATATTTCTCGTCGGTATCCTTCTGCATCAGACGTTCCTTCTAAAAGGCAACCTATGGGCATGCGCCTCTCTCCACGCAGGATGGGTATTCACCATCAAGCTCGTCAGCAGCTCCTTTCAAACTTCAGAACTCGCCAACGAGTTTACCGGCACCACCCGCGTAGCCGACGGCTATTGGGTCATAATAGTCCTCGCCATTTTCATCGGTCTTTTTGCCAAGCGACTGGCCTCGCAAGGGAATAGCCAATCGAATTCGCTCACAGAATCATGAACGCTCTCAACACTCTTTCTCATTTCATTAATCGCGGCGCAATTGTCTCGGCTACCTTGCTCCTCTTCACAGCCAGCAGCCATGGAGACCTTCTCAATATCGAAGACTGCATTCGCATCGCGTTGGAAAAAAACTACGACGTTCGAATCAGCGAGAACGCTACCAAACGGGCCGAACAAGATGTGGAGATAGCCAACGCCCAATTTCAACCATCGTTGGCAGTTTCGACATCCGATAGCTTCAATACGCAAATCCGATCCGGCGACCGACTCGACGGAGCTGCCCAACCGCAGTCGAATGCCCAAAGCAATCGATTAACTGTATCGAAAAGCATTGATACCGGCGGCACTGTATCCCTAAGCACCCGCCTCAACCGCAACTACTCGAATTCCACCAACAGCACCATCAATCCACGCTACAATGCAAGCACGACCTTGAGCATACGCCAACCTTTACTCAGCGGATACGGCCCAGGAGTTGCTCGAGCCAACCGGAAACTCTCGAAACTCTCCTTAGAACAAACACAACTCGATTTCCAAGCTACCGTACTGACAATCATCAACACCACGGAAGCCGCCTACCACTCTCTCGTATTCGCCCAGGAACAACACGAAGTTCGAAAAGCCGCTCTCGATCTCGCTGAGGATCTACTCGAAGAAAACAAAACCAAAGAAGAAACCGGTATAGCAACCAGCCTCGATGTCCTTCAGGCCAAGGTGGGGGTCGCCAATGCAACTGATCGATTGCTCCGGGCGGATAAGGCCGTCGAAGACGCGCAGGATCGCCTCCTGACGATTATAGGCGAAGACTCACTATTAGGGACCGCCCTCTCCGTCGAAGCTCCAGATGTAGGCAATCCGCCCATGCCAGAGATCGATTCGACCTTCACGAAAGTAATCGATAACGCTCCTCGCTACCTTACTCTTCTCAACCAGGAACAACGCCGCCAGGTTGAGCTCCGACGCTCCAAACGTAATCGCCTCGCCTCCCTCAATTTAAACGGCGACTACGCGCTCACCGGCCTGGAAGGGTCCGCTCTCGCCGCTTACCACGACGTAACCGAGAGAGAAAGCTTCAACTGGCAATGGTCCCTCTCGCTAGATATCCCTTGGGGACTAAATGAGAAAAAGGCCAATTACATGAAAGCCCAAATTCAACTCGATACAGAAGAAGCCCGAACGTCCCGCGAGAAGCAACGTCTCATGCGCGACACTCGCATCGCTATTCGTGAAGTAACTACCGCCATTGATGGCACCAGTATCAAAGAATTGGCGACAGAGCTGAGCACTCAGGAATTCGAAATGGAAAAAGCCAAATTCGATGCGGGACTCAGCACTGGGCGACGCGTACTCGAAGCGCAACAGCGCATGGAAGAATCCAAAGTCAGCGAACTCCAATCCAAGATCGATCTGCTAAATGCCTACTCCGACCTGAGAGAGCTCGATGGCGAATCGCTCAAACGATACGGTATTCAATTCGATTAAGCCCGAGCCCGTCCGAAATGCCGAACGACCTCATCATCGCCGTCATTTCGGACACTCACAATCACCTTCCTGAAGCGCTCGTCGACCGACTTAGCCCCGCCGAAGAGATCTGGCACTTAGATGACGTCTGCCGCCCAGAGACGCTCGAAAAACTCGACGAACTCCCAGCCGACCGCTTCACATTCCAAGGTAACAACGACCCCTATTTCCACTGGGAAGAACGCCTAACCCTCGAACGCAACGGACTGTGCTTCCAACTCCAACACCTACCCCACCAAAGCATACCGCCTAAGCTCACCGCTATTCTCTTCGGCCATTTGCACTACCCGATCAAAGAAGACCTCGGCAGAGCATGGACTCTCAACCCGGGTGTGATCACCGGTCCCAGGAAACAATCCCAATCCAGTTTCGCGTGGCTTCGAATATCCAGCGTAGGCGACTGGACATGGGAACTCGAAACACTCTAAACTCGTAATCCAACTGTATCAAACGGTCAACTACATCTGCGGAAATCGTAACCGATGGCTCACACGCTGCTGCTGCCGAGGCTCCAATGGCGGCAGCGAATCGAATGCGATTATATCTCGCTCTTCATCCAAATGAACCATCGCAGCCTGTTTTAATTCACGCCAGCGATCCCAGTCCAAATCAGGAGCATTGACAATCTGCCGCAACAAACTCTGCCACTCCAGCCGCGCGCGCTGCAAATCTCCTGGTTTCAAACGATCGTCGAACAACTGATGCGCCTTTCTCGGCGTAGACAAACTTGAAGCAATCACCTCCGCCGCGCCTTCGCCATAATGCAAAGGCAACCCATGTTTGAGATAGCCATCGTAGCTGCGATCACTAAACGCCAAGCGACAGGACCGCGCCAATCGGTGACTAAATTGGCTATGATCGTCGAACCGGAACCCAGCTCGCAAATTCGCAATATCTATCGCAATCGCATCCACCGAATAACTACTCTCCTCCAAAGCCGCCGCGATAGCCAAACCTTCCCCGCCATTGAAAAAGCTGAACACGCGCCCTCTTAAAGTCGGAACACCGTTCGGCTTCACAAGATTTAACTGCTGCCACGCCAATGCCGGCGAACGGCGGATCGAGGCTGTTTCGCAAAACGCCAATTGATCGCAATCCTGACATTCCACTGGTAATGACTCTCTCGTCTGAGGGTTCATGATTCCAATTCCAGCAGCATCCCGATAAGCAGGAATTTCCATCGCGCTCAGATCTAAATGAATCACCCATCGGTTACCCTCAGGACGTGAACGAACGCATTCTCCTTGTTCCGCAATCTCGCTCAATACATCCAACTCAAGCTCAGCCAAAGCGTCCGCTTCCCATTTTTTAGGAATCTCCTCCAACGCAACTTTTCGCCGCGATGCCATTGATTGCCTAAACCATCCAGCGAGCGAATACACGGACTCCAAGCGCGGAGACCGAAATGCAATCGCCGATCGCTTACCGAAACGCTTTTCGTTTTTCGACCCAATCGAGATCAAACCACCCGGCCCAAGACCCCGAACGCTTTCTGCATCCGAAAGAAAAAGAATGAAATTCTGCTCCTCCCATAGTCTAACAGCTTTCAACGGAACGAGTCTCATTTCAGGGAGCGGTTCCCACTCGCCTGCCGTATTCAACATTTCCTGCTTGTCCGCTCGAGCATAACGAGCTCGCGATACGTCAATTTGCAAACCGCAAGGAACCTCTGGGTTCGACAACGAATGCTCTACCCCGATTGGCACCGATTCTCGGCTAAACAATCGAGCGCATGCAGTTACCGCTGCTTGAAACGGAGAAACGCCCCGATCGCAAGCTACCGCCATTATTCCAATTAAACTCGGCCAATCAACAATAGCCGGGCGCTTCGTGGGTAATGGCCTCGCATCGCGTATTCGCGGCTTATCCGAAACCGCCAACGCATAGCCGACTTCATCCAATCCCCTACGCCCAGCGCGCCCGAACATTTGCAATAGCTCATCCGGCCTCAGCAACTGCTGGGCGTGATCGACTTGATACTCCCCGCTTGTCACCAAAACCGAACGCATCGAGAAATTCACTCCCGCTGCCAACCCCGTAGTCGAAACCACCACCCGCAATTGACCCGCTTTCGCCAAGGGCTCGACCAGTCCTGCCCGCTGCTGATAGCTCAAGCCGCTGTGATGGAATGCAACGCGTTTCACGAGTAGTTTCTCCAGAGTCCGGCCGGCCAGCCGCTTTTGGTCAGCCGAAAGCGTAAGTGGAACCTCTATCGGCAGTGCTGCCGCTAAGTGTTTGGCCAACTTTTCCGATTCGCTACGCTTCGGAGCGAACAGCAAGACCGGCCCAAGATCTCCCATTAAAGCCCTCGCCATCAATCGAGGCCAAAAACCTCGCACCGCTTTCGGCGGATTATAATTCAAAGCCTCAAGCCGAACCTCTTCTAGAGGCACCGGGCGATCTTCGGTTTTCACCAAAACCGGATCGCGCCCCATCCGCTTCAGCCAATCGACCACCGCCTCAGGATTCGATACGCTTCCACTCAGAAGCAGCAGCCCCGTTTGCGGAGGCGTCATAGCGATCGTCAATTCGTAGTTAATGCCGCGAACCGAATCGCCCAGCATTTGGTATTCGTCCACCACAAACAGGCCCGGGCCCTCTCCTTCGATAAATCGCTGCTTCTGCGTTTCCAAAGTAGCGACCACCAACGGAGCGTCCGCGTCGACCGACAAGTCACCCGTAACGATCCCCACTCGCCATCCTTTATCCTTCCACTCGCGCAGCTTGTCATTAGCCAAGGCACGCGTCGGAACACTGTGAACAATCTGTTTCTTGAAATTCGAAGAGAACAATAGCTCGACCAGATGAGTCTTGCCCGCTCCCGTCGGAGCATGAACCACCACGTCCCTTCCTTGGCGCAAGCTCGCCAAGGCTTGCTGCTGCCATAGATCCGGGATCCGCAAATGAATTTCCAGCGATTCGAACGATTTCACTCAGACTCTATTTGAAAATGCTTGGCTACTCTTGTATCCGATATTCCGAAAAGCTTATCATTATCGGAATCTTCGAATGTTAGTTCTTTCCTCCAACCAATAAGCGTGTACCTTCCAACACCTGATGCCGCGCGAGTTGGGAAACGCAACGAAGTTTAGCTTAATGAGCTTCAATATCGCCCACGGAAGAGGCCTTTCTCTCTACCAGGGGTTTCATAATTCGAACAGTATTCGAAAGAATCTAGAGAAGATCGCACTAATTATACGCGAGCATTCGCCGGATATAGTCGCGTTCCAAGAAATCGATCAATCATCCCACTGGAACAAACACATCGACTTGCTCAAACACATTCAAGACGAGACCAATTACCGCTACTCAGAACACGGTATCCATAATACCCGGTTTGGAAGAAAACCGCTTTGCTACGGAAACGCTTTCCTCTCGAAGCACCCAATACTCAGTTGCGAGGTCTATCCCTTCGGAGAAAAAACCGTGGGCGAAAAAGGCTTCATGGAAGCCCGAGTCCAAATTGAAAGCCAAGAAATAGACATCATAAATCTCCACCTGGATTTTCGTTCGCGACGGACACGCATAACCCAAATCGAATCCATTCTAGAACGCATCAAGCGACTCCATCTGGCCGATAATGTCAACCCGCCCCTTATTTGCGGCGACTTCAATACTGGCTCCAAAGCCTTTAGCGATGCAGTAAGGCAATTCATGATACGTTCGGCACAGCACGTACAATACACCTATCATCCTCAAAACGAACGTACATTTCCCGCCCATTTTCCTTCTCGAGGCCTCGACTTCGTACTAGCGCCGAAGCCCTACAAAGTAAAAGCCGCTCGAGCCATCAAGAGTTTCGCCTCCGACCACCTGCCCGTTTTAATCGATTTCAGCCTGTTTTCATACGCAAAAAAGCTCGAGACTAGGGTCTCGAGCTTGTCTTGAAATTCATTGGACGTACGCCTTATTTGACAACGTGATTCGACACGAGCTTCGTCATTTCGAACATCGATACTTTATCCTTACCATCGAATACGGCCTTAAGCTTGGCATCCGCAAGGATTTCACGTCTATTTTCCGGGTTCTGCAAATCATTAGATTTGATGTAGTCCCAGAGTTTTTTCGTCAATTCCGTACGGGGAATTGGATCGGCACCAACGACTGCCGCTAAAGCTGCATCAGGGGTGACAGGTTTCATAAATGCCGCATTGGGCTTTTTTGGAGAATCTTTAGCCATAGATCTTTTGGATACCTTCATCTTAGCTTGAGGCAAACCAAAACAGTCTTCTAACCTTAAAAATTAACGGTTTCCGACAATTCAAGGGTTAAAAAGTCAGAAAACGCATGGTAATGCAGTAAACCGAATATTGGCCATTTTTCGGTTTTCAGGTCAAAAAAGACGCGATATCTCGGCAAAAATGAGGCATACGGCACTCTATCGCTTTGTATAGTCACCTTATAATCTTTAAGATTACGCTTGTTTACTTGCACCGAAAAATTCTTTCATCGATCTAACTAATAGATATGTTTTACTAGTTACTATGCATTTATCCTAGATAATAACCCTACAACAAGCGTTCCCTCGCTCCACGATTCCTGCAAATACAACCTACAATGAATACAGCCCAAACACGCATAGTCGTGATTGAAGATCAAATTATGCTGAGAGACCTCGTCACCAGCATGGCGGGTTCCATCACCGGGATGAACGTTGTCGCCGAAGCCACGGACGGGAGAGAAGGCATGAAATCCTGCGAAGACGAAAATCCCGATCTTGTCATTTTCGATCTCTTCCTACCCGGATTGAATGGTATGGAAATCCTGCGCCAATACGGCCACAAACATCCGAAAACGCGCTTCATCGCCATATCGGCTAATTTCACTCCGGACTCGATTCGCGAACTCCTCGAATTAGGCTGTCATGGCATTATCGCGAAAAGCTCCTCTGCTGCCAAACTCAAAGAAGGCATGAGAGAGGTTTGCAATGGCAGCGGCTACCTTTGCCCGATTGCAGCTAGCCTTCTACGTGAATCCCACCTGACCCGGGGGACCAGCAAGAAAAAAGGTCGTCTCTCCAATCGCGAACGCGAAGTTCTCCAGGCTGTTGCCGAAGGCTTTAGTACGAAACAAATAGCTGAAATGCTGCAGTTGAGCGTTAAGACAATCGAAGCCCATAGAGCGAATCTAATGAAAAAACTCGATGCTCGAAGCGCAGTTGAGTTGACGCGTTGCGCATACGAGATGGGTATCATCGAATTACCCGCTCGGTACAACCAACCAGTTGCATCACCCCCTATCTCCTGAGGAAGCGACGACAATTTACCCGAAACACGCCTGAGACGCTCATATGTCTCAGGCTTTTTTGCACACCAATCGACGCAAAACCTTAGCGTTTTCCAACTTAAAACCAGTCATTTATACGATTCGCACCTTGGCTAATCCTACAGTCGTAGTACAAAGATTCTAGCCTGCGAAAGCCGTCTTTCGCATTCCTGCATTATAAACGCTTAGATACGCTTGACTCATCAGATGAAACGCTATTTCAAATTTGCTTCCTCTAACTAGTGCCTTTTACCAAGGAACTAACCTTTCAGGAGTGACGCACGAATTGTGCAGAAGTTTTAAAGCCATTTTACCTCAATGAAAGATAAACCTTATCTCGATCAAGCGATTGAAATTATAGCTTCTGGCGGCTGGATAATGATCCCCCTATTCATACTGGGATTCCTAGCTTTCTACGTAGCAGCCCGCCTCTTTCTCTACTTTCTGAAAGGACACTTCGGCAAGACGTCCTTGGAAGTTTGCGAAGAATGGGTGAAAGACTCTTCTAAAGCTAAAGGACAGGTTGGCGAAATCATACGCTACTCGCAAGACGGAGTTGAGGATCTCAGCGACATCCAAAATCGATTTGCAGAGATTCGGACGGCGGAAATGCCTCGCCTGAATCAAAATATCACCATGTTGACCATTCTCGTCAATACGGCTCCGCTCATGGGACTTTTAGGAACGGTTCTTGGAATGCTTCAAACCTTTTACGGCATCTCGCTTGGCGGATCGGAAAAAACGACCAACATCGTTGCGAGTGGTATCCACGAAGCCCTTATCACCACTCAAATGGGCCTTTGCCTAGCGATCCCTGGCTACTTCGTTATCTACTTCCTTCGCCAGAAAGTCATCGATTACGAAAGTTTCCTCGTTCGCCTCGAAAGCATCACCCTCCAACAATTCCGTAAATAATTAGCTCGAGACACTTACTATGAGCACGAATTACAAATCATCTAATCAGGAGGGGAATTTCTTTTCCAACGGTCTCCTCGGAATAGCATTCACCGCCTTGATTTTCGTCGTTTTGCCAGCCATGCACATTCTTGGCCAAATCACGATGGAAAACCGTGAAGTAGCGACCAACGACGCTAGCGAGGCCCCACCTCCGCCTCCACCGGAAGACCTACCTCCTCCACCAGAGGAACAGGAAGAGCAAGATAAGCCGGAAATGGAAGAGCCGCCTCCGCCAATGACCTTGAATCAATTGGAAATGGCCCTCAATCCTGGTGCTGGAAATGCAATGGGCGACTTCGGTTTCGGCGACTTCGACACCGGAATTGACGCCCTAGGTGACATGGAGATTTTCGATTTGCGCGACGTAGACAAACTCCCCCGCGCTCTCTTTCAGGTCGAGCCGAACTACCCTTACTCGCTCAAACAAGCGAAGATCGGCGGATACGTCGATCTCGAATGGGTAATCGATGTTAACGGACGCGTCCTAAAACCCCGAGTCGTTAAATCATCCCATCGCGAATTCAATCAGCCAGCGATCGAATCAATTATGCGGTCAAAATGGACCCCAGCGAGAAAAGGTGGCAAACCCGTTGCGGTACGCGTGAAGCAACGGATGGATTTCAATCCGTAAAATCCCGTCAACGCATACACAATTTTCCAAACGGGCAGCTTAACCGCTGTCCGTTTTTTTGTGCCGGAACACCCAAGCTCAATCATAGGAATAGATGCGTCAATAAATTGACTACAATTGCAGGAATAAAACTTACCAAGCTCCTTTCTGTATCCTGCGCTTGTAGTCAATAAGTCTACCACCTTTAACCCTCTATCGAAAGACGTACAATGGATCGATCGCCAGCAGAGGCGCACTAGCTATCGCCTTCACCGCTGCCATCTTCGCCATGCTACCTATCCTCCAGATTCTTCCGAATCTAATTACAGGCGACATAGAACCTACGGTCATCAATACCGCCCAAGACATTGCTCCAGTCACTATAGAAATTGTTCCGGAAGGACCGATCGAGAAAGAGGACCTAGAGAAGCCGAAACTCGAAAAGCCTAAGCCCAAACGCACAATCCACGAACTGGCAAATCTCCTAAACCCAGGAATGGGAGGCGTCGGAGGCACATCCCTCGCCACAGACCTTAATGGTTTAATGGATACCGACGAAGACCTAGCTAACTTCGACCTTAAGGATCTAGATAGAGAACCGCACGCATTATTTCAAGCCGAACCCACCTACCCTACTCCTTAAAAAACCGAAGAATCGAAGGTTGGGTGATTATCGAATGGGTCATAACCTACACCGGACGTGTATCGCATCCCAGAGTTATCCAATCATCGCACCATGAATTCCAGCAAGCCGCGATCGACTCTATTGCGAGCTCGAAATGGAAACCTAGTGAAATATCCGGCAAAACCGTTAATTCCCGCGTCCGCCAAAAAATCACCTTTTCACTCTAATCCAAACCGATCGTCCGTCCAATGAACAGGTGCCGAGAAATCGCCATTCGATCCTTGCAATGGCTCCAAGAGTCCCTTTGATCCCAGCTTTTCTGACGGAGAAGTGCCAGAGTGGTCGAATGGGACTGACTCGAAATCAGTTGTAGGGGTAACTCTACCGGGGGTTCGAATCCCTCCTTCTCCGCCATTACTTAAACTGTTATTGTTTATTGATTTACGTATACATAAAGTTTACAAATCATAAAAGTAATACACTAGCTAATACACCGTTCGCCTATGTTCAGGACCGTTCGCCTCCTATTAAGTCCGTCTAAATTGCGATCAGACTCAATCAAAAGGATGGCCCATTAAAGGCATCCAAGGAGGGTTTGCTAAGCGAGCGATTCTGTATCCATCACGCAGCCACCGCGTGGACAAAGGGAAAACATTTTTCGGGAATAGGCTTTTGTGTGTGTGGGATTGTGACGGAGCCACTTATCCCAGCCTCCGCCTTGCAGCAGCTAGGACAGCTACCCCAACTCCGAGAAGGGCTACCGTGGAGCCCGTGTCGGGGACGTTTGCTGTTGTGATTGCGAAGGTAAAGTTGCCATACCCAAATGAGGCTCCGCCCATCCCCTTATAGCAGGCACATACTAACGCATAGCGTATTGCCCTGATTTAAGGTCAACAAGGCTGTCCCCGATAGTCCACAGCTGGGAGCCTAAGACTCCTCCCGTATAGTTATACAATTTGAAAGTGCCATCCTGCGGATTTGGTGCAGACTGATAATTCGGTACTGAGGCAGAGAAGGTTGTCGAAGCCAAACCACTAGTAATCTCGAACGATGCTGATCTCTGATCGCCTGAAGCGCGGTACCAATTCATCTAGAAGATAATACTTTCTTCTCCAGCTGATTCTATCGTCCCGATGCTTTCAAAAGTATCAGCTAAGCTTCCGTCAATGGACAAGATTCCGAAGGCTGAGCTCGAAGCCCATGCACAAACATAAATAACTGCACCTCTTATCCACACAACTTGAACTAAGAAAAGACCTACCCCTAAATTCAACCCGATCGATTTATCATGGTTTCTTGC
>Ga0315321_10002652_pt1 | contig 13838 bp, 10 predicted proteins | sample M180m21515metaG_FD_203464 | JGI IMG/M metagenome (GOLD analysis project Ga0315321, IMG submission 203464) | Ammonia-oxidizing marine archaeal communities from Monterey Bay, California, United States - M1 80m 21515 | ecosystem: Environmental > Aquatic > Marine > Intertidal zone | place: USA... | reverse complement strand
ATTGAGCCGATGCACAAGACCGTCGCTGCGTTATGTGGAGCAGTCGTTCTGATCGGCCTGTCACTCGCGTTGGGGTTGTTTGAGTACGAAAAGATTTACGACATGCTTGAGGAGGATCTCAACATCTTTGGGGTCATCATCGGCACCGGAATCCTGGTGGATGTCATCGGCAAGAGTGGCCTATTTCATTTCCTCAGTATGTGGATCGTCCGATTCACTGGCGGCAGAGCATCGACTTTGTTTCTGACCCTTTGCGGGGTCACGTTCTTGTTTGTGGCAGTCCTGACCATTGTTCCTGCCATGCTGATCCTCAGTTCGTTAGTGTTGGTGATCTGCCGGTCACTGAACTACAAACCGGTGCCGTTCCTTCTGAGTGTCGCGATCTGCGCTAACAGTGGCGCGATTGCCACGTTTGCCAGCGGGCTGCCCAACATCATGATTGGCACCGCCGCAGGGATCCCCTACTCCCAATTTATCCAAATCTCCCTTCCCTATGCTTTGGTCAGTTTGATCATTGCAGTCGTTGGTCTGCGAATATTCTTTCGCAAAGATCTGCCTTGGAAACAAACAGCCGAAGAACAAGCACTGCTCCGCGAACAAATTGAAACGTTCGATCCTTGGGCGATGGTGGAAAACCGAAAGGTACTGTTACGAAGTGCAATCATCCTGATGGCAACCGTATTGGGTTTTGTGTTCGCACAACAATTAGGTGTCGGGATGGACTTCATCGCCATGGTTGGTGCAACAGCAGCGTTATTGTTTGCTGGAAAAGGAGTGGAAGATGCAATCCAAAAAGTAAACTGGACTGTCATCATGTTCTTCATGGGTCTGTTCATCATCATTGGATGCGTGAAACAAACCGGCGCGTTAGCATGGGTTGCCCAACAGGTGATCGCGATGTCTGACAACGAAATGTCATTACTGCTTCCACTGTTGGGGATATTCGCAGCCGTCGCCAGTTCCATCGTCGACAATATACCTGTGGCAGCGACTTTGATCCCAATTGTCCGTGACATCTCTGGCAATGGTGTTCCTGCCGAACCGCTGTGGTGGACTTTGATCATCTGCTGCAATCTTGGCGGCAATGGAACACCCATCGGATCCATTTCATGTGTCATTGCAATTTACGCTTTGAAACGCGAGGCCAACGAAACCGTGGGCTGGGGGATGTTTTTGAAACTGGGGGGCATGATCATGTTATTCCAAGTGGTCGGGGCCATCCTATATGTCGGGTTTGTGTACTACGAGGGCTGGATTCCAGCTCTCACTGCCCAATGAATTCTCGATTGAATTCGACCTTGAAAAACAAACGAATTCCAAACAGCAGCCAGGCAACGGCGTGGCGCACAGATGGCGTCATTTCAGCGCACTCAAACGAATGTCATTGAGTTAAAATCAGATTGTTCACCATGTATCCTGTTCATAATCAGGAAATTTGAAAGCGGAAAACATGAGCACAGGTTCAGAACCAAATGAACTGGATCGCGAAGTCGATGCGTCGATGCGGATGTTCGAAAAGGCCCAGGTTGGGTCTGCAGCCTCACTGACCCCGATCAAACCTTCACGCATTCTCGTCGTCCTTGACGGTTCATCGCAGGATGACAACACCCTCGCCTCAGCAAGCTTCCTGAGGGAAGAGTTCAATACCGAAACGTTAGTGTTGGACGCGAGAGATGGCAAAACAGAGCAAGATGAAGATCTTGCAGTCACTCGTGCGACCGAAGTATCCGGAGCGCGGCCTATCCAACGCCAGGTGGGTGATTCCTACGATGCGATCCTCGCCGCACTCAAGGAACTTTCTGTTGACCTGCTGATTCTTCCCAGTCCCTTTGGTCGCTCATTCGAAAATGTTGGTACTGATAGTGCGGGGACCGTCATGGACGTCATGTTATCACGCTGCCCCACACCAATGATTGTGATGCGACGTGACGACCAACAACTTCGTGATTGTGTTCAGCACATCGAAATGGTGGTTGGCAGCGAGTGCGAAGTAGAAGCACGAGCAGCGGCTTGGAGTTTTGGTTTAGCAGCAGAGTCGGCCGATGTCACTCTGAACCTCGTGTTGGAAAAAGAACAATTCGAAAACATTCGCTCCATCATTGAAGCAATTACACCAGAAGCTCAAATCGATGCTGAGCAATTTAGCGCGGCATTAACCAAAACACATCATGCACTCCATGGTGCAATGGCAAAGACAGCCTCGACACTTGGCATGAACTACGAGTTGCATCCGATCGCGGGCGAAATTGCGCCACCCAATTCTCTGGACGAAACCAAAAAACTGCTACTTGTGTTACCGCTGGAAGTCGACGATCGATTTGGGCAGGGCTTTGTTCAGGATCGTATCCGCAGAAGCCCTCATCCCGTTCTGATCGTCTCGGGGCATGTCCCCGAAAACAGCTGAGCAATCTCAACCACGCATGACTGTCTGAACCTGATCGGCAGAATTTCCTGATGACTTCCTTCGCGTTCGAACCGATTTATGGATCACTGCTGCTAACCATGGCAGTTGCGGCGGTTACCGTTGGAGTGATTCTTGCCGTCACACCGCCAACCGAGAATCCAATGCGTCGGCGTTGGCTTGTCTGCCTTCGCCTGTTGGCAGCTGTCACCCTGCTTCTCGCCGCCTTTCGACCGGCACTATTCCGCACCGACAACCAGCTAGCGGAAGCCGCCTTGGTCATCGCTGTCGATACATCTCGAAGCATGACGCTGCCAGATGGTGACGGAAATACACGCTGGGAAACACAAATAGAAATTTGGAAGAGCCTTGCTGACAGCATTCTTGGACTGGACGGTGAACTGGATGTCCGCTTACTGGCTTATGATTCCCAAACACGAACAATCGCTGCTCCTGCTGTGGATTCGCTTCAGTCAGAACTGCCTTCTGGTCTGACGACCGACATTTCTGCAGCTGCTTTGGGTGCCATGCAAGCAGCTGAAGGCCAACCACTGGCTGGAATCGTCTTGGTAGGTGATGGGACTCAGACAGCTGATCAGCAGGGTACGGGAGCACAGCGAGTTGCTGAAACTCTCAACTCACTTGGCGTTCCATTGTGGACCGTACCTATCGGACCAGCGGGTGGCGCATCAGCGTCACGTGATGCTGCTATCGAAGCACTACCAGAGAGCTACCAGCTCTTCGCGGGTAACGAACTTGACGTCAAATTTCAGTTATCCACACGTGGGATGGCAGGGATTGACGTCCCGGTGCGATTGACCTGGATCGACTCGAATGGACAGTCCACTGAAATTGCCAATCGACAAATCGTCCCAGCAAACGCGACGGATGTGGCATCAGTCAGTATCCCCATTCTGACTCCTGCACCTGGAACCTACCGGTTGAAGGCCGAAGCAGTGCCCATGAACAAGGAACTGGTCACGACGAACAACGCCCAAGTCGCATTTGTGGAGGTGCGTGCAGGGGGAGGACGAATTCTATACTTGGAAGGAAATCCAAGGCTCGAGCAAACATTCTTACGACGCTCCTTGCGGCGTTTTCCAGACCTTGCCCTGGATTATCAGTGGATCCCAAATGACACAGCTGATCGTTGGCCCGTCGATCTGGACGGCGCCTTTGAACCAGGCCGCTACGACATTTACATCATCGGGGATCTGCACGCTGATGCTCTGGGCAATGACCAATTGAAGCAGCTTGCAGACACCATTGGCAAAGGTGCTGGACTGGTAACACTTGGTGGCTCGTACGCCTATGGCGGTGGTGGCTACGCTGACTCGCCGTTGGCTCCCGTGATACCAATTCGTATGGATGCGCGTCGCGCTCGTTCGCCGGGTGGCTCCAGCAATCCGGCTGCAGGCAGCCAAATCGATACACAACTGAAACCCAAACTTTCGCGGTCGCATCCCATCACCGATCTTGGAGGGGAATCCCCATCCAAGATGTGGAATGAACTACCTTCCTTGTTGGGAGCCAACCAACTTTTGGGTCCCAAAGTTGCCCCCGGCATTCAGGTTTTGCTGGAAACGGAAATGGGTGATCCACTAATGGTCATCGGAGAGTATGGCAGCGGGCGAACAGCATCGCTTGCATTTGATTCAACCTGGCGATGGTGGAGATATGGTCGCAACGAAGTACACCGCCGCTTTTGGCGACAATTGGTCTTGTGGTTACTGTCGCGGGAAAACAGCGCAGACAGCCGACTCGTGATCACCATGGACGCACGCAGGTTTGCAACGGACCAACCACCCGAGTTTCGTGCTGAAGTGCAATCATTCGGTGAACAGGGTGAGCTGACTCCGCTGTTTGCGGAAATCGTAGATTCCAATGGCGATGTGACGCCATTGAACGTCAACACTGAAAACAGCAGCTCCCAATCAAGCCGTATGACTCAAGCGATCCGCGGTCGCATTGCCGAACTTGCAGCTGGCTTTTACCGCTTGCGAGTCCGAGCGGAATCGCCCGATGCAACGTTGCCACCCGAAGAGCTGGCCTTTCAGGTCGTCGATAAAAGCCGAGAATTGGCTCAACCACTCGCCGATCCAGTTTATTTGAGTCAGCTGGCAGATTTGACCGCCGACCACGGCGGTGCATCTTTTCTGCCGGAAAACATTGATGAGCTAATCACAACCATCCGAGAACGTCGAAGCATGGCGGAAACCCCTGTGGTTGAAAAGTTTCGGCTTGGCGACGGGCCCTTCACCGGCTGGCTGCTGTTCGGCATCTTTGCGGGAGCCCTGTCAACTGAATGGTTCCTGCGACGACAATGGGGCTTGGCCTGAGATCATCAGAAATTCCAAAAGCAGAGGCATCTCCACTCAGGTTCGTGATTCAAGTTTTAAACGACGGCAGTCAGAAACGAGCCGGTGCGTGTAATTCCCGTAACTCTTCGGCTGTCATCTTCTGAATCTCGCGATCATAGGTCATCAATCCGTTGACCTCACCTTCAACATCGGTCGTCTGCGTATAAACACCTGCCGCCACACCTCGGCGGCGGAGCTTCATCAGTTCTTCAAACGACCGGCGATATCGCTGTCTGTATTCCTCCTTGGTAGCTGGTAAATCTCCATATCCCCAATTTCGCATTTCCGAATTCCACTGGTGACCGGGGACCACAAAGCCATGGCCACCAAACTCACCGACCACCCTTACGTAGTCATTGAACCTTTGATCCTCGAACGGGAACATCGGCTCAGGGTAATTATGTCGATCCACGACATCTCCCACTGGAAAGAAGTTCCCACCGCTGGCAATGTTGATCAAACGCGTGACATCAAGATTCTCCATCAACTGACCAACTCGTATGGTTTCGTGCTGACCCCAACGTTCATTGAAGGGAACCCACATCACAATTGATGGATGATTCCGCAGGCTTCCCACCATCGACTTCAATTCCTTGACGAACTGCTCATGCTGCTCTGCAGGCCATTCATCTTCAACCGGATTGGGAGCGAGCTTGCTCCAAAATGGTCTTCCGCCCGTGCTTGGCATATCCTGCCAAACCATCATTCCAATTCGATCACAATGAGCATAGTAACGCCGCGACTCAACTTTGATGTGCTTTCGGATCATGTTAAATCCGGACTTCTTCAAGTAATCAACATCAAAACGCATCGCTGCATCGCTGGGAGGTGTCAACAACCCATCTGGCCACCAACCCTGATCTAACGGACCGTAGTGGAACACCACCTTGCCGTTCAAGGTCATGCGAATCTTCCCTGCCGGTCCGCGAACAGTTCCTATCTCACGCATGGCTGCATAAGATTCGACGCGATCAATCAGTTTTTCTCCATCAAATAGCTCCATCGTGATTTCATAGAGACTCGGGTTTCGAGGAGACCACAACTTTGCACCGGGTATCCGCACACTCAAAGCCGCATCAGCGACGCCGACTACCCGGTCACCATCACGGACGGTGATCACGATTCGTTCTGCCTTCAACGGCTCTCCCTCAAGCGTTGGCAGCACACGCAGGGTGCCCTCGGCAATCCTTGGCTTCATTTTCACCATGCGGAAATGCCGCTCCGGAACGTCCTCCAGCCAAACAGTCTGCCAAATCCCTGAAACGCGAGTGTAGTAAATCCCCTTTGGCTGCAATGATTGCTTTCCCAACGTCTGGGAAGGTGCAGTCTTGTCAATCACACTGACAGTCAACTCGTTGTCACCCGGATGCAACGCGTCTGTGACATCAAACTTAAATGGATCACTGCTGCCTTTGTGTGACCCGATTTTGACACCATTGAGATAAACGGTGCATTCATAATCAACCGCCTCAAAATGCAAATGGGTACGATGCCCCTTGGGAGTCTGATGTTGGAATATGCGTCGATACCACAACGTCTGATCCGGCGCGAGCAATCGCTGCACACCGCTGAGTGCTGATTCCACAGGAAAAGGCACAAGAATATCGCCCTGATAGACTTGGGGAATCTGTTCACTTTCATGGATCCCATACTGCCATAAGCCATTCAGGTTCTTCCAGTTTTCTTCGCGCCGAAACTGAGGACGCGGATACTCCTGCCAAGCATTCTGGGGAGTTACCTGTTTGCCCCAGCGAGTCAACATTGCCTCGGGAGATACCTTCCATTCGCCACTGGCAACAGATGCCAAAGTCAAAAGAATGAAGCAGCAACACAACCTCATGGTCTTCTTACCTCTTTAAAGATCGAAACCTGCGTCAGCACTCGCTTCCTGACATGCATGGATCACATGTCTGGGGTGCTTTCCGATGCCAACTTGCGACTTTCGTGCACCTCACAACCACGTTAGCTTGAATGACAGCAAGCTTGCCATTGAAAATGGCACGATGAATCATCGAGGGCATTTAACTTCGTGAACCGAGTGTCGAACCCGTGGTTACTCCCCGGTTGCGACGCAACTGCCCACAAGCAGCATCGATATCATCGCCTTTACGTTGACGAAACTTTACATTCACCCCACCGGTTTCCAACACCTGTCGGAATTCCGCGATTGATGCTTTACTTGGAGTCACGTACGGCAACCCTTCGACAGGATTGTAAGGAATCACATTGAGCAGCACTGTGCGATGCCGCAATAACTTTGCGAGCTGTCGTCCATGGTCTGTCGAATCGTTGACACCACCAAGTAAAACGTATTCAAAGGTCAAACGTCGCCCTGACTTATCAAAATATCGATCAGCAGCATCCAGAACCTGGTTTATGCCAATTTTCTGGTTTACCGGAACAAGTTCATTTCTCAACTGGTCCGTGGGTGCGTGCAGACTGACAGCCAAGTTATAGGGTGTGCCATTATTGGCGAGTCGATCAATCGCAGGAGGTAAACCAACAGTACTGATCGTGATGCGTCTTGGACTGATGCCCAATCCATCCGAACTACGAGCCACATTCAATGCGCCCAGCACCCGATCCAAATTGGCAAGTGGCTCACCCATGCCCATCATGACGATGTGACTTAGCCGTTCCGTATCCTCGAGCCTTCCCTGCAGTAATAACATTTGTTCAAGGATTTCGCCGGTGGTCAGATTTCGATCCACGCCATCAAGGCCGCTCGCACAGAACACGCAGCCCATCGCACAACCGACTTGACTACTCACACAAATGCTGCGCCGCGTCCCATCTCGTAGCAACACACACTCAACTTCACCACCATCGGGTAATCCCACCAACACCTTGTCCGTTCCATCGGTGGATTGAACGACCGCAGACGGGGTCGTGACAAAGATGCGAAATGACTCAGCCAACTGCGTTCGCAAAGCTTTGGGCAAATCACTCATTTCCTGAAAATCAGAAATGCGACGTTGAAAGACCCAGTGGATAATCTGTTTCGCTCGAAAACCAGGTTGCCCGTGATCAATCAGCCACTGCTTTAGATCCTCTTGGCTGAGGTCAAGCAAATGCCTGCGATGATCCACCGATGAGGCCGAGAGCGATGGATTTCCGGAATCAATAACGGGTAGATTCACAGTCAGTTGACACGTGTAAAAAGTATAGAAACGTTGGGGTTTTTCGCGGTTTGGACCCATTGTCCGCAACCGCACGCCGATCAGGTGACTCGGCAACAACCAACAGATGCCTTAATTTATGAGAGAGTTCGTCACCGTTCCCTCTGCCGCTGAGTGTAACCTGCCATGACAAATAACGAAATCAACACAGACCTCGCCCTCGACCGATATCTGACCATTACCGCCATTCCGGGCCGCAGCGGCGATGAGGCTGCCGTCGCAGCCAAGATCGTCGAACTGCTCTGCGAAGCCGGAGTCACCGATGCACAAATCGAATTTGATGGTGCTGAAACACGCACGAGGCTCGATGGAAACTGTGGCAACCTGCTCGTTTCCCTGCCCGGGAATGGAAATGGACCCCGTACGCTGCTCTCTGCACACATGGACACAGTCCCAATCTGTATTGGCAGCCAGCCCGTCGTGGAGGGTGATGAAGTCCATAGCAGTGCTCCGACCGGCTTGGGCGCTGATGACAGGGCAGGCTGTGGTGCCATCCTGACAGCAATCATAGAACGGCTCAAACAAGGCGATGAAAATTTCCCCCCTGCGGTGGTCAGCTTTCTCGTTCAGGAAGAGATCGGACTTGAGGGTGCCCGAAACTTGGATATTACTAAAGTCGGACAGGTCGATCGCGCCTTCAACTTTGACGGTGGGACAGTCGAAAAACTGACGATCGGTGCCATCGGTGGCGAACGCATGAGTATCAAAGTCACCGGAATCCCTGCTCATGCTGGTGTCGCTCCTCAGGAAGGCGCCAGCGCGATTGTGATGGCGTCTCGAGCTATCGCTGATCTGCATGCCCGAGGGTGGCTCGGTAAGGTTCAACAAGGAGACCAAGCCGGAACCTCGAATGTGGGTGTCTTTCAGGGTGGCGAAGCAACCAATGTAATCACACCTGAAGTCATTCTGCGCGCCGAAGCACGAAGCCATAGTGCCGAAATGAGAACTCGCATTGTCAGCGAAATCAGACAGGCATTTGAACGTGCTGCTGCCGAAGTCACCAACCACGAAGGCGCTGCTGGATCAGTCGAATTTTCCTCAAACGTTGACTACGAATCCTTCGCACTTGCAGAGGATCACCCCTCGATCGCCGCGGCAAGTGACGCGGTTCGCGTGGTAGGACGCGAACCTTTCCCCGAAATCTCAGATGGCGGACTCGACGCCAACTGGCTATTTCGACTCGGAATCGAAGCTGTCACACTTGGATGCGGACAACGGAATATTCATACAGCCGATGAAAGGCTGGTCATCGCTGATTATCTTGATGCCTGCAAAATTGCGACATGGCTGATCACCGAAGGCGCAGGTCATGAAGGATGATGACGAGCTCTGCCTCTGCTTTCATGTCACGAAACGGAAGGTAATGCAGTTTATCCGTGTCAATCAACCAACCGTCCCGAGCCAACTTTCGGAGTGCTACGGGGCAGGCACTGGTTGTGGATGGTGTAGGCCATTTTTGAGACGCCTGATGGAACAACCAGACACCGGTACGGAAATTCTTCCTGACTCAGATGCCTACGCGGCCAACCGGCGGGAATATCGCAAAAAGCAGGAGTGAACGGACGAAAAATGCAAAGCAAGTCGCCGCGACTCACTGACGTTGTTGTCAATTACCAAGCTAGTTTTGATGGAAAAAACTCTGCAATCAAATTCATGTAGAACGGCTTCAATTTCTCAATGTCCGGCCGCGCGTCACTTTTGGAATACAGGTCATAGGGATTGAATTTTCGGACCCATTCAAAAAGTTCATGGTCCCGTTCGCTAAAGAGATGCTGGTAAGCGTTTTCTCGGTGCCCCGGATAGAACGAGTGATACCGAATCATGTACTGGGCTTCGATTGGCAAATACGGCTTTGTCACATGATAAAGGTATTCATCATGTCCCCACGACATCATGACATTTTCCAATCCTGCATGACGTTGATAAATACCACACTCGGTTGAATAAACGGGATGCCCCCAATCAGGATTCTCACGGAAAAAATCGTGATAAACGATGTTGGCTGAATAAGCGCAGCCGACCGGAAAAGTGTCACCCACCACGGCCCATTGCGGCTCACCAAACAAACACAAGATCTTTCCCAGATCGTGGATCAACCCGGTGAGAATGAACCAGCGAGGATGCCCATCGGCCCGGATCGCTTCCGCTGCCTGCAGCAGGTGTTCGATTTGCGACAATTCAGTATCGGGATCACTATCGTCTACCAACGTGTTCAGAAACTCCATCGCTTCCCACACACCCATCCGTTGTCGTTCCAGAGACAGAAACTGTTGGCGTTTTTGCTTCACAAAATCGAATGTCTGATGCTGGTGGTTCAGACGATAGAAGGCTTTGACTGATGGCCTTGCTTCTGCCTGATAGTTCCGGAACTCCGAAACTGATTGCTCACCCTGTTCCGCCGGCGGATACCGTCGCTCAAGATCAGCTTCCCATTGATCGGGGTCAGACATGGGATTGTTTTCATCCACAGTGATCCGCCTTCCTTTGCTGAATAAAATCCCGGCGTTGCCTGCAACACTTACTGGGTTACCCGCACAAACCGCTGGATACAGTTGCAAGTCAAACCCCGGCGACCTCCGCCGCCTTGAACACCACTTTGGCACGTTTGAAACCGAGCCGCTCATAGAGGCGGATAGCAGCCGTATTATCGGTCGTCACTTCCAAGTGCATACGCTGCAAACCAGCGGCGCGAAAACCACTGGCTGCCCGTTCCAAAAGGACCGAACCCAACCCAAGGCTTCGGTGGCCAGGATCAATCCCCAAGTTCTGAACAGCTCCCCAGCCCTCAAATTGCAAACCCTGAATGGTACCGATCGGCTGCATCGTCCCCGAATCGGAATCACGATAACGGCACAACCAAGTCGCCTCGGGGACGAAACCAGCCCGAGAAGTAATTTCCCGCATCAATCTCAGGCAACCATCACGGCGACCGAGACATGGAAATACATTGGCATCCAGCTCGCAACGAAAACTGTGAAATTTGGCTGTCGCGTGGTCTCGAATCAAATCCGGTGAATACGGCACCAAGTCATAGCCAAGCGGCACAGCAACGGATGCTGGCACGCCATGTCTCAGGTCGTACTCCATCCGAAATCGTTTGAAATAAGTCAGTCCCATGCCATCTCACCAGAGCGTCGTTGTCTTTCTCTAGTTTAGCACACGACTTGATTTGTCCTCGATTTACTTGCCGTTCCTTCGGCAATGGTTTTGTTTCGATCCTCTAATCCGCCCCAACCCGAGCGCCAGTCACACCCCACGTGGAACAAAACAGACGGAAAAAGCTCGCAACTCGCCCACGCCGCAAACTAACCACCGAAGCTCATCCTCCGCAGCACCGCAAACAAAAACACGACGATTACACGACGTAGGCTGCCTAAAGTTCGCTTAATTACTCCGCAAAACCTGCGAAATCAGTGGTTTTTGGGTAGCCAAACAATTATATTTGGCGATCCTTAAAGTACGCATTCTACCGTGAAATCAAGCCGCGAACGGACCCCTTTCGTTGAAATCAACTAGCAAGCACGCCCATCCCGGCTATCAACTGATAGCGGTCATCACCCCGATCATGCTGCTACTGTGGCTAGCAGTCACATCCGGCTGCAGCAGTTCCTCGGACGAACAGAACGACTCCATGTCCGCTGGAGGTACCAAGCCACAAATCGTTACAACCACGGGGATGGTGCGTGACATGGTGCAAACGCTGGTCGGTTCCGACGCTGAAGTGACAGCAATCATGGGTCCGGGCGTGGACCCCCACCTGTACCAGCCATCACGAGGCGACTCGATCAAGCTCTTGGAAGCAGACATCGTGATCTACAACGGGCTTCATCTTGAGGGTCGTTTGGGTGAGGTATTGGAAGCACGTGCAGAGGCGAACAATGCCACCATCGCTGTTGCAGAAACATTGGATGACAGCGAACTCATTGATGCTGATGCAGGCCTTCACGATCCACACATCTGGATGAACGTGGCGCTTTGGAAAGATGCAGCGGTCAACGTTGCAAGTGCGCTGGCGGACCGCATGCCGGAACATGCAGATTCAATTTTCGAGAGAGCTGCGAATCTCGAACAGGACCTGGACGAACTGGATCAGTGGGGCGAAGCAACGATCGCATCCATCCCCGAATCGCAGCGTGTGCTGGTAACCGCGCATGATGCTTTTCAATATTTTGGTCAAAGATATGGTGTTGAAGTTTACGGAGTCCAGGGTGTTTCAACCATCAGCGATGCAGCGATCAGTGACGTTAATCGCCTCGTCGATTTGATTGTTGAACGCAAAGTTCCGGCAGTTTTTTTCGAGTCAAGTGTTTCGCCAAGACAAGTAAAAGCGATCGTGGAAGGTGCTCAACAACGGGGTCTCGATGTCTCCAGTGATTCAACACTGCTGAGCGACAGCATGGGTGCCGATGGAACTCCCGAAGGCACGTATATCGGAATGATGCGGCACAACTTTGGAACGATCGCAACAGCTTTGGGTGGTCAAGTTGCAGACGTCAGTACTACAGTTGACGGTACCACGGTAGAAGACGGTACGACAGTAGAAGACGAAGAAAAGCAGACTGATGATGCACCTGCCACAACGGAGACGGATTCGGCCAGCTCGGAATCTTCCGGCGAAGCAGCCGACGGAGATAACAATTGAGCTCAAACGGATCAGCTGGAAATTCTCCCCTTGCAGCATTTGAGATAACGGTTGCCTATCGCAACACGCCCGTGCTGACTGATCTGAGTTTCGAAGTCCCAGCCGGCACGTTGACTGCGATTGTGGGACCCAACGGCGCTGGAAAGAGTACGCTGATCAAAACAGCCTTGGGGCTGGTTCAACCGCTCAAAGGTCATTTTGAATTTTTCGGAAAATCATTCCGAGAAGTCGATGGACGAGTCAGCTATGTTCCACAGCGGACAAGCGTGGACTGGGATTTTCCGGTCACATCTCTGGACGTGGTCTGCATGGGCCTATACCGAAAAATCGGTTGGTTTCGACCTGTACGGGCACGACACCGCAAGCGGGCAATGGAGGCCTTGGCCGAAGTTGGGATGCAAGACTACGCCAAGCGGCAGATCAGCCAGCTCTCCGGAGGGCAACAGCAGCGTGTATTCCTGGCCCGAGCTTTGGTGCAGGACGCCGAACTGTTTCTGATGGACGAACCGCTGGCAGGAGTCGATGTGGCGACTGAAAAGACCATCATCAGCACACTCCATCGCTTACGAGATCAGGGAAGAACGGCCATGGTGGTACACCATGACCTGGACACGGTAAGCGAATACTTTGACCGAGTGCTGTTACTCAATCGCCAAGTGATTGCCGAAGGAGCAGCCAAAGACGTGATGACCCCAGAACATCTGAAGCAGGCCTATAGCGGCAAACTGCTGATCCTGAGCTGAATCTTCTCCATTTAAGAACGCCGTGAATAAGCTTGAAGTTATCTTTGCGTACAACACGCTCATCGTTCTGGCGGGAACGATGCTGTTGGGCATTGCAGCCGGAATCACGGGCACCTTTCTGATGCTACGGCGACGGGCTCTAGCGGGAGATGTGATTGGACACGCTGCTTTACCAGGTGTTGCGATTGCATTCCTGATTTACGCTTCAATCGCTCCTGAAGCTGGCAAGAGTCTGCCTGTGATGTTGCTTGGTGGAAGTGTAGCCAGTGCGTGTGGGATGCTGGCAGCACTCTGGCTGCGCAATGTGGGCCGACTTCCCGAAGATGCCGTGATGGCGATCATACTAAGCACGTTTTTTGGTGCTGGCGTGGTTCTGCTATCGATCGTACAAGCATCACCCACGGGTGCGCAGGCGGGGCTACGTGACTTCATTTTCGGGCAGGCTGCTGCCATTAGAATCAGCGATGTGACGCTGCTGGCAACCATCACCATCGGCACCATTTTGATCAGCAA
>Ga0315321_10002651_pt1 | contig 13840 bp, 11 predicted proteins | sample M180m21515metaG_FD_203464 | JGI IMG/M metagenome (GOLD analysis project Ga0315321, IMG submission 203464) | Ammonia-oxidizing marine archaeal communities from Monterey Bay, California, United States - M1 80m 21515 | ecosystem: Environmental > Aquatic > Marine > Intertidal zone | place: USA... | reverse complement strand
CGCGCCACCGAAACGTGCGCCTCTGGACCCACTCTGGCGATTTGAGGTACGGGCGAACCGCAAACGCCTGCTGCGACCACAAGTCCTGCTCCTCTTGCGTCATGTCGGGCGGCCTGAAGAACACAATGACGGCCGAGGCCTCGCGCTCGCGGTTGTTGTAGACGCGGCCCGAGGCCGTCGGCGTTGCCGGGCAGGCGCCCACCGGAGACGGCCGGTCCTTGTCAATTGAGAGCACCGTGCCAAGCGCCGTCGTGCCGGGCGGAAACACGCCAGGCAGCAAACTCCGCTGGGCGCGCGCCTGGAAGGAAAACACGAGGCGGTTCTCCAGCTTTGGCGCCTGCCCGTCTGCAGTCTCTGGCAGCGGCTCGCACAGGGAAAACTCCCACATGCGCGTGCCGTTTCCGGGCGGCGGCGGGTTGTCGACCGTCTCGTCAAACACGCGGGGCATTGGCGCCACGTGCGGGAGCCAGTACTGCTCCTTGCCCGTGTACTGGCGGCGGCTGCCGAGCGCCACAAACCAGCGGGGAAGGAGCGGCGAGACGACGTCGACCACCGCGTCCTTTGCGGCGCGCCACGCGTGGATGCGGTCGAGGCTCCGGTCGCACACCGCCGTCACTGCCGTCCGGCGCACAAACAGCAGGCCGGGAAACGGCTCAAAGAGCGCCCGGGCCAGCGCTTCGGCCGTTGTCGACGCCGGCGGCCACGGCTTTGGGGCCAGCAGCTGGGCCTGTGCGACGGGGCTGATGAAAAAGTTTTCGTCAAACACCGAGACGCGGTGCTCCCGCATGTTTGTGAGCAAAAAGTCCTGGCCAATGGCCTGGATGCGGCGGCAGCGGAAAAGCTTGAGCGTGAGCGCCAGCGGCGACTCGGGGCCGTCCAGCAGCGCCGTGCGCCACGCCGCGCACACGCCCGCCATGGCGACAAGGCCGTCCGACCCCGCCAGCTGGAGAACGCGGTCTGCAATCATCGCCAGGAGCTCGGGCGGCAGGCCCGCGCCCCACCGGCACGTGGACGCCGGAAGCCGCGTCTGCGCCTCGGGCTGCGCGGCCGCCCCGCCGCAGATGGGCAGCGGCGCCCGCGCCGGAACAACCGCGCCAAACACCGTCTGCCGCGGCATGGCGCCGTCTGGCGGGTTGTGCGGCCCGGCGCGGGCGGCTCGGCTCTGGGCGGCCCGGCCCGTGGCTATATTTAGATACGGGGGAAATACTGGCACACCGGTCCCGATATGGGCGAGCTTGTGCCGCTGGTCGACCCGCTGCCGGCCGAGCTTGCCGTGACGGTCGGGGCGCGGCTGCGGCCCTTGACGTTTTTTGTCGCCGAGGTGCTGAGGCCGTCGGTCGTCGACGTGTCGGACGACCCCGAGCGGATCCAGCACTTTCAGGCGCCAGAGGGCGCGCTTGCGTTTTACGTCCCGGAACGGGGGCCGGAACGGGGGCCGGAACGGGGGCCGGCACTGGGGCCGGACGGGCAGCTGGATGTGGCGGTTTTCCGGCCTCTGAATCCGACCACACAACTGCCAACCCCAGCGTATGCCGGCGGCGGCGTCGCCGGCGGCGACACGTTCCGGGTGCTGGGCGTTGTGGCGTCGCCGGTGGAAGACCCCGGGCTCGTGGCGCGGCACGAGGAGGAGCTGGGGCACCTGGCCGTCTACGTGAGCGGCGCGCACACGATCCTGGCGCACCCCGACGACTGCGGGGGCCTGTTTCCGATGCAGTTTATCAAAGTTGCCACCACAATTCAGTGGAAACCGCTGCTGCCGGCAACAGACCGGCCCTTTTTTGTGCCGCGGGTGGAAAGGTGCGGGGTGGACGATCCAGAGGCGTTTGCCATGGTTCTCCAGGTCGGCAAGGCCGAGCTTCGAATCTTGCTTTTGCAGCGCCGGTTTCCCTAGTCTTGCGGCGCTCTCTGCATATAAAGACGGGCCGCGCAGCAGAGCATACTCGCGTGGCCAAGCATGGCGGCGCGCCCCACGCCGTCATCAACCATTGTCCCAGAAGTGATTGGCCCGCCGTCACCGCAGGGTGTGGTTGTGCTGCAGGCCAACAACTGTCCGCACAACATTGTTGCGGACCACGCAAAGCAAAAGGACGCGTGGTATGTGCCCGCGCACTGCCCCGTGTTTGCAACACAGGACGCCAACGGCAATGCTACCGACCGCGACGGTGTTTTTCATGTGGGTGCCGACTGCAAGGGCCTTGCCTCCAAAGTTACCGCCGGAGAGATCATCCCCGAAAAGATTGTCGGCATTTCGATTGATGGGCTGTATGACGTCGAGATGCAGCGCGCACACATGCGGTCCGAGGGGGCAAACCGGTTTAGCATTGCGGTCGCTGGGCTGGTCACGGTGGCGTCGTCCCCGGAAGACAACGCCAAGTTTGTGTACGGCGACCGGGTCTACGTGGAGAATTCTGCCAAGGTCGAGCGGCTCACCGAGACGCAGTTTCTTGGTGCGCTCGCGTTTAGCCCGGTCAAAACCGATAGTGATGGCGGTGACCGGCCGTCGGTTGGGACCTACGTCAGCTCCGTTGGCCCCGAGGGCGGTTTCAAGTGTCTGCTCAATTTCGACCTGTAGGTGCCGCCGCCGACAATGCGGCCGTGTAAAACATTCGGGTATAAACACTAGTCAGTTCCCCAAAGAGTACCGGGACCCGCTGAAAGATGGCTGCCCGCCTCGCAGATTTTGTGTGCGACACGATTGGGTCGCCGGTGCAGCACCAGCAGATGGTGGTCGTGTCGGCCATTGTGCACACCGGCGGGACTGACCAGATTGTGTCGATTCCCCCGTTTGTGCCGCTGTTTTACAAGCTTGTTGACGGAACCACTGATGCCATGCAGACGGACGGGGTTGTCCACGTGTACACGGGGCGCGAATTGACCGGAAATCAAGCAAAAGCGCGGTTTGTCGGAATATCCATCGACGCGTTTACCGCGCAGCTGTCGCGCGGCGACGACCACAACCGCATCTCGGTCGCAATCTCCGGCATGCTCAACCTGGCCGTGCCGCAACCAAAGATTGACGGACAACCGCTCGGTCGGACCCTTGGATTTAATGACGACAAAATGCGGTACGAGCCCGACGGTGGCCCCACAACTGTCGCGGGGCAACGGGCATACCCGGTCAACTGCAAGCCGCTTTTGCCTGTGGGTGCCGGCACGTACGGGCTCTACATGGGCCGCAACTCGGTCGACTTTGACGGCGCCATGGCGCTGCTCAAGGCCAAGCCGGTCGCCGCCGCGTATACAGCCACCGCCGGGAGCCTTGGCGGCGGCGCTGCTGCGGCCGTGCCGGTGCCAGTGCCGGTGCCGGTGCCAGTGCCGACGGCGGCCGCAATGGAACCGACGCCGCAGCCCATTTTTACCAACCCTGCGCTGAGCGACTCGGACGCCGAGGGCGGCGCTGTTGGCGGCATCAAGCGCGCGCGGAAGCCGTCGGGGAAAACAAAGATCGCCAAGAAAAAGCGGGCTGGAACCGGGACCGGGACCGGGACCGACCGGGGTGACCGCGGCGACTGAGTGTGTATAAAGATTCCGAAGTAGCCCGGGTAGAGCACGGCGGCCGGCTGCGCGCTCCGGCCTCAGCATGGCCGACGGAGCTCCCGGTCTGGTTTACCAGGAAGCCCTCGCCGCATATGAAGTCGTCAACGCAATTCTCACAAGGGAGGAAGAATACCGGGCAATTAATTCTCCCCGTGGACCGGAAACGTACGTTTCCAACGTTCCCAAGCTTATGAGCGAATACGAGTCGGCGTCTAATGTCCTTAGTGACAAAATATCCAAGTTTTACGCGGCCGTAAGTGCAAGTAGGAATGAATGGACAACCAAAAGCGAGGATCTTGCCAGAAAAAAAAGTGATGCAAATAGGCGGTACTACAATCTAATTCGAGCTGAAACCGTCTTGGAGGAACAATACGAGCCGCGCCGGTTTGCCGGCGTCTACTTTTCCGACGGCCACGACCCGGTGGAGATCCGGAAGACCGAGCAGACCAAGCGGGCGGGGGAAATGTACTGCGGCGTTGTGGCCGTGTCGGGCGTGGTGCCGCTCCTCTGCTGCGACGCCGACATGGACGACGGAGACTTCACCCGTGGGACCGAGCTGTTTCTGGCGCTCCGGACCAAAGGGGGCGGGCGGTACACCGAGTCGACCGACTACTGCCAGATTGTGCGGCCGGACAAAGAGGACAACGTGTACCCGATGGACGAAGTTGCGTTTGCCACAACCGGCGAATTCTCGCACCAGCAGCTCGCCGTTGCCCCGGTGTGCCTAAAGCCTCCCGAGCCGCCGTCCGACGCTTCAAATCCCAACGGCGTCGTGTGGGGGTGCCCGAGGTTTGCGCCGGTGGTCCTGGAAGCGGGCCAGCCCGACATGTACCCGTCAGTGACGGGCGCCGCGCACGCCGGCGCCCGCGGGTCGCTGAATGTCGGCAACGTCTTCACCCAATCGGGCGCGCGCGTGTTCCGGATTGTCAACCGGGCCACATTGCTCGCATCGGCTAACTCGTTCAACGGCGGCGGCGGCGGCGGCGCCGTCCTCGACGACACTGCCAAAGCAAAGCTCTTCGAAGACCATTTTATCGGTACATTTGTCTCGAAAATTGGCGACGGTGGCGGGTGCATGGTGCGTCTTGGTGCACTGCTCCTACGAACGGCATAGCCGCAAACGTCCGCGGGTCGATGAGGATGATGGTCGGCGTCTCAGAGTCAATGTTGGCCGCGGTCCGCACCGTGTAGGCGGCGCACTTGGCCTCGTGGTTTGCGCGCGTCTTCTTGCCCCAGAACGGCTTTGTGCACGTGCGGCACCGGAGGTGCGCGCCCGGCAGCCGCGTGCGCGGAACGGCGGCGCACACCGGGGCGGCGTCGGCGTCGGCGTCGCAGTGTGTTCTGGCGTGCTTTAGCGCCGCCGACCGTGATACGGCAAACCCGCAGACGAGGCAGGTTAGTTTTTGCATGTGTCGTATAACCCCCGGTGCGCCAGTAAAGTAGGTAAGCCCGGGTGTGAATGGCCAGTGGTCTGCCCATCTTTCTTGTCGACGCCATCTGCCTGCTGCTGAGCGTGGCCATTGTGCTGGTGTTCAAGGGCCAATGGCGCCTCGAGTGCGGCACACCGCCAGGGGGGCCGACCAGGTCCGGGAGCTTGTACTGGGACTAGAGCCGCGCGAGGCGTCTGGCAAGTCCAAGATGGGCATTACCACGTTCATCAAGCAAATACTCCGGAACGGCGTCAAGTTTAGTCCGCGCCGCCAAAAGAGCAACGCGACGCGGGCCGGCAAGGCGCTTGCGCGGGGGCGGGCCGCCCATCGCCTCATTGAAACGTACTGCAAAACCGGAAAGACGCCGCCGGCGTACCGGAAGGACCCGGTGAGCCGGTGGACCCGCGGCGTGGCGCGGGCGCTGGTCCAGGCCAAAATTGAGCCGCTCCGGTGCGAACTGCCGTGCGATCTCGGCCAGCTCAAGACAAATGTGGACATGCTCGGCCTCGGCCTCTCGGCGTCGGGGGCTCCCGAGCTGGTCTGCTGCGAGTTTAAGACGACGTCCCTGAAGCACGCCGACCACTCCAAGTGCTACGACGCGCCGTGCACGCGCCGCGCCGTGTTTGGGGGCGGGTTTGGCCTGGCCAACACGGAGCGCGAGGCGCACCGGGTCCAGGTCGCGTTTGGCATCGAGGCGCTGAAGAACAGCTACCCGGCCCTTGCGGACCTGCCGATGCGCGCGTGCGTCGTGGTGGCGAGCGACACGGCGACCGTGTGCTACACCGCCAAGCCAATTCCGGCGTCGCACTACGTTCTTGCGGCAAAAATGTCGGCAATCACGACAAAATCCCCGGGAGATCGCGAAAAATTGGCGGGCGGGCGGCTGTTTCCGCCCCTGCCGCCGGCCAAGAACGGCGGCGCGGCAATCAAGGCGCTGCTTGCCGAGAGCGGGCATGTACGGATCCGCCCGTCGCGCCGGGCGTCGTGCCTCACGTCGCTGGGCGCGCTCACGTTTGCGGTTGGCATTGTCGAGCACTGGGCGTCCTTTTCGGCGAGCCACCAGCGGTCTGTGACTGCCGAGATCAAGTCGATCGCCGGCGTCAAGCGCCGGCCGCTTTTGGTCGTGTTCGATGTGCGCAAAGGGGTGTGGTCGCTCAAATATGTTTGAGGTACCAAGACGCAGTATAAACCCGCGGCTCCTGAAGAGGCAGACCCTATCGGTTTCCCAGCCATGGCCGCCCCCGATGGCAACACGTTCACCCAGTTTGCGGGGCTCGGCAACATGCAGCGCCTCGAAATGCCGACGAGCACCAACCTCCCGCTTGGTGTCGGCGGCGGCACTCGCGACGGTCGCGCGCGCGACAATGCTGCCGCCGGGCTCCAAAACACGATTTCCCAGCTTCTCGGCAACAACATCCAGCTGAATATGACGCGCGCCGTCGATCTCGACGCGACCTACCAGTCGGCCCCCATGGCTGCCGTCGGCCTCGGCGTCGCCGTGTCTGGCCGTGCGACCATTGTCAACGCCGACGTCGCGTCTCACCGTCCGTTTTACACTCCCAGCGCACCTGCTACTCCCTTGGTGCCCCGCTAACCCCCCCTTTCAGTTGCGGAATTCCAAGATCCGATCAAGGCTTTGGTCAGTCGACTGATGACGCCATCGATGCAAGAAGTCACTCCATCGCCCCGATTAACCCTCCCATCCCTTCTCCCCCCTCTGCAGCTTGGCGTGGCTGTTCACCGTGACACACGGGTCATCATCAAGCGGCGTTTCGTGCAGGGGTGCGTTCTTGTTTTTGTGTCCCGCCCTCGTTCCGTCCGTCCAATCGGGGTCTAACTTTCCCCCCTCAGCGGCGAGGCCCAGGTGATTCCGGAACGCGCCCCTGGCCGCACGGTCAGTGTGCGCACCGAGGAGCGCGAGGTCGTCCTCGCTCGCTACGGCTGCGACATTGAGATGTCCACGAACTTGTGAGAAACTTGAAATTTTGAATTTTTTTATTTTGAAATTTGACCGTTGGTGGAGTGGGCACGCGTTTGCACGGGACTCACCATCTCCTTTCTCCCTTTTGCAATAGGATGGCTGGCGAGCCGCAGCTGGCCGCGTCTGATCTCGCCATCAAGTTGGACTTCCAGAAAAAACAGCTCGACCGGAAGGTGCGACTTGCCGGCACTTTGGCCGCACCGATGTACACCTAGCTAACCCACTATGTCCATCGACACCCTAGCTTGTGGACCTCGGTTATCAGGCCATTATGTCTACGGCGACGGACTCGGCTCGCGCGCTGCTCGAGTCGCTCCCGAACCGCTCTGGCATGACCGGGGCCGCGGCCGCGCTCGAACTCGAGTCGATCCGCGCCAACGGTATGTCCAGTTTCTACCTACGGTCCCCATCAACTTCCGCCAGCAATTGACCCGGGCAACCCTCCAGTCTTCTTCGCCTGCTTCGAGAAGAACGAGCAGCCGCTGCAAAATCTTCTCGCCGCCTCGAAGCGGGGCGCCCTCGTCAACGCCGACCCGTACGACACGATCATCATTGTAGGTTGAAGAATTAACACGGAGATTTTTGGTCTCGTCTGGGCTGGTCTGGGCTAGTCTGTGCACTGTACGCTGTGCTAATCCGAAATTCCCCGCCCCAGCCCGCCGGTCTGCCGGACCTCCACTCTTTCACCCGGCAGGAGGCGCGCCACTTCCACCTCAACGGGACTCCCGAGTCTGAACTGGCCGGCGTCAAGTTTTCGCTCAATGGCGGCCTCTACGACGCGCCGACCGGGCTCTCTGTCTACGTGTCGCACCCGAAACCGTCGTACGCGGCAGGCGGCACGCTCAGGCCTCGGATGTGCGTTCCCGCCTGCCCAAGACCATTCCATCTAGGCCATCCCGCCCGAGCTGTGTGTGACCCAGTCCCCCCTTTTTTCTTCCAGGACCGAGACGGCCATGTACCGGAAGCGCACCGTCGCCATGTGGTACCAGAAGCCGACTGGTGCCGTGGCAATGGAGTGGGTCAACTTTGATACGGGCGAGTGGGAGACTGTTGAGATTGCCGCTACTCCGGCAACCAAGTTCAAGGCCGTGACGCTGCTCATGTCCTCTGCCATCATTGGCAAGGGCGGTTCGGACACGGGCGAGCTGCTCGTCGCGTATCCCAGTCAGTTGATGCGCGCGCGCGGCTGGCGCCGTTTGACGCGTTTCTAACTCTTCCCGCCCTTTTCCCGCCAAAGTGTCGTCGGTGCACACGGTCGAGACGTCGCCCGAGTACATGAAGATGCAGCTCCGGACTCACCTTGGCGCGGCCGTTTACCGTCCCGAGAACATTCAGTCAGTGTATTTTTTTTTAGGGGGAAAGGGACGCGCACAGTTGGTGCCAATTGACGTGTTTTTAACCCCCTCTGCCCTTTCCCGCCAAAAAGGGTCTTGCCGGACGTGCACTGCGAAGGCTTTATTGCCCAGTACAATTCCGCCGAATTTGCCGCCGGCGGGAATCAGCCAATCAAGATCTTTGGTGCTGGTGGCGGTGCTGGCGTTGGTGGCCCGGCCGGAACCAACGCGCTTGCCGCCATTAACGGCGCCGACCTCTTCAACGGCGCTATCCTCGGCGACACCCCTGGGATGGCGTTCCGCGGCGCCATGCGGTACAAGACTGCCGCCGATGGCGACTGGATCTACATCAAGAACGCGGGTCGGTCGCCGGACCCCGCGTTTTGCCAGACTGGTGCCGAGTTTTTTCCACTGACCCGTTTTTCCCCCTCTAGGCCACCTCGGCAACCTCGACGACCCGAGCGGCGCGTCCAAGATTCGCGGATACAATGTTTTTTCGCGGACGCCGGTCCCGACCGAGACGCGCCGCGTCTAATGGGCATGTCCCTTTCAGCTATAAAGAAACAAGACTCGAGACTCCAGACGCTAGACACCAAAAAAGGTTGGGGCGGGACGGGGTGGGGCGGGACGGGCGGCCATGTCGGTCGTCGTGCGGACGGGCCGGTACATTGGCACTGTGGCCGAGCAGGCGGCCGAGCTGTTTGTGGGGACGCTCAATGTGCTCTCGCTCTTGATTGCCGCGTCGTGGAGCATTTTCTATGTTGGCGCGGTGGGCATTGTGCTCGTGCTCATGCGCAACTGGTTCATGGCCAACGCGCAGACGCTGGCCGACAACGCGGCGCTGTGGACGGGCATCATCAACGGGCTGGTGGACGTTGTCATTGTTCTCGGGGACATTGTGGGCCTCATCATCAGCTTTATTGGCGGGATTGCGTCGCTGTTTTCCGGCAACCCCGCGTTTCCGCCGTTCCATCCGCTCAACGCGACCTACGTCAACACGACCGAGTTTGAAAAGGCGTGCGTCGAGCTGCCGCGGGCGTGCGCGGGCATTGACACGCCGGGCCGGATGTTTGAGCTGGCGCTGACGCCGGTGGCCAGCAACGCGACCTGCGGGTTTTTCCGCTACGTGTACCCCGCCGAGTGGATTTTTGACGTCGTGTACCCGGTCGGCAGGGCGCTGTACCTGACGTACCCGCCGTTTCCACCCGGCACGGGCCCCAACACGACCGAGTTTGGCAACAACTGTGCGTGTCCCGACAGCTACGGGTGCACGTACCAGTGGCAGTGCATTGTGCTGGGCTCGGGCTACTGGCTGCTCGAGTTTATTCTTCCCTTGATTCTGCTTGGCTGCGTGTGGCAGGGCTGGGTCGAGCATGTGCTCAAGCTGGCCGCCGCGCTTGTGCTCATGGTGGCGACAGTGACGCGCTGGCTTGTTGCGGGCGTGCTGCGGCAGCTCGGGCGGACGGTGGTCGTGGTTGACCACGCGGTGGCGGCGCTCACGGCGCGGCTCTGGGATTCTCCTCGTTTAAGTGGCGCAGAGGCGGAAAAGAAAGAGGCGGCAGTCCGACCGGCCCCCCCTCCTCCGTCCGTGCCGGCGCCTCCGTCCGACCTCGAGACGGCGGGGCTGATTGGCTTTTAGCTGGTTAGTCCATGTCAAAGGCGTCGAGGAGGGCCTCGTCCGGGACCTCCTCCTCCTCGTCGCGCTGGTTCTGGCGGAAGCCGATAATGTCAAACTTGCGGACCCAGGGGGTCGTGAGGATCCGGTTGAAGTTGGCGGAACCTTCGCCGGTCGTCCAGGCGGCGTTGATGCCGGTGAGCTGCATCCGGCCGCCGCCGACGGCGAAGTGCGCGCCGCCGCGCGACGTTGTGACCTGGGCGAGCACGTCGTAGATGGGGATGACGGGCCCGCGCACCGAGTAAAATTTGGACCGGGCGAGCGGGAACGGCGAGGTCTTGATGTACTCGGCCAGCACGACCGGGAGCTTCTCGAGCTGCGCGTCGGTGAGCGTGACGCCGCCGCGGCCCGACGCGTCAAAGAGCGAGACAGAGGCAGAGAACTGGAGCTTGCCGTCCTCGGTCGTCTTGGGGTTCCACTTGGTGAAGGACGCCTTACCGCCGTTGGCCGCGAGGGCGTTGTCCTCGCCGCACTTGCCGAGCTTCCAGTCGATCGCCTTGGGATCGCGCGCGTCGCCAAACTTCTTGACTGCGCCGTCGTTGAGCTTCTTGCCAAACTTGTGGCCGGCCGGCACCTTGGTCAGCGTGTGAAACTTGCGGAACAGCATCGAGTCCTTGCCGTGGCCGAGCTCGGTCGAGAGCCGCTGGAGCGCCTGGGTGCCCTCGGCGTCGTCGGGACCGACCGTCAAGTTCACGGTCACCTTTGCGCGCCGGGGGTCGCCCTCGGTGTCGAAAAACATGATCATCTCGCCCATCGGGAGCACAATCGAGCCGCTCTTGCCGCGGGCGACGACGGCGTGCGGGCTGTCGGGGTTGAACTCGATCGACGCCTCGTCCCACTGGGGCACGGACTTGCCGGTGGCCCGGGCGCAGTTTGCAATCTTGCGCCCGAGTCGGTCCTCGGTGAAGACGTCGGAAAAGCCGTCGACGGCATCGCGCTCGGTGCGCGCCTTCTTGGGAGAGGGTTCGCCGTCGGACGGCATCACGCCGGTTGTGCGGTCTGGAAGCGACGCCGGGCCCCGTGTGCGACCCGCGCGCCGGGTGCTATAATTAGCCCGGGTTAAATCCGGACTGGTTAAAAATAGACGGCGGGGCGGGCCGCTCTGGGCGCTCTGCTGCCATTCTGGAGCGCACAACCCGGGTGACCCCCGCCATGAGCACTTCCGCCGACCCGTGGGCCCAGCTCACCTCCTCTGCGCTCGGCGACGACGACTCGGACGAGGCGTCTGACTTTTCCGACACCAAGATTGCCCCCGGCACCACGGACAACGAGCTTGGCGACACCGAGCCCGAGTCGGGCTCTGACGACAACGACGACGACGACGACCCGGACGACGGAGCCGGGCCCGCCGACGCCATTGTCCCGGCCGCGCCGGCCAAGGCGGCCAAGTCAGCCAAGGCGGCCAAGCCAGCCAAGGCGCGGCCGGCCAAGGCGGTCAAGTCGGCCAAGGCCCAGAAGCGCAAGGCGCCCACCGATTCGGACGACGCGCCGGGTTCCAGTGGCGGCCCGGCGCCCGAGCCCGAGCCGGCGTCCGAGTCTGACGCCCAAAAGACGCCAAAGAAGCGGTCAAAGGGCGCTGGCGCGGCATCCTCGGCGCCCTCGGCGCCCTCGGTTGGCTCGATTGTCACGGCGTTCAAGTCGGCGGGCGGCAGTGCCAAGGACGACTCGGCCGACAAGACGGGCAAGGCCAAGCCCAAGCCCAAGTCCAAGCCCAAGGCCAAGGCCAAGCCGGTTGCCAGCACTGTGTCCAATGCGGATGCGGATGCCGATGCCGGTGCCGGTGCCGTCGGTGCCCCGCCCGATGCCGGTGCCGGTGCCGTCGGTGCCCCGCCCGAGACTGGCGGCACCGACGGTGCAGACGCACGGGACGTGGTCGTGATTGCGATGGACATTATCGATCGCGGGTACATCCGGCACCAGGGGTCCTTTGCCACGTGCGTCGCCAAGATTCGGTCGCTCGTGGGCGACACGAAGCGCAACATGGTCTGGGTCCGGAACTTTCAGATGTACGTGCCGCGCGGCTCGCCGCGCTTCGAGCGGCTGGTCGGGTCTGCCGACGACGAGCAGCGCACGCTCTGCTCGTTTTCGATCGAGGACACGACGCGGCTGCCGCCGTCGCTCGACAGCATCTTCAAGTTTGCCGAGCTTGACCCGCTCTAGAGGGGCAGCGCATTGCGCCCCACACGTGTGTGATAAAGAGGCGCGTGGACATGGGCGAGTCTGTGCACGCCCGGAACCTGGCTGCCCACTGGATCTGCTGGGCAAGCGACGGTACGCGGCCGCTCAGCGCGCTGTAGTGCTCCTTGACAAACGCCAGGAGCTCGGGCGGACCGGCAAGCGTGCTGCGCGCGGCCAGTCGTCCCCTGCGGCGTTTTGCTCCCGGGGGCGCGCACGCGGCGCACGCGGCGCGGGCCATGGTCTGCTGCAGACTGCTAAACGCCGCGGCTGCGTGGCGGGAGGTCGTGTACACCCTGCGCCAGTAGCCGTCGCGCCAGGGAATCACGTCAAAGTAGTATGCGCCCGAGAGGGTAACGGTTGACTGGCAGAAAATGCAGCCTCCGCGCTGGCGGACGTAGGCGGCAATCGAGGCAAACTTTGGAAAAAAAACCGAGCACTCCTGCAATGGAACTTGATTCAAGCTCGGGCGTGGGCGCGGATTCGGACCTTGACACCGAGGCAAATTCGGCTCTGGGTTCGGGCCCAAGCTCGGACCTGGATCTGGACGCAAGCTCGGATCCCGACCCGGTGCCGGCCACGGCGACGTGGACGACGTGCTGGGTCCAGCCGGCGGCGCCCGACTCTGGTCTTCCGGCATTTTGCGTGTGCTCCCGTGTAGATTTTGAGTCGGATGCGTATATAGACCGCATCACCCTGCACGCCGCCCGGGGCGGTCCCGGCGACTCGTGGGTGCTCTCGATGGACCTCGAAAGCGTGGTCAACACAATCGAGTATCTGTACGAGGCCTATGAGCGGGGCCACCAGATTGTCACCTGGGGCGGCCGGACGTTTCTTGCGTTTTTTCAGCAGTACGCGCTCACCCCCGGGCAGCGCGAGCACCTCCGGCTGGTGGTGGAGCACCACGTCGACCTAGAGGCGTCGCTGTACGTGTCGGGAGGCTCGTCGCGGCAGACGGACATGGACCGGTTCCTGCGGGGCGCCATCTCGCACCCGCCCGCGTTTTCCGAGTTTCCATACGCCGAGTGGTGGTCTGGGTGCCGGTCGCGGCAGATGAGCGCCATCAACGCCGGCACCGACTACATGGCGTGGCTGTCGACCGTGTGGCGCGAAGTGTCGGGCCGGTACGCCCGGGACACAGGCTGCGCCAGTTTTGGGGCCCTGTGCTCGGGCGAGGCCGTGTCGCAGGCGTTTGGCCACGCGCCGGCCGTTTCCCGGCGCCTGTCGGAGACGATGCAGGACTCTTTTGAGAGCTTCATATAACCGAGTTGGCGGCCTGGGGGCAGACGCCGCCATGGCCGCAGAATACGACGAGTTTGAGTGCCGGCTCCGCGAACGGCTGCTCACCATTGCCGAGGAGATTGGCGCCGCGCAAGAGGCGGGGCGGGCGTCGCTCGCCGATCCCGCCAACAAGATTGGGCGCGCGCTTGCGGCGCAGCAGATCAAGATCAAACAGGCCGAGCGGTCTCGCGTTGCAGCAATGCTGGCAGGCGTCCAACAGCAGCAGTCAGAGCTCCAGATGGCGACGTTCACGTCCGACTACGTCAAGCTCATGCAGACGTCGAGCCGGGTCGGGCCGTCGCTCAGCGAGAAGCAGGTTGAGGGGGTCGTCAACGCGTACCAGAATCGGCTCGATGGCACCCACGCCGTGGGCAGTCTCCTCAACGACTCGGCCGAGGACACGCTCGAGACGTCGCTGGACGGCGGC
>Ga0315321_10002650_pt1 | contig 13840 bp, 9 predicted proteins | sample M180m21515metaG_FD_203464 | JGI IMG/M metagenome (GOLD analysis project Ga0315321, IMG submission 203464) | Ammonia-oxidizing marine archaeal communities from Monterey Bay, California, United States - M1 80m 21515 | ecosystem: Environmental > Aquatic > Marine > Intertidal zone | place: USA... | reverse complement strand
GGCTGAAGCGTACAAAGAGTTAGAGAATAAGCTAGGCGGTAATGACTTACCACCAGAGATGGCATCTAACGAGGCTCTACAACAGTATGCTAATAACTTTGCCGAGAATGGTGAGTTAAGTGAAGATGATTACGCAGGTCTATCTAAGATGGGTATTGCTCGTGATGTTGTAGATACATATATTCAAGGACAGATGGCTATGCAAGATGCAGAAGTCCAGGCTGTTTTCAATGAGGTCGGAGGCTCTGCTGTTTACCAAGATATGGTGCAATGGGCTGCTGATTCATTATCCCCTGAAGAGGTGTCCGTATTTGATGCGGATGTCCAATCAGGTGACAAGGTTCGTGCATTAAACGCAGTTCGAGGATTGCAAGCACGATACTCACAAGTCGTAGGTATAAAGCCTACATTAGTCAGAGGACATACACAAGGGTCAGGTACATCAGCGTACAGTTCACTAAGTGAAATGAAACGTGATATGGGCGATCCTCGTTATCAATCTGACCCTGCCTTCAGAGAGCAGGTCACTCGAAGACTCTCTGTCTCTAATATCATGTAATGGTATTGGAAACCTAGAATTGAGCGTAAGTGTTTAGCCCTCCGAGGAGGACAACTTTACGGCCTAAGCAATATTCTATTCTTTAACATTTTTTTTTAACACGCCAAACCCATAGGAGGTTTTATGGCACTTTCAACATCACGCTTAGGTATAGCAGGTGACACTTCAGGTGTAACCGATTGGGCATCTAGTAATGCTCTATTCCTTAAGCAATTCGCAGGTGAAGTCATTACAGCTTTTGAAACAGCTAATATAATGATGGGCCTACATACAGTTCGCACAATTTCTTCAGGAAAGAGCGCACAATTCCCAGTAATCGGTACAGCCGAGGCTAAATACCACACTCCAGGTAACTCTGTGATTGAGGATGAGACTCGCGCTGAGATTCAACACAACGAGCGTACAATCGGTATTGACGATTTGCTACTTTCTGCTGCCTTTGTAGACAGCTTGGAAGAGGCGAAGAATCACTACGATTACCGTTCTGAGTACACTCGTAAGCTAGGCTATGCCCTTGCTAAGAAAGCTGATCAGCAGTTACTATCTGTTGTAGCTAACGCTGCCGAAGGCGGAGCAGCATCACCGCAAGCAGCAGGTGGAGCATCTATTGAAATCACAGCAGGTTCAGCTACAGCTGACGCTGCAATGACTTCAGCCCAACTTGTTACAGCATTGTTTACCGCAGCAGCACGTTTGGATGCTTCTGATGTCCCTGACCAAGACCGTTATGTCGTGTTTAGCCCAACGCTTTACTACAACTTAATTAGTAATGGTAGCACAGGTTTCGGTATCTCTACTTCAGTAGCTAACTCTGACATCGGCGGCTCAGGCTTCGGTTCAGGTAAAGTTCCAATGATTGCAGGTTTTGAAATCTACAAGTCTAACAACCTACCAACCACTAACCAAAGTGATGAAGCAGGTGTAAGTTCTCTAAACGATTACTCACACTCTGCATCTTCAAATGCTTTGAAAGGTGTTGCATTCCACAGGTCTGCAGTAGGTACAGTTAAGCTTAAGGATTTAGCCTTAGAGACTGAATACCAGGTTGAGCGTCAAGGCTCATTGATGGTAGCTAAGTACGCAATGGGTCACGGAATTCTCCGTCCTGATGCTTCTATCATATTGATTGATACTGCTTCATAAGTAGTGTTAATTTTGGGGGGTGTCTTCGGATGCCCTCCATACCCCTTATCATGACTATTCTTAAAACACATACTCGTCACCTCCCTAGCGGAGTGTTAGAGACAGCTGCCCACATCCATTCAGAGACTATTGCTAATGGTGCGCAGTCTTCTATTTTTGATACTACCGCAGCTAAGTCAGTAATTATAGTATCTAATAAGGTTCTTACTATTAAAGTTCCTGCTGTAGATAGTGAGGGAGTAGCCACTACAGATGTAGAGGCCGCTGTTGTGGACTCCGATCTTCATAAAAATCCTACCGCATCTAAGGCAGGGTTTATATCAGGAGATCTAATGCCTCCGTTCTTTACTTTAACTAACGCTAGTGGTGCTACTGCTACCGTGTATATTTACATAATGTATTAATATGGCATTACTAAATACTACAACGGTTAGAGATTCATCATTTGGCTTAGTCAAGACAACTGAGATATACAAAGAGACTGTAGCAGCAGCTTCACAGTCTTCAATCTTTTATTGCTTAGGTGCTAAGTCTGTAACTATTGTTTCAAGCGCACTAGCCCTTGTCTTAAAAATACCGCACGTTGATAGCAACGGCGATCCTACCGCGCAAGAGTCTGCGGTTGTGACTTCTGATTTACACAAGTCACCTTCATCTACAAAAGCTGGGTTCATTTCTGAGTCTGTAATGCCACCTTTTTTTACAATGGATAATACAAATGTATCCACACCTACAGACCTTTATGTTTATATACGGTACTAATCATGGCTTTAATCAAAACTGGAACTGAACGACTTGTCAATGGCACGTTAAAAAGACTTTACGAGGTGCATAAGTTTTCTTCAATGGGGGACAATACTTTCACAGACGCGCTTGAATTCTCAGGTGCGCGGTCTATATGGGTCATCTCTACAGGTGCTTCCGCTGACTTTCTCATCCCTCCTGTAGATGCTGATGGCGAGGCTCTTACGGCTACTGGTGACTATCGTTCAATGGATGCAGGTAGCGCAGGGGCTTATCTAGCACCCACAAGTAGTAAGAATGGTTACATAACAGGTGATGCTATCCCTCCATACTTGTGTATTAAAAACAACTCTGGTGGTTCAGCAGACGTTACAGTCTTCGTAACTTACTAACATGGCTGTTCCAGGAAGAACCACTCAACTAGAAGCTATCAACACTATGTTGTCTGCTATAGGAGAGACACCTACTACCGCAGATATCATTACCGCAAACTCTTCTGCTGATGTAGTAATGGCTGTACAGATCCTGGACGAAGTCACTAAGGAAGTTGAGTCACAGGGTTGGAACTTCAATACTGAATATGATGTAGAACTTGTGCCTGATGGTGGTGATAGTCATATTGTTCTAGATACTGACGTTGCTCGTATAGATTTGGAGGCTCATAATCAAGGTGGACTTGACCCTATCATGAAGTATACAGGAGGTGAGTGGAGACTCTACGATAAGAAAGATAAAACCTACGAGTTCACTAAAACTCTTAAAGCCACAGTTATCTACTACTTAGATTTCATCGGTCTTCCACAACCTGCACAGCGTCATATAACTATACGCGCTGCTCGTATCTTCCAAGATCGTATGGTAGGTTCACAATCCCATCATGCTTTCAACATGCAAGATGAGTATCGCTCCCTAGCAGACTTAAAAGAGTGGGAGGGTGATTCAGCCGACCACACAATCTTCGATAACTATGACATCTACCGCACCGTGAATCGCGGTAACTCTGTACGCTAATGGGTCTACTTAATTCCTCTATCCCTAATCTTCTTAACGGAGTATCGCAGCAAGCTGATGCTCTTAGAAATCCGACGAACTGCGCTGACCAGATTAACGCATATCCGTCACCAGTAGAGGGATTAATGAAGCGTCATCCGACTGAATTTATGACGGATGATTTTACTGTAATTGAGGGTAGTAAATGTTTGGACACCTCATCTCACGCTATCAATCGTGATACAGGTGAGAAGTATTTAGTGGCTGTAAAGCCTACCTATATAGATGGAGGAGAGTTAGAAGTTTGGGACTTAGTTAATAATTACAAGTCTACAGTCCACTACGATCAGGCGGCGGTGGGCGAGGAGTTTGGCTCTGAGCCTACTAGAGCGCATGGTATGATATACCTGAATTCTCTTGTTATAGATGGCGATTATATAAATATCGTCAACTCTAACGGAGTGACTATTAAATTTCAATTCACTACCGATCCTCTCGTAGCTAATGGCTCAGGTAATCCCTCGAACGCCGTTTTTGTAAATATCTACCAAATGACAGGGATTGAGGATCAGGTAGGGGCGTTAGCTGCAGCTATAAGTTGGCATCAATTCGCCTCAACTGGTGCAGGAACTGGTTTTAGGGTAACTGCTCTACACCTTGGAAGTGATAACGACCTGCCAAGGACACTTGGGCAGTTACCTACAAACCACCCTTTATATGTAGAAGGCAGTACTGATGAAACTCCTGGTATAGCGAAGAACATCTTATTAAAACAAGATATTGCAGGTGTTAACGGTAACCAGGATATGACCGACAGTACAGGGCGTATTGACCTCTTCAACTTCGGAGAGAATGGCCTCACAGCAGGTGGTGACGGTGACCCAGGCGATAACTCTGCAATGGAGTCTGACCCTAGAGACTACTTAAAAGCTATAGATCCTGCAACTGCCTTTAAATTCCTAACCGTCGGAGATGTGACTTATGTAGTGAATACAGAGCGTGAGGTGCAGATGCACAAAACTATAACACCTCCTCATGGTTCTGAAGCTATGGTGACGGTTAAACAAGGGGCATATAATGTGAACTATATTGTAGGTGTTGATAATAAATCAATTCAAGTTTCTACAGGTTCTTCATCAGGTGATGCTAAAACTGACACGATAGCTACAAGTTTAGTAACGGCCTTAAACGGTGGAACAGGGAATGTGTATCATGAGGACGAGAGTTTAACAACAGCAGAGTGGGTGAAAGGTGCAGCGGATGGTAACCATTTTAAATTAGAATTACTTGTAACCCCAGGATCAGGCACTCCTACTGGCTCTGATGACGCATTTACTGTTGTAGGCAAGAACGTGCGATTTACCTCAATACCTGGAGGTGCTAAGTACACCTATAAAGGATGGGGAGGGGCAGGTACGACATACCGCAGTAGTTCTTTTAATCTTAATACTGATTATGAGATATTCACAAGTGTCAACAACGGTGACGGCAGGTATAGAATAACACTTAAAGGGATTCAGAATGGATCTGGCACTTATGGGGGATGGACTGTCTATTATTCCCTTTTATGGAATTCTGACACGCCTTCAGGTACTAGTAAAATTAAAAGCCAATACACGCAGTCTGTAGATTTTCCTTATATGGAATTCTCTAGTCAAGGTAGTAATGTTTTAATGCACCCTCTAACCGCAGGTAGAGACTTTACCCTCACCACTTCTGATAGTGTAGGTAATACATATTTAGATGGTTTTAAAGAACGTACTCAGTATCTTACAGATCTTCCAAAGCAAGCACCTAACGGTTTCACAATCCGCGTTGACGGTGATGTGGAGAATAATATTGATGATTACTATGTGACTTTTAAAACTCGTAACGACGAGGCATACGGTGAGGGTATGTGGACTGAAACCTTAGGTTCTCAAGTACCCTTCCAATATGACTATGCCACTATGCCCCACGTTCTTATACGTCAAGCAGATGGGTCGTTCTTATTTAAAGCAGCTAATGGAATTCTTAATGCACCACCTGCCCAAGTACCACGTGTAACTACTAGTAGTGTCGTAGGTACAGTATATGACCCTGATAATACTAACGCAACTAGTGACACTTATATCACGGTAGACAACTTAGTCCCCCACAGTAGGATTCCAAAATACTCTGATATAGTGTTTAGCCAGGGGACTACTGCTCAACGTACCTTAACGGTTGGACAGGCTGCAGAGGTAGACCAGTATGGTAAGGCTTATTTAGAATTAACCACCGCTGTAGGGGTAGACTACGCTAACGATGTAGAGGTCGTGATTAATATTAAGTCCGATTATGAGGCCTTTAATTGGCGAGGGCGTAAGGTCGGTGATATGACTACCAACCCTGACCCATCATTTGTGGGTAAGAAGATAAATAACATCTTCTTCTACGAGAACCGTTTAGGTTTACTTGCAGGTGAGAACTGTATCCTTTCAGAGACTGGTGAGTTCTTTAACTTCTTTAGAACTACGATAATTGACCTACTAGATACAGCACCTATTGACTTAGCTGTATCCACTAATGAGATAGCCCTTCTACGTCACGCTATGCCTTACAAGGGTAACCTGCTACTCTTCTCGGATAACCAACAGTTTGCCTTAGGATCTGGTAGGCAAGCCCTATCTAACGAAACTGTATCGTTAACTCAAACTTCTTACGACGAGTGTAATCCTAAATGTAACCCTGTTGCGTCAGGCTCATCACTCTACTTCGGTTATGATCGTGGGGGATATTCAGGTCTGCGTCAGATGATGCTCCTGGATGCTCAAGGGGATAACTACGCCTCTGCGGATATTACCGAACACGTTCCTCAGTACATCCCTAATTCATGGAAGATGTTGGCTTCAATGCCGCAGCAAAGTCTTATCATTGGTCTACCTGAGGCTACTGATGGTAATATGCAGGATCTATACCTCTATAAGTTTATGGACAGAGGAAGAGAGCGAGTGCAGTCTGCATGGTTTAAATACTCCCTACCATTAATGGGTGACTCTAATGATAAGAAACAGATAATTGGAATCCATGCTATAGATAACATCCTCTATATCTTATGCCAATGGCGTTACAATAATGGGGTAGCGCACACAGGGGGTAAGACTATTCTATACAAGATGCTTATAGAGAATGATAGAGTTGATACTAACTCTATACACGTTACAAACCTCGACTCGCGTGTGGCTTATGATGGTGGGTCAGGGTACTCAAAGGGAGTTGGTGCGCAGGGTATGGTCAGACTTTACGCCCCTCATTCTGGTCAAGAGGTACGCCTCACAGACGCTACTGGATATATCCGTAGGTTTATGTTTACTACGGTACCAGGTACATCTACAGGGGACACGTTTGGGTCTGGGTCAGTAAATGGAGGTGATAGTGGCCGCGGCACTTATGTGCAGATAGATGGATTAACGGCTACTAACGAAAGGGCTGAAGAATTCGCCTTAGCAGTTAATCATTCATCATCCGCCGATTTAAAAATAACAGCTATACAGACAGGTACTTCCGCAGGTTATCCATTCACTTTAGGTGAACTACCTACAACCCACCCTGAGTATGTGGAGGGTAGTACATCGGAGTCTTCAATCACAAGAAATGTATTATTAATCCAAGATGTAGTAGGCACAGGAGGTAATACAGATATGACGGTACATTCCACAGCTACCCCTGTTGAACAACCTGGAGACTTCGCTATATATAACTTTGGTGAGAACGGTCTTCAAGCAGGTCTTGAACCTGACTCACGATTAGTCACAGCATCGTATGACAGCCCAGTAACAGGTAAGACTACATTTACTATGCCCTTTACTTGGAGTGGCTCAGGAGAACCTGTTCAAGCTTACACTAAAGCTGTGGCAGGTAGTGGTGGAGGTGCTGAGTTGACTATAGATAGTTCTGTTGGCTCAGCAGGAACTCTAGTTATTGATGGTGATCAAACCGATGCGTCTATATGGTTCGGCTTTGACTACACCATGACCTACGAATTCTCTAAACCGATCATCCGTGGTCAGGCAGGTAAGGGTTCATCTATCCTTGCTGCAGGTAGATTCCAAGTATTGTCGTGTGACCTTTCTTTTGATGACACGACAACATTCACAGCTACTGTAACTAATCCAGGCAGAGCCAACGATTACACCTACACCCAACTAGCTTCATCAACTGATGTGCTGTCTACGGTGCAGGGGTCTAACGCGGTCACTAGTGGGGACTTTAGAATCCCTATTCACACTAGGTCAGACGGATACACTTTAACAATTACTTCTTCCTCACCATTCCCTGTACACTTTATGTCTGCGGAATACGAGGCACAGTATAATGCTCGAAGCAGGAGAATGAGTATATGAAAACATTAGTAAGAGAGTCCATGCTTTCAGATGCAAAGCCATTAGCGAAGTTTCTCCGTAAGGCTGACTTGCGTGAACTGTATGCTACCTATGGTAAGGATGTAGATGTTGAGGAGATACTTACACAGAGTATCAAGTCCACTACCGATCCTAAGACTATTGAGGTTGACGGAGAACCGATAGGTGTCTTCGGTGTTGTCGATGGCAAGGAAAGTATCCCCACACTTGGTTGGATATGGATGGTTGGCACAGATCGTATCGGAGAGGTTCGTACCTACTTCCTACGTCATTGCAAGGAGGAACTGGAGAAGATGCAAGACTCGTTTGAAGTCTTGTGTAATTATGTAGATGCACGGAATTCTGTGCATATTAAATGGCTTCGTTGGATGGGTTTCTCTTTCTTAAGAGAGGTTCATGACTATGGCGAAGAGCGTAGGACTTTCTATGAATTTGCGAGGATTAATATAAATGTGTAGAGGTATGAATTAATGTGTACCATGGGTGCAGCATTGGGAGGAGCGCAGGGTTGGATGGAAGGCCAAGCAGCTATTTCAGCGTATGAAGATGGCGTTGACCGTTACTATGAGAATAAGGATCGTGTTGAACGGTCTTCTATAATAAAGTACAACAAGCTAGGCATTCGAGCGAGTCAGGAAGAATTAGTGCGTAGCCAGAAGAAAGAGAAACTTCAATCTTCAACCAACAAAGCTACTGCTCGTGCAGTTAACACAGGATCTAATGCAGGTATTGTTGCAGGTAGAGCAGCAGCTATTAATCAAGCGAATATCGTAACTGAGTCATCTAAGGTTAAAGGCCGTATAGACCAAGAGTCTGAACACGCGCTTATGGCGTTTGGATTAGCAGGTCAGGATATAGAAATGACAGGCGAATACAATATAGCTGCAGCACATCCTGGTGAGCCGCCGAGTGGTGCTATGTTATCACTTGGTTTTTTAATTGGTATGGGGCAAGGATATTTGAGTGATAAAGGGTAGGAAAATAAAATTATGCCAGAACGTGAAAGATTAAATATAGACTTTGGATTTGCTCCCACACAGGTGCAACAAAGAGACATTGGTGCTGTTTATGCTGCTCCAGTTGCTAGGAAGTCTGCAAAGACTCAGATGTTTGAAGGACTCGCAAAGTTAAGTGGGACTTTACTTACTGCTTATGCAGGGTATACTAAACGGCAGCGTGCAGAGGAGGAGAAGTTGAAGCACTTATCCGCTGATGAGAAGAGCCGTTTGAATGCTCTTTCTGAAGGTATTGCTCGTGCTGAGACTGAAGATGAGAAAGAGAAAATCATGCGTGACTTCTACAAGCAAGATGTCCAACGCGAGGAGAAACGTGCTATCTATAGTCCATACATAGAGGATGCTACAAAGCAGTATGAGGCAGGAAATGAGATTAGCGATCATTTCGATGAATGGTTAAAGCTTCCTGAAACTCAAGGGTCGTTATCAGACTCCGATGTAAACATCTCCGAGGTGTTTGCACAGCAGTTAGGGAAGGTGCAATGGTCAAGTGATGAGGTGGCTTCGTATGCGAATACCCCAAGAGCAAACGCTGTTTTCAATAGTATTTTAAATAGTAATAAAAATCAGTATCAAGCGCGTCAACAAGCTGTGTTCTTGAACCGCGTTGAAGAGGAGTTCACACATAACACGACACTAGCTATTTCGGCTACCATCATGAATGGTGGTGACATTGGTACATCGTTAGCGTTACAGGGCCAGACCTTCAACGGTAATACAGGTAAGAACGGTGCTAGAGAAGTCATAGCTGCTTCTGTCATCTCTTATAACGATATGATAGCTAATGGCAATCTACAAGATGCTCGTAAATTAGTAGATGCGTTGAGTGGGGGTGATTACTTCCAAGGTAACCCTCTTGCTGTCTACGATGCAGAGACTGTAGGTAAACTTAGAGTAGACCTACTCAAGAGAGAGGGTGATGAGCGAGTAAGAGTAGATAAGGCTTATGGTGCTTTAGGTACTCAATATAAGTCCGATCTAACTACATTCAAGAATCGCTACATTGATGATCTCTTTGAGTCTGGCAAAGATTTAAGAACTATGGATGTAGATGACGTTATGGAAGACTGGGATTTACAATTTAGTCCTGAGCCGTGGAATGCTGTTATTGAAGGAGGGCGCACTAGTTCCGAATATACTGAACACGGTGTGTGGTCAGAGGCTAGAAATTCTCTTCGCACTACTCTACAGAGTATGAAAACTGCTAGTGATACAACTGATTTCAGTTGGGAGCAGACCTTTATTACTGAGGTTCTATACCAAGAGACTCCTCAGGTGGTCAACAGTAGACTTACCGCAGCGTTACAAAATGGTGAAGTAAGTTTAGATGACTTCAAGTCATATAAGAAAACTGTGGAAGCTTTACCTGGCATTAGTGAGGGTATCAAGGAATTCTATTCTGAGTATGATACTTATAAGTCAACAACACGCTCAAAGATTAATAATAAATTAAGCCAACTGAGTGAGTTAGATTTCAGCGAGAAGATAATGTCGAAGTTCAATAATACAGAAATTGAGATGCAGGGGCATCTAATCGAAGGTCGTAGGCTTTTCTATTTAGAGCATAAGAAAGAACTCTCTAAACAAATGCGCTTGTATAAAGCAGGAGAGTTGACGCTAGAACAAGTGGAAGAAATAATGTCAGGCCATGTTGATAGCTATCTCGAAAATATAGCAGAACTCTCAGTAAGTCTCGATTGGTACGATAGTATGGAAGAGTTACGCCCTGCCTTAGTAGAAGCGCGTACTGGTAACAAAGGGCAACTACCAATAGGGGGCGTTGACTCCAACCTTTAATAACAATGGCAATTAACTTAGACAATATACAGAATCCTGAAGACGAGGAGAAAGATCCTAAGGTCGAGGTAACTCCCCCTGTAGAGGTGGAACAATCCGAGGTTGAGCAGGTAGAAGCACAAGAGCCTGTTAACACCCCTCAAGAACCTGGTGGTACAGATGATGCACCTACTGATGGTGGGGGCGAGGACGATCCTTTAACTGAAGAGCAGATGGAAGAGGTGCAGGGTGAACCTGCAGAGGGTTATATAGGTGCGTCGGTTGAAGATGAACCTCAAGAAACCCCTCCAGAGCGTGAGCGTGATTGGGGTGATAAGTTAGCTAGTGGTGCAATGGCCACACTTGACTTTACGTCTAAGGTATTTACCAATATCCCAGAGGGTTTAATGCGAGGTACGCTTACTGTTGCTGAGTCAGGAACAGAGTTAGTTTCTAACGTAGCAATGGATGCCGTAGTGAAACCTATAGTTACGGTTCTAGACTCGGTAGGTGTTATGGAGGGTGATGCAATCCTCGCACAGAAGCGTGTGGATTTCGATTTTACAGAATGGTTAGGGGAGAATGAGTTCGCAGAGGCAGAGGGTAATCTCTTTGCATTCGTAGGTCTAATGTTCATGCCGATACCTGGCTCAAGAGCAGCAGGTGCTACGCTTGCTAGTACACGACTAGGGTTAGGCACAACTAAGATGTTTGCTAAACACGCCCCTAAGATGAAGACTTTCCTTAATACGAATGTAGTAGGTAAAACATTATCTAAAACTGAGCAGATGTACTTCCGCCTTTCAGGTGGTCGCGCCATACAAGCACAGGCTATGAAAGGTGCTTTCTTAATGCCTGCAGATTTTGATACTCTTGTAACTGATAAGGATGAAGATGTAAATGAGATCTATGGTCGTTTGCAGAATATGCTAGACGAGGGTGTACTTGCTCCTATGTTTGGAGGTGCTATTAAAACTCTAGGTGTAGGAAGTGGATTCATTAAGAAGAATGTCCTCTTCCCTTTAGCTGTAAGAATCAACGCAGAGAAAGCACTCCGCAAGGGTTTGAACAAAGCTACTACTCAAGCTGAACGTGATGCTGTTGCTAATCAGGTAATTAAAATACTAGATGATGGTGGTGAAGAGTTTGTAAATAAAGCAGTTGCAAACCACGAGGCTGAATTAGCTGCTGTCAAACAACGTCGTACAGATTTTAATGTCGCTGATGAAGCGTCGGAAGCTAGGTTAACTGGTGCTGATGATGTAGTAGAAGAAATACCTACCCCTGCTCAAGTCAAAGCCGACACTCAAGCAGGTAAAGAAGCCCTTGAGTCTGCTAAAGCTAGTGCAGAAGAAGCAGGTGGTGAAGTTGAAGGGCGTTGGCTCGATCTTGGAACAATCTTCAAAAGTAAGAGTGCTACAAAAGAACTTGCTCGTATGGCAGGTATTAAAGTAACTCAACAAGGTAGCCGTAAGCACCGCCCTATGGCTGAACTCCAAGAAGAAGTTGCAGCCCATTTCAAAATGGCATTACCTCCAGGTACTGGCAGGAAGCCTTCTGAAGTCCCATTCAATGTAAGTCGTAAGTCTCAAGACCGTCGCACACAGGAAGCTTGGAAAGCAATCAATGAAGACCCTGAGTTAGTAGAGGCTTTAAAGATCACCCCTAAGTCTTTAGAGGACGCGCGTATCGAAGCTGAAGCTATATTAAAAGCAGGTGGATATGTTGAGGATATGGGTGCTTTAGGAACTCTTGAGAAAAGTGTACAACAAACTCTATACCCTGCACTTCTGAACTACAGAGTGTTTGATATGGCGATTGCTAAGAGAGTCGAAAAGTTAACTAAGATGTTTGATGCAGCTTCTAGTGGTTTAGACCAGATAGAGTTATCAGCAGCTTATGTAAGAGAGATGGATGACTTAGCAAAGATGTACCCTACTTTAAAACAGGCACAAGGTGACATTGCTAGAGAGTTAGGATTTATGCGTAACATATCTGATAGTACTCCTATTACAAAAGTATTGGATGATGTCGCATCTACCCCTGAGAAGTTTGAAGCTTACCTCAAGGAGATGTATCCAGAGTTACCAGTAGAGGAGGCTAACCGTAAGTTCTTGAAGGCTCGTGAGCGTATCATGCAGATGGCGCGACATAACCCTCAAATTATGGATGATGTGTTGACTTTAGGATCTGGGTATGGCCCTCTAGCTATGAAGGTACTGTTAGGTCAGTACGTTAATTCAATGCTTTCAGGAGTCACAACAGCCATTATCAATACAACAGCCCCTGTACCTATGACGTTTGCAACTACACTTGAACGTGCTGTGGGTGAACTTTCTGAAGGTAATGTTAAAAAAGCATGGACTCATGTGAAGGGAATCATGGCAACTTTAGAAGATGTCCAACACGCTGTTAAAATTGCAGGTAAGGCTGCGAAGGCTAATGACTCTATCCTTGATAAAGGTAGGGCATCGGTAGATGATTTCCACAGCACTAATAATTCTATTGTAGAAGATGTCATGGGAAGGCCACCTAAGAACGGTGAGCAATTAATTGACTACTACAATAACTTTGTAACAGCACCATCTCGTGGTCTTATAGCATCAGATGAATACTGGAAGAATCTTATCTACCGTAAAGAGTTAAGAACTGAACTTCTATTCAAGGCTCAGAAAGAGGCGGCTACTCTACGCGCTGCAGGGGAGGTTGCTGACGAGAAGCTAATCTTTAAAGATTTATGGGAGACAGCTACTCAAACAGATTTGGTATTTACCAGGAACAACCTAGCAGATGTTGCTACGAAACGTGCTAAGGATGCAGGATATGAAGAAGGAACAGCACAGTATAGTGAATTCCATGCTAAGTATATGTTAGATAATTGGGATGCTTCTATTGCAAGTGCTGCTGAAACTTCTCTTAAGAGAGCGCGTGAGGTAACCTTTACGAGCGATCTACAAGATGAGGCTCGTAGTACGGTTGTCCAAGGTGTAGGACACTTCTTTGAAGATAACCCAATAGCGACGCATTGGTTCTTAGGCCCACTATTAAAGTCTAGAGTTCCTTTCGTCCGTGTCCCAACTAACCTAATAGCGTGGTGGGGAGAGCGTCAGGTAGTTGCCCCTCTTCGTGGAGTAAGAGATGTAGGTGTTAACTTACGTCAAAGTTGGAAGAAGATGCGTAGTGTTGTTGATGGTGATTTCAACTACACTCCTAGAACTGCTGAAGAGGCA
>Ga0315321_10002647_pt1 | contig 13842 bp, 11 predicted proteins | sample M180m21515metaG_FD_203464 | JGI IMG/M metagenome (GOLD analysis project Ga0315321, IMG submission 203464) | Ammonia-oxidizing marine archaeal communities from Monterey Bay, California, United States - M1 80m 21515 | ecosystem: Environmental > Aquatic > Marine > Intertidal zone | place: USA... | reverse complement strand
GATGAAAAGGGGGATGACAAGGGGGATGACAAGGGGGACGACAAGAGGGACAACAGGGGGGGGGATTGGAGTTGTCAATGGCATCGACTACTGTCTTGGCAAACCACCTTGGATCTTCACCATGAACCGATTGAATGCCGTCTGCTTCGCCGCAATTGGCTGCAGCTTGTTGTCGACTGCCGCCTTGGCCGCCGACCCCTTTGACGCGCTTGGCACTGCGGGCAACTACACGCTGATGGGGATCGCGGACGCCGACAGCGGTACCTCGTCAGGCTTCGTGCAGCTGGGCTCGGCCGCGCACGTGTTTGGGGACGTGGGCGCGCAATACCGCATCGAGACCGCATCGGGTGTGGTGGTCGACGGGGACTCCCACTACGGAGAGGGCGGCTCGCTGCACGGCGGCACAGTCGGCGGAAGCGACACGATGTTGAGCGAGGCCGACTGGTCGGGCATACAGGCCGACGCTTGGGCGGCGGTGGAAGCGGCCTTCGAGCTCGATGCCACCCTCTTGTCTGGCGCGCCGGCCTCAGCCTGTTCGACCACACCCACCTCCTCGGACAGCGTCGGCTCGCTGCATCTGGTTGCCGACCGCGACGACGAGGGCCTGAGCGTCTATGAAATCGATGGTTGCTTGCACTTGGCCGATGGGGAGACCCTGACCATCGAAGGGACTCCCGATGACCGCTTCGTGGTTCGGGTCACGGGTGGTCTGCGAATGGACGCTGGCTCGGCCATCGAGCTCGACGGGCTTCCCGGCAGTGCCGTCATGTTTGCCTTTGACAGTGGTGGCTGGGAGGGCGACCCCTGGGCGCAGATCACGGTCTGGGAGAGCTCCATCGACACAGGAGCCGACCTCTCCGGAGTCTTCGTGGCGCCGTGGATGTACTGGCAGCTCGGCGACGGCACCTTGCTTCCCGACACCCGCATCATCGCTGGCGGTGTCCAGGCCAACATCCAGGACATGCACAGCACCGGAAGCATCACGGGCAGTCCGCTCGAGCCCGGAGACGACGACACCGACGACACCGACGACACCGACGAGCCAGACAGCGATGGTCCCATCTGGGGAGGCCACGACTGGTGCCCCTCCGATGACTGGCTGAAAGCGAGCGCCGAGGACTCCTCCACCGGGGGCGGTACATCGGGGGGTTCCGGGCCAGACTTCTCCACAGAAGAGGAGTCGGACGACCTGGGAGATCTGCATGCCGTCGAGGACGGCGGATCTACCGGCAAGACCTCTCAGGGTTGCGCGGTGCTGGGCGTCGAGGCGGCCGGCCTGCTCGCCTGGATGGGCGTGTTTGCAGCCGGTGCCCGTCGGCGACAGACCAACTAAACCAACAGACGCTCCCTCACCCGATGCCCGCTCCTTGCCGGGCGAAGAAGGCAGGCCCCCCAGCTCAGGTTGGCGCGGGCCCGGGTAGCGAGAAGTCGAACAGGGCGGAGCGAAGGGGCTCGGGCGAGGCGGTGAAGCCCCACTCGAGCAGTGCGCCCGCCACTTCAGGGCGGGAAAAGTCGATGCTGCGGGCCGCCGCACTGCCCCAGTCGTAGACGTGTCGGGGAAGCCAGCTCTCCGCAGACAGGCGCGCAAGCATCTCGGTGGCCGTGGCCTGTGGATCGCGCGAATCGGCAAGCAAGGCCGCGAGGTCGTCAAGCAGAGCCTCGCGGTGGGGTGCCAGGGGAGACGCCGAGCCGGGGCGATTGCCCTGCAAGAGCACGTCGAGCTCGTCCGTCGAGGCGGACTCGAAGAAGCGAAAGCAGGCCCGCTGCAGCCAGAGGTCGCTGAAGAGAACTTGCGCGAGCCACACCTGGGTCCAGGCCGCCCAGGTTCGGGGGTCGCGCATGGCAGCGTAGGCTGTCGACGCCATGCGGTCTGCGTCCGCCCACTGCGCGCGGTGCAGCGCATCGATGGGGGCGAGGGATGCGGCAGAGAAGTCACTTCTTGGACCGCTGCTCCCATCGAGTCTCAGGCCGCCAAGCAGATGACTGGCCACGCGGAACACCGACTCGAAGGAGTGCACAAGACCACTTGAGTACAGAGGGTCGACGAAGCCGTAGCTCGACGGCGCAAGCACGTGGCGGGGACCCACGGAGGTCGTGGCCGTGTACTGGAGCCGTGCAGTGCGCACGAACGGACGGACGGCTCGAACGCCCTCGAATTGCGCCGCCATGGTGGGGAAGCGACCGACCACCGCGTGAAATTCCTCTTCCGGAGAGAGGCTGGCGTCTTCGGGGTGCACCCGGGGATCGAGCATCAGTCCGATGCTGGCCAGTGGCGAGGTCGAGCGGTGGAAGTTGTCGAAGGGGATCACCCACATCCACCCGCCCTCGAACATGTGGTGGAAGGTTCCATCGTGGAGGCGACGGCCCTCCGAGTCTGCCTTGAGCCAGTCGTCGATGGCCGGCAAGCCCTCGACGTGGGCAAAGATGCAGCGGCTGTGCGTCTGCGCTTCGGTCGCAGCGTCTCGGTAGCCCTCTCGAGCGGCAAGCAGGCTGTGCCGGCCGGTGGCGTCGACGAAGATATCTGCGCTCCAGCGTGCATCGTCGGTGGAGACGGTCACCTCTTCGTTTGTCCAGACTACGTCGGTGATGGTGGTCTCATCGACGTAGTCGCAGCCATGCTCTTGCGCGGCCTCCACCATGAACAGGTCGACATCCCGCCGGTACAGGTGACTCTCGCTGTAAAACGGCAGGTGGGGTGGAACGAGCTGGTGGACGTGGTCTGCTTCGGCCGGTGCGCCCGGACGATGCCAGGCGAAGCCGATGGAGTGCTTCAGGCCACAGGTAGACGTGATGTGGTCGACGATTCGGTCGGCGTGGCTGAGGTGTCCGAGCTCTGGAACATCAAATCTTGCTCCGAGGACGAACGGCCAGATGGCACTCTGGGGCAGGAGCGCCTCACCGAGAGCGAAGCGAGGGTGTCGTCCGCGCTCGATGAGCAGGACCCGGGCCCCATGTCGGGCGAGAATGGCGCCCAGAGAGGTCCCATAGAGGCCTGTCCCGGCGATGACGACATCGTAGTGCCTTGAATCGCTCATCTCATCGTCTCACGCATTTGGACATCGGTCCCTCGCCACTACGGTTGGGGCTATGCGGACTCTACACGGCTACGGGCCACACTCCCCAGTCTCCGAACCTCAAGATTTGTGCCCCGAGGGCACACGCAGACCGCGCATCGCCAAGCCAAAGCTCAAGTTCGATGCCCCAGATTCGCCCCCGACGCGTTTAGCCATCATCGCAGTCCGGAGGATTCAATGACGCGTCTCACACCTTGCCTCTGTGCGCTGGCCAGCTGGATCGGAGGCTGCGGCCCCCGAGCGACCGGGGCAGCCCCCAAGCTACTCGCCGGAGACGAGTGGGTGCACGACCCCTCCCGACTCATCAAAGAAGATGGCCAGTGGGCAATCTATGGCTCCGGAACCCAAGGGATGGCCCTCACCCGCTCCGTCGTGGATCTCGAGACCGGCCAGGTGTCCGCCCCCGAAGGACTCGACGCCGACACCCTCGCAAGCGGCTGGTGGCGGGAGGTCCAGGAGTGGAATCCCACCGGAGAATTCGACGCGCCCACGGTGAGCGACGACGGCCAGCTGCTCGCCTTCACTGTGTTCGATGAAGAAGACGGGCAGCTCAGGGATGTCACGGGCATCGCAGTCCGCACCGAGGACGGCTTCGTCGCGAGCGGAGTCATCCTGGCCTCACAGGGGGAAGCCTCACACACCGCCCGGGCCATGGACGCCAGCTTCGTCCACACCGACGACGGCACCTTCCTCGTGTTTGGATCCCACGCGGGCGGCATCTTCATCACTGAGCTTGACCCCACCACCGGCCTGCTGCTCGACGATGGTGAGACCCCTGAGACCCACATGGCGTCCGAGCGATTCAGCAGCGTGGCCCACGATGAAGAGGCCGGCATCGAGGCACCCTACATCCACGCAAACGACGATTACTTCTACCTCTTCGTGAACAAAGGGCAGTGCTGCCGGGGACTCGACTCGACCTACCGGGTGGAGGTTGGACGCGCGACCGACATCGCCGGCCCCTACCTCGACCGCGCTGGCAACGACCTGCGGGACGGCGGAGGAAGCCCGTTTCTGGACACCCGCGGTCGCTTCATCGGGCCCGGACACGTCGGCATTCGCGAGTCGGGCCTCGGAGACATGGTGGGGGTGCACTTCTACGATGGGGAGGACCACGGGGTCGCGAAGTATGCGGCATACCAGCTGAGCTGGGAAGACGGCTGGCCGGTCATCGACGCGCTTCAGGCCACGCACACCCAATAGAGCGGCAGGTCCTTAGGAGTCCGACACGCACTGACATCGAATGTCGACTTCGCGATGAGAGATGGCCCCGGGCACGAGAGCGTCGCGGGAGTCGTCGCTCTGGGGACCGTCTACACAGGGAAGAGCATCGCGGGGATTGCACTGTTCCTCCCCAGCGGCATCGCACACCCGTGCGTGTCCGATAAACGAATCGTCCTTGATTCCGCTCTCTCCCTGAATGCCGAGTCCGCCGTCGGAGTAGCCCAGGCTGATGTCATCGGGACGGCACCGGGCGGTCGAGCTGCATCCCGCCGCAGCACAGACCTCGCCAACCATCTGCTCTGCCCGTAGGATGAACGCGAGGTCCATAGATGCGCCAATTCCCTCGGGCCAGCCGGGGTCGTCGCTGGGGGGGCATGCGGGCACTGGGTTGTCCCCGGTGAAGCAGTCGAAGCCCGCGTTCAAAGCGTCTGTCTCGCGGTCGGTGGGCCCACAGTGGTCCGCCGACGGGCGCTCTGGCCCCGAGCAGTCCACGGCTTGGTTGCAGTCTGCGTGTCGCTTCGAGCAGAAGGAGCTGGCGGCGTCGGCATCAAACTGCTCGGCAACAATTTCGTAGGTGAGGATGATGTCTTCGCAGGCGTCGCCCAGATCAGGCCAGACCAAGCGGGCTTCGGTTGCGTCATCGGGACACTCGAACCACTCATCGGTGCAGGTCTGCCCGACCTCGCTACACTCCGGGGTGTCACCGTCGTTGCACCCATAGGTTGTGGGCTCATCCACTCGCTTGGCACAAAAGTAATTGTGCGTCGCGCTGCAAGCGCCGTCCTGGCAAGCAGCACCTTGGTCACAGTCCGAGTCGTCGAGACAGCTGTCTTGGGCGTAGGTGGGAAGGACGCCCGGCGGGGCGTAGCACTCTCCAAAAGCGATGGTTCCACCAAAGTCCCACGCCCCGCGAAAGAAGTCTTTGGAGTCGCAGTCGAGCTCTTCAGAGAAGATGCACGGGCCCTGATTGGAGCATGTGGTGGCGAGCAGCGAGGGAGGGGAGATGGTCTCGGACGGCTTCACGACCGCCGGAGCACACGCGGTCACCCACAAGAGACCTACCAGCGAGCGCAGGAAGAGGAGTGGACGAGGCAGCGGAGTGAAGGGCACAATTTACCGCGAACGTAAAAGTGGAATACATATTCTCGTAATGCAACGACAAATACTTGAGCCAAGATTCATACACAGGGGAGACACCTGCCCTTGCAGCTCTCAATTCGCGTTGGTCGACCGGAGTTGCCCCTCCCCAGACGCCCAGCCACCGGGTCGATGAAGTTGGTGGTTCGAACGACGCAGACGGGCGTTCGGAAACCAATGCAGGGCTGCAGCAGCTGCCAGGACTTCCGCGCCTACTCGCAGACGTCGATGAACCACGCGTAGCCGTAGCTGGCCCCGACGTTCTCGCTGCACGTGGTGCCCGACGCACACTCGGTGTCGTCGCTGCACTGACCCTCGCCCGCCTCACACGGGCACGACGGGGAGCAATAGTTGTAGGCGCCGGGGGTCAGGCCCGCATGACAGTCCGAGACACACACATCCACGTACCAAGCGTAGCCGTAGCTTGCGCCCAGGTCGGCCTCGCAGGTGAGCCCGCTGTCGCACTCAGAGTCGGAGGAGCAGGCGCCTTCGCCATCCCCACAGGGACACGATGCCGAGCAGTAATTGTAGGCGCCCGGAGTGAGACTGGTGTGGCAGTCGGTCTCACAGACATCGATGTACCAGCTGTAGCCGTAGCTCGCGCCGACGTCCTCGTTGCAGACCGCGCCGGACGCACACTCGGTGTCGTCGCTGCATTGACCTTCGCCATCTTCGCAGGGACACGACGTCGAGCAGTAGTTGTAGTCGCCGGGGCTGGTGCTCCCGTGGCAGTCTGCTGTGCACACATCGACATACCAAGCGTAGCCATAGCTGGCGCCCAGGTCGGCCTCGCAGGTGAGCCCGCTGTCGCACTCAGAGTCGGAGGAGCAGGCTCCCTCGCCGTCGTCGCACGGACAGGTGGTCGAGCAATAGTTGTAGGAGCCCGCCAGCGAGGTGTGGCAGCCCGAGGGTCCTTCGACTCCCACGAGGTCCCAGGCCGACTCGACCGCCGTGAGCTCGGTGCCCACTCCGTAGAGATCGGAGGCCGCAGCGCGCGTGGCCGAGCGCAGGTCGGAAAACTCAGCGCCCGAGGTGAGGTAGACGTCGAGCGCGCGATGCCAGATGGCCAGTGCATCGTCGAAGCCGATGCCGGTCATCGAGGAGCCGCCGTAGGTGGGGTGATTGCCGCCGTCGACCACCAACACAAAGGCCAGGTTGCCAATGCCATTGTTGATGTGGACACCTCCGTTGTCGGCGGTGCCAGTGTAGAGGTCGTCGTAGTGGTCGACCGACACGCCATCTGCGCTGGGGTCGTCCATGTAGCGAAGGGCGTCGCCGGAGGTGCTCGGCGTGTAGACGTCCTCGCCCATGTCCCATGTGTTGGCACCGGCGCCTTCGAGATAACGCTCGAGGGCTGCTCCATAGACATCGCCGTAGTGCTCGTCGATGGCGCCGCTCTCGTCGAGGTAGGTAAAGCCCGCCGTGGAGCCAGTGACGCCATGTCCCATCTCGTGGCCAATGATGTCGGTGCTGGTCATCTGCTGGTAGGTCGTGCCGTCGCCATCGCCCAAGTAGATGGCGCCCGACGAGTAGGCGGCCTGCGCATAGCTGCTGCCATAGTCGACAATCACGGTAAACACGCTGCCAGAGCCCAGAATCGACGCTGCGTAGGTGGGACCGCCCGAGCCATCCATGCCGTTGCGCCCAAAGGTGTCGTCCATAAAGTTGTAGAACTCAGACGCGGCGTAGTGGCCGTCGACCGCTTCTGCTTGGCTGGTGGCATCGAAGACGGCGTCGGTGTCGGTCACGATGGACGCCGACCAAGTGGTGTTGCCCGCCGAAAAGGTGCCGATGCCTCGGGTGGTGTCCTCCATGTACCAGGTGCCGCCGTTCTCGTAGGTCTCGAACGACACGGTGCCCGAGTAGTTGGAGTCTCCGGTTGCGGCAGCAGCGGCATGCTTGAAGTCGGTAGTGGACCACAAGTGGGCGCCGGAGTGGGCGTCGATAAAGACGATGGGTACGTCAGAAGCGGGGGTGCCGTCGAGCTGCTCGATGCGCACCTTCCAGGCGAGGTGGTCGCGGGTGCGGGCCCGGTCGGGGACCACCCAGAGCTCGGTGGAGGGCTGCGCGGTCGTCTCATCGCGGGGCAGCGTCTGCAGCGCGAGCACGATGGCATCGGCCGCATCGACGGCGGGAGTGGGGTCGAGCGTGATCTGGGGATGCAAGGCATGGTTGACGTCGACAACACCTTGCTCATCGAGATGTACGATGGCCTGCGCATCCAAAACAGGAACCCCGTGGTGGGACTGCTGGAAGCGCACGTGGGTCTGGCCAAGGCCATCGGAGATGGTGCGAAGGTGGGCGAGCTCTGCGCCACCCGGCAGTGCCGCGAGGTGGTCGCGCGCCTGAAGTTCGACAGACTGTGGCGCGGACTCCACGACCTCCACGACCTCCACGACCTCCAGGAGGGAAACCGCTGGGTCGGTGGCACAGGCACTCAGGGTGAAGACGATGGACAGGGCGGCATTTCGAGACATGGAGACTCCGACGAGACGACAGTACCCCACCGCTGCACGCAAGGGACTCCCCCGCGCCTACCGCAGCGTGGTGCACTGCCCCGTCCGCGCCCGAAGAGGCGGGACGGGAACCGGCTTGGCCGCAAGCAGCTGAAAGACCGGCGGTGAATGATCTGCGGCGCTCAGGAGTCGACCCATCAGACCCCAAGCCATGTGAGGCTCCCAGATGTCGACCTCGTCCCACGCCCTCGGTCTCATTCCCGTCGCTGCCCTCGTCGCCCTGCTTGCCGCTGGCAGCTTTGCCGTGGCCAGCCCCAAGCTCGACGGCTCCCTCGACCAGGCGAAGGAACTTGCTCTCGATGCCGTCCACCAGGGCGCTTCGGCGATTGCAGATCAGACCAACCGCGGCGAGGCGAAGCGCATCGTGCGAAAGGACGCGCCCATCCTCCGCACCGGTCCCATGCCCAGAGCTCGACCCGTGCCGCCCCCGCGCTCCCCGCTTCCAGTGCGCTCGGTCGGCGGTCAGTCGGTCCCGGACTTCGTGGCTCTCCAGGACGACGTCGATGAGAAGCGACACTCGGGTCGCCTGCCGCCCCGCTGATGGACCCACCCCAACACACGGATAGGGAGCCCACTGGAGCTGCCTGTGTCTGTGCCCGCCCCTCCCTCCCCCGGTGACCTCCGCAGCCTCCTGCCTGCGGGGGTCATCCTGTCTTTGTGGGGGGCCTCGTGGCTGGCGGTCGCGTGGCTTCCCATCACGCCAGCGTTGGCTGTGATCGCTGTGCTGGTCCGAACCTTCTTGTGTACCGGTCTGTTCATCACCGCCCACGACGCGATGCACGGGACCCTGGCCCCTGGTCGCCCGCGCCTCAACGACGGCATCGGCGGGGTGTGCACCGTGCTGTTTGCCGGCTTTTCATTCACGGCCCTGCGCACCGCCCATCACGCCCATCACGCCACACCCGCGCAGCAGGGTGACCCCGACTGGCACGACGGCGAGCACCCCAGCTACTTCCGCTGGCTGGTCGCATTTGGCGCCCGCTACGTGCGGTGGTGGCAGGTAGTGGGCATCGCGGTCCTTCACAACGTGCTGGTACGCATTGTGGGCCTTCCCGAGCCCAACATGTGGATGTTTGTGTGGCTGCCCCCCATCCTCGCGGCACTGCAGCTGTTCACCTTCGGTACCTTTCTGCCACACCGCCTGCCACGCCACGGCCACACCTCCAGCCACGCGACCACATCCCTCGACCTTCCCGTGTGGATGAGCTTTCTCACCTGCTACCACTTCGGCTACCACCTCACGCACCACGCCGTGCCGTGGGTACCTTGGTGGCGTCTGCCACACGCTCGCCGGCAGCGTCTGGGGCGAGTCCACACCCATGGCTCGCATGCGCGATGATGCACGCCCCCCTCCCCCGGCGGACCCCATGTCGTGCGACCCCGAGCTCCTGTCCCTGACCCAGACGTTGTGCCGGATTCCGAGCTGGTGGCGCCCCGCTCCGATGCGAGGCCGCGCGCCTGTGCACAACGAGATGGATGTCGCTGAGCGCATCGCCGAAGAGCTACGCAAGTGCCCGTGGCTCGACGTGCGCATCGAGGAGGTCTCGCCCGGCCGCCCCAACGTGGTCGCATTCGACGGCGACCCCGCCGACACCGAGCTGCTCATTGCGGGTCACATCGACACGGTGCCTCCATCTGGAGGCTGGACCATCCCCCAGCACGAAGTCCGCGACGGTCGCTACCACGCACTCGGCGCCGCTGACACCAAGGCCGCGGTCGCAGCCGGCCTTCTCGCCGCCCACAAGGCCGGACCCACAAAGGGTGTCGGCTACCTGCTCTACTGCGACGAAGAGTACGACTTCGTGGGCATGAAGCACTTCGTGGCCCACCATGCCGAGGTCCGCCCCGAAGCCACCTTGTCGCTGTGTGGCGCGCCAGCCCAGGTGATGTCGGGCTGCCGGGGCCTGCTGGAGGTCGCCATCACCCTGCGCGGTCACGGCGGACACGCAAGCCGTCCCCACTCCGGACGCTCCGCCATCAAAGCGCTCCACACCGTGCTCGGCCACCTCGCCGACTGGGTCGCCCGCCACGATAGGCCCTACCGAACCGTTCTCAACGTCGCGGCCATCCATGCCGGCTCGCTGCCCGCCGACACGACACTCCACAGCGGTCCTTTGGTCGTGGAAGCCATTCCCAACCGCATCCCCGACGGGGCCTGGGCCCTGCTCGAGCTCCGCACCGGCGCGCGCGAAGTCACCGCGACAGAAGTCCGTCGAGTCATCGAAGACGCCCTCAGCAGAATCAACCACAAGCAGTCCATGCGCGTCGACCTGGTCCGCTACGACGTCCACCTCGAGATGCCTGGCTACGCATCGGAGGCCCGCGCGCTTCAGCGGCTTACCCGCCCGTTCCAGAGCCTCCACCACGGCCGCTGCGCCGACCCCAACAACACCGGCTACATCGACGTTGCGCTCATCTCCGGTCGCGACGGCAGCCCCGCACTGTGCATGGGTCCCATCAAGGGCGGCGCCCATGCGGCGGATGAGTGGGTCGACCTCGAGAGCCTTCAGACCTACCAGGAGGGGTTGTTGTCCCTGCTCTCCCAGCAGGCTGTGCCGTGATTGCGCTCCGGCAGGTCACCGACCCCGCCGACTCTGCTGCAGACGGGGTGATCGCCCTGTATCAAGATGCCTTTGCCGAGCCGCCCTACCTCGAGATCCACCACGCCAGCGACGTGCGACGCCACACCTGGCGCCGCTTTTGCGGCCACTGCATGGTGGTCGCCGAGCGCGACGCCCAAGTGGTGGGCTTCGCGTGTGCACTGCGCCTGTCCGACCACCCCGACCCCGTGATTGCTGCCTTCGTGGGCGGTCAACCCGACTTCGGTGGTGTGGTCGACCGCACCCTATACATGGCCGAGCTGGCGGTCGCTCCCGAAGTCCGCGGCGAGCGCCTGGGCAGCCGCTTAGTCGACGCTCGACTCACCTGGTCACGCACCCAGAACATGGACCACTACGTGATGCGCACCGACCCCGACCGCTCGCTGTCCACGCGAATCTACGTCAACCGCGGGGGTCGTCCCCTGTCCGCCCTCCAGGACCTCGGAAGTCAGGCACACTCCGCAAGCCGCTATCGGCGCTTCTTCTGGGGTCCCGTCGGCTAGCTCTGAGCCCCTTCGGCACACCCGCCGCAGAGGACCATCGCATCCGTCGAGCATCGGGCGTGATTAAACCCGCAGCGCCGCCCCGACCCGCACCAGCTCCTGAGCGACCTCGACCAGCGCACCCGGAGGCGCCTGCATGGCGGCTTCAAGCACCCCGAGCGACCGCTGACCGTCGAGCGCCCGCAGCACATGGACCGCGACAGGCGCCACCCACACCGGCGGATGGGGACCCACCCACAGCAGTGCGCCGACCGTATCGACCTGACCGCGGCGGATGCGGCCGGGCGGACCGGGCACGAGCGCACCTTCGCAGGCCGCATCGAGCACGGTGTTCGCGTCGACCGCGCCATCTTCGGAAGGTGCAGCGCTTCGGAGCGTCGACCACCCGGGCACCTCGGGCGCCAACAGTCCAGCGAGCCCGCACGACGCGACCGCCTCCTGCGCACGCCCCCCTTCCAAGTAGAGCTCTCCCAGCGCCAGGGCGGCAGCGGGCGTGGCATCCGGAGTGCCTGTGAAGGCCACAGCCGCCAGACTGCCATCGGCCAGCGCGGCACCCAGCTCTGCCCGTAGCGACGGCAGCAGAGCCGGATCGATGACCCGGTGGGCTGGCAGCTCCAAGGGCGTACCCTCGACCACAGACAGCCCCAGTACACCCGCAAGTCGCTCGGCACCATCGGCAGGATGACGCTTGATAACGACATCTTGAGAGGGATCCACCGCACCCACCGCCTGGCGGATGGACGCCTCATCGGGCCACGGCCAGGGCCCATCGGGCGTGGTCTCCCAGCCCAGCGCAAGCCGAACCACCTCGGCCGCCCGAACCAACACGCCAAGCGCCGGGCCATCGGGAGCCTCGCTCCACGCATCGTTGGCATCGTCGACCATGGCCGACAGCGACCAGGTGTCTGCCCAAGCGGACAGCAGGTCGGCGCCAAGCTCGAGCTGACCGGCATTGAGGGCCTGTCCGAGGCGGCTCTGCAGCGCGCGGCGGGCCGGGCCATCGAGGTGGTGCCCAGTGAACAGGCGGTCGCGGAACACAGCTCCGAGGTCGACCTCTTCGGCGAGCGCCACCATCTCGGTTTCGGGCTCGGGACCATCGAAATTTCCGACGTCGACGTCGCACTCGGTGTCCGGCTCGGGGGGGTCCTGGGGGGGAAAGGGACCCGGAGGCAAAAAGTGGCGGGGACGGCGGCTCATGCGCGCACCCCCGCAGGCGCCAGGTCGGCTTCGAGAGCAGGGCCATCGATGGCGGGCACCCAGAGGTTGCTGTAGACGGGCACCGGTACCTCCGCGAGCTGCGACAGGGGCAGGCGCCGTCCGTCGGAGCTGTAGTCGGGTGGACCGCTCGAAAAGAGCACGATGACCGGGTGGTCCGGCGGGTACACCGTGGTCAGGCGGTCTCTCAGTCGGCCCAGCATCTGCGGACTGCGGTCTTCGTCGAGCGCATCCCCGGCCCGTCCGAACTCCCCGAGCTGCACCAACAGCGCCGGCGCCCGCGGGTCGAGATCCACCCCGTCGTGGGCGACGTTCCAGGCACTCCACAGCTGCAGGCCGCCGTGGCCGGTCCAGTACACACGGTCGAGCACGAGGTCCACAAACGACATGCCGTGCACCAGGCGCACCGGGGCCTTCAGAGCCGCGCACCGACGGCGAATGGCGAGCACGGCGTCGTTGTAGAAAAGGGGGCTGCCGGCCACGAGATAGAGCACGTGGTGGCCATCCGAAAACGCCCTGCGGGTGAGCATTTCGGCGAGGTCGGCGTAGGCCACAGGGCGGTCGACGCCGGGCAGGCTGTAGAGGTAGTCGAGGCTCCTCACATGCAGGCCAGGGGCCACCTCCGTGGCAAGGTCCCGTGCGTGGGCCAGCCCATACGCGCGCCAGCCATGGGGATCGGCAGCCGCAGCTTGAAGCGCCTTGACCGCTTCCCAGGTGAGGTTGTCGGGACGCGCGGGGCCGAGGCCCACGATGGTGAGGGAGCCGGACATGGTCCTCCTGGCTCGGTGCGGTCTGATCCAGCGGTCGGCGCTGATCTCGCCCGGGCGGGTCGGCTGGACTATCCCGCATACATGACGTCTGTGCCCGAAGCCTTCCCCGTTCCCCTACCGAACCTCTCGTCCGACCAGCTGCCGTTCGCCGCAAGCCCCGCGACTCCGTCCGGTCTGTTCCACCATCCCTGGGGCACCGTCAACGACCGCGGGCCAGCCGACATCTTTCGGTGGAAAGTGCTGCAGTCCAATCCCTTCGCAGCAGACAAGAAGCACCGCACACCGCGTCTTCCCGAGGTCCGAAAGCCCATCGACGCCTGGCGCCATCTAAGCGAAGGCGCCCGGGTGCAGTGGCTCGGACATGCGTCGGTTCTCATCGAGCTCCAGGGCCAACATGTACTCATAGACCCGGTCTTCGGAGCGGCCGGTCCAGGGGTTCCGCGCCTCGTCGCAGCCCCCCTCCTTCCGAGCGACTTGCCCCGCATCGACGCCATCTTGGTGACCCATGGACACTACGACCACCTCGACCGCAAGAGCATCGCCGCCGTCCGCAAGCAGTGGCCCGAGGCGGTCGTGGGAGCCCCGAGAGGCCTCGGTCGAAGCATCCCCGGCGACCCCGCGCGTATCGTGGAGCTGAGCTGGTTCGAGGCCATCACGGTCGGCGACCTACAATGCACCCTCACCCCCTCCCAGCACTGGCACCTCCGCCGCGGCTGGGACCGAAACCGTGCGCTCTGGGGCGGCTGGATGGTCCAAGGCCCCGCAGCCTCCGGCGATCGCGGCGGTGTGTACCACTCGGGCGA
>Ga0315321_10002644_pt1 | contig 13844 bp, 11 predicted proteins | sample M180m21515metaG_FD_203464 | JGI IMG/M metagenome (GOLD analysis project Ga0315321, IMG submission 203464) | Ammonia-oxidizing marine archaeal communities from Monterey Bay, California, United States - M1 80m 21515 | ecosystem: Environmental > Aquatic > Marine > Intertidal zone | place: USA... | reverse complement strand
GTATTTACGGGCTGCGGCTTGCACCTTGCCCGTTGATTTAGCTTGTAACTTCTCGTGGCGAGGTAACCAAAACCTCGCCCTTGGCACCTTGCCCGCGGGGCGCTACGTGCTGATCTATGATCGCATGAGCAACCTCGACGGCCCCTTCACCCTCAGCCTGACGCTAAGCGACCCGTGAAAAAACCGAACCTCTACAATACCCTCACAAAGACTTCAGAACCCCTCAACACGAAACAACCCGGCCATGTCGGGCTCTACGTCTGTGGGGTGACCGTCTACAACCTGTGTCACATCGGACACGCACGAGCCTACGTCGCCTTTGATGTGCTCGTGCGAGCGCTGCGGGGCCTAGGCTACAGCGTCAAATACGTGCGCAACTTCACGGATGTTGACGATAAGATCATCAACGCTGCGAACGCTGAAGGCGTCGAAGCGCTCGATCTAGCGAACCGCTACATCGCGACCTTTCACGAAGACATGCGCGCGCTTGGCTGCGTTGAAGCCGATGTGGAACCGCGCGTCTCGACCCACATGGATGAGATCATTGCGATGATCGAGAAGTTGATCGAGCGCGGCCACGCGTATGAGGCGCAAGGCGATGTCTATTATGCCGTGAGAAGCTTCCCAGACTATGGAGCCCTGAGCAGACGCGATCTCGACGACCTCCGGGCAGGCGCTCGGGTTGAACCCGGCGAGGCGAAGCGTGATCCGCTCGATTTTGCGTTGTGGAAAGCGCAGAAGCCAGGAGAGCCTTTTTGGTCATCGCCCTGGGGCGATGGGCGCCCTGGTTGGCACATCGAGTGCTCAGCGATGTCAACGACCCACCTAGGGTGCGATTTTGATATTCACGGGGGAGGCTCTGATCTGATCTTCCCGCACCACGAGAACGAAATTGCTCAAACTGAAGGGGCGACCGGAGAGCGCTATGTCCGTCACTGGATGCACAACGGCTTTGTCAACGTCGACAACGAGAAGATGTCCAAATCGTTGGGCAATTTCTTTACGATTCGCGAGGTCATGGAACGCTTCAGCGGCGAAGCGATCCGCTATTTTCTGCTGACAACGCATTACCGAGCGCCGATTAACTTCTCGGATGTACCGCTGATCGAGGCAGCGGATCGAGTCGTGTACCTCTACGAGACGCTGAGCCGAGCAGACGATGCGATCGCCTCAGGCAACTGCGAGCTTGAGCCGCTCGACATCGCCAATGAGCTCAACCTGACACAGCGCCTCGAAGACGCGCTGTGTGAGGACCTCAACACCCCTCGAGTCTTAGCGCTGCTCTCAGACGCACTCCGAGCCATCAACGGCTTGGTCGAAGCTCCGCCCGCCACCAAAGGCGAGCGCAAACGCGTGGCGTCGACTTTGAATGTTCTGCGCAGTCAACTCAGACAGGTCTTGTCGATCGTAGGCATTGGGGAAGACGATCCGCAGCAATGGCTCGCCGCTCGGCGCGACCGTTTAGCCAGCGAGCGCGGTCTCGATATATCTTGGGTTCAAGCTCAAATCGAGGAACGTCTAGCCGCAAAAAATGAACGCGATTTTGCAAAGGCGGATAGCCTACGCGAAGCTCTGTCGAGCCAGGGGGTTGAGCTCTTGGACAAACGGACAGGTACAGTTTGGCGTCTCTCAGACTAAAATCAGGTCGATCATGACCAACCGAACACGGGTGAGAAGAGACTTTCTTCGAAATTTACCCCTTTTTGGGGGGGTGAGTCTGGATGCTTGCAACCAACTCGCCAGCAGCATTAGCCCTGTCGAAATCAACGATGGAACGACCGTTTATAGCGCTGGAGAGACCGGCGAATCCCTGTACATTCTATTCTCAGGTAGCGTGCGACTCGAGCAAGATCAGGTCATTCTGAACCAACTCTCACCTGGCGCTCACCTCGGTGACTTAGAGTTCTTTGATATGGCGCCTCGAAGCTTCACCGCTCGCGCAGAAGGCCCATGTGAGATCTGGCCGATACCGTTTCAAGCCTTCGATGACTTGCGCCGACAGGACCTGAGAAGCTTTGCCCTGATCGCCATGAACGCAGCGCGCCAGATGAGTCGTCGTTTGCGTGAGATCGACGCCGAACGCGTGACGCAGCATCATCAGGCGCAGGGCGACTAGGGGCAGCCACCCGGGTCTGGTGATGGCACAGGAATTAGGGTGAGACGAATCGGCGCTTGAACCTCGCCTTCAGTCACGGTCAGCGCACGCGAGCAAGCCACCGCCATGCGCCGGCTGACATCGCACCCTTCCCCCTCGTCACAAGCGTCAATGCGAAGCGTGAAGGCGCTGCCATCAACTGGGAACGGAATGCGGATCGAACCGTCACCGACCCTCTGAGCCGGATAGATGCGAGGTGTTTCGGATGAAAACTCGCGAACGATGGCGCGATACCACACCACGGTGCCTTGCACTGCGGGGTCAAGCTCGAGGTGTACGGTCAACTCGGCCGAGCCGCAGCCCATCATTAGTGTCGTGATCCACAGCGAAGCTCTCATCGAAGACCTCCTGGCTCAATGACAATTCCCGAACTGTCCTGCATCCACAAGGTCAAGCCCACCGCTGCGGCCCCAGCGACTAGAACACCCGACGCTATCGCCCCAAAAATGACGGGCTTGATACGGCTCGGAGCCTGACCAAAAGCCCGACTCGATAAACTCGTGCTCGGCGGCGGAGCTGAACCGTCACGCAAGCCACGCAACATCTCTTGTACGGGCTTAAGCGATGCCTGAGCCGACTCGAGCCGGACGACACCTAGACCGACAATCTGACCGCTCGAACCAATGCGTAAGCCAAACAACTCGAAGGCTTCTTTGACCCGAACCACGCCCACCGCGAACCGCACGCGACCGTGCCCAGATGCAGACGCGGCCCGCTGTAAGCGCTCGACGCCTGCACGCTCACGCCAAGCCGCAAAAAATGCGCCAGCGGTTTGAGCGTCGGCGCCTAAATCAGCGCCGATGACACGCCCCTCGTTCCCGAGGTCAACGATCTGCTGGACGCTGCGAGCTCCGGCAACAATGCGAAGGTAATGGCGACCAGGCAGCAGCGCTGACACCGTCATCGGTGCTTGGCCTCGAGGCTTGCCATCAAGCCAGATCGTTGCACCGGCAGGGCGCACCTGGACCTGTAGGCTACGTCGCGCTCCAGCGAGTGTAGTCACCGCAAGGCGATCATAAGCCTTGAGCACTACGGGTCGATAAAGGCTCGGGTTCGGAGGCGATTGAGGCCGAAGCGCATGATGGCTTTGAAAGGCTGCAGCGGCGCCGAGTTCATCGTCCAAAAGCAGCTGGATTTGGCCCAGCATCAACAACGCATCGGCTAAGAGGTCAACGCTTTCTAGCCAAGGATGCGAATCTGCGGTGAGGTCCGCAATAAGTCGAACCACGGCGCCGCGACTGGCTTCAAGATTACCTTGGCGAAACGCAGCATCGACCGCAGCGAGGCGGTCTTGCCAACCTTGGATGTTGGCTTTTTCAGCCTGCGTAAGCCCTAAAAACTCGGCGGCGCCCACCTGAAGACGCTCCACCAAAACCGGCGGGACGTCGCTCTCAAGTGCGTCGACACCAATCCAGATCGGACCAGATGTTGCCATCATCAGTAGGCTCAAAGTCAGCACATTGATCTCCGTTAGCGACGGCCTACTGTGCCAAAGGACGACCTAGTTGGTCTAGAAACTTGGAAACCACCGTAGGTGGGGTTAATCGTAGTCTTGACCAAAGAGGGTTTTGACTTGGGTTTTTCGAGCGACTCACCGACGCGGATTGGCCGCTATCGCATTATTCGGCGCCTCGCTAGCGGCGGACTTGCTGAGGTGTATCTCGGTGTTTCAGAGGGTCCCGACGGCTTTATAAAGCCCGTTGCGATCAAACGATTACACAGCTATTTTGCTGAAAATACTAGCTTTATTAACATGCTCGCTGACGAGGCCCGGGTGACCGCTCGGCTTGATCATCCTCACATCGCTCAGGTCCTTGAGTTCAATTATGATGAAGCGAGCGGCGAAGGTTTTCTGGTCTATGAATTTGTTCCTGGCCGCACCTTGAGCCAGATGCTCCGACAAGATGAGCGAGGCTTGAAGGGCGCGCGCGGTGAACGTTTTGCGCTGAGCGAGCCAGAAGCCATCGCAGTCACCATGGGTTCAGCGCGAGCGCTTCACTATGCGGCGGAACGAGTCGACAACCGCGGTGAGAAACTCGGTGTGGTCCACCGAGACCTGTCACCGCCAAACATCATGGTGAGCTTTTCGGGAATGGTTAAGGTCATCGACTTTGGCATTGCCCAAGCGAAACATCGGATTGAACGCACCGAGACCGGAGTGGTGAAGGGTAAGTTTCGCTACATGAGCCCAGAGCAGTTGCGAGGTGATGAGCTCACTCACCGCTCCGATCTGTATTCGCTCGGGGTCGTTCTTTATGAGCTTTTGAGCGGCGAAGCTTTGTTTCAAGCCGATGATGATATGGCGCTGATGGCTAAGGTTCAGTCGGGTGAACGTGCTCCCTTTGCTGAGAGCCTGCCTGAGACGAGCCCCGACCTGATCGCATTGCTCGAACAATTGCTCGAGCATCAGCTCCTCAACAGAGTGCAATCAGGCGCTGAACTGGCTCAGCGGCTACAACAAATCCTGATCCAAAACCATAAGGTCTTTGATCCCGAGCAGCCCCTCCGAGCGATGATGGAACGTCGTTTTCCGGGCGCTGGCGCGGCGATCGAGCAAGAGCTCTCGCTGTCTGACGCTCCAACCCAAGCCGAAGGGGTCCGAAGAGTTCAAGAGCTCGGACTAACACGCAGCGCTTCCGCTGATGCGACGGCAACCTTAGCAGCATCTGGCAGCTCGCCGCTGAGCGAACAGCACACGCAAGCTCATCGGGCAGAGCAGCCAACGATCGTCAGCTTCATTAGTGAAGAAGCGCACGAAGAGACAACAGAAGGGCTGGTCACAGACCGCATCGAGCGTGTCCAGCCCGAGCGTCAGATCATGAGCCTAGTGGCTGTATTTTTCTTGGTCGGTGCGGTCACCTTTGCGCTGGTACGATCCACCCGAAAAGCGCCGCCCCCAGCTGCGGTGACCCAACCCGTTATCGTCAGTGTTCCCTTGAGCGTTGTGTGTCCAGCCGAAGCTGAAGTCGAGGTCTTTAAAGAAGATAAGTCGCTGGTTAAGCAGTCCTGCCCGCTCGCTGAGGTGCTGCCAACAGGGGCGTACACGGTGCGCGTGACGCGACCGGGTTTCGAGACCAAAAATCTGGAGCTCACGCTCACGAGTCCGACCCGTTATCCCGACCAAGGCACGCTGCCGATGAAGCGAATTACCGGTCTATTAGAAGTAACGATTGAGCCTTCCTCTGCCCAGGCACAGTTCCAGGTTGATGGAGAGTTATGGACGCCTGGTGATGCCCTGATTCCAGGCACTAAAAATCTGCGCGTTGAGGCGAAAGGCTTTGTCACTGAACAGGTAGCGGTCGAGGTCGTCGGTGGAGCGCAAGCCAAGTACACCGTACGGCTCAAGAAGCCTCTATTTGGTGCGCTCAAAGTCATCGCGCCCAAGCGCGGCTGGTTCGACATTCTCCACAAGGGGAAAAAGCTGTGCTCGGTTCCGCCAACCTGTGAACGCTTGACCCTACCCGCAGGAACCCAGACTCTAGAGCTAAGATCGGTGGGCGTACCGCAGAGGCGTCGCGTCCAGATCAAAGCGAATTCAGTGCGAGTACTCGATTTGTCCAAGTGAAGGTGAACAACGTGCGACTGCTCTTCTTGGTGACTCTTAGCGCGTGCGGTTCTGCAGTTCTTGAACCCGAACGCGAGCATTGCCTCTATTCACTAGAGTGCGAGCTTTCGGAGCGCTGTATTCAACAGCGCTGCGTCCGAACCGACGCAGGCGCTTCGGTTGACGCAGGCCCGAATTGCGACGACCCGGACAGCGACGGAGCGCACACCACCGGTTTGGTCGTGCAAAATGAAGAACAGCAACTCGACCGCCATGTCTGCCCCGGTAGCCCAGACCGGTACCGTCACCAGTTGACCACCGCCGCCCAGCTGCAAGCTTGGGTGGTCGCCGAATCTGGCCCCGCGCCGGTTTTGTTTGCGGTCGATGCCGAGTCGGACCTGCCGAACGACTGCACTCAAAATACGCCTCAATGCGCTCAAGGCGGGCGACTCAGCGGGTTAAGTGTTGAGCGTATCGAGCGTTCATTTGATCTCTCCGTCAAGGCTCCTGAAGACAGCCTAAGTGGTTACGAACTCGGCATGCGCGTCGGACGACCGTGCAGCGAACAAAGTGACTGCGGGAGCAGCGCTCGATGTGTTCGGGCTGTGGCTGAACGCACCGACCAAGTGGGCACATCGGGCATCTGTGTTTTCTCCCGGGATCTGCCCATCGATCCGGACTGCGATCGAAACGACCGAAGCAGTGAACACCCTGAAAGCGCGCAAAACGCAGGTGACTTTTCAGACCTTGAGCTGCAGCAGGTCCCCTTATGTCAGCATGACAACGACTGGTATCAAGTCACGGTCTCGACAGCTTCGGATGTCAGCAAAACCGTCCGAATAGTCAGCACCGCTGCCGAAGCCGGACAGCTCAGCGGCGTCACCTTATTTGTGGGCCTTTACAGCGCCACCGACTTGCGCCCTTTGCGTTTTGCGCTGCTCTACTTTGCCGCCGGAGCCCAAAGCCAAACCCTGTCGATGACCAATGTCAGCGCTGGCGATTATAAGCTCAGAGTCACCCAGATCAACAAGCGCAGCGGCCCGATCACCTACAGCTTATCGCCGCCTTGAGCTAGTCGAGCGGAGACCAGTCGACCTCATCCGAGGGCGCGATGGATTCCGCTAGGACCTCGCGCCCAACCAGCCGATCTTGAACCATGCTCCGAAGCTCAAGAAGTCCCTCTTGTGTGACCGCGCTCACGCGCACCGAATGCCCACCTAATCGACCGGCTTGATGACCGCTCACATCGCACTTGTTGCGCACGATCAAACGGGGGATTTGACCACAACCAATCTCTTCTAAGACCTCATGGACGGCTGCGACGCGGCTGTCCTCTCCATCTTGAGCATCGTCGATGACGTGCAACAACAAATCGGCATCAGAAGCCTCCTCAAGCGTTGCCCGAAAGGCTTCGATTAGCTCTTTAGGTAAGGCACGAATAAATCCTACCGTGTCCACCAAAACCACTTCCTTTTCGTGGCTTGGAAGATGCGCTGCGTCAGGCCTAAGAAGCCATTTTCGGTTGGTGGTATCAAGCGTCGCAAAAAGCTGGTCTTCAGCCAGCACATCCGAACCCGTCAGAGCGTTTAGCAAGGTCGATTTACCCGCATTGGTATAACCCACTAGAGCCACTTTTCGGACACCGCCACGGCGACGCTTTTTACGCTGTAGATTGCGCTGGCGTTTACGCTGGTCGAGTTCCTTTTGCAGCCGAGTGAGCCGCTCTCGAGCCCGGCGACGGCTGACCTCAAGCGCAGACTCACCAGGTCCTCTACCCCCCAAGCCACCAGCAAGCCTCGACAGGCCGGTGTGGCGCTCGATCAAGCGCGGCAGACTGTAGCGCAGCTGCGCCATCTCGACTTGTGTCTTGGCAACGGCGGAGGTCGCTCGGCGCGCAAAGATCTCCAGGATAAGCTGGGTTCGATCCAAAATTTTCAGCTCAGTGCTGCGGCTAAGATTGAGCAACTGACGCGGCGTGATGTCTCGATCAAAGATCATCCCTTCCGTGTCGCGTTCAAGGCATTCAAGGATAAGATCTTCTAAGCGGCCCTTTCCAAGAATGGTCTTGGGATCGATACGACGACGACGCTGAATCGCCTCAAAGACAACCTCCACGCCAGCCGTCTTTGCTAGCTCGGTCAGCTCCTCCATGCGGCGCTTATCTTCTTCTTTGCGACCTGTGTGCACGCCCACCAGAGCCCAGCGAGGGCCTGTGATCGCTTGCTCCTTAGTCTGCCGAGCGACCTCGTGATCAATGCGCTCAAGCTCCTTGGCGAAATCAAACTCAAAAAGGTGCTTACTTCCGTTATCAGTGCGCTCGATGCTCCGTACCGCCCCATCGACCTCGAAGGTCGGCAAGGCTAAGATGACGGATCCCACACTGCTGTCTCGACGAGCCTCAAGATAAGCGAGACCATCGAGCCGGAGGCGAGTGAGGTCCGTGCGTAAATCGGCGGGCAAGACAGGCGGCGCAGGAGAGGGTGGGACCACGACCACAAGGCGCAGACCGCGCGTCCGACCCCGACCGCCACCTAGACGGCCTAAATCGGGCATCCAAACCCGCCTGGGTTCACCCAATAAGATGTGTTTGACGTGGCCACGGCGGTCGATCAACACCCCGATGATGCGGCCTAGTTCAGTAGCGCTTTGTGCTAACTTTCGACATAGGCTCGGACTCACAAAGCGGTCCGGCTCGGTGACATTACGCTCGAGCCGCTGCAATTGACCCATCTGCGAGGGACGGACCTTCTCGAAATCGCCGGTTAATTGTGCCAAGACTTTACCTCGTAAGCGGTCACTACCCTGATGGTCTTATCAGGCCTGACCTCGAAAGGAACATCGATGCGCCTTTGTTTGCTTCCCTTTGCCTGCTTTATGCTGGCCGTCCAGGCCCGCGCTGAGATCACACTCACGGTCAGCGACGCGACCGCAGAGTACAGCGATGAAGCTCTGCTCGAAGCTCAGCTGATGAACGGCGAGGTCGCGCTGAACAACCAGATCATCTCCTTCTCAATTGAGCGGGCGGACGCTGAGGGCAATTATGTAGCCGTAGGTACCTCAGACACGGCGCCCACCGATACCAACGGTGTCGCTAGAGGCTCGATCAGGCTGGTCAATGGGATGACCGAACAAACCACCCACGAGCTCAAACCAGACCGGACCGAGGAAGAGCGCTGGGCTGCCTACAGCGCTGGCGAATACAGGATCGTCGCGCGTCGACAAGCGGGTGATTTTAACGTCGCTTACGGCACGTTGACGATTCGACGCGAACAAGCCGCTCTAACGGTTTTGCCGGTCACCACGGTCGCCGGCTACGAGCCGACGCTCAAGGTGACTCTCGAGGACAGCGGCGACAACTCTCGAGACTGGGACTTTGAGAATGGACAAGCTGTCGAGAGCAACAAAGTCGGCATCCAGGGACGGACCGTGAGTGTATGGATCGATCGCAATGGTGATCAGCAGTTCTACAACTGCACTGCCGGTGGAACCTGCATCGACGGTCACTGTGTTCAATGCCAAACCGACGAAGACTGCCCTGGCTCGGTCTGCGACCAAGGGCTCTGTGTTGCCGAAGCCGGATTGAACCAATGCGCTGTCGATGACGACTGCGCCCCGTTCTTTGGGGTCCAAGGGCTGCACTGCCTCAGTGGTGTCTGCGTGGCAGAGGCTTGCGACTACCTAGGCGAGACGACCACGGACAAAAAGGGACAAGCCTTTATGAGCTTTGCGTCCACTCCGAATGAGTTTGGTCACCCGGGCGTGGGCTATCATGCGCTGATGCTCCGCGCCGAGTTTGCCGGCGACGACTTTTACGCTGGCGGCGGAAGCAAAGGTGATCTCGAGATCGCTCCAGGGCCTCTGGATATGAGCTTAGTTCCGCTGACCATCACGCGTAACAACGAGCAGGTGACTGAAATCGGAACCGCTGATGTCGTCACCTTGGAGGTTCGCGCCTACCTGAGCGACTCGCTCGGTAACCTCTACGGCTTTAACGATAAACCCTACCAAATAGCAGAGGGTGACTGCTCAAGTTGCGCGGAGGATTTGTGCCAAGACGTGATGCATCCTCAATGCCTGATTGAGCTCAGCGCAGCGGATCTCGTGTTTGAAGCCAGCTCAGGGTTCTTCGTCGCTGAAACCGAGCGCAACGCGGTGGACGGTGCGTTTGTGCGGCAGTGGCGCCCTGGATTTAGTGAGGACACGGAGGTGCGGTTTACGGTCAAACTTGGAGCGCTATCGAGTCAGCCAAAATCTATTCGCTTATTTGATAACAGCGGCTGCGGCTGTACCGGCGGAAGCCCGGTCAGTCTTTTATGGCTGCTCGCGGTGCCCGCGCTTCGACGCCGGAGACGAACTTGACCACAACGCTCGCGCCCATCGCCGAGGCGATGGCTGAACTCGCCGCACTCGGTCCTGCGGATCAATACCAAGCCTTAGTGCGCTCTGAGCATACCGCAGAGTTGGTGCGCGCGATGGCGCCCCAAGACCTGCAAGCGATCTCTCTTGCGGTCGGCAAAGAAGAGGCTCACGAGCTCCTTCCCTACTGCAGCGGAGATCAGCTCGTCGGCTTAACCGATCTCGCCGGGTGGCAAGGGTTTCGCTTCGATTTGGTAGGTTATGAAGACTGGCTTACGGCCATGTTTGAGGCCGGCGAACAAACCATCGCCACCTACCTAAAGACCTCAGATATCGAACAATTACTGCTGTATATGAACCATCGCATGCGGGTGCATGAAGCCGATGAAGAGGGCGACTTTCCCACCCTAGCAGACGCAGTACCCGGCGACGCGCTTTGGTACAGCCCAGACCGAAAATTCTGTCTCGAGATTATCGACTGGCTCAAAGACCATGACCGTTTGCCGAGCGACCCGATTCGCCCCTTACTCAAAACACTAGAGGGGATGGACCCCTTTCGACTGTCACGTGTCCTGGCTGCGCTGCGTTGGGAGCTCGCAACGCCGCTCGAAGAGGACTGCTTGCGTCTGCGTAATGCGCGCATGGAGGAGATGGGCTTTCCGCCCCTCGAAGAGGCGATTGCGCTCTTTGCTCGGGGGCGCCCAGGCGCCATTTTAGCGACAGGGTCTCGCACCTTACGCAACGATCTCGATCAGATTCCAGCGCTGACGCTTCGGATCCGACCCAGGCGCGATCTACTAGCTACAGCTTTAGCGGGCTTGCCCGACGCTGCTCGGGCTCATGCGCTCCAAGAGCTAGCCTATGTGGCGAACCAATTAATGGTCGCCAAGGGCAGCACGGTGGGTGACCCAGAACAAATTCAAAGCGCCTGGACGAGCCTGCGCGCCACCATCAGTTTAGGGCTAGAATTCGCCGCTCGAGCGACCAGCGATGACGACAGCCAAGCCCTCGCCGCGACCACCGAAGTGCTGCGTACACATCGAGCTCAAGCGCTTTTTAGAGCCGGGTTTAATCTGAGACGACCGCTGCAGGATCTCGCTCGGCAGATCGAGCGTGACCCTCGCAGTGGTCCAGGAAGAGAGGCGTCCTGGCTGAGTGAAGAGGCTCAATTGCTGGTGCAAGGCTTAGCCCAGCCCCAGCCCGTGGTGGTGTCCAAAGACCACGAATCCATCCCGATTGAGCGATTGAGCGACCTACAAGGGCTTGCGCTGCGCTTGCAGCAGCAACTCGACGTGATGGCTGGAGTCTTTGAGGACGCAACCGCCGCAACCGAATTGCTTGGCATCCCCTGTGCGGGCACAAACATCGACGAATACAACCAGCTCAATTTGGTCATTTTGCAGCGAACAGCAGAAGCACAACTCGAGCTCTCGGGTGCGGCCGCGCTGAAACCCTTGCCAGCAAATGCGTTGAAAACCTTGCGCGAACGACTCAACGAGGCGCATCCTGTCGCTCAGATCTTAAGCCAAGCGCGCCCGCCTAACTACGCGGTCCCGCTTTGGATCAAAGTGGAGGGCTAACGGATGCGGGTCAAACTGGTTGATCATCCGGAGCATGGGATCCTGAGATTACGCGACGACTATTACGCTCGTCGCCGCGCCATCGTCGGGGGCGTCGTTCTGGCGAGTGCGTTAATTCTCGGTCAAATCGCGGGATTGCGAATCGACAACACGGTCATCTCGCCCCTCGTTCAAATGGCGATCAGCGCGCTTGGGTTTGCTTACGGGCTGATCTGCGCAGCCTGGCCCAACAACCCCCGGCAAACCGGCATGGGGATTATCGGCGGCACCGTAGCCTTTTGCCTCCTGGCTTTGGTCGGCGGTTTGATCATGGCGCTCGTGATCTTACTCATCGCCTTTGTTCCGGCTGCTGCTGGCGGCTTGCCTGGAATCGGCGGCGCCTTGCTAGGGACCCTTGCGGTGATGCTCGGCGGGGTCGCAGGTGCGGTGATGGTAGTCGGCACAGCCGCTATTATCTCGCTCGCTGGGTTCGTGACGCTCCGGGTGGCGGCAGGCGCCGAGCTCGACGACGCCTTGCTCAGCGAAACAGTCAGTGCAGCGACCGACAAAAAGAGATTTATTCCGGCTTTAAGTTGGCTGATCGGTGCCGCGCTGATGGCGATCGCTGCCACCTCGGTCCTCAACATGGGGACCACTCGCTTGCTGGCGCTTAATTCATCGAGCGCTGGGATGACTGAGCTAGCGATCGGTCTGGATTACCTGGTGGGGTTTCGCGATGTTGGCGTCACCCTAGCGAGCACCGGGAGCGCGACCTTATCCGATCTACTTGCGGGCTTGGTGACCACACTCGGCGCCGCTTTTATGCTGGGTTTGCTCTTGGCTTTACCGATGGCGATTACCGCCCGCAGTCTGCTGATCTACATGGGAATTGAAGGCGCTGACTTTAGCGTCGCTCACGCCTCTTCATTGAGAAGTCATGAAGAAGAGGAAGAGCCCCCAGTTCTTGATGACCCCGACAGCTTATCGAATCTGGACTTGCGTGAGGCGGTGCAGCGGCCAGAAGGTTGGCACCCCGAGGGTGGTCGAGCCTCCAAGCAAGAGCTGCTGCAAGTGAAGCGTAGAGACGTTGAAGTTAACCTCGAGGAGCGCGGCTCAATTCCGGGTTTAGACGACTAAAACGTCATGAACAGATGGGATGACAAAGCGGCGACTGACTCCGGCTGGTTTGGCTGTGAAACACAGACAGGCTCTTTAGCTATTATTGAGGTGCCCTTTGATGCGACGAGCTCCCATCACCGTGTCGCCGCAGGCGCTCCTGAGGCGATCCGTGTTGCCAGCCATCAAGTCGAACTAACGCTCCTTGACGGGCGCTGCCCTGCGCAAGCTGGACTGGTCGTTAGCCGGCTCGATCTCAGAGCGCTCAACGACCACGCTCACGCCGCCATGACCGAGCTTAGAGCAGGCGCTAACGAAGCAGCTAAAACTGTCGAGGAGGCTGCCTCACAAGCCGAGCAAGCGCTGCGCGAGTCGCTCTTAGAGCATTGGCGAGAGCAGCGACAAACGTTGGTCATCGGTGGGGATCATGGATCAACCTTCGCTGCCATGGACAGCGCCAAGGTCAACCACCCAAGCCTGGGCATCCTGCAGATCGATGCGCACGCCGACCTGCGAGCTGATTATGAGGGGGTGGAGTGCTCGCACGCATCGGTCATGCGCCGGCTCAAGCTCAAGCATCCGAGCTTGCGGCTAGTCCAGGTCGGATTACGCGACTTAGGGCAAAGCGAACGGGAGCTCATCGACTCTGACCCTGAGATCATCGCCTTCTTTGATGAAGCCCTAGCGCAGCAAGAGTTCTTAGGCATGCCCTGGGCAGAGCAGGCGCGCGCAATTATTGAATCCCTGCCTGAAAAAGTATGGATATCCTTGGATATCGACGGTCTGGACCCGAGCCTTTGTCCTCATACAGGGACCCCCGTTCCGGGCGGCTTGTCGTATCATCGAGCGGTCGATCTGATCGATCGGATTCACAGCAGCGGTCGCACCTTGGTCGGAGCCGATCTAAGCGAGGTGGCGGGGCACCCCTTTGATGCATTGGTTGCAGCGCGTTTAGCCTACCGGCTGCTCGCCGGTCTGCTGGACTCAAAAAAGTAAAAGCGCGCATCAGATGATGCGCGCTTTCGGGTAAAGCACTCTTTCTTTCGACTTAGCGTCGGAAGGTTCTCGAGCGCTTGCTCTTGCCCTGTTTGGCTTTTTTGATCGCCTTGAAACG